>ERZ860264.1282-NODE-1282-length-17824-cov-2.968090_pt1 | contig 17824 bp, 20 predicted proteins | sample MGYA00509980_ERZ860264 | MGnify/ENA primary metagenome ERZ860264 (study PRJEB30046, sample SAMN00715212) | human gut metagenome | study: EMG produced TPA metagenomics assembly of the A metagenome-wide association study of gut microbiota in type 2... | reverse complement strand
CCACCTTTTTGGGCGATTTTGAACCGGTGTCCATCCGGATGGCGAAGGATCAGAATTTGTCGCTGAACCCGGCGAAGATCTCCGGCATCTGCGGCCGTCTGATGTGCTGCCTGAAATACGAGAACCATATGTATTGTTGTAAAGAAAACGGCTGTAAGCGTAACTGCGGCAACGACCGTATCGAGATCCCGAAACTGGGTTCTCTGGTAGTAACACCGCTGGGAGAAGGCAAAGTAACAGGCATCAACCGCGCCATGCGTACGGCTTCCGTACAGCTGACGCCTGATAACGTCATCCAGGTAGAATGGGACGAGATCGTTGACGCTTCCAAGGCCGACCCGATCTGAAATGAGTAAGGTCACAGAACGATGCGATTCTCTGCCGGGCTGTAATTATGCGATCTGGCAGGATTCAGAGGAATTTTGTTTTACGACAGACGCCGTTTTTCTGGCGGCTTTTCCCCATCTGGTCAGACAGGCACGGGTTCTGGAGCTTGGCGCCGGTACGGGGGCGATCAGCCTGCTGCTGGCTGCGCGCGGCGCTGGCCAGGGGGTGCGGCTCAAGTAGTAGGCGTTGACTGTAATCCTCATGTAGTAGAGCTGATGCGCCGCAGCATTGCGGCTAACGGGCTGGAGGAATGTGTCAGTGCCGAGCTGGCCGATCTGCGGGAGCTGAAAGCGCTTTATCGTTCGGAAAGTTTCGATCTGATCGCCGCTAATCCGCCCTACCGCAACAGCGGCAAGGTGCGCCAGGTGGCGACTGCGGCTTGCCATGAACTGACGGCGACGCTGGAGGATTTCTTTCAGGCTGCCGCCTATCTGGTCAAATATCGAGGGCGTTTCGCCATTGTGCAGCTGCCCGAGCGGTTTACGGAATGTATGGAACTGGCGCTTAAATATGGTCTGCAGCCGAAAAAACTGCAATGGGTACATGCCTTTGCGGATAAGCCTGCCTGGATCTTTCTCATGGAAATGGTCAAAGGCGGCAGTTACGGACTGGAGGTTTTGCCGCCGCTTATTATGTATAATGAGGACGGCAGCCACAGCAAACAGACTTTGGAGTATTACGGTATGGCGGAGGAGGCAGAATAATGGCAGGAATTTTATATTTGTGCGCAACGCCGATCGGCAATCTGGAAGATATGACGCCCAGGGCGCAGAGAATGCTGGCCGAGGCGGATATTATCGCTGCCGAAGATACCCGTCATACACTGCAGTTATTGAACCGTTTCAATATCAAGGGACGGCTGGTACGCTATGATGAGCACAGCAAAGAACGGCAGGGAGCTTATCTGCTGGACGAACTGCTGTCCGGAAAAAATATCGCTTTAGTCAGTGACGCCGGGTTTCCCGGTATCGCTGATCCGGGCGAACAACTGGCCAGGCTGGCGATCGATGCCGGCGTGCAGGTAGTGCCTGTACCTGGTGCCAACGCCGCGTTATGCGCGCTCATTGCTTCAGGTCTGCCTGCCTCACCGTTTTTTTTCGGCGGATTTCTGCCCAAGAGCAAAAAAAACAGGCGGCAGCAGCTGGAAGAATGGCAGTATCTGCCGGCTACGATTATTTTGTACGAAGCGCCGCACAGGATCGAACAGGTGCTGCAGGAAGTGCTGGAGGTCTGGGGGGACAGACAGATGGCCGCAGCGCGTGAGCTGACCAAGCTGCATGAGGAGTTTTTCCGGGGCACGGTCAGTCAGTGCCTGACCTGGCTGCATGAAAATAAGCCCCGCGGTGAATTCTGCCTGGTCATCGCCAGAGGCATGGAACAGCCGCAGCCTGCGCAGGAAGCAAAGGATCCGCTGGCGCAGGTACAGGAACTGCTGGCTCGCGGCGTCGATAAAAAAACGGCGCTGGCGCAGGTTGCTAAAGCAAATAAGATTCCCAAACGGGAATTATATAATAAATTAATTTCAGAAGAAGAAGGGATCAACATATGACAAAACCAACGTTTTATATCACCACCCCGATCTATTATCCCAGCGATAAACTGCATATCGGTCATGCTTACTGTACGACTATCGCCGATACCGTGGCCCGTTATCACCGCGCCAAGGGCGAAGACGTCTTTTTTCTGACCGGCAGTGACGAGCATGGTCTGAAGATTCAGCGTAAAGCTACGGAGATGGGTGTTACCCCGATACAATATGTTGACGAGATCATCGCAAATTTCAAACTTTTATGGCAGCGCCTCAATATCACCAATAACGATTTTATTCGTACCAGCGAAGAACGCCATCATAAGGTTGTGCAAAGTATTTTGCAGAAAATCTTTGAACAGGGCGATATTTATAAAAAGAATTATGAAGGCTGGTACTGCGTGCCCTGCGAATCCTACTGGCTGGAGCGTCAGCTGGTCGACGGCAAATGCCCCGACTGCGGCCGTCCGGTAGAGCGTATGGAAGAAGAAAGCTATTTCTTTAAGCTTTCCAAATATCAGGACCGTCTGCTGGAATATATCGAAGCTAATCCTGACTTCATTCAGCCGGTGGCCCGCCGCAACGAAATGATCAATTTCATCAAGCAGGGACTGGAAGATCTGAGCATCACCCGTACGACCTTTGACTGGGGCATTCCTGTGCCGTTTGATGACAAACACGTAGTTTATGTGTGGTTCGACGCGCTGCTCAACTACTTTACCGGTATCGGTTATGGCAGTGATCCGGAAAAATTCAATAAATACTGGCCTGCTAACATGCATCTGGTCGGCAAGGAAATCGTGCGTTTCCATACTATCATCTGGCCGATCATGCTGATGGCGATGGGCGAAGAACTGCCCAAACAGGTTTATGGACATGGCTGGCTGGTAGTTGAAGGCGACAAAATGTCCAAATCCAAGGGCAATGTCATTGATCCTCTGGCGCTGATCGACGAATTTGGCGCCGATGCTATCCGTTATTTCCTGCTGCGCGAGATCAACCTCGGCAGTGACGGCAATTTTTCGCGCGACGCGCTGATCACCCGCATCAACGCTGATCTGGCCAATGACCTTGGCAACCTGCTGCACCGTACGGTCAGCATGATCGAGAAATATCACGGCGGCGTGATCCATAAAACCGCCTGCAGTGATCCTCTTGATGACGAGCTGATCGCCCTGGTCAATGAAACTGTTGCGAAATATCAGGACGCTATGGACCATATGGAAATCAACACGGCGATCAAAGCTCTGTGGGCGCTTATCAGCCGTGCCAATAAATACATTGATGAAACAGGCCCTTGGCTGCTGGCAAAAGATCCCGCCAAAGCAGTGCGTCTGGAAACAGTTATGTATAATCTGGCAGAGGTATTGCGCATCGTCGCTATCCTTACAAGTCCTTATATTCCTTCTACCAGTCCCAAGATCTATACCCAGCTGGGCCTCACTGCTCCCGAGCAGTTCCTGCTGGCCGATACCGCCTGGGGCGGGCTGCCTGACGGCACCAAAGTGCAGAAGGGTGAGCCGCTGTATCCGCGTATCGAGATCACTGAAAGCGGAGAAACTGTTATCGCCGCTACCAAAAAGACTGCTCCGGCCGCTAAACAAGCAGTTAAGGCCGAAGTAAAAGCTGAGGCCAAAACGGAAAGCAAAGCCGCGGCAACAGAAGAAATAACTATCGATGATTTTATGAAGATAGATCTGCGCGTAGCTACCATTACCGCAGCAGAGCGCGTACCTAAAACCGATAAGCTGATGAAGCTTGAGGTCAGGATCGGCGAAGAAGAACGTACCATCGTTTCCGGGATCGCGCAGCATTATACTGCCGAAGAGCTGATCGGCCGCAATGTTATCGTGATCGCCAACCTGAAAGCTGCAAAACTGCGTGGGATCGAATCCCGCGGGATGCTGCTGGCCGCCTCTGACGGAGAAGGTAAGCTGGTGCTGGCTGATTCCCCCGATATCGCTTCCGGGAGCAAGGTGAAATAAGATGTCACGTACAGGACTATTCGATTCCCATGCCCATATGGACTCGGACTATTTTACCGATGACCGCGACGCGCTGCTTACACAGCTGCAGGAAGAACTGGACGGGATCATCAATCCCGGCTGTGATGAGATCACGTCGGGTTTCGCTGTAAGTTTAGCTGAAAAATATGATTTTATGTATGCCGCTGTGGGCTGGCATCCTGAAGACCTTGAGGGTATTTTGGATAACAGCTATCTTGACGAGCTGGCAGCCTGGGCCGTCCACCCCAAGGTAGTAGCCATCGGCGAGATCGGCCTCGACTATTACTGGAAGGGCAACGAGCCGAAGGACGTGCAGAAGCGCCGTCTTTTAGAACAGCTCGATCTGGCCAAACAGTTCGACCTGCCGGTGATCATTCACGACCGCGATGCGCACGGCGATATCCTGGAGATCTTCCAAAAAGAAGTCACAGGTGTGCGGGCAGTGTTCCACTGCTATTCCGGCTCACTGGAAATGGCGAAGGAACTGCTTAAGCGAGGATTTTATCTTGGTTTTGGCGGCACCTCTACTTATAAAAATGCCGCAAAAGTGCGCGAGGTCCTGCAGTATGTGCCGGATGACCTGCTGCTGTTTGAAACAGATTCACCTTATCTGACGCCGGTGCCTTATCGCGGCAAGCGTAATCAGCCGGGTTATACCGAGCTGGTGGCACGCAATGCGGCCGAAGTGCGCGGCACGACCTTTGAAGCGCTGGCAGCGCAGACTACTAAAAATGTCAAAACTCTTTTTAATAAAATAAAATAAAATACAAACTGCCTGTTTGTTTTTCGCAAACAGGCAGTTTGTATTTTAAGGCTGTTATTTTCCAGAAGTCAAAACAAGTATCTGTGTCCACAGTAGTTTTTACGTTTTTGTTTTTTGTGCAAAAGCTTATGTGTGTTTAAGGGCGACAGTTTGACAGAAAATTTTTCTTTATGGTAAAATTATACGTCTTTAAAAGGAGGTACAATTTATGCCTAATAGAAAATCATTATATAGAGCAATGGAAATTTTGCCGCTGCTGTTAGTGGTAGTTTTAGTTTTCAGCGCTATTTGTCTGGCCAACAGCAAAGAAATAGTTTTGCGTTACGACGGGCAGGAAAAAGTAGTGACCACTATTCTTGAAGATCCCCGTTCTATTTTGGAAGAGTCCGGCGTCAAGGTCGGCAAAGAAGACCGGATACTGATCTCTCCGGCAAATGCCGAAAAAAAGACCAGGGAAGTTATTGAGCTGAAACGCGCTCTGCCTGTAACGATCGAAAAATATGGCGTCAGCAAAAAATTCTATACCGGTAAAGCAACTGTCGGCGAGGCGCTGGATGCCCTGGCGATCAATTATGAAGGCAAAACAGTCTATCCCGCTGTTGATACGCCGATCACTTCCGACCTGGAGATCCATATTTTAGGGCGGTTTGATGAGCTGCATGAAGAAGAGCAGCCGATCGAAGCACCTGTAGAGTTTGTGGATAATCTGGAAAAGCCTTATGGTGAGAATAAAGTGCTGGAACCGGGAGTGCCCGGCAAGATGAAGGTAACCAGTAAAACTACGCTCAAAGACGGATTGTTCCAAACTCATATCATCAGCAAGACAGTGCTGGAAGAGCCTAGACGTGAGCTGGTAGAGCGCGGCATGGCCCGTTCTATCGAAACTTCGCGCGGGCGGATGCGTTATAATAAAGTTATGACCATGGAAATCACCGCCTATACTTTGGGTGAGGGCAGCGGTACCGGACGAACTTCGATAGGACTGGTGCCTTACGAAGGTATCGTGGCCGTTGACCCGCGGGTTATCCCGTATTATACTAAACTGTATATCCCCGGTTATGGCATTGCCATGGCCGGCGATACCGGCGGCGCTATCCGCGGCAATCGGCTGGACGTGTTTATGCACGACTGGCACAGAGCTATTCAATGGGGGCGCCGTACCTTAGACGTATATATCTTAGAGTAACGGAGGCGCGGACTTGCTGAAAGAAGTTCTCGTAGTAGAAGGAAAAATGGATACGGTGGAGATCAAACGCGCCTGGGAAGCCGATACCATCGAAACAGGCGGTTTTACCTTAGCGCCATATACCCTGCGGCAGATCGAAGCCGCATATAAAAAGCGGGGCATCATTATCCTAACTGACCCGGACGGTGCCGGCGAACGTATCCGCCGCTTTCTGACGCAGCGCTTTCCCGAAGCGGGGCAGGCTTTTGTACCTAAAGCGGACGCTACGGCGCACAATGATGTGGGCATCGAGCAGGCTCAGCCTGAGGCGATCCTGGCAGCGCTGAGTAAGGTGCGCCACCATGAATATAAGCCTGACAGCGAATTTAACAGCCAAGACCTGTGGCAGAACGATCTGGCCGGAACAGACAGTGCGGCGTATCGCCGTGATAAAATGGGCGCTTTGCTGGGCATCGGCTACGGCAACGCCAAAAGGTTTTTAGAGCGGCTCAACAGCTATGGGGTCACCCGCAGCGAATTTGACGAGGCGCTTGCGCAGTTAGGAGAACAGCATGGATAAACCGATCATTGCCAGACGCGAAGTCACCAATCATATATTGCACACCTTTAAATTAAAAGCGGATAAAAGACTGGGACAGAACTTCCTGATCGACGAAGAAGTCGTACGCAGGATCGTTGCTGCTGCAGAACTGTCTGAGGACGACACGGTTTTAGAGGTCGGTCCCGGTATAGGCACTTTGACGCAGGGACTGGCGCAGAGCGGCGCCAGGGTCGTAGCAGTCGAGCTGGATAAAAGACTGCTGCCGGTGTTGGCAAAAACACTGGAAGGCTACGATAATGTGCGTATAGAAAACGGTGATATCCTGGAAGTCGATATCAAAAATATTGTTGGCGCGCCGACCTTTAAGGTGGCGGCTAACCTGCCTTATTATATTACCACGCCGATCATTTTCAATCTGCTGGAACAGCGCCTGCCTATGGAACGACTGGTTGCCATGGTGCAGAAGGAAGTAGCCGAGCGGATGGTCGCGAAGCCCGGCGGCAAAGATTACGGCGCTTTGTCAGTTTCGATCCAATATTATACCGAGCCGGAGATAGCCTTTATCGTACCACCGGAATCTTTTATCCCGGCGCCTAATGTCGATAGTGCCGTCATTGTCTGCAAACGCCGTACCGTACCTCCGGTCGAGGTCTGTGATGAAAAACTGTTCTTCAAAGTCGTAAAGGCGGCTTTTTCCGTACGCCGTAAAATGCTCAGTAACGCTCTCAAAAATATGGGCATCAGCAGCGTACAGGCTGCGGCATGGTTGGAACGTGCCGGTATCGACCCCAAGCGCCGGGGCGAAACGCTGTCGCTGGCAGATTTTGCCAGCCTGACCAACTGCTTTAAAGAGGTGCTGGCAGAAACAGAGCAGTAAAAATAATCAAAGGAAAAATGCCTATGAAAAAGATCGCTGTTTTAAGATGTCTGCGTACCAGTAATAACTGTACTGGCAGCGGCTGTCTTAAAGCATTCAATAATAAAACTAACGCTTTTGCCGTTTATGAGGCAGAGGAAACAGAACTGGCCGCTTTTTTGAACTGCAGCGGCTGCGGTGATGTACAGATGCCCAATAACGAGGAAGGTCTGCGCAAAAAGCTGGACCGTCTTGTTACTATCGGCGTTGAAGCCGTGCATTTAAGCGGCTGTACCAAAAAGAAGGACGCACAGGGAGAAAAACATGAATGCCCGGTGATCACCAAAACTGCCGAATACCTGGAGCAGCAGGGTATTACTGTTGTCAGAGGCACACATCACTAAAAATAAAAAGCTAAAAAGCATCGACAAATTTTGTCGATGCTTTTTTATTTTTATCTATGAAATTACGGCGATTAGTTGAGCCGGTCAGCCGTCCTGCTTCAGCAGCAGCCGCAGCTTATCCAGCCCTTTGAGCCGGTGCTTGGTGACGTTGCGTACACTGCAGCCCAGCAGGCGGGCTGCTTCTTTGGGTTTCTGCTCGCGCAAAAACAACAGCTCGATAACCTGCTGCTGTTCGGCAGTCAGCCGTTTTAAAGCCTGCCGTACTTCCAGTGACAGCAGCAGTTGGGCAATATCGTCCGGCAGCCCCTGCTGTAACCCGGCCTCATCCAGAAGGGCGGTGCCTTCCTCGCTGTCAGTATTGACGGCGATCTCGTTTTCCCAGATCCGGCCCTGCTTCTGCATGGCGTCGAACAAAGCGAAATGTACTCTGCAGCGCGCGTAACCGGGCCAGTTTACATAATCAGTACCGCTGTATTTGAGTACCAGCTCGATAAAAGCCAGCACAGCGATGCCTTCCGCATCTTTCCCCAGTGAATTATAAAACATCTCGCGCCGTGCTTCGCTGCTGAGCAGGGGCTTAAAATCACTGCACAGCTTCAGTAAAGCACCGTTGTCGCCTGCCTGCGCCGCAGTTATCAAAAGCTGCAGTGCCTGGGCAGCCGCGCTGCTTGTATTAGTATCTGTCAAAATAGCTATTTATATCAGTTCTTCCCATAATTTTATGACGGCGGGCCGTACTGTAAAGCGTTATGCATAACAGGGCTCAGTATGCGCCTTTGTATTTGTTTTGTAAACAACCTTTGGGGTAGGCTATAAGAAATACAACCCATAGGGTTATTTTGCTTTGCTGCTTTTGCGGTTAAAATTTTTCACAGTCAAAACTTTTAGCTGAGGTGCAAAATGAGCAAGCATACTTATAATAACATCGGCCGCAAATTATACCAGCTGCGGCTGGAGCTGGGGCTGACCCAAAACGACGTGGCCGAACGCTGTAATATGTCGGTCAATTATTACGGCCGTATCGAACGGGAGGAATGCAACTGCAGCGTTAATCTGCTGGATAAGATATTGCAGGTGCTGGGAAAGGAAATAGATTTTAAGTAAAGTCTTGTAGGAAGAAACTGCTGTTAGATTAAAAGATAAAAAATAATCGCTCTCAGCGAAAGTTGAGAGCGATTATTTTTTGCCGGGCTCTATGGGAATAGAGTCCGGCTTTTGCATGTCAGCAGAGGCGGTGCTGGCAAGTGAGATTGTAAATATTGCCGCACAGGTACGATGAAAATATAAGTACGAGCAAAAAGCATACTTAAATATAAAAGAAAACGTGCTTATGTCTTGCGGGGGGGTACAACCGTGGTACAATAATTATAAAATATTAGGGAAGTTTTTTATGTATTGGAAATATACAAAAATGAGTAAGAAAATATTGAATAATTAAGATATAAATATAGTTTATAAGAATAAAAAATCGGCAAAATTGTGGCTTCGTACTTTTAGTGACAAATAGTTGCTGGCAAGTGAGATTGTAAATATTGATGCACAGGTACGATGAAAATATAAGTAAGAGCAAAAAGTTACCGAAATATAATTTTAGAAGCTGTTATGTCTTGTGGGGGGGTACAAGTGTGGTATAATCTAAAGTTAATAAAACAAATATCTTAATTGTTTTATCAAAGCATTAGGATACAGATTGCAATTATTACGAAATTAATTAACAACACTAAGTTCAAGATAGATAAAGGTGATCATTTGCTGGATACACATACACATATCTTATGGAATATAGACGACGGTTCTAAGAATCAGTGCATGTCGTTACAAATGCTGGAGATTGCGGCCAGAAGCGGGACTAAAGCTATCTTTGCGACTCCGCACGTCATCGAAAGAGCGAACAAGCCTTCCTGGGAAGAAATAAAGGAAAAAACACAGCAGCTGCGGCAGTTGTGTGCAGAAGCACAGATAGATATTATGCTTTATCCCGGAGCAGAAGTGCAGATGAACTGGGAGCTTTTGCCGGAGCTGGGAGCGACTGGCGCGTACTGTTTAAACGGCGGTAGATATCTGCTGGTCGAACTACCGGCGGCAGAAATCCCTGCCTATGCCGATGAATTCTGGTATGAGCTGGAGCTGAAGGGGATCACGCCGATCCTTGCCCATCCGGAGAGATATCAGCAGCTGCGCGAAAACCCTGACCTGCTGTTACTGTGGCGGCGACGCGGCATGCTTATGCAGTGCAACAGCGGCAGCTTTACCGGCATGTTCGGCAGCAGCGTCTGCGAGAATGCCAAGGTCTTGCTGGCAAATGGTCTGGTCGATCTGTTAGGGTCGGACGGGCACCGCAGCGAAGGACGCAATACGGATATGTCACGGGCAGCGGCGGTCATCAGGCAGCTGGCCGGAGAAGAAGTACTGCGGCAGATGACAGAAACGAACCCGCAGGCGATCTTAAAAAATCAGGAAATAGAGCTCAAGCAGCCCAAAGTATTTTTAGAAGACAAACCAAAGAGCTTCTGGCAGAAACTCTTTGGCAAATAATAAATTAAAGATTGAAGTAAAGAGAAAAAGGAGAATCCCGATGAAGAAAACAATTCTGGCGTTGACCCTGGCGCTGAGTCTGCAGGGACTGGTAGTAGCGTCAGCAGCAGACAACGACTATATTATGTGTCCCGGCGACCAGCTGCAGGTAGTAGTCTATGGACATGAAGATCTGAGCAGCCCGCCCAACAGCAACACTACCCCCTATACAGTACGCCCTGATGGAAAAGTAACCTTTCCCCTGATCGGCGATATAGACGTGACAGGAAAAACAGTAACAGAATTTACGCGGCAACTGGAAGCGAGTCTGGCCGAATACCTTGTCAGGCCGCAGGTCAGCGTCAATATCTTAAAGCTGGGAACGACGCGTGTCTATGTGCTGGGGGAAGTAAAAAAACCGGGACTGTACGAGCTTGAAAAAAGCCACCGCGTATTAGATGCCCTGGGCAAAGCGGAAGGCTTTACAGAAAAAGCCGCCAAAAAGAAAATCTTTCTGATCAGAAAAGGTGCGGAAGAACCTGTACTGGTCAATATCAATAATTTTCTAAAAAAATCCGACCAGAGCCAAAACTACGTTTTAAACGAAGGCGATTGCCTGTATCTGACCAGCAACGGCAAGATAGATATCGGGCGTGACATCATGCCCTTCATCAGCGGCGCATACATGGTATCGGAAATCAAAAATAACGAATGACCTGAGGAGAGATAAAGTGGAAGAGGAAATCACAATCGACCTGCGCGAGCTGGCGCATATAGTGCAGAAAAACGCAAGGTTCATCGCTAAAGTCACGGGCGGATGCATAGTCGCCGCCGGGCTGTATTTGCTTATAGCTTCACCGGTCTACGAATCAGATTCGCTGCTGCGCATCAAGCAGCCCAAAGGGATAGGCTCATCGCTTTTAGAAAGCATGCCTATGGGCAATGCCATGGCCAGCAAACAGTTGATGAGCACCTATGCGGAAATCTTAAAAAGCCGCAGCGTCATCGTCCCGGTTATCGAACAGACGGAAGAAGCAGACAGTGACGGCAAATATATGCGTTATGAAGATTATATCAAAAACAGGATAGTTACCAATCCTTTTAAAGATACCGAGATCTTAAAAGTTACAGTCAACGCTAATACGCCGGAAGGGGCCCAGAAAGCCAACGACCTGATCGTTAACGGCTTTTTGCAGCGGTTGACCGGTCTGGTACGTGAAGAACAGAAAACTACCCGCGCCTTTATCGAAGAGCGGGTCGTAGCCTCTAAAGCCGAGCTTGAAGCAGCCGAAAGTGCGCTGACCGAATATAAAAAAGCCAGCAAGATCCTGTCACCGACGGACGAAATGAAGTTGGCGGCCGATAAAATGGGGATCGTCGATAAACTGCGTGCAGAAAACAAAGTGGCGCTTGCCACAGCGCAGGCACAGCTGTCAGCAACAGACCAGCAGCTGGGCGGCGAAGCCAAAGCGACAGCGGATAACGCAGTTATCAAGCAGTATAATGCCCGACTGGCCGAACTAGAGACCCAGAGGATAGATTATCTGGACAAATATACAGCCAAACATCCTAAAGTAATTGAAACAGAAGACGCTATCGCCAATTTAAAAAGCAAGCTGCAGCAGGAAATAGCCAAAGTAGCTTCACTGCAGGCGCCGTCGGATAACCCAGTGCACCAGCAGCTGCTGACCAGTAAATTCGGCAGCGAAGCGGCGATCAGCGTAGCCGAAAGCAACCTTGCCGAGCTGGAGCGTCTGGATAAAAGAAATCAGGAAGACGTAGAAAGGCTTTCCGAGAAAGAACAGAAATACCTGAGCCTGATGCGTGACGTTAGCGTTGCCGATGAAATTTACATCATGCTGGCCAAACGCCTGGAAGAAGCCAAGGTAGCCGAAGTAGCGGTATCCACCGAGGTACAGGTAGTAGATACGGCCACACTGCCGGAAGACCCGGTAAAACCGAAAAAGCTTTTGACCCTGCTTTTGGCAGCCTTTTTGGGAATCTTCGGCGGCAGCGGCTTTGTTATTGCCAAAGAACTGATGAACAGAACCATAAAGACAACGGACGATGTAGCAAACTATCTGGACCTGCCTGTTCTGGGCTCGGTACCGGATTATGAATCATTGAAGAAAAGCATCAAGAAAGAGCAGCGGCAGGAAAGCTTTGCTGACAAAGTGCGGAGGTACTTATGGAAACGATAACACTGATTGCCGACCGTGATGCCAAATCACCGGTAGCGGAAGCATATAGAACGATCAGGACCAACATCCAGTTCTCCAACGTTGGTCAGGAGCTGAAAACGATCATCGTTACCAGCGCTACGCCAAACGAAGGTAAAAGTACAACGATCAGCAATCTGGCGGTGGTAATGGCACAGGCCGGGCACAAAGTGCTTTTAATGGACTGTGATATGCGCAACCCGACACAGCATAACCTTTTTAAGCTGACTAATAAAGGTCTGAGCAACTGCATTTCGGCGAGTGAAGAGGTGCGGGAAGTCATTCAAAAAACAGGGATAGAGAATCTGGAGCTTTTAGCCAGCGGGCCGGTAGCGCCCAACCCATCCGAGCTTTTGGGAAGCAAACGGATGGAACAGTTACTGGAACGGCTAAAGCCGGATTATGACTATATACTTATCGATACGCCGCCAATCATGCCGGTAACGGATGCGGCAGTACTGTCTGGTAAGGTAGACGGGCTGGTCATGTTGGTCAGCTCCGGCGAAGTTACACCAGCAGCAGCTAAAGAAGCTAAACAGAGGCTGCTGCAGGCAGGAGCACATATTTTGGGAGTTATCCTTAACAAGGTAGAATTGGCCCATACGCACGGCTATGGTTACTACTATTACTATGGTTCCGATGGTACATCCGGGGGGGACATTCGTCGCTAAAAGTGAGATGGAAGCTGCGCAGGTATTGAAAAGATATCACAAAATAATTGCATAGGGGTGGAATATGAAGTAATGATTAAAGCTGGTGAATTAGGAAAGACTATTTTTGATTTTACATTAACATTTATAGGAACGATATGTATAAGCCCGCTTTTAGCTTATATAGCGTACAGGATAAAAAAAGAAGATCCGGGACCTGTAATATTTAAACATATGCGTGTTGGTAAAAATGGAAAGTCTTTTCCATGTTATAAATTTCGCAGTATGTGTGTTGATGCCAAACAAATGCTGGAAAAATATTTAAGAGAAAATCCTGAAGCGCGAATGGAGTGGGAACGCGACTTTAAATTAAAAAATGATCCGAGAGTGACACCAATTGGCGAATTTTTAAGAAGGACCAGTTTAGATGAATTGCCGCAGATTTTTAATGTTTTAAAGGGAGAAATGAGTTTGGTTGGACCACGTCCTATTGTCCAGGAAGAAGTGCCACGCTACGGGATACATATAAAAAAATATTATTCAGTAAAACCTGGCATTACTGGACTGTGGCAGGTTAGTGGGCGTAGCGACATATCTTATTCAGAACGTGTTGCTTTGGATGTTGAATATGTAGTTAATAGGAATTTGCTAAAAGATATCCAGATACTTATAAAAACATTTGATGTCGTGTTCAGGAAAAAAGGTGCATATTGAGATGAATTGCCGCAGATTTTTAATGCAATAAAGGGAGAAATGAGCTTGGTTGGTTCCAGGACGTATTTAGACAGAAAAATGGGAGATGCAGTTAATACAATAATACTGGCCAAATCTGGTATAACTGGTTATTGGCAGGTGAACAGACATAGTAATGTAATTTTTGAAAATAGATTAATAATGGATTGCTGGTATATTGGCAACTGGAGTTTTTGGCTGGATTTGGTACTGTTATTAAAAACGATAGGAATAGTTTTAGATAAAAAAGGCGCCAAGTGAACTAAACTTTAAATAACTGCCTAATAAAAGTGCTAAAAGAAGAAATAAAAATTCAATAAATTTAGAATATAAAGGAGTAAGAATTTTGAAGAAGGCATTGATCACAGGTATTACGGGGCAAGATGGGTCATACCTGGCAGAGTTTTTGTTGGAAAAAGGTTATGAGGTACATGGTGTAACTCGTAGAGCATCTATTTCTAATACCTTACGTATAGACCATTTGATTTTAGAAAATGCGATTCGGTTACATGATGGCGATTTGTCAGATTCTTCATCACTTATTCGTATTATTAATCTTGTTCAGCCTGATGAAATTTATAATTTGGCTGCTCAATCTCACGTACAGGTTTCTTTTGATGTTCCGGAATATTCCGGCGATGTTGATGCAATTGGTGTGTTGCGTATTCTGGAAGCGGTTAGGATTCTTGGACTTATTGAAAAAACGAAAATTTATCAGGCTTCTACAAGCGAATTGTACGGTAAAGTTGAAGAAATACCTCAAAATGAAATTACCCCTTTTCATCCCTACAGTCCTTATGCTGTTGCCAAACAGTATGGTTTTTGGATCACAAAGGAATATCGTGAGGCATATGGTATGTTTGCCTGTAACGGCATCTTATTTAACCACGAATCTGAACGCCGCGGCGAAAACTTTGTAACTCGTAAAATAACTCTGGCGGCAGGCCGGATTGCGGAAGGTATCCAGGATCATTTAGAATTAGGCAACTTAGACTCTTTACGTGATTGGGGTTATGCTAAAGACTATGTAGAGTGTATGTGGTTGATGTTGCAGCATGATATTCCAGAAGACTTTGTTATTGCTACTGGTGAGCAACATACGGTACGTGATTTTGCAGAAAAGGCGTTTAGGGTGAACGGTATGGAAATAAGCTGGGAAGGAAAAGGCGTAAATGAAAGAGGCTATGATACTAAAACTGGTAAAATGATAGTTTGTGTCAATCCACAGTGGTTCAGGCCTACGGATGTAGATAATTTATTAGGTGATCCAACTAAAGCCAAAACTGTTTTAGGCTGGAATCCTCAAAAAACAAGCTATGAGCAACTTATCCGCATTATGGCGGAACATGACAGAAAACTGGCGCAAAAAGAAGCTGCCGCATTGACTTGTAAATAGTCGGAGTATTAGAAAGTTGGTATTTTATGAAAATAGCAGTTGTTTCTGAATTTTTTTATCCGCACAGTGGTGGGCAGGAACAAAGACTTTTAGAAATACTTGAATATGTTGCCAAACAAGGTCATAAGGTGGATGTTTACACAATTAAATATGATGAAGATTTAAGTGACCAGGAAAATTATAACGAAATAAATATCTTAAGAGTTATTAAGAATAAAAATTACATCGGCGGTGGCGGCTTAAAATCCCGCAGCCTGAAAACTATTATTCAGTACTCACTGAAGGTTGCTTCAAGACTTGGTGCAAATAGTTATGATAAGGTTATATTTTCGCAATTTCCAATTTTTCATATGTTGTTAACATGTTTTACAAAATCGAAAAAAATACTGGACTTTGTGGAATATAGACATGGAAGGTTTTGGGAATTTTTGTTTGGTTTAGAAATGAAATGTGCGGATCAAGTTGTTTGTATCAGCGATGTTGTTAAAGAAAAGGCCCTGAAGATATGTGACGGTAAGAAGTTATTAGTTATTCCAAGCTCTATTAAACTAAAAAAGTTCTATAGTGGAGAGCCGAAACATTTTATTTTTATTGGCCGTATGGAGCAGCATAAACATCCTGAAATGGCTATTGAAACTGTATTACAATACAATGCAGAACATAATCAAAAATATGTTTTGCATTTGATTGGTGATGGCAGTATGTTGGAATTCTTACGCAAAAAATACAATTATAAAAATATAATATTTCATGGTTTTGTGACTGAAGAAAAAAAGATAAGATTATTGGCCGATAGTATTGCTTTAATATTCCCTTCGGAAAGGGAAGGATTGCCAGTGAGCGTGATAGAAGCTATGGCTGCCGATGTACCTACACTTACTACCAGATATGCTAATAATGGGACATATTATTTTGTTAATGATAAGGGTGTAGGTGTTGTTGCAGAACCTGATATCATTTCACTGACAGCAGCGTTACATGAGCTGCTGGAAAATAGGATACAATATGTAGATATGTGTAAACTGCATAAAAAGAATTTCAGCGCTGAAAGTGCCGCAAGAAAGTTTATAGAGATATAGTGGTGATTTTAATGGATAAATTTGTATTGATCACAGGAGCTTTTGGCTTTTTAGGTTATCATACCGCGCTTAAATTTAAAAGAGAAGGCTATCAGGTTATTGGTTTCGGTCTGGGAGAAATTACATCAAGGCAAAAACAAACTTTTTATAAATGCTATTTCGATTATCTTGATTTTACTGCTTTATTAAGCATAAAAGAAAAGCTGTCTGTTGTAGTACACTGTGCTGGTTCAAGCAGTGTATCAATGGTAGAAAAGAATGTTAGAGAGTCATTTGTGAGCACGGTTTGCTGTACTAATGATTTGTTGGAATATGTTAGATTATATCAGCCGGAAGCAAAAGTGGTGTATTTTTCCAGTGCGGCTGTTTATGGTGATACTGGAAATAAATTGATTGATGAGACTGGAGAATTAAAGCCGCTGTCATTTTATGGCGAACACAAAAAAATCGCAGAAGAGTTGTGTCATTATTATAGAAACAGATTCGCTCTGGATATAAATATTATAAGACCTTTTTCTATTTGTGGGGCTGGTTTGAAAAAACAGTTATTGTGGGATGCATGTAATAAATTTAAAAATGGAATTACTGAATTTTGGGGGACTGGTCAGGAGAAAAGAGACTGGATATCGCCCTCTGATGTCGCTGGTTTAGTATATGCGATAACTATGCAGCCTAAAAAAGAGAAATATGTTTTTAACGCCTGCAACGGTGAGGCTGTGAAAAATTGTGACTTTCTTAAAGAAGCAGCACATTACTATGGGATCAATGTTCCGGTTATATTTAATGGAAATAAAAATTTGTTTGACCCTGAAAACCTCGTAGGCAATAAAAATAATGCTGAGAAGCAACTTGACTGGCAGGCTAATCAGCAATGGATTGATATTGTACATGGTTATATAGATTGGTTTAAGAATAATTAAAGTAGTTTCCTTGTGAAGGGATTATGAATGTATGCAAAATTTTGATTGGTTGAAACATAATGGAAAACAGATAGCGACCTTGAGAGGAATAGCAGTTTTACTGGTGTTTTTCAGTCATTTAAATTTAAATTTATCAAAAGAGCTCCTTTTTATTTCTGGAAGAATCGGGGTTGTATTGTTTTTCCTTATTTCAGGTCTTTTGGCATATTCATCACGATATAAGAAAAGTTTAAAACAATATATATTTAACAGATTTTGCAGAATGTATCCGGTTTATTGGTTACTTTTAATATTGGCATGTATAACTTTTGAAAAACAGTTTTCTATAATGCAGGTTTTGACTAACTTTACCCTGTTTCAGGAATTTTTGGGGCATAAATAAATCCTGGGAGCCAGTTGGATGATGCCAATACAAATCATATTCTTTATCTTTATTGGAATTTACGGTGTTAAAAGCTTGTTTGCTCAAGTAAATATTAAGAGTTTATCTTTAGCAAATATAGAAGTTATTATGGTTATTACCAGCTTGCTGACGATCTTATGTGGTGCGCTTAGATATTTTACTAACAAACCCTGGCCCACAGCTATCTTTTTATATCAGTTATATTCTTGAGAGTGAATTTAAATTTATTTATAAAATTGG
>ERZ860264.1279-NODE-1279-length-17847-cov-5.738647_pt1 | contig 17847 bp, 12 predicted proteins | sample MGYA00509980_ERZ860264 | MGnify/ENA primary metagenome ERZ860264 (study PRJEB30046, sample SAMN00715212) | human gut metagenome | study: EMG produced TPA metagenomics assembly of the A metagenome-wide association study of gut microbiota in type 2... | reverse complement strand
TCGTTTAATTAGACGAGGCGACTCTTTATTGCTTTTCCTTTCGCTGAATAGTTACGTGGAAAACAAGTTTTCCACCCTTAAATGTTAATCTACGGCCGATGTCGGCTGAAACTGTGTCAAGTATATCGGTCAGCGGTTGGCGCGTTTGCGCTCCAGCTCGTCAAGGATTATTTTGCGCAGACGTAAGTGGTGGGGGGTCACCTCCACGTATTCGTCTTCCTTGATGTATTCGAGCGCTTCCTCGAGGCTGAACACTACCGGGGGCACGATTTTTGCTTTGTCGTCGGCTCCGGAGGCGCGCATATTGGTGAGTTTCTTGCTCTTGGTCACATTCACCACTATGTCGTTGTCCTTGGCGTTCTCTCCCACTACCTGGCCGGCGTATACTTCTTCCTGGGGGAAGATGAAGAACCGGCCACGGTCCTGCAGTTTGTCTATGGCATAGGCGAAAGCGGTGCCGCTCTCCATGGCTATGAGAGAGCCGTTGGTGCGGCGCTCTATATCTCCCTTCCAGGGTTGGTATTCAAGGAAACGGTGGGCCATTATGGCCTCGCCGGCAGTGGCGGTAAGCACGTTGTTGCGCAGACCTATGATGCCTCGGGCAGGAATCTGGAACTCTATGTGTATGCGGTCGTTCTGTGTCTCCATGCTCAGGATGTCTCCTTTGCGTCGGGTGACCATGTCTATGACCTTGGAGGAATATTCCTCGGGCACATTTATTGTAAGAGACTCCACGGGCTCGCATTTCACTCCGTCTATTTCCTTGGTGATGACTTTGGGCTGTCCCACCTGCAGTTCGTATCCCTCGCGACGCATTGTCTCTATAAGGATAGAGAGGTGCAGCACGCCTCGGCCATATACGGTCCATATATCGGAGTCCTCGGCTTTTTCCACACGAAGGGCGAGATTGCGGTCAAGCTCTTTTACAAGACGTTCCCCTATGTGGCGGGAGGTGACGTATTTGCCGTCTTTGCCGAAGAACGGGGAGTCGTTGATGGTGAAGGTCATGGACATGGTGGGCTCGTCGATCGCTATGCGCGGAAGAGCCTCGGGGTTGGCCGGCAAGGTTACGGTGTCGCCTATTTCAAAATCCGTGAGGCCTACGATGGCGCAGATGTCGCCGCTGCTTACCTCCGTCACCTTCTTGCGTCCCATGCCCTCGAAAGTGTGCAGCTCCTTGATGCGTTGTTTCTCCACAGAGCCGTCTTTCTTAACCAGCGCGATGTCCATATTCTCGCGAATGGTGCCGCGGTGTACGCGCCCTATGGCTATGCGGCCTACGTAGTTGGAGAAGTCCAGAGAGGTGATGAGCATCTGTGGCTCACCCTCTAATTGTGTGGGGGCGGGTATGTATTTGACTATGGTGTCCAGGACGGCGGTGATGTCGTCGGTGGGCTTTTTCCAGTCTTCGCTCATCCATCCCTGCTTCGCGGAGCCATAGACGGTGGGGAAGTCAAGCTGTTCCTCGGTAGCGCCGAGGTTGAACATCAGGTCGAACACCTGCTCCTGCACCACGTCCGGGCGGCAGTTCGGTTTGTCCACCTTGTTTATGACCACCACGGGCTTCAGCCCCATCTGTATGGCTTTCTGAAGCACGAAGCGTGTCTGGGGCATGGGACCTTCGAAAGCATCCACGAGCAGCAGACAGCCGTCGGCCATATTGAGTACTCGCTCCACTTCTCCGCCGAAGTCGGCGTGTCCCGGAGTGTCGATAATGTTGATTTTTGTCCCTTTATAGTTTATGGAAACGTTTTTGGAGAGGATAGTGATGCCTCGCTCGCGTTCCAGGTCATTGTTGTCGAGTATGAGTTCGCCGGTACTCTGACCCTCTCTGAAGAGGTGGCCTGCCAGCAGCATTTTATCGACCAGGGTGGTTTTCCCGTGGTCCACATGAGCTATGATAGCTATGTTGCGAATATCTTCCATAAAAGCGTCTTAAGGTACTTCTTTTTCAAGATGCAAAGTTAGTAAAAAATCCCGAAACAGACAATTTCCCTGACATTTGCTGTTTTCGGTTCTCGGATATAAGGGCAACTGTCCGTTCCTGAAAAAGAAGCGGGGTTACCCGCCTGAGTGGTGGCCCTGACTTTGCCTTGCCTGTCTGCTGAATTTGATTAGAGAATATTTTATTTGCCCAATAGGACGATTGATAAGAGTCTTATTGAAAAATAATTGAATAAAACTTGCAAATGACAATAAAACACATTACATTTGCAGCGATAATAACATCTAATACCACCCAAATAATAATATCTTTTTTACTAATTAATACCTATAAAACTATGAAGAAGAACCTTAACATGCTGACGGCCGCTTTCGTCGCGGCCGTAGCCGCTGTCCCGGCGGTCGCGTCGGAAGAGCCTGTGACGCTCTACGGCTTTATGACTTATTCCCAAAGCGGACATAGTAACGGAATCCATTCGCTCAAGGCGGAAGATGGTGCCCAGCCTGAACTGTTCATGGCCGACGGCGACATGCTGAGCAACGGAGGCGCCGTGTACGCCGACGGGAAATGCTACGTGCTCTCGTACATGGATTTCTTCGGAAGTATGATGTGGTGGTACCAGGTCTATGACCTTGACACGGAGGAAATGACGATGGTCAGCGATGCCGCGTGGGGAGTGAAGGATGCCGGAAGCGCGATGACCTACGACCCTTCCACCGGCAATGTCTACTCAATCTGCATAGATGCCGCTGACAACGACAAGTTCACCCTCAGCACCATGGATTTGCTCGACGGCACGAAGACCCCTGTGGCCGGGATAGACGAGCGTATGTGCGCTATGGCCGCTACGGCCTCCGGGGTCCTTTACGGTATCGGAATGGACGGCAACCTTTACACTATAGACAAGTTCACGGCCGGCCGCACTCTCGTGGGCCCGACCGGGGTGAAGCCGGAGTCTAACCAAAGCGCGGTGGTAGACTGGAAGACAGGTGTCATGTACTGGAGCGCGTACACCGCCGACGGGGGCGCTCTGTACACGGTGGACACTGGGACTGGACAGGCCACGCTCCTTTCTACCTACGATGACAAGCAGCAGCTCGTGGGACTGTTCATAAGGCAGACGGCCGTAGCCGACGGCGCACCGTCCTCGGTGGACGGCTTCTCGGTGGAGTTTGACAAGGCCACGACCGCAGGTACTGCGGCGTTCACGATGCCGACGCTCGACATCAACGGGGAGACGCTCGCCAATGAACTCAGCTACGGCGTCCGCCTTGACGAGGAGACGCTCGCCGAAGGCATCGCGCAGCCCGGAGACCGCGTGGAGGAAGGCATAGTCTCGCCGCGCACCGGAAATTGCCGCTTCACCGTGTACGTCTCCAATGCCACGGGCGAAGGCAAACCGGAGAGCATCAACGTCTGGGTCGGGCCCGACACGCCGCTCAAGGTGGAGGACCTGTCGCTCGCCGAAGACGGCGGAGACCTGTCGCTTTCCTGGAAGTTGCCCGCAAGGGGTGTCAACGGAGGGTATGTGGACCCGGAACTGACGCGCTACCGCATAGTCCGGGGTCCTTACGAGGACATGACCGTCGAGGACTTCGAAGGTACGGAGTTCCGTGAGGCGTATGATTCCGGAGGCGTGAACCCACACATGTACACAGTGACCCCTGTATACGACGGCAGGACCGGAGAGACAGCCCTCTCCAACACTGTCATCACCGGAAGATACTGCGAGCCGCCGTTCAGTGAAGACCTGACCGACCCGTTCCGGTCGCTCGTGTTCACCGCCGTGGATTCCAACCAGGACGAATGTACATGGCTCTACGACTGGGACGAGAAAGCCATGAAGTGCGAATGGCCGATATCGCCCTCCAGCGACGACTGGCTGATTTCGGCTCCGATATTGTTCCAGGCCGACAAGACATACGTCGTGTCGCTTGGCATCCGCTCCGAAGGCAAATGGAACTACGATGATGAAGTGTACGAAGACGTGTATGCGGGCACCCTTTCCATGTTCCTTGGCGACAAAGCCGAGACGGATGCTATGACTGAAGAGATAATTAAACCGTATGATGTGGAGAAGACCGAATGGCATTCCCTGTCTTCAGACCGTTTCTCCGTGCCGGCCACAGGCGTATACCATATCGGACTGCACCATTCGGGCACGCGCAGCATCTATTATACGTATCTCAGGAGCCTTGACATCTCTGTCCACAGCGGCGTTGAAAGCGTCGAGGCCGAATACGACGGCTGCGAGGTAGAATATTACGACCTGCAGGGCATACGCATCTCCGCCCCGGCGAAGGGGAGCATCGTCATAGTCCGCAAGGGAGGACGCTCCTCGCTGATAAGGGTCAACTGAGGCCGACCTTGTATCAATATGCTGATTGGTAGGTACGGAAAAACATTCTAAGTGCCGACTATATGATTTCGGTAACGCAAGGAAGCGCCATGTCTGTAAAAGACATGGCGCTTCCTTAGGTGGTCGGGGTGTATTACCAGGCTATTTTGGTTGTCTTTCCTGCGGACTGTACCAGATAGATACCCTTGGCGGGCAGCTGCACTGAGCCTTTGGCGCGGAGGGCTATGGCTCTGCCGTCTATAGTGTAGATGTCCACAGGCTCGGCGCTTGTCACTACGCCGTCGCTCATACTGAAGTCCGGGGTGCCGTCCATAATGCCTTCAATGCCGCTGGATTCGGCAGTCGTGAATTTTACGGACTGGGACATACGGGACTGGCCGGAACCTGAGACAGCACGCATATATGCCACGTAGTCGGTTTTCTTCTGCAGGCCCTGGGCCTTGAAAGTATTGCCGTCCACGCGGTAGGCGTCGTAGCCGTTGACGGGGGTGTCCTGCAGGCCGTTGGAATAGTAAATGTGTATGTCGTCCATGTTCATTTGCAAGCCGGCGGTGCGGGCCTGGAAGACAATCATGAGCTGGCGTACACCTGTGGGGAAGTCTTTGATTTCCACTTTCTGCCCATTCTCGGAGCAGACGATGTCTTTGACTTCGGCTATCTGGGAGAGACTGAAATCCGGGGATACGGCGTATATCCGGAGCGACATATTTCCGTTTTCCACATTTGTGCGGGCCCAGAAGTCTATGGATGTTATGTCCTTGTCGTAGATGCCGGTTGTGATTGCGGTCTCGTTGTAGAGGCGCAGCGAGGGAGAGGATTCGCCCACATATTCGCTGCGGTTGTCGAATGTGCCGCCGGGGAACATCCAGTCAGAGGGAGCCTTGCGGTTGTCCCAAGCCACGGTCTGGCCGAGTTCGGGTTCGTTCTCGGTGCGCGTAGCCACAGTGACTTCGTAGTGGTCGGCGCCGTTCACTTCATACCATTTGAGGTCGGCGCTGTCGGCGTCGGGAATCACCTCCAGGAGGGGAACGGTGCTTTCCAGGTCGGAGGAATAGGTGCTGTAGAAGCCCTGGCTGGGCTCCGACAGGTTGTTGGCTGTGCCGGCGTACAGTGATATCTGGTAGGAAACGCCCGGCTTCAGGTCGGTAAGGGTGACGGAGGTCTTGTCGCCGAGGTTCGCGAAGGTGTATCTGTCTACAAACTCAGTCTCGAGGGTGCCGAACAGGTCGTCCACCTTCATGCCGAGAGCGGTTATGTAGTATGTGTTGGCTCCAGGCACCGGTTCCCATTTAAAGGAGAGGGATGTATCGTCCATATCGGTGAGTACGGCATTGGGGGCCCGGGTGTAAAGCGGAGAGTCCGGAGAGCCGCCATTGCCGAAACGCAGGGAGACTGTGCCGGTCACATCCTCGCCTATGTTGGTGACGTCGAGCAGGCCGGTCTTGCCGTCCCAGTTGGCGAAGGCCGGATTGCCGGTGCCCTTGAATTCGGAGATGCCGGAGATGCCGGGGAAAGTGTCGCCGCCCTGTGTGCCGCTGTCTGCCATACCGTCGGCTTCCACTACGTCAAGGTGCTGATGGACCGGGTTGTTGTTGACCACATTGCTGTCCCATGCCGCCTGGTTGAAGTCCACGTGCCATACCAGCATGCCGTGGCCTGGAATGAAGGTGTCCCAGCTGTGTTTCTGGCGGTTCTCGAAGAGATAATACTCGGTGGGGCGTGCGGGGTCGATAGTGACGCGGTACGAATACCCGCCGTCCACCGTGGGTTGCATATTGATGTCCGCGCCCTCCGTTATGTCTATGGGCTTTTCCCATTCCAGGGCATACTTCTCGTAGATGGAGTAGAGGGGCGGAGTGCGGGAGTTGTTGTTGTAGGAGCCTTGGTCCATGACGCAATATGTGCCGGGGGTGAAGGCTGTGGTGTAGCTGGTGGCGTACACGTCGGGCAGGCCGAGTACGTGGCCGAACTCGTGGCAGAATGTGCCTATGCCGGAGTGGGTCTTTGGGTCACCGTTTATGCGGCGCAGCGTCAGCTCGTTGGTGCAGGCGTAGTGGTCCACCTTCACGCCGTCCAGTTCGGGACAGTTGTCCACGTATCGGATGTTGAAGGCGTGGGGCCACACAAAGTCATCGCCGGCGCCCTCGTTCTCGCCGTAGCCGGCGTAGAATATGAATACGTTGTCTACATATCCGTCTCCGTTGGTGTCATATTTTGCGAAATCTATTTCGCTGTCCAGCGCGTTGCAGGCATCTATTACCATCTCCCAGGGATTCGCGTCGCTGCCTTCAATGTTTCGGCCATAGTAGAAGTACGGGTTGGGGAGCGTTACAGGGCCGTAGACATCGAAAGAGGGCTGATATACGTTGTTGCTGGATGCGTGGAAGTAGTCGGCCGCCGAGCCGTCGCAATAGTTGCCGGAGTAGCCCGGTTCGTTGAGCATACGTGTCATCTCGCTCTTGGGGTCGTCGGCGAAACTCCACTGGAGGTCTGCGAAGTTGACCAGAATCACAAGTACGGGACGTTCTCCGTCGGTGGGAATGGCGCGCAGGTCATGGCCGTCCGCGTTGTCCCACTTGCCGGGAGGTACGGAGCCGGCACGATAGAGAGCCGGAGCCTTGGCTGCACGTGCGCCGATGTTGTTGGTCAGCGCGCGTGTCTTAATGGTCTCGAAGGTCTGTTTCGGGTCAATTCCCGACAGTATTTCGGCCTCGGCGGCGGAGCGCTGTGTGGCATCGAAAGGTAGCAGGGATGTCGCTGCGCCGGCATTGTCCAGTATGCGGTACCATCCGTCCGGCTGTCGGGCCACCAGGTATCCCTCGCGGTCCATCATGTAGTGGAAATGCTCGTCACCATGGAGAGAGAGCGTGATTTGGCTGCCGTCCGGCTGAGTGCGCGTAAAGGTCCCCGGCCTGGCAGGCGCAGCCATCAGGGGTAGGGAAGCTCCGGTTAAAGCCGCTGCGGCAAGTGCGTTGCGTAATGAGTATTTCATTGCTTATGTTGTTGGTAAGTACGGCCGGTGAGTGCGGCCGGCGGTTAATAATAATCTGAGTCAGGAATACAGGATATGTAAACAGCCTCGAAGTTTGTTCATCGAGGTTGCAAAGTTAATGAAAAAACGCTGTGTATCGCAAATTTATTGTTGTCTTAATTTCCGCTTTTTCAGTTTTTTTTGTATCTTCGCCCCATATTTTGTGTACTATGAAAGAGAAGAAAAATTATTCAATAAACATAAAGGGCGAGTTGTGCGATTTTTCCACCCCCTGGGTTATTGGAATTGTCAACGCCACGCCCGATTCGTTCTATCCGGGCAGCCGCGTTTTCCGCGCGGATGCGATAAGGGAGCGTGTGCGCTCCATGCGCGTTGCCGGAGCCAGGGGTGTGGATATAGGGGGATATTCTACCCGTTCCGGGGCCTCGGAGGTATCTGCCGATGAGGAGTACCGCCGCCTGGCCATGGCGCTGCAGGTAGTGGCCGAGGAGTGGCCCGAGGCCGTGGTGAGTGTGGACACTTTCCGCGCCGACGTGGCACGTCGTTGCGTGGAAGACTGGAACGTGGATACCATAAACGACATCTCGGGGGGCGACATGGATTCCCGGATGTTCGAGACGGTGGCCGACCTGGGGGTCTCCTATGTGCTGATGCACACGCGCGGCACACCGGCCACCATGCAGAGCCTCACTGATTACCGGGATGTGACGGCGGAGGTCATATCCGACCTCGCCGCCAAGGCCGCCAGGCTCAACAGACTGGGAGTGAAGGATATTCTCATAGACCCGGGATTCGGATTCGCAAAAACGGTGGAGCAGAATTACGAGCTGATGTCCCGTCTGGACGATTTCCGCGACATGGGTTATCCTCTGTATGTGGGGGTGTCCCGCAAGAGTATGATTTTCAGGCTGTTGGATATTACACCGGCCGAGGGCTTGAACGGCACGACGGTGCTGAACACGTTTGCCCTGCTGCATGGCGCCGATGTACTCCGCGTACACGATGTGGAGCAGGCTGTGCAGGCAGTGAAAATCACGCAGATGCTTAATAGACGATAGACTAATGTTTAATAGATGATAGACTTCGGAATAAGAGATGTGATAGACATCCTGCTGGTGGGACTGCTCCTGTTCTACCTCTATCGCACTATGAAGAAGAGCGGCACTCTCAGTATCTTTGTGGGTGTCATGGCCTTTGTGGTGGTTTGGATTCTTGCTTCGGAAATCTTCAACCTGCGCCTGACCGGGTCTATCCTGGACAAGTTCATGGCCATAGGCCTGATAGTGCTGGTGATACTTTTCCAGGACCAGATAAAGCGCTTCCTGATAGACCTGGGGTCACACGAGAAGTGGAATTTCTTTGCCCGTATTTTCCACCACCAGAGCGACCGGGAAAAGGAGATGGACTATATACTGCCGGTGGTGTACGCCTGTATGGGTATGAGCAAGACCAAAACGGGTGCGCTTATAGTCTTTCAGCGGGCTGTTCCTCTGACGGACTATGAGAAGACGGGAGATATTATCGACGCCAATATCAATACCCGTCTCATCGAGAATATATTCTTCAAGAACTCTCCTCTACACGACGGAGCCATGATTATAGCCGGGCGCAGGATAGTCTCGGCCGGTTGTATCCTCCCTGTGAGCCACGATATGCACATACCTAAAGAGTTGGGTCTCAGGCATCGTGCGGCCCTGGGTATGAGCCAGGTCACAGACGCGGTATGCGTCATAGTCAGCGAGGAGACAGGCAATATCTCCATGGCTATGGACGGTGCGCTGCGTGTGCGCCTCACCGCTCCCGAACTGGAGAAGGCTCTGACCGAAGTCCTCGCCGGCGAGTGATATTGCGAGTAAAGTACCTGTTGGGGATGTTCGGATGCCGGTTTGACATACGTGTGTCGCTCACCATTCTGTCGGTGGCGGTGCCTGTTGTGGGGATGACGGTCCTGTGGTGTATGCTGCCGGCTCATTCCGACGACCTGTGGTATGACCAAGGCATGAGGGATTTCATGGCTGCGGGGCAGAGTCGCCTGCAGGCACTCCTGAGCGAGATGCAGGTACACGCCGAGACGGATAATCTCAGGTTTGCCAATGTGGCTTATTTGTTGTGCAGCTGCGTGCCCCGATGGGTGACGGCAGTCCTGTTGGGCTTCTGTATGGCGTGGGGCCTATGGGGCCTTGTCAAGCTCTCGGGAGGGGGCATACAGACACCTCTGCGAGCCTCAATGTTGAGTGTGGCATACGTGTATGTTTTGCCCTGGATGGCGTTTCCTTTCAGCCATGATTTCGCGTTAAACTATGTGCCCTCCGTGGCTTTGTGCGCATGGACTGCGTGGCTATTCTGCCGTCCTCGGACACTGACACTCCGGGCAAGCATCGGGGCGGTGGTTCTGGCCCTGCTGACCGCCTTTTGGCATGAGGAGGCAGCCGTGCCGCTTATTTTAGCCTTCCCCATGTACATGATTGTGAGTGCAGACCGGGCGCGTTGGCGTATTCTTATGTGGCTGGCTCTGCTCCCTGGCCTTATATATCACGTCTGTATGCCCGGGTTTTGGTACCGCCTTTCCATTATGGGCACCGGGGAGGGTGGTATTCACCTCAAATCGGCATTTCTGCTGACGTTGCTGTTGGGAGCCGTAGCCGTTTGGGCGTGTCGCAAATCTTGCAGAAAAGGCAAATGTGGGTACGATGAGGGGGTGGTATGCCTGTGTGCATCGGCTGGCATCGGTTCATTGGGACTCGCTCTGACGGTCAGCGGAAATGAACGGGCTATGGTCTGCGGCATGATGCTCTGTATAGCCGGGTGGCTAAGAGTGTCCGGGATGCCTTTAGGGCGTTCACTGAGAAGCCTGATGCGCACCTCTTCGGTGTGGTTGGCAGCAGTGTTGGTTTGTATCCTTACCTGGCATTTCGCGGTTGTCGTGGCGGAGAGCAGGGCGATGCTTGTGAAGTATGACCGGGCTTTGGAACGCTATGTGGAGTCGGGAGACCTATGGATATATTGCGACCTGGATTATGGCGAAGAGCGTACCTGTCTATGGCGTGAATGTAGGCCCGGACGTCAGTTCCTGAGGCCGGGTTATGTACAGGAACGCCTCTCCCTCTGGTGGCGGGGCGAAGACCGTTTCTGCATATTCTATGACGAGAAAGAGAAAGAACGCGAGGAATAAGGCATCACGCTTTATTCCTCGCGTTCTTTCTGTGTGTCTGGGTTGTCTTAGTCTATCAGTGCTTTGCCGGTCATATCCTGGGGTTGGGGCAGGCCCATTATTTTAAGGATAGAGGGGGCTACGTCTGCCAGGCGTCCGTTCCGGGCCGTGTGTCCCGGGGTCTGTGTGATGTAGATGAAAGGCACCGGGTTAAGGGAGTGGGCCGTGTTGGGTGTGCCATCCGCGTTGAGCGCATGGTCGGCATTGCCGTGGTCGGCGATTAGTATTCCCTCGTAGCCATGTGCCTTTGCAGCTTCCACTACGTCGTGGACGCAAGTGTCTACGGCTTCCACGGCTTTCTGTATGGCGGTATATACGCCGGTGTGACCCACCATGTCGCCGTTGGCGAAGTTTACGACTATGAAGTCATATTTTTCAGAGTCGATGGCGGCTACCAGTCTGTCCTTCACTTCGTATGCGCTCATCTCGGGCTTGAGGTCGTAGGTCGCCACTTTGGGAGAGGGCACCAGGATACGGTCCTCATGTTCGAAAGGAGCCTCGCGGCCACCGTTCAGGAAGAAAGTGACGTGGGCATATTTTTCGGTCTCGGCTATGTGGAGCTGTTTCTTGTCATGCTTTGAGAGCCATTCGGCCAGGGTGTCCGGCACATCCTCTTTGTCGAAAAGGATGTGAACCCCTTTGAAAGAGGAGTCGTAGGGGGTCATGCAGTAATACTGGAGTCCCGGTATGGGGTTCATGTCCTCCTCGCTGTGTTGGGTCAGGACGACGGTCAGCTCTTTTGCGCGGTCGTTGCGGTAGTTGAAGAAGATTACGGCATCCCCGTCCTTTATGGTGCCGTCCGTCTCCGCGTTGACTATGGGCTTTATGAACTCGTCGGTGACACCCTCTTCGTAGCTCTCTTCCATGGCTTTCACCAGGTCGGTGGCTTTTTTGCCCTGGCCGTGGACGAGCATATCGTAGGCTTCCTTGATTCGTTCCCAGCGGTTGTCGCGGTCCATGGCGTAGAAGCGGCCTATGATGTCGGCTATCTTGCCGGTGGTGGCCGCACAGCGGTCTTCTACTTGCCTGATAAAGCCGGCACCGCTCTTGGGGTCGGTGTCGCGTCCGTCCATGAAGCAGTGCACGTACACCTTTTCCAGGCCGTACTCCTTGGCTATGTCCAGGAGGGCGAAAAGGTGTTCCAGGCTGGAGTGTACGCCGCCGTCGGATGTAAGGCCCATGAGGTGCAGGGCCTTGTCGTTGTCGCGGGCGTAGGAGAAAGCGGAGATGATTTCCTTGTTCTTAAGAATGGACTTGTCGGCTATGGCGCGGTTGATTTTCACCAGGTCCTGGTAGACTATGCGGCCTGCGCCGATGTTGAGGTGTCCCACCTCGGAATTGCCCATCTGGCCGTCGGGAAGGCCTACGTCTTCTCCGGAGGCCTGAAGCTCGGAGTGGGGATACTGTTTGAGCATAGAGTCGATGTAGGGGGTGGGGGTGTTGAAAATGGCATCGTCTTTCTTGTGGTCGCCGATGCCCCATCCGTCAAGAATTATGAGAATCGCTTTATGAGACATATCTTACTGAATATAAATATATACTTTATTTGGATTTCTTTTTTGAGGCACGAGCTCCGGATGTTTTTGGCACCGGCTTCATGCGGCGCAGCACCTGTGCGGTGCGGGAGGGGATATACATACGCAGCCAGCCCTTGCCGGAGGGTCTGTAAAGCGGGTCGGGAGCGGTGAAGTGGTGTATCTTGTCGTCGATGTTGCCAAATCCGCCGAACTCGTCGGCATCGGAGTCAAGCACCACCTCGTATTCGCCTTCGGGAGCCAGTATGCCGTAACCCTCGAAGCTGCGCGTGGGGGAGAAATTGAAAACGAACAGCAGGTCGCCTCGCATGAATGAGAGTATCTGGTCGTCATCCTTTTCCCAGAGTTTCTCCACAGGTTTTCCCTGGAAGTCGTACTCTCCGGACACCGTCTTTATCATTGCGTTGTCGAATCGGTTCAGATACTTGTATTTGAGGTCTTCGCGGTCTACGAGGCTCCACTGGCGGCGGGCGTACTTATAGCTCCATCCGTTGCCCTGGCGGGGGAAATCAATCCACTCCGGATGACCAAATTCATTACCCATGAAATTCAGATAACCGCCGTTGATGGTGGAAGCCGTAAGCAGGCGAATCATTTTATGCAAGGCTATACCGCGTTCTACAGCGTAGTTTTCATCTCCTTTTTTGAAGTGCCAATACATGTCGGCATCTATCAAGCGGAAAATGATAGTCTTGTCGCCCACCAAAGCCTGGTCGTGGCTTTCACAATAAGATATGGTCTTCTCGTCAGCCCGTCGGTTCGTTACTTCCCAGAACATGCTGCTGGGTTTCCAGTCCTCGTCCTTCTTTTCCTTGATGGTCTTTATCCAATAATCCGGGATACCCATAGCCATGCGGTAGTCAAAGCCCATGCCCCCGTCCTCAAAAGGAATTGCCAGCCCCGGCATTCCGCTCATTTCCTCGGCTATGGTTATCGCCTTGGGGTTGATTCGGTGAATGAGTATGTTGGCCAGGGTGAGGTAGGTGATGGCGTTGGTGTCCTGGGAGCCGTCGTAATAATCGGCATATGAGCCGAAGGCCTTGCCCAGCCCGTGGTCGTAATACAGCATGGAGGTTACGCCGTCGAACCGGAAGCCGTCGAACTTATATTCCTCGAGCCAGTACTTGCAGTTGGAGAGCAGGAAGTGCAGCACGCTGTCTTTGCCGTAATCGAAGCACAGACTGTCCCATGCGGGGTGCTCGCCCCTGGAGTCAGGGTAGAAGTAGAGGTCGCGGTTGCCGTCCAGGCGAGCCAGGCCCTCGGTCTCGTTCTTCACGGCGTGGGAGTGGACTATGTCCATAATCACCGCTATGCCCATGGAGTGTGCGTCGTCTATGAGGCGTTTCAGGTCGTCCGGAGTGCCGAAGCGCGAGGATGCGGCGAAGAAGGAGGACACGTGGTAGCCGAAAGAGCCGTAGTAGGGATGTTCCTGTATGGCCATTATCTGTATGGCGTTGTAGCCGTCTCCGTGTATGCGCGGCAGCACACGGGTACGGAACTCCTCGAATGAGCTGACCTTCTCCTCTTCGCCGCTCATGCCTATGTGACATTCGTATATCAGGAGCGGTTTCACATCCGGGGTGAATTTGCTGACTTTGAAAGCATAGGGCTTCTCGGGGGCCCATACCTGGGCGGAGAATATGTTTGTGCCGGGGTCCTGCACCACACGGGTGGCGAAGGCGGGAATACGTTCACCCTGGCCGCCGGGCCATTGTACGAGCATCTTGAAGAGGTCTCCGTGGTGTATGGCCTCCGCAGGGAGGGAAACCTCCCACACGCCGCCTCCCGTGGAAGTGAGTCTCCACTGCTCGGAGGGGGTCCAGTCGTTGAATGTGCCTATGAGGTGGATTGCGGTGGCCGAGGGGGCATATTCGCGGAATACCCACCCGGACTTGGAACGGTGTAACCCGAAATATTTATGTGCGTTTGCGAAGTCGCTGAGTGAGCCGCCGGTGGCAGAAGTGAGGGCCGCGAGCTTGCGGTTCACATCTTCGTGACGTCCCTCGATGGCGTTTGCGTAAGGCTCCAGCCAGGAATCTTGTCTTAGGATAGATAACTTTTTTTCCATTTTGCATATAAGGAGAGGTGCAAGGGTATAACACGCCGACGCACCGCACGGTTTAATGGAGGACTTTGATTTTATGGCACCTTGCGGATAAGTCCGCCGGTGTCTTGCCACGGAATTTTTCGCCAAATTTAGCAAATAATACCCACATACGCAAACCGCTGTCAGCCAACGGCGCATGACAGCGGTTCGGCCGCATACGGAAAGACCGAGGCCGGGATGTCTGTTCCGACGTCCCGGCTTCGGCAGGTGGTTTAACAGGGCGTGTCAGTCTAAGATTTTCTTTACGAAGTCGTAGTCAGGCTCTTCTGTAATCTGTTCGCAAAGGCTGGTGCCTATAACGGTTCCGTCTCTGTCTATGATTACCAGTGCGCGGGCGTAGAGGCCCTGCATGGGGCCATCCTCGATGCGTACGCCGTATTTGGTGCCGAACTGGCTGCGGAATCCGCTGCCGGTGGCCACGTTCTTGATGCCGTTGGCGGTGCAGAAGCGGGTGGCTGCAAAGGGCAGGTCCATGCTGACGCATAGCACACGGGTGTCCTCCAGCTTGGCTACGTCGGCGTTGAAGCGGCGCACGGAGGCGGCGCATACGTCGGTGTCCATGCTCGGGAAGATGTTGAGTACCAGACGGTGACCTTTGTATTTTTCGAGATTTATTTCCATGAGGTCTTGTCCTACGAGGTGGAGTTCAGGAGCTTTCTCACCTACTTTGGGCAGATGGCCGCAGGTGTGCATGGCCATGCCGTTCAGGAATACTGTTTCCATACTGTTCGCGTATAAAGTTTTATGTAATTCGTTACTCAGGTTCAACACCGGGAAACGTGTTATTGTTCAGCGGGATGGAGGGATTGATTAGCCACAGGCGTTTCACGGCGCGTGTGACTGCGGTATACAGCCAGCGGTGGAAGTCCAGGTCGTGCCATGCGTCCTGCCTGATGCCGGCCATATCTATGTAGACGTGGTCCCACTGTCCGCCCTGCGCCTTGTGGCAGGTGAGGCAATAGCCGTATTTGGCCTGGATGGCATTCAGGTACGGGTCGTTGCGCAAGGCCCGCATCTCCTCGGCCGGGTCATGCGTACGGGTTCTGATGTCCAGGACCACCTGCGCGTACAGCTCGGCATATTCGGCTTTGGAGAGGGACGGAGACTCATTGTCCAGGCAGGTTAGGAGCAGCTTGCAGTCTATGTTCAGGTCAGAGTCCGGGAATGTCAGCTCCACATCGGCCCAGTCATGTCCATAGCGTGTCTCCTCTCCGTGGATTCTCTCTACGGTGGCGCCCTCGCCGTTGGCTATGAACAGCTGGCCGGGCAGTCTGGCGGTCCAGAAGTAATTGTTTTTGGCCACCACCAGGCGGTCTCCTTTTTCCAGGCGGTTCTCGGCATACAGCACCGTGCCCCGTATGGCGCGGTTGAATGTCGCTGCCCTCCAGTTGGCCCGGGTCACCACCAGGGTAGAGTCCTGACCCACCTCGCTGTAGGAGTCGGAGATGCTTTCGGCCAGAAATTCGCTGGAGATTACCTTGACGTCCGGGAAGTCCGCAGGCCATAGGCGGGCTTCCGGCAGAGGCTCCCGGAGCATGCGGTGTCGCAGTCGCGTGGCATTGTACAGGATGCCGCTCTTGGATGCCTGGCGCAGCGGATGCTCCAGGTCGAAGACGTTCACATCCAGCCCGAGCTGCCGCATTGAGTCGGGGTTCATGGCATGGCTCACCGTTTCGCCTACGGGGGGAAGCTGCGCGGTGTCGCCGGCCAAAATCAGGGCGCAGCCGGGGGAGGAGTACACGTGCGCCACCAGATGCTCCAGCAGACGTGAGCCGCAGGCGGCAATCATAGACGCTTCATCTACAATGAAAACGGTGTCGCGGTCTTTGTTCGGAGCGAGGTAAAAGCCCGTGGCGTCGGGCGAGAGTGTGTCGCCTCTGTACAGTCTCTTGTGTATGGTGGTGGCACGGTGTCCGGAATATGCCGACATCACCTTGGCGGCGCGTCCGGTGGGAGCCAAAAGCACTGTTTTCAGCTTTGTCCCTGTCAGAGCGGAGGTTACGGCGGCCATCACGGAGGTCTTGCCTGTGCCTGCGTATCCACGGAGCATGAACATCTCCCGCTCGCCGTGGCCGGCTATGAACTCGCTCAATCGCCACAACAGCTCATCCTGTCCCCCCTGAGGCTCGAAAGGAAAACGCTCCAGGGCCTGCCGATATAGATAGTCTGCGTCTAACACTCTGCAAATTTAAGCAATTTTGTCCGTAGTTCAAAGGATTTTTTGTAACTTTGTCAGCTGTATGGAATCCCCGATGCCTGACTTTTCCGACCGCACGTTGTGGCGGCTTATTCTGACGGTGGGAATGTGCGGCCTGGAGGCCACGTTCCTTAACGTCAAGACACACGTGTGTGTGCCTTACCTGCGGCGTGCCTGGGAGTGTCCCGCTCCGGATGTCCTTGAGAATCTCGAGGATGCCGTGTACGATGACCCGCTGCTCCCTGACGATTATAATGTCTCTATACTTATTTCTCCCCGCTCCACCCTGCTGGTGCCCCCGGAATCGGTGGACCCTGAAGCCTGTCCGGATATAGCCCGTGTGCTGGATGCCGTGGACGCTTCCGAGACCAAAGAGGTGTGGACCGAACCCATGGGCGAGGCGTTGGCTCTTTGCTCTCTGCCCAAGGGTATACGCGGTTTTCTGAACCGTACTTTCCCCACCGAGGATGTGCGCCACCTCATGGCGCCGATTGTGGAGCATTTCGCTCCCGTGGCCCGTAGCGAGGGCGGAGAGAAGATGTGGGCGCATCTGCACGAAGGGGGAGTGGATATGGCGGCCTGGCGGGACGGGCGTCTGCTCCATGCCGGCACATGGGCCTGTAAGCCGGGTGCGGATGCCGCTTATTACCTGCTTTTCGCCTGGCGCGCTTTGCGTCTCGACTCCGCGCAGGGGGAGCTGAGAGTGAGTGGAACGGAGCTTATGCGCCGGGAGGTGATGACCATGCTCCGCCACCACATAAATTATGTGGGCCTGACGGTTACTGATTCCGCGACCGCTGTGGCGCTATCCCGTGGAGTGGGTCTGTCGCAGGCGTTGGTCGCGAACAAATTTTCAGATGTTTTGAAAAGATGAGGATTATACGAGGAAAATATGGGCGCCGCCGCTTCGACGTGCCCCGCAATATCTCTGCGCGTCCTACTACTGACTTTGCGCGCGAGAACATATTCAATGTGTTGGAGAATATGGAGGACTTCGACGGTCTTTCGGCTCTTGACCTCTTCAGCGGCACCGGCGCGATAGCCCTGGAGTTCCTGAGCCGTGGCTGCTCGCGTGTCGTGGCGGTGGAGATGGCTGCCACCCAGGCCAACTTCATACGCTCGGTGAAGGAAAAACTCAACGCTGTCGGTCTGTCGGTGGTGAAGGGGGATGTCTTCAAGTTTATAGACACATGTACCGAGAAGTTCGACATGATTTTCGCAGACCCTCCTTACGACCACCCTCGTTTCGCGGAGATTCCGGAACTTATTCTGAACTCAAAGATGCTTAAGCCCGGGACCCTGGTTATAATCGAACACAACAAGACACACGATTTCAGCGCTTTGCCAGGTTTTGAACAGCACCGTGCCTACGGCTCCGTCAATTTCTCTGTTTTCCGGATTCCTGAGGCGGAACAGTCTTTGAGCATATAGCCGAGGGCGAAGTCGAGTATGGCGTCGCGCCCCTGTGCCAGTTCGGTGTCCGGAGAGTGGACTTCGCAGC
>ERZ860264.1276-NODE-1276-length-17872-cov-3.561655_pt1 | contig 17872 bp, 12 predicted proteins | sample MGYA00509980_ERZ860264 | MGnify/ENA primary metagenome ERZ860264 (study PRJEB30046, sample SAMN00715212) | human gut metagenome | study: EMG produced TPA metagenomics assembly of the A metagenome-wide association study of gut microbiota in type 2... | reverse complement strand
CCAGAACGCTCTCTTTTTTGCATGCCGTACAGGAGAAAAGCGCCCGAAAACGGCCCCCAAATGAGCTAAAACGAAAATTTTAGCGAGGGTGATTTTGTAAAAATACGGGAGCAATGATAAATTCGGCAACTAAAGTGTTCAAAATCGCAAAAAGTACGACCATTTGTAATTTTGGACACTCTTTCCTCCGGTCACACCCGTAATCGGCGCATATTTCTGCCGAAAAGTTTTCATAATAGACAAAAAATAAGTAACTTTCGGCGTTTTTAAAAGACTATAGACTGAAACGGAAATGACTAAGTTAAGAACTTTAACGAAAAGCCTGATGATGCAGGCGGCTGCGCTCGTCATCGCCTCAACAGGCGTAACCACCTCACGCGCACAGATTCTGCAGGCCTCACTGTCCCACTATTCAACCGAAAACGGACTGACCAGCAACGCCGTGTCAGACATCTGTCAGGACGACTACGGATATATCTGGATTGCGACGTGGAACGGACTGTCACGCTTTGACGGCTTCGACTTCTACAACTATCCCACGGGCTACCGCAGCGGCATACCGCTGTTTCACAACCGCATCATGGACATCTGCACAGACCAGTCACAGAATATATGGATGAGGATGTATGACGGGCGTATTTTTGTCCTCAACCGAAGCACGGACCGCATCGAGAACGCTCTGCAGAACACAGCCGGCTATCAGGACATGAAAACCACCCAAAAACTCACCGTGACAAGAAACGGCGACATAATGGCCATCATGAAAAATGACGGTATCTATCGGATGAGACTCGACAAGAACGGAATGAAGACCTCGCTGACAAACACCCGAGGCCTTGAGGCAACTGCCATCGTGGAGGGCTATCATGGCGATATCTGGGTCGGAACGGAAAAAGGCATACACCGCATGAATCCCAACGACGAGACGATTGACAGCAAGGGCATTTTTGAGAACGAGCACATCACATGCATGTATTCAAACGGATACAATATCTACGCCGGGACGCAGTCGGGAAAAATCGTCTCTTTCGCCTACGGACAGACGCCGAGGATTGTTCATGAGGCAGGTTCGGAGATACGCACCATCTTCGTGGACAGCCGCGGGCTGCTATGGTTCGCCACTGCGCGGCCGGGAGTAGCGCGGATGAACATGGAGACGGGTGACATCAAGGTGTTCACACAGAAGGTCCTCGTCCCGGCACACGACTCCAATGTCTCAGAGATGACGGAGGTCGCACAGATTCTATGGGCCAACATGACAAACGGCGGCTTCGGCTACTACAACCGCGAGACTGACGAAATGGAATTCTTCCACAACGACCCGAGCAACACGTGGAACCTGTCTAACACGGTGATGAGCTATCTCGCACTGCCGGAAGGCGTCGTCTGGGAGTCGACGAGCCGCAAGGGTCTGGAGAAACTGGAAATCCTCAAAAAGACAATCATCAGGAAGAAATTCTTCCCGGAAAACAGCACGACAAACAGCAACGAGATACGCGCCATGTACTATGACGAGCCCAACCGCCGGCTGCTCATCGGAAACAAGCTGGGCATGCTCCAGATCATCCGTGACAAAGACACGACGACCATCACCGACGACGGCCAGGGCGGCACGCTCGGACGCATCTACGGTATCGGCAAGGACAGCCACGGAAACTATTGGCTGAGCTCAAAGGGCAAGGGTTTGATACGGCTGGAACCTGCGGCGGGCGGCTACAGGAAGACAGTCTACAGCCATAATCCGAAAGACCCGATGAGCCTCAGCTCGAACGATGCCTACTGCACCGTGGAAGATAAGTACGGAAACATCTGGGTTGCAACCTACAGCGGCGGCGTGAATATCATGACACGCAGCAAGGAGGGACGCACGGTTTTCCTTCACAGCCGAAACGTCATACGCCACTATCCGCGTGGTGCATATAATAAGGTGCGCACGCTGGTGGCCGACCACGCCGGAAACGTCTGGGCCGGAACGACTGACGGTCTGCTGGTCATGTCATACAGGAACAACAGAATTAAGATTCAGACCGTCGCAGACACGGAGAACGGCGAGCACAACCTCATGAGCAAGGACATCGTCGCGCTGGCCTGTGACAACAAAGGCTCCGTCTGGATTGGTACGAACGGCGGCGGTCTGAGCCATACGACGGGACGCGACAAGCAGGGCAACTGGAAGTTTGAGACGTTCGGATGCGACGACGGTCTGCCGTCGGAGGAAATCAAGAGCATCACGTTCGACAAGAAAGGAAAGGTATGGTTCGCCACTGACAACGTGCTCTGCTCGTTCGAGACGGAAAAGCGCATCTTCAGCACGTTCTCCACACTTGACGGCGTTGACAACACCATCTGCTCGGAAGGCGCAGCGATAAGGCTGCCGGAGGCCAACATCATGTTCGGAACACTTGACGGGTGCTATGTCGTCGACAGAAAGAAGCTGAGGAACAACAACGGTTCCATGCTGAAGCTGCGCCTGACTGACTTTTTCTTGGACGACGAGCTGATGAGCCCTCGCCTCAACGGAACTTTCAGCCAGTATGTTCCGGAAAGCAAGGAGGTGGAACTACCCGAGGCCGGAAGCACGTTCACCCTGCGTTTCGCCTCGCTAAACTATCAGTTGCAGCACCGCGTGCATTATCAGTATATGCTGGAAGGGCACGACAAGGAATGGCTGAACGCAGACCGGACACGCACCGCCGTCTATACCGACGTTCCGGCCGGCCGCTACACGTTCAAGGTGAAGGCCTTCCTGCTCGAAGCACCTGACAAATATGACATGCGGACGATAGACATCGTCGTCCCCAACCATTTCCTCCTGTCGTCCGATGCTATCTGGCTCTACATGGCTCTGGCAGTCGCCGCTATGCTCGGTGTCATGTTCTGGCGACAGAAAAAGTTGGCTATGCAGGCAAAACCACAAAGTGAAAAGACGGTGACAGAAACGGAAGAATGACATAATGGACACGAAAATCAAAAAAGTGGGGCAAACACTTGGACGATTGAAATATTCGTGTTATCTTTGCAAATAGAAAAACGGTCGTATCGGTTAGATTGGGATACTCATCAAATAAACCTGAAAACCGGGAATACTTCTCTTGCCAATGGCGGGCCACACCCCAAAAGGGCAGCAGCAATGCCGGTGGATTACAAAGGCGGAGAGCTCCCAAATCTTATTTTAATAGGAGTTTTCATCACATCATCGATACGACCTTACTTTATTTTCCAAACCCTTAATCCTTTATATTATGTTTTCTGGAATAATAGAAGAATTTGCTACCGTGACGGCCATCGTCAAAGACCGGGAGAACATCGACCTGACCCTCAAATGCTCGTTCGTAGACGAGCTGAAGATAGACCAGAGCGTGGCACACAACGGCGTGTGCCTGACCGTGGTCAGAATAGAGAACGGGACCTACACCGTCACAGCCATGAAGGAGACACTTGACCGCAGCAATCTCGGACTGCTCCGCGTCGGCGACAAGGTCAACGTCGAGCGCTCGATGATGATGAACGGCCGGCTCGACGGACATATCGTGCAGGGACATGTCGACCAGACGGCCGTATGCACGGATGTCAAGGACGCCGACGGAAGCACCTACTTCACATTCGGATATGAGGCCGACGCCGAAATGGCGCGCCACGGCTATTTCACGGTCGACAAGGGGAGCGTCACCGTCAACGGCGTCTCGCTCACTGTATGCAATCCGACGGCCTCTTCGTTTCAGGTGGCCATAATCCCATACACACTCGAACACACCAACTTCTGCGACATCATGGTCGGGACGAAAGTCAACATAGAGTTTGACATTATCGGCAAATATATCGCCCGGCTGAACCAATTCTGAACATACGTTAACAGCTCCGTTCCTTATCGAAGAAACGGAGCTTTCTTTCTACTAACTCCGTATATACATATATCTTTTTTTCTGCGTCTGATTATTCTTCATATATTTGCACCGTACAAAACCATAAAGAAAGAATATGAACAGAAGTATCATGCTGTCAGTCATGGTCTTGCTTCTTTTTACGGCCGAAGCCATTGCCGGGAACGGAAAACAGTGGACTCTCGGTGAATGTATTGAGTATGCCATGGCCAACAATATCACACTGAAGAAGACACAACTGGCCCGGATGTCGGCCACCGAAGACCGCAAGCAGGCGTCAGCCGCACTGCTTCCGTCACTGAGCGCGTCGACAAATCAGTCGGTCGGTTACCGCCCGTGGGTGAACGACGGCGTAAGTACGGTGTCCAACGGAACTGTCGCCACGAGCATAAACAAGTCATACTACAACGGAAGCTACGGCATAAACGCCAGTTGGACGGTGTGGAACGGCAACCAAAACCACAACAACATAAAGCTCAGCCGTATTACCGAGAAACAAGCCGAGCTGGATTCTACCGCGACAGCAAACAATATTCAAGAACAGATAGCGCAGCTGTACGTTCAGATACTCTATCTCAAAGAAATGATTGGAGTAACTCGCCATAGCCATGAGACAAGTCTAAAGAACGAAGAACGTGGTCGCGAGATGATGGAAGCAGGCAAAATGTCTAAGGCCGACCTCGCCCAGCTGACGGCTCAGACGGCGCAGGATAAATATAATATGGTGGAAGCGGAAAGCAATCTGGCCAATTATAAGTTACAGCTGAAACAGCTTCTTGAGATAACGGGCGATGAAGAGTTTGACATCAGCAGTCCAACGGCATCGGACGGACAGGCTCTCAGCGACATCCCCGCACTGGCGGCTGTCTATGAGGCGGCCCTCGCCGCACGGCCGGAGATTGAGAACGGACGGCTCGGAATCGAGGCCGGCAAGCTCAGCATCAGCATCGCCAAGGCCGGCAAGCTCCCCACGGTGAGTCTCACGGGCGGCGTCGGAACCAGCACGACGTCAATGAACGACCGCAACTGGGGCACACAGATAAAGACGAACTTCGACGCTTCCGTCGGCGCGACGCTGAGTGTGCCCATCTTCGACAACCGGAAGACGCGCACCGCCATCAACAAGGCACGGCTGCAGCACGAGGAAAGCATCCTCGACCTGCAGGACAAGCAGAAGCAGCTCTACAGTACGATTGAGGGATATTGGCTCGACGCCAACACCAACCAGCAGAAATTCCGCGCCGCAATGGCCAGCACGGAGAGCGAGCAGGCCAGCTATGACCTGCTCAGCGAACAGTTCCGGCTCGGTCTGAAGAACATTGTGGAACTGATGACGGGCAAGACCAACCTCCTCAATGCACAGCAGAACAGGCTGCAGAGCAAGTATATGACAATATTGGACATACAGCTTCTGAACTTCTACAGGGGCGAAACAATGAACATCTAACATACAACTGACGAACATGAAGAAAATAAGCAAAGTGTGGATAGGCATAGCAGCCATCATCGCGGTAGCCGTAGGAGCATGGCTTCTGTCCGGAATGAAGAAGGAACGGCCTATTGAATTTGAGAAAGGCAGCGTGAAACGGGTGAACATCCGCAACAGTATCACCGCCACGGGAACCATCGAACCGGTCACGTCGGTGACCGTCGGTACGCAGGTTTCGGGCATCGTCAGCAAACTGTATGTGGACTACAACAGCACCGTAAAGAAAGGACAGGTCATCGCCGAGCTTGACAAGACCAACCTGATAAGCGAGCTTAATACGGCCAAAGCCAACCTTTCAAGCGCCCAGAGCACGCTGGCATACGAGACGGCGAACTTCAAACGCTACAAGACTCTGTATTCAAAGGGCCTCGTCAGCGCCGATGACTATGAGTCGGCAGAGCTGAGCTATCTCAAGGCAAAGGAGACCGTGGCGTCTTCAAGGGAGACCGTTCAAAAGGCACAGACCAACCTCGGCTATGCCACCATCACCTCGCCGATTGACGGTATCGTTCTTTCGAAAGCCGTCGAGGAGGGCCAGACGGTGGCTGCGAGTTTCAGCACACCTGAACTTTTCACCATCGCACAGGACCTTACCGACATGCGCGTCGTGGCGGACGTTGACGAAGCCGACATAGGCGACGTGAAAGAGGGCGAGCGCGTGACCTTCACGGTGGACGCATATCCCGACGACACATTTGAGGGAACGGTCACACAGGTGCGTCAAGAGGCAACAACGACCAACAACGTGGTGACATACGAGGTTGTCATAAGCGCCCCGAACGCCGACCTGAAGCTCAAACCTGGCCTCACGGCGAGCGTCACCATCTATACGGCAGAGAAGCAGGGAGTGCTCAGCGTGCCCGGCAAGGCATTGCGGTTCTCCCCCACCCCAGAGACCGTAGGCAAATATAAGATTGCCGACAAGAACGGAAAGAACAAGGTGTGGACATTCGACGGCAAGACGCTGACGGCCCACACGGTGCATATCGGCATGTCCGACGGAGTGAACACGGAAATCCTCGGCGGCATAAAAGAAGGCACCGAGGTCATCACCGGCATCACCGAGATAATGGAAGAGGCATCCGACGAGTCTCAACAGGAGCGGTCACCGTTTGCCCCGGGGCCGAGAAAGAACGACAAGAAGAAGTAAGCCATGAGCGGAAAGGATAGAAAAATAGTCATAGAACTAAAGGACGTGAAGCGCCAGTTCATGGTCGGCGACGAGATGGTCCATGCCCTCCGCGGGGTCTCCTTCAAGATTTATGAGGGCGAGTTCGTCACCATCATGGGAAAGTCAGGCTCCGGAAAGTCCACATTGCTCAACCAATTAGGCTGTCTCGACACGCCCACCAGCGGCGAGTACTACTTAGACGGAGTGTCCGTACGCACGATGTCAAAGTCACAGAGGGCCGTACTGCGCAACCGCAAGATCGGTTTCATCTTCCAGAACTATAATCTTCTGGCCAAGACGACGAGCGTAGAGAACGTGGAACTGCCGCTGATGTACAACAGCGGGGTGTCCGCCGCCGAACGCCACGAGCGTGCCGTGGAGGCGCTGAAGGCCGTTGGACTCGGCGACCGGCTCTTCCACAAGTCCAACCAGATGTCCGGAGGCCAGATGCAACGTGTGGCGATTGCACGCGCTTTGGTCAACAATCCGGCCGTGATTTTGGCCGACGAGGCCACCGGAAACCTCGACACGCGCACTTCGTTCGAGATTCTCGTGCTCTTCCAGAAGCTGCACGCCGAGGGCAGGACAATCATTTTTGTGACCCACAACCCTGATATTGCCAATTATTCCAGCCGCAACATCATGCTGAGGGACGGCCGGGTGATCAGCGACGAATACAATAACAACATAATGTCAGCCGCCGAAGGTCTTGCCGCACTGCCGCCGAACACGGACGAATAAAACGACAAGCAAGGACAAATAAGCCACTGAGCACGGACGAATAAAACGCCACGGAACGGCAGACAACAGCAAAACGAGCAACAATGAACTATACAAACCTCTTCAAGATAGCGCTCCGCGCCATAGCCGCCAATAAGACGCGCTCATTCCTGACGGCCTTGGGAATCATCATCGGCATCGGGTCGGTGATAACGATGCTTGCCGTCGGACAGGGAACAAAGCAGAGCATACAGGCCAACATCGCCGAGATGGGCTCGAACATGATCATGATTCATCCCGGAGCAGACCGCCGGGGAGGTGTCCGTCAGGACGCTTCGTCGATGGAAACCCTGAAGATGACGGACTATGAAGCCATCCGCGATGAGTGCAAATACATCAAAGGCATCAGTCCCGTAGTGACCAAGAGCGGCCAGTTCATCTACGGAAACGAGAACACACCGTCGACAATCTACGGCGTCAACCAGGAATATCTCGACATACGTCAGCTCAGCGTGGCCGACGGAGAGATGTTCACGGACGGCGAGATAAAGTCGAGCGCCAAGGTCTGCATACTCGGCCAGACCGTCGTGGACAATCTCTTTCCAGACGGCAGCGACCCCATCGGCAAGGTCGTGCGCTTCAATTCCATTCCGTTCCGCGTCATCGGAGTGCTGAAGAAGAAGGGCTACAACTCTATGGGCATGGACCAGGACGACCTCGTACTGGCTCCCTATACCTCCGTAATGAAGCGTCTGCTCGCCCAGACATACCTCGGCAGCATACAGTGTTCGGCCATCACGGAAGGCGCGACGGACAAAGCAACGGCCGAAATCACCGAAATCCTGCGCCGTAACCACAAGCTCCGCGACGCGACGGACAGCACCGAGGCCGACGAAGACGACTTCAATATCCGCTCACAGGAGGAGCTTGCCTCGATGATGAACTCAACGACAAACATGCTGACCATCCTCTTGGGCTGCGTTGCCGGCATCTCGCTCATCGTGGGAGGCATCGGTATCATGAACATCATGTACGTCAGCGTCACCGAGCGGACCCGCGAGATAGGCCTGAGGATGAGTGTCGGTGCCCGCGGCATAGACATCCTGAACCAGTTTCTCATCGAAGCCATCCTGCTCAGCGTCACCGGCGGCATCATCGGAGTGCTGATAGGTGTCAGCGCCTCCTACGCCATCAAGCTGCTGGCTCACTGGCCCATCGCCATCCAGGCATGGACAATCGTCATGAGTTTTGCTGTCTGCACGTTCACGGGCGTCTTCTTCGGATGGTATCCGGCAAAGAAAGCTGCCCAGCTCGACCCAATAGAAGCCCTGAGATATGAATGACAGAAGCAAGCTCGTCTATCTCATCCACGCGGCGATATGGACCATCATATTCCTGTCGCCGCTCATGTCCTTCAACCACGGAAACGGTGTGAGCCTACGCGAATTTATCCTTTTCAGCGTAGGCCCGTTTTCGCTTTTCGTCGTTTTCTATCTCAACTACCTCCGGCTCGCGCCCCGTTTCTTCGTCACCAACAGGAAACAGTACTTCTGGATCATCAATACCGTCGTCATCATCAGTCTGGGGATTGCACTCCACTACTGGATGACATTCGTCCATCCGCATCCTGCCGACCCTCACAGGCCCAACTTCATGAAACCGCGGCCGGAACCTTTCATCACCATTTTCCTCATCCTGCGAAACATCTTCAACCTCACCGTATCGGCAGCCATAGCCGTGTGCGTCAAACTGGCCTTCCGCTGGCAACAGTCGGAAACCGCGCGCCGCGAGGCAGAAGCCGCCCGCACCGCAGCCGAACTGAAGAACCTGCGCTCGCAGATCAATCCTCACTTCCTTCTGAACACGCTCAACAACATCTACGCCCTGACGGCCTTTGACACCGTCCGGGCGCAGGAGGCCATTCTCGAACTGAGCAAGATGCTCCGCTACGTGCTCTATGACAACGAGGAACAGTATGTCAATCTGGAGAAGGAGGTGATGTTTCTCACCAACTATGTCCGCCTGATGCGCATCCGCCTGAGCTCCGACGTCGACGTACGGATGGACACCGACATCCCCACCCCGTGCCGCATAAGGATTGCGCCGCTGATTTTCATCTCGCTCATCGAGAACGCCTTCAAGCATGGAGTGAGCGCGACACGCCCTTCTTTCATCCACATCAGCCTCAAAGCCGACGACAGAAGCATCACGTTCTCCATCAGGAACAGCAACCATCCCAAAACTGCCGCCGACCGCAGCGGCCACGGCATCGGTCTGCAACAAGTCGCGACACGGTTGAAAATGGCCTATCCGGAAACATACGAATGGACGAAAGGCACGGACAAAGACAACAAGAAATATTCATCAACAATCATAATCTATGACACTAAACTGTGCAATAATTGACGACGAGCCGCTTGCAGCCGACCTTTTGGCCAGCTATGCCGCCAAAACACCGTTCCTCAATCTGAGCGGAACCTACAACAGTGCCATCAGTGCAATAAAAGATTTGCGTGAACATCCGGCCGACCTGATTTTTCTCGACATTCAGATGCCGGAGTTGAGCGGTACGGAATTTGCACGGATATTGCCCAAGGAGACAAAGATAATCTTCACCACTGCCTTCAGCCAGTATGCCGTTGACGGCTATAAGGTCAACGCCATCGACTATCTCATGAAGCCGGTGAGCTACGAAGAGTTTGTCCGGGCCGCGACAAAGGCACTCGAATGGTTCACCGCCGTGCGTCGCAACGAGACCTGTCTGCAGGACCGCTTCATGCTGGTCAAGAGCGACTATAAGCTGATAAGGGTGCCTCTTGACGACATTCTCTACATCGAGGGACTCAAGGACTATGTCCGCATCTATCTCGCCAACGGCGAAAAGATTGTCTCGCTCATGAACATGAAAAAGCTCGAAGACTTTCTCCCGCAACCGGAGTTCATGCGCACACACCGTTCATACATCGTCCACATGAACAAAATCAAGCTCATCGAACGTCTGCGCATCATCTTCGGCGATACATACATCCCAATATCCGACAGCTACAAGGACGAAGTTCTGGCGTATCTGGACCGACATACGCTGGGATAGTTTTTAAGGAGTTAAATAGAGTTATCACTGCGCTCCATTCGGGGAGTTAAGCCAAATGCACATGAGTTCATACATAGTGCATGTTAGAGACATAAGCTTCTATATTACTACCCAAATAATTGGATGATAGTTGTTTTTAATTACTCATTCGGCTTTAAACATTTATATAGTTTAATACACTTACACGAAATGCATTAAGAAGATGCAGTATCAAAATAGGCGCAGCTTCTTTTTTGTAATATGTTTCGTAAAAACATAAAACAAAGCCCAGACTTTCGCAAGCCGGGGCTTTATCATGATGAGGCCGTGTCGTAATTAAGTTTTATGGCGTGGTAGCTCTTTTTGTTGTCTCATCTCACGACAACCGTCCTGAACCAATCGCGCAGAATACCTTTATAGCGGTTCTGCGAATCACTGACCATAATCAACAAGCGACTCCCGTCGGCGAGTTTAGGACCGAGACACATACCTTCGTAATTCGCAAGGTTTTGGCGGAGAAGATTCAATTTGGTGCGGAACTCGGCCACAAGCTCCTTTTCAAGGACTTGATCCGGTTGCGATGTATTCATCAGATCAGACTGCAACTGCGGTGCGGGCATCTGTTCCGGCTGCTGCGCGGCCGACGGATTGACCATATACAGTTTACAAGAGACATTGGCGTATGGAATAACGGCTGATGAGGAAGAAAAGAACTCGCGTTCAAGCACAAGCAGACGGCCATCGTCGAGAGCACACAATTCACTCACACCCATAGCGTAATGGCGCGCTGGCTTGCGTACGGCGGGCTCATCCATTTCGTAGAGATACTGTTCCGCTGGCTGCAGACAATCGTCAAAACTCTGCAGACGCAAGCGGTTGCGCACAGGATTAGACGGGTTGGCCTGCGGTCCGTCGGCGGACAGAGTGCTCTCGGTGGTCGTCCAGAAGCGGTGGGTCGCGGCATTATATGTGAGCGACTCCAAGCCATTATTGCCTGTAGCGGAAGCGAATGCTAACGGTATGCTCAGCCGCCGGCCCGTGCGCCGGCCGTCAAGGGAATATTCATAGACAGCGTTGTCTTTCTCACCGCTCACGAAAACCGTGCCCGCCAAGGGGAACCATGCGATTCCCTCCATATCGCGGTTTGGCACGCCGGCTGACCGGTAACCCTCGTTCACGACATTCGTTATCTTTCCGGAAACGGAATCAATGTCTATGCGGAAGATATAGAAGCCGTCTTCAGCCTCCTTGTCGCTCACGAGCGCATAGCGGTTGCTGCCAAGATAGGTTATGCCGCTATAGTTTCCCGGGGGTATAGACTTGTGGAAACGCTGCTGCGGATTGACCGTAAAAGAAAGATGTTTGGAGGATTCTGACTGCGAGGTGGCATCAGAAGAAGACGGCACGATTGTTTCTGACTGCGGAAAAGACACAGACACCGCCGACGCGTTGCCGGCGATGTCTGTCTGTGCGGAAATTACGGATGTCCAAACGGACAACAGTGATACGCAAAAGATATTTCTATTCATTGTTTCATCAACGGATTACTGTTCATTTATTCCATAAACATTCATTGATTCCATCGACATTAAATTATTCCACCGACGGATTACTTACGGAACGGCTTTATCACGAACGTGAAGTCGCGGTCACCATACAGCAGACGGTAGTTTCTGAGCGCCACGGCACCCCAGCTGTTCACACAGGCGAGGCCGGTCTGGCGTTGCTGTATGTGAACCTGAGTGAGGTCACGCTCCACAAGGTCACCACTGTGGCGGCCGTGCGCCTTCTCCTTCTTCATGCCGTCGTCAAGGTCGTCAACGAGATAGTGAAGCGCGCTGCACTCCATCGGCGCCATGGAATAGAACGTCAGTCCCCTGCCCGACTCCCGGTCGAACACCGTGAAGCGGCGCACGTCGGTGTGATTGCCGCTTTCCTGCGGACGGATGTACGGGAAATATTCATCTTTCACGTCGTTCTCATACTCTCCGATGAACTCGCTGCTGTTGCGGTCCGAATAGTTTTCTATAGGCCCGCGGCCGTAATATTCAATACGTGAATATTTCTTCGGCATCCTCAACTGCATTCCGTAGCGGAACATATCGGGCACCTTGGCCTCCTTATCGGCCATGAACCGCTGGCGCACAACAATCTCGCCGGTAGGCAGGAGCACGTATGTCATGACAAGCTGAGCGCTGACGTCCGGCATGTCAAACCATGCTGTCACCACGGCGCTGCTGTCCGTCACGCCATATTCCACGTCCTTCAGCTTCATCTGCGGATTCTTCCATACGGCCTGTTTCCGCTGCAACTGCGCGCCGTAGTCATTGTCGGTTGGCGCGCGCCAGAACTCGGGTGTCAGCGGTTCGCGGTCGAGAAGCATCGGATTGCCGTCGACATCAAGATAGTCTATCCAGCCCGACTGACGGCCGACGGTCATTGTCGTGCCAGCGGCGGTAATGGCGATATATGAGGTTGTCTCGCGGACGTCGAATACCGACTTCGCGCTTCTGCCCTTCCGGCCCGACGTCTTCACGCTCTTTGTCTTCGCGGCGGCGCTTCCGGCGATGGAGCCGTCGACAGCGGCACCATTCATGTCCGCAGCGATGTCGATGGCGGGATAGCTGTACGGCTGAACGACAAGCTGGCGGCGGGCCACAACCTGTCCCTTGTCCATCAGCGGAGCGGCCTCGCGGAGGGCAAAGCTGAAGCTGACGGCAATCTCCTTGTCGGGATATTGCTTCACGAGAGCGGCGATGCTGTCACGCAAACCGGCGTTCTCGATGGTCCGGCGGCCCTGCGGCTGTATGCCGCTGACGTCGATGGAAACGGAGCGGGACGGGGCGCCGGTGTCAAACGCCGTGACCGTGGCTGTCAGAGTCAGGTCGTCGAGCGACTTGAAGAAATTCTCGTTGAAGACCTCGAAACGCCCGTCACGGATTCCCTTATCCTCCACCCATGCGTTCTGATAATAATATCCCACCTCGTAGGCATGGGGATTCATCCGGCGGTCGGGCGCGATGATACCGTTGCAGTTGAAGTTGTAGTCGCTGGCGGGATAACGGCCGTAGTCTCCTCCGTAGGTGAAAATCTCCCTGCCGGTCTGGCGGCTCTTGTCACGAAGTCCCTGATCGGCAAAATCCCAGATATATCCGCCCTGATATTTAGGGTACTTGCGGATAAGCTCCCAATATTCCTTGAAGCCTCCCATCGAGTTGCCCATTGCGTGGGCGTACTCACACTGTATCAGCGGACGCGGATTGTCCCCGCGGACATACTCCTCACAACGCTTATAGTCGCGATACATCGGACAGAAGATATCCGTCTTTCCGTTCTGTCCGGCCTGTTCATACTGCACGGGACGGCTGCCGTCCAACGCCTTCACACGGTCATAAGCCCGTTCAAAGTTCTCACCGTAGCCGGCCTCATTGCCAAGACTCCAGACGATGATGGAAGGATGGTTGCGCAGCGTGATGACGTTGGCCTCGTTGCGCTCGATGTGCGCAAGAGCATAGTCGGGGCGCTTGGCCAGCGTCTCCTTTCCGTAGCCCATGCCGTGGCTTTCGATGTTCGCCTCAGCCGTGACATAGAGTCCGTAACGGTCGCACAGCTCATACCAGCGCGGATCGTCCGGATAGTGGCACGTGCGGACGGCATTAATGTTGAGCCGTTTCATGATGCGTATGTCCTCCTCCATGCGCTCCAAGCTCACGACATAGCCGCCGTCGGGGTCAAGCTCGTGGCGGTTAACACCCTTGATGAGCACGGGACGGCCGTTGACGAGCAGCTGTCCGCCGGCAATCTCGACATGGCGGAAGCCCACCTGCTGCTTCACGACCTCGACGGTCTCGCCGCCACGGCGCAACATGACATACAACGTATATAGATGAGGTGTCTCCGCCGTCCACGGCTTCACGCCTTCCAACGTCATTCCGCCGTGCCACGACTGCCGGCCGGCCGCCGGTTCCACCGCCATCGGAGTACTCTTCGCGGCATCTTCAACGGCCATTTCAACACTGACATCCTTTCCTTCTACGTCGACATCGACACTGAGCGCGCCCGTCCGGAAACTGCTTTCACATGTCAGGTCTGCCGCAATGCGTATGTCCCGGATGTGGGTCTTCGGCCGCGAATAGAGATAGACCTCTCGGGCGATGCCCGTGAAACGCCAGAAATCCTGGTCTTCGAGATAGGAACCGTCACACCAGCGCATGACCTGCATGGCAATGAGATTACGGCCTGGGCGTAAATACTTCGTTATGTTGAATTCTGCCGCGACCTTTGAGTCCTCACTATAGCCGACATATTTTCCGTTGACCCACAGCATGAGGTTGCTTGTGGCCGAACCGACATGAAAATAAACCTCACTGCCCTTCCAGCTCTCAGGCAGAACGAACGTTCGGCGGTAGGAACCCGTGTAGTTGTCCGTCTCGCTGACATAAGGCGGATTGTTCTTGAAAGTCGTAGCCCAGGCGTAGCCAACGTTCTTGTAGATGCGGTCGCCATATCCGTTCAGCTCGAACAGTCCCGGTACGGGAAACTCCGTCCACGACGAATCGTCATAACCGGGCTTGAAGAAGTCGCGCGGCCGGTCGGCATGGTCTCTCACAAAACAGAATTTCCACTTTCCTTCCATCGAAAGATAGCGCGACGAGGCTTTCTTGTCGCCCCTGTCGGCCAACGAACGGCTCTCGTATGCAAAATAGCCGGCACGGCGCGGCTCACGGTTCTGCTGGTTAAGTTCCGGATTCTTCCACACCGGTTCCACGGCATTCATGCAACCTACCGCTGCTACTGCCAGAAATAAGATAAGTTGTCTAAGCATGTCTATCTAAGGTATTTGTAGTAGTAATAATCGGTTGTCGGAGGAGAATTTCAAAATACAAATGAAGCACACTTATGCGCTTCATTTTGTATTCCCAAACTTCCCCATATTTATTCATAATCGTCAATCACGGAATTCGTGAAATCAAGCATCGGCTTGCCGGCCTTGAACATCTGTTCCATCCGGTCAAGCCATCCGTCGCCGTTGAAGAACCCGTCGTCCACCTGATGCCAGCAGCAATAGTCCTTCATGCGCAGATAGCGTATATACTCATAGTCACGCGGAAAACCGGACGGACATGTCTTCAGCTTCTCCAGTCCGAAACCCTGACGGTCGTCCCATCCGGCACTCTCGTCCGCGCCGTAATAGCGCAGGAATTCCTCGCTCTCGACACATCGCAGCCATTCATCGATGTTTCCCATTATCTCGTTTCGGCACGCCGTGAGAATGTTCGTCGGTAGCCAATAGTCACCGCAAGCCACAAGACAGTGGCCCGGTTCGAGATGGATATAGTAGCCGCCGTGCAGCGACTTCTTTCCATGGGCGGCGATATATGCCCCGAAATGATTCTTATACGGCGACTTGTCGTTCGAGAAACGTGTGTCACGGTTGAAGCGGTACGTACAGTCCTTCACCGTCAGATGGGCCACGGAGGCGTCAAACGTAGCGATGCGTGCGATGGCCTCGGCCACGCCCCGCTCAAAATTCTCCCTGACGGCCTGATATTCCGTCTTATGTTCAAGAAACCACTGACGGTTGTTGTTCGCCATCAGTTCACGCAAAAACTTCAATATTCTGTCTGAATCCATATATTAACATAATTATATACCGTGCAAATATAACGAAAAGTTCCGAGATTTCCCGACCCGCAGTATATAAATTAATGATTAGCCACGGCTCTTTCATTTAAAAATTCAAAATATGCAATACGAATCACTCCACAATTTCCTCCGGCGACGTGACAAACGTCGTGGCACCGTGGTCCGTCAGGAAGTCGCGGTCGCGGAAGCCCCACAGAACACTGATACAGGGCAGACCGCTGTTACGCGCAGTCTCGACGTCAACCTCGCTGTCGCCAACATAAACCGCCCCTTCACGTCCGACGCCAAGCTGGCGCAGAGCCTCGATGACGGTGTCTGGAGCCGGCTTGCGACGGATGTTTTCACGCTCGCCGATGGCCACCTCGACGGTATCACCGAAGAAATGGCGGCAGAGCTCCTCCGTGGCCGCATAAAACTTGTTGCTCACAACGGCAATCCGCCGGCCGTCGGCCTTCAGCCGGGCGAGCATTTCGGGGACGCCGCGATAGGGACGGGTCGTGTCAAGGGAGTGCTCCACATAATGGCTGCGGAACGCGGCGAATACGGAATCAAACTGCGGATTCGTCGCTCCGCCTGGTATGGCGCGCTCTATCAGCAGGCGCACACCGTTGCCCACCATCCAGCGCACTTCGTCAAGCGTATGTTCCGGCATGCCGTAGAGGCGCAGGGCGTGGTTCGTGCTGGCCGCAAGGTCGCCGAGGGTCGACAGCAGCGTGCCGTCGAGATCAAAGATATAGGTGTCGTATCGTTTCATCGTTTGCTTCTTGTTATCATTGTTCTTATTTTCCGGTTGTAAGCGTCGGCCTCCAGCAGAGCCTCTATTGTGACGTGCATGCGGTACTGCCAGCGGTTGTAGCAGTCGCTCGGCACGTTGATCCGCTCCTCGCGCGGGTTCGGCCGGCGCAGGGAGCTGTCCATGGCGAGCCAGTCCTGAAGCGACAGCAGACAGAGCATGGAGGGGCAGTAGAGGTGGCGGGCGATGATTTCCTCGGCCAGATGGGCCGGAAGCTGCTCTGGCGCACGCCCCTCTTTTTGGAGCATGGTCACGTAGTAGCGCTGTGAGCGCTCCGGACTCTCCGCCCACCAGAGGCGCATCGGCGCCATGTCGTGGGTCGCGAACGTGGCCACGCTGCGGTAGGGATAGCCCCCGAGATGGGCAAACTCGAAGCCGCTCTGCTTCGGCATTGTCTGGATTTCGAGCGTCTGGATGCGCAGCGTGTCGAGAACGGGCTCGACACAGGCGGGGAGCATGCCGAGGTCTTCGGCACAGACCATCATCCGCGTCGCGGAAAGCACGAGCGGAAGGCGCTCCATGGCCTGCGCGCCCCAGTACATGTCGTGACGCTGGAAGAAGTAGTTGTTGTAGAGCCGCATGAACGCGTCCTTCTCCTCGTTGTTCAAGGCGTCGAAGACTGATTCGCCGCAGATGCCGATGCGCGGGTGATACATGCCCTCACGGCGCGGGTCTTCGAGGAAGAGGACGTTGGCGATGAGCTTGTAGAGGCCGTCGCGTATCCACAGGCTGTTCTCGTCGCGCAGTCCCGCAAAGGCGGCTTCGACCTTGCGCTGGGTGGCATACTCGGGACGCAGGTCGTAGAGATTGTATGCCCGGGGCGTGAGATAGGTGTCGCGGACATATTGGGCATGGACGCCGAAGAGCCGATGGATGATCGTGTCGTTGATGAAGGGGCGGGTCATGAACTCGCGGCGGAAATGGAGTCCGAAATACTCTATCTCCTCCGGAGTGAGCGGCAGGGCCGGTGAGAAATGGCCGAGAATGCCGTGGACGGCGTCGGCCGGAATCTCCCAGATGCGGAAGAAGCCCAGGACGTGGTCGATGCGGAAGGCGTCGAAATAGGTCTCCATGTGGGCGAAGCGGCTGCGCCACCAACGGC
>ERZ860264.1275-NODE-1275-length-17876-cov-3.483531_pt1 | contig 17876 bp, 12 predicted proteins | sample MGYA00509980_ERZ860264 | MGnify/ENA primary metagenome ERZ860264 (study PRJEB30046, sample SAMN00715212) | human gut metagenome | study: EMG produced TPA metagenomics assembly of the A metagenome-wide association study of gut microbiota in type 2... | reverse complement strand
TTCTAAAACGGAATTTTCATTTGTCACCGATTTTTGCGCAACGATGTTTACAACAACGGAGAATGAGCAATCAGCCTACGGTTTCAACGGACTGTAAAAGAATGAGGCTGTGGAGCCGCCGTCGATGAGAATGTCGGAGCCGGTTATGACACTTTCATTACGGAAACGTCTGATGGCAGTTTCGGAAATTCATGGACGGTACGGCAGAATATATCGGCCGACATGGCAGAATATCTGAAAAAGACCCGTTAGCAGATGCCGTAAATGTCGTAAATGTCGCTTTTTATTTTGTTTTTTATCTATTTTAGCGTAAATTTGCAGACTAAAACGAGATTACATCATGGATATACGTAGTGCAGAGTTTGTTATCAGCTCACCGATGGTGTCGATGTGTCCTAAGGACACCAAGCCTGAATATGCGTTTATCGGGCGTTCCAACGTTGGAAAATCGAGCCTGATAAATATGTTGTGCAACAACAAAAAGCTGGCAAAGACGTCGGCAACACCAGGAAAAACGCTGCTCATCAACCATTTCATCATAAACAAGGAGTGGTATCTGGTGGACCTTCCCGGATATGGCTTCGCCAAACGTTCCAAGAAAGAAATAGCCAAATTGGAACAGATGATCAACGGCTATATACTCCAGCGGGAACAGATGGTCAATGTCTTCGTGCTCGTGGACATACGTCTGGAGGCCCAGAAGATAGACCTTGAATTCATCAACTGGCTCGGAGCCAGCAGCGTTCCGTTTGCCATTGTCTTCACGAAAGCCGACAAGCTGAGCACGACGAAGGTACAGGCCAACGTCGCGGCATATAAGAAAGTCCTCATGGAGACGTGGGATGAACTGCCCCCGATGTTCGTCACGTCGTCGGAGAAGAAGACCGGACGTGACGAAGTGCTTGACTATATCGCCGGGATAAACAAGGAGCTCGGCGTGGAGAGCGTTTCCAAACGGTGAATATGCCCGTTTCCGGATATGCAGTGAGGACATGCGGCGGGATGACGTGGAAGACTGGATTTCCTCAGACGACATCCTCGGAGGTCCGACCCGGTGCAGACCGCTATCAGACAATTAATCTATAAAGAAAAGACGTGGCAAAAGAAATTCCATATCTTGACGTGCAGAACCTGAGCAAGCGGTTTGGCGCTCTGGTTCTTTTTGAGAATATCAGCTTCAGTATTGCCGAAGGCCAGAAGGTCGGCCTTATCGCCAAGAACGGCACGGGAAAGTCGACCCTGCTCTCGGTCATATCGGGCAAGGAGGGGCATGACTCGGGTTCGGTCATATTCAAGCGTGACCTGAAAGTCGGCTATCTTGAACAGTCGCCGGCATTTGACCCGGACGAGACTGTGCTTGACGCTTGCTTCAACCACAAGGGAGAGGACGAGAAAGTGCTCAAGGCCAAACAGGTGCTCACGCAGTTGAAAATACGCGACCTGTCACAGCCGATGGGACAGCTGAGCGGCGGACAGCAGAAGCGCGTGGCCCTGGCCAACGTTCTGCTGACGGAACCGGACCTCCTGATACTCGACGAACCGACAAACCACCTCGATCTTGAAATGATAGAGTGGCTTGAGGGTTATCTCGCACGCGGGAACAAGACCCTGCTGATGGTCACTCACGACCGCTTCTTCCTCGACCGCGTCTGCAGCGTCATTCTTGAACTTGACGACAACCGCATCTATACCTACCGCGGAAACTACAGCTACTATCTCGAAAAGCGTCAGGAGCGGCTCGACGCACGCCGCGCCGAGATTGCCCGGGCCAACAATCTCTACAGGACGGAGCTTGACTGGATGAGACGCATGCCGCAGGCGCGTGGTCATAAGGCGCGCTATCGGGAGGAGGCATTCTACGAACTGGAGAAAGTTGCCAAGCAGCGGATGGAAGAGCGGCAGATGCGCCTGAAGTCGACAAACGTCTACATCGGCAGCAAGATATTCGAATGTCAGTATATATCGAAGGCCTGGTCGCCGGACTGTGTCATAATGAAGGATTTCTACTACAATTTCTCGCGTTATGAGAAGATGGGCATCGTCGGCAACAACGGCACCGGAAAATCGACGTTCATCAAGATGCTGCTCGGTCAGGAGCGTCCGGACGACGGCCGCATCGTTATCGGAGATACTGTCAGGTTCGGCTATTTCTCTCAGGAAGGACTGAAATTTGACGAAAGCCAGAAGGTAATCGACGTCATCACCGACATCGCCGACTATATCGATATGGGCGGAGGACGTCACATGACGGCCTCGCAGTTCCTCCAGTATTTCATGTTCACTCCCGAACAGCAGCACAACTACGTCTACAAACTGAGCGGAGGCGAGCGCCGGAAGCTCTATCTCTGTACCGTGCTGATGCGCAATCCCAACTTTCTCGTTCTTGACGAGCCGACCAACGACCTCGATATCGTCACGCTCCAGATTCTCGAAGAATATCTGGCCGACTTCCCCGGCTGCGTCATCGTCGTCAGCCACGACCGCTATTTCATGGACAAGGTTGTCGACCATCTGCTGGTCTTCAAAGGCAATGGCGAGATAAAGGATTTTCCCGGAAACTACACTCAGTACCGCATCTGGAACTCGCTGGAATCGGAGAAAACCGTGAAGAAGCCGGCGGTGGAGAAGGAGGAGAAGCCGACCGGACGTCGGGACGGTGGCACGCAGGTGCGGCGGAAGATGACATACAAGGAGAAGACCGAATTTGCACGGCTCGAAACGGAGATTGCCGCGCTGGAAGAGGAACAGCGGCGCATAGAGGAAGAACTGTGCAGCGGCACTCTCAGCGTCGACGAGCTGACGGAGAAGAGCAAGCGTCTGCCGTTCCTGAAAGACGAGATTGACGAGAAAAGCATGAGATGGCTCGAACTGAGCGAGATTGAAAACTGACCCAAACAGGACTAATGGAACAACAATATCCCTCAAGACTGCTGGAAAAAGCCGTAGGCGAGTTTGCCAAACTGCCGGGCGTAGGCCGCAAGACAGCCCTGCGTCTGGTGCTCCATCTGCTCCGGCAGGACGACAACGACGTGAAGATGTTCACCGAAGCAGTCGGCCGGATGAAGCGCGAGATAAAGCACTGCTGCGTCTGCCATAACATCAGCGATACGGATGTCTGTCCGATATGTGCCGACGGACGGCGCGACACGTCGACGATTTGCGTCGTGGAGAACATCCAGGACGTCATGGCCGTGGAGAACACACAGCAGTTTCACGGTCTCTACCATGTTCTCGGCGGCATCATATCACCCATGGACGGCATCGGTCCGGGCGACATAGAGATTGACTCGCTCGTCGAACGGGTGGGAAGCGGCGACATCCGCGAGGTCATCCTCGCCCTCAGCTCAACGATGGAAGGCGACACGACCAATTTCTACATATCGCGTAAGCTCGCGCAGTTTGACGTGAAACTTAGCGTGATTGCCCGCGGAATATCCGTAGGCGACGAACTTGAATATACTGATGAGGTCACACTGGGGCGGTCGATACTGAACCGTGTGCCGTTTGAAAAGAACAACTGATGAAGAATACACGTAAACGTCTGGCCTCCATATTCTGGGCCATACCAGTTGCTGGGCTTGCCATAGCCCTGCTGTTTGAGAGCGAAACGGTGATGCCGGGCTGGATGGCGGGCGCGGCCGATGCTGAATATATAGCATTGTCGCTCATGGTGCTCGTCACTCTCGCCGCCATTCCCTCGGCGTTGCGTCTGTTCAAGACGGCGAATGTCGGAACGGAACTCACGGCGCGGAAAGAGGCGGCGCTGCTGAAATGGGGCACGGTGAGGCTCGGCATGCTCGGAGCACCGTTCGTCGTGGACACCTTTCTATATTATATGTTCATGAAACCGGCCTTCAGTTATCTTGCGATAATACTGCTGATATGTCTGATTTTTGTCTATCCGTCGGAAGACCGTTGTGCTTCTGAGGTAGAAAACCTAACCGACGGCGAATGAAACTCACGGTAGTCATAGTCAGCTATAACGTCAAATACTATGTTGAACAGTGTCTCAACAGTTTGGCCAAGGCTCTTGATGGAATCGAGAGCGAGGTTTTTGTCGTTGACAACCATTCGCGCGACGGCTCGGTCGCATATCTGCGCCAGCGTTTCAGTCATATCAATATAATCGACTGCAACCATAATCTCGGCTTCGCCCGTGCCAACAACATCGCTATCAGCCAGTCAGCGGGCGAATATGTCCTTCTTCTCAATCCCGATACTTTCGTGGCCGAGGAGACTATCTGCTCAGCCGTCGCCTTCATGGACAGTCATCCGAAGGCCGGCGGGGTTGGGGTGAAGATGTTCAACCCGAACGGAACTCTCGCAATGGAGTCGCGCCGTGGTCTTCCGACACCGCTGACCTCGTTCTACAAGATGTGCGGCCTCTGTGCTCGGTTCCCGAAAAGCCGTCGCTTCGGACGCTATTACATGAGCTATCTCGGATGGGGCGCGCCGGAACGCATCGAGGTTATCAGCGGTGCGTTCTGTCTCCTGCGGCGTGCGGCAATAGAAAAAGTGGGCAGTCTCGACGAGGATTTTTTCATGTACGGAGAAGATATAGACCTCTCATACCGGCTCTTGAAAGGCGGTTATGAGAACTGGTATTTGCCTTATCCTATACTCCACTATAAGGGCGAGAGCACCCATAAGACGTCCTTCCGCTATGTCCATGTGTTCTATCAGGCCATGCTCATCTTCTTCCGGAAGCACTACGGTCATCTCGGACTATGGATAACGCTGCCGATTAAGGCGGCGATATATGTCAAGGCGATGATGGCCTTGCTGCGCATGATACCCCACAACATCCGCAAGTCGCTCGGCTTCATCGACAAGAGCGACGTCGCCACACATTATATATATATAGGCGGTAGCAGCATGACGGCCCACTGCATGAGCATCTCGCGCCGTGTCGGGCTGTCGGCGGAGTGTCATAACGTGGATAACGGAGACTTGGAACCTGCGCGGAGGGCAATAGGAAAGGCAGCTTCCGGCTCTGTGCTTACGTATGTGGTCTATGATACGGACATGTTCGGATACGGCGAGATGCTGGAAATGATGGGAGAAACGCCGCATCCGAAGGTTGTTCTCGGAACATACAGCGGAAAGACAAAGATAATAATAACCCCCGACGATATAATAAAGTGACAAGAAAGACAGACGATATGCCTACGGTGAGTCTGCGCGCCATTGAGCCGGAAGACCTCGAACTGCTTTACAGGATTGAGAATGACGTTCGCCTGTGGAACATCGGGACGACAAACGTTCCGTATTCGCGGTATGTCCTTCATGACTATGTGGCAAACTCTACAGGCGACATCTACACCGACCGTCAGGTGCGGCTCATGATTGAGAACGAGGCGGGAGAAGTCGTGGGAATTGTGGACATTATCAATTTCGACCCGCAGCATCTGCGTGCCGAGGTCGGCATCGTCATCGAGAACCGCTATCGAGGGCAGGGATATGGCACAAGTGCCATCAGGCATATCGCGGACTATTCTCTCAACATCCTCCATCTCCACCAGCTCTACGCATGGGTTGACATGGAGAACGCGGCTTCGCTCAATCTATTTGCTAAAGCCGGATATACCGTCACGGCAAGAGTAGCCGACTGGCTTTATGACGGAAAACAGTTTCACGACGCCGCCATAATGCAAATCATATTATAGAAGAGACAACTATTATATGTAAATACCCTGAATTTTGCTACAATTGCCCCACTTCGTATAGGGTAGTCACGCAAAATTCAGGATATTCTTCTGTGTGGAAACTGGAACAATGATGACGGGCATATAACGTCATAACTGGTCGATGTTACGAATCAGATGTAGTCTCGTAGTGAATAAGGACGGTTATGCCTCGTTTTTTTGGGGGGGTATCTGCAGCAAGACTATTCTCTCTCCTATCTCCACACTCCTTCATCCTCGAAAAATCCAGCCTCACTCCCCAAAATTTGTTCCACCTTCCACTTTTCCATACTCTGATGGCGTTATTCCGAAGTGAGCTTTAAAGACTTTAGAGAAGTGACCTTTGTTTGTGAAACCGAGACTGTAGGCTACTTGTGACACGCTGACACGGCGTTCCTTAAGCAGACGTGCGGCCTGTTCAAGGCGTATGTTGCGGATAAACTCGCTTGTGCTGATGCCTGTCATTTCTTTCATTTTACGGTGCAGCTGCGTTCGGCTGATTCCGATTTCGGCACATAGCATCTCGATACCGAATTCAGAATCGCCGATGTTTTTGTTGATGCTCTTTATCACTTTGTCCATCAACTGTTTGTCGTAGTCGGGAACGTCGGTCTGGTCCACCCTTTCGCTTTGTTGTTCCACGAAACCGCTGAATTTGCCTTTCAGACGCAGGCGGTTAGCGATGAGACCGTCAATCATGGCATGCAGTTCTTCGAGAATGAACGGTTTCGGCAGGAAAGCGTCAGCACCGCGTTCCAGTCCTTCAAGGCGGTTGGCAACAGCGGCTTCCGTTGTCATCAGTATCACCGGAATATGGCTGATGTTGCTGTTTGTCTTTATCATTCTCAAAAGCGTGAAACCGTCCATTTCTGGCATCATCACGTCGCTGACCACGACGTCGTAGTCTCCGGATAGAAGTTCACCGATGGCTTGTTTTCCATTACGACAAGTATTGAAGCGGTAGTAGCGTCCGAGTTCTGTGCATATATAGTCAGCAATCTCGGCATCGTCGTCAACCACGAGGACACGATAGGTTCCTGCCGGTGCTTTTTGCTTTGTTTCGTTCTTTGCCGGTGTTGCCTCAATCTCTTCAGGACGCAGATGGGCGTTGCCGAGCGGAATGGATACCGTGAAGATACTGCCTCGTGTGTCAGTACGGTTTTCAGCATGTATTTCTCCATGGTGCATGTCGACAATCATCTTGCAGAGATTGAGCCCGATACCCGTTCCCTCATTTCCTGCCACGGCGTCCCCGTCTGACTGATAGAACCGTTTGAAGATGCGTTCGGCCTCGCCAGGCTTGAGTCCTGTGCCGGTATCGGCCACTTCGATTATGGCGCGGTCGTCTGAGGACGTGAGCCGCACGGCTATCTCGCCGTCGTCGTATGTATATTTGAACGCATTGCTGAGCAGGTTGCCTATGACCTTGTCAAACTGGGTGCGGTCAATCCATGCCGCCAGGTTTTCACCGACACCGTCGTGACTGAACGTGAAACGTATGTTGCGGTCCACGGCGTTGTACTCAAAGGCTTTCACGTTGTTCTCTATGAACATGACGAGGTCGGTCTCGCGGCAGTGGAGGTGCATCTGCCGTTTGTCCATCTTGCGTATGTCGAGAATCTGGTTTACGAGCTTCAGGATGCGGCGCGCGTTGTGGTCGATGGTCTGCAGCTTGCGGCTTTGGGAATCGTCACTCGAAACTTCGTTCATCAGCTGATGGAGCGGATTGAGGATGAGCGTAAGCGGAGTACGGATGTCGTGTGTGGCGTTGATGAGGAATTGCATCTTTTCCTCGTCAAGGGCAATGCGCTTGCGCCGGTAATGGGTATATACGATAAGTGTCACAACTGCCGCGAAGATAAGAATATATAATGTGTAGGCAATGTTCGTGGCATACCACGGAGCACGGATTGTCAGTCGGTAGGTGCTTATCTCAGACACGTTGCCGTGATTAGAAGCGCGCACTTCGAGGCGATATGTACCGGGGCGCATGTGGATGAAGTTCAACTGATTGTTTCCTTCGGCATTTGCCACCCACCGGCCTCCGTTCAGCCTGTATTCAAGTACCATATTTTCTATATCGGCATAGTCGAACGAAGAAAATTCCATTGTGAAACTGTTGTCCGAATAGGAAATTTCTATGGCGTCGGTCTCGGGTATAGGCCGTTCCGTGACTTCCTTTCCTCCGGATAGGGTGGTCATGGTTACCAGTTTCCCATTAAGCAGCAGATTGGTGAGCACGGGGCGCCGTATATCATAGTTGGCAGACCTCAGCTGGCTCGGATCAAAAACGACCACACCGTCGGGTGTTCCAAAAAGAATACGTCCCTTGTCTGTCACCATTCCCACGCCGTGGATATATTCATGACCGCTGAGTCCGTTGCCATTGATGTATGAAAGGAATTTTCCGTTCTCCCTGTTACGGTACCATATACCCATTGTCGTTGAACACCACAGGTCACCGTTGGCTGTCTTTACGATATAGCTCACCTGTATGTTGCGCATTTCTTCCGAGCCTGGATAAAGTTCCGTCTTTCTGGTCTTGCGGTTGTAACGGTAAAGTCCCAATGCCGTACCGATGGCTATGTTGCCGTCGGCGTCTTCAGCAAGCGACATGCACATCTTGCTGTCGAGCAACAATGGCCAGCCGTATGGTCTGAACGTTTCTTTAACAGGATCATAACACGATACGCCAGATGTCGTACCTATCCAAATCAGTCCGTGACTGTCGCGCATCATTGACATAATCCAGTCGTTGCAGAGTGAGCCACGCACGCTATCGCCGCGCTGGGACATGTTGAAATAGCGCTTCTCACCTGTTTCTATGTTTATCCGGCACAGTCCTTTTGTGAATACGGAGACATAAAGGTTGCCACGACCGTCGTCTGTCATGCTGTTCACTGACGTTCCTTCGAGCTTATATCTTTTGCTGATTATGCCGGACTTCTCGTCGTATGAAAAAATCTCATTGTCTGTTCCTATCCAGAAGTTGCCGTGAGTGTCACAATAGACATGATTAATTTCCGGTAGTTTTACTATTGGTGTAACATCATTGCCGTATGAACGGTAAAGTCCTTCATTATGGACGGTCCCATAAAACATTCCGTTCTGTCCCTTTGTTACGGACGAAAGAACGCCGCGGCTCTTAACGCCTGAAGCAGCGAATGTCCGTTCGTTGAACAATGGCTTCTTGTACGGCATGAAAACAAGCCCTTTCTCGGTGCATCCAATCCATAAGTTATGCATGGCATCTTCCATGATGACACCGACTTTTGCATTGGCAATCATGCTTTGCGCATCATCGACGAGACGGACAAACCTGCCGTCAGGCATCATCCGGAGAACTCCGCGACCGACCGTACCGAACAGCATGTCGTCGCCTTGACGTGTGGCACAGCGGAAGACGTAGTCGCCACCTGTATCAATATGGCGGAAACGGTGGCCGTCATAGCACATTATTCCTTTTTGAAAAACAATATAAATATTACCTTTCCCGTCTTCAATGAACTGTTCGACAATACCCATTTCGGATTTGTGGCGTAGCAGGGGGTGGCTTCTCGGCCGACGGATGTCGAAACAAGTGATGATGTTATTGTTATCCAACACCCATAAGTATTGTCTGCTGTCTATAAAAATATTCTGGTAATAACCGCCGTTGACGTCTGGCGAAAATATGTCGACAATCTGTGCCGTGTCCTTTCCGGCTTTTATCTCAAACAGTCCGAATCCGGAAGTGGACACAAACAGATTTCCTTCGGCATCTTCAGCAAAGCGCTGTACCCGTGGCTGCCCGTCAAATTCTGTCAGCCGGATGCGCTGAAAACAATCTTCCCGTTCGTTATATCGTGCCAGACCGTTGCTCGTACCTACCCATACCACTCCACGGCGGTCTGTATAGATGGACGGAACCGTGTTGCTTGGCAGCGTACGTTTGTCATCGTTACGGTGTGTATAAATCGTAAATCTGTATCCGTCGAACTTGTTCAATCCATACCATGTTCCTATCCATATATAACCATGCCTGTCCTGCGTCATGCACGCCACGAGATTGTTGGACATTTTGTTGCTTGTGTAAAGCCGCATATTGTCCGCCATGCTTGTTGCTGATGCCATAATGCAGAGCACGATAATCAATAGTGAAGTCTTTATTCTATTCATAAGTTAGTAAAAATCATTGTGCAGTTATAATCCAGATCTCGGAGAAGACGGTTCCTCCGTATCTTCCTGAAACAGTGCAAAGGTAACGAAAATATCTGAAACGGACAGCGTTTTTTATAAAACATATTGCGTCTGGCTGCTATAAAACCTGCTTTTTCTGCCAGACGGCTCATTTATATCATGGAGAACGGGCTGACAGGTAGCCGATACAGGTAATTTATGCTATACAATCCGTAATTTATATACAATCTTTTTGACGCAAATTGCATATCTTTGCAGCATAAAAACAAATTTTCGCTATATGGACAACGATAAAAACATGACACGCCGTGACGCTATCCGCCGTATGGGAATGGCTGTCGTAGGCGCCGCCATGGCGTCTTCAGGACTGTTTTCATTGGCTTCGTGCGGGGATAAGCCCGTGAAGCGCATCATTCTCTATTTCACCGCTACAGGCAACTGTCTGCATGTGGCGCGTGAGCTGGCCGCTGCTGCTGGCGGCGAGACCGAGCTGTTGAGCATCCCGCAACTGATGAAGCAGAATCGGTTTGAGTTGGAGGCTGACGAGATAGGTCTTGTCTATCCCATCTACGGCCACATGCCGCCGAACATGGTCCGTAAATTCATCAAGAAGGCCAGACTGAAGGCCGGCTATAAATTCGCCGTCCTGACGTACGGTAACCGTAAATGCAACGCGGTGGAGATATGGAACAACATCAGCCGTCGTGCCGGTACGCCGTTTGACTATATCTGTACGCTTATCATGGTGGACAACTGGCTGCCGAATTTTGACATGAATGAGCAGATGAAGATTGACAAGCATATCCCCGAGAATCTTGCCCGCATTTCGGCTGATCTCGCCGCCCGCCGTCACCATCACGAAGAGGTTACGGAGGAGGAACGCCGCAATCATCAGGGATTTCTCGACCGCACGGGCATCGACCCTGAAGTGGGTTTCATGCTCAGGAGCGAGAAATACTTCACCGTGACTGACGCCTGCATTGACTGCGCCGTATGTGTGGATGTGTGTCCCCGCAACAACTACAGTCTCACTCCGCAGGGAATCAAGGTTCAGGGCGACTGTGAATTCTGTTTCGCCTGCATACAGAATTGTCCACAGAAGGCCATCCGCTTTGCCGAGAACGCCGACGATCCGCTGCTGGCGAACGGTGAGAAGAATCCCAACGCCCGTTACCGCAACGAGAACATATCACTCGTGGACATCAAGCGGGCCAACAGCCAATCGGATTGAGCCTCGCTGTATCATTCCTTCATGGTCGTCAGGATAACGTCGTGGTCATACATAGAAGCTGATTATCAGACCTGTTCTTATCCATAATTATATATTAATGTGTCAAAGAAAAAAACATAAACTGAAATGAAATCATCCATAATAACCGCTGTAATCCTCCTGTCATCTGCAAATATCTGTGCGGCCGTTCCGGCGCCGGCCGACACCGTCAGGGTTCTTGACGAGCTTGTCGTGGAGTCGGCCGCCAAGGCTCCTGTGCCGCTTCTTCCGCTCAACGTGAAGATTGTCGGGAGCGCGACCATAGACAACAGCGGCGAGACAAACGTCCTGCCGGTACTTCAAAACCACATCCCCGGAATGTTTGTCACCGAACGCGGACTCGCCGGATATGGTGTCAGCGGCGGTGCGGGAGCCGTGACCATCCGCGGCGTCGGCGGGGGGAACAAAGTCCTGTTCCTCATAGACGGCCAGCCGCAGTGGGCCGGTGTCTTCGGTCATTCGCTTCCCGACACCTACGTTACGAACGACATCCAGCGCGTTGAGGTCGTCAGCGGGCCGTCGTCGATGCTCTACGGCTCGGGGGCTATGGGCGGCTCGGTCAATCTCATTACGCGGCGGGCAACGGAAGAAGGTATCAGTGGTTCTGTGCGTGCTCAAGGCGGCAGCTACGGCACGCAGCAATACGGAGCCAAGGTCGGTTACGGTCATGACAGGTGGCGTGCACTTGCCGCTGCAAGCTATGAGTCGTCGGACGGCAGCCGCCAGGGCATGGGCTACTGGCTGGCCAATCAGTATGCGTCGCTCAGCTACAGTTTCTCCGACCATTGGGAAGCGGGCGCGAACATGATGCTGACGGAGACACGGGCCGACAATCCCGGTTCCGTTTACCGCGACCAGCCGCTCGGAATGTGGGCAAAACAGCTGCGCACGACGGCGTCGGTCTTCGTCAAGAACCGCTACGACATCGCTTCCGGCGGCATTCAGGCTTATTACAACTGGGGAAAGCACGACATCGACGACGGACTTGACAGCCGGAACCAGCCGCGTACATATCTTTTCCACTCCAAGGACTACAACATGGGCGTGACGATGTATCAGACCGTGCGGCCGTGGACCGGCAGCGATGTCAGCGCCGGTGTCGACTTCAAGCATTGGGGAGGACAGGCGTACAACACGGCAAAGGCCGACGGGAAAGAGAGTCCGATTGTCGACCGCCATGTCAACGAGATTGGTGGATATGTCATGATGCAGCAGACTCTCTTTGACAATCTTCTTAGCCTCAATGCCGGCGTACGTCTCGAACATTCGTCCCAGTTCGGCAATCAGTGGGTTCCGCAAACCGGTATCGTCCTCCGTCCGCTTCCGTCGAGCCGCATCAAATTCAGCTATGGCCGTGGCTTCCGCTCGCCGAACATCCGCGAACTTTACATGTACGGCCCGCGAAATCCCGAGCTGCAGCCCGAGATGATGGACAACTATGAGGTGGAGCTACACCAGTGGCTTCTCGACCGCCGGCTCAACGTCGGCCTTGCACTCTATCATATCAGCGGTGACAACATGATTCAGACGGTCATGACTGGCGGCAAGGCGCGCAACGTCAACACGGGAAGGTTCACCAACAAAGGATTTGAACTTGACGCCTCATACAGCATCGGCCGCGAATGGACGGTAACGGCAAACTACGCTTACCTTCACACAGACACGCACATTGTGGGCGCACCTAAGAACAAACTGTTCGGCGAGGTGGCCTATACGCCTGGCCGCTGGCAGTTTGTCGTCGACGCAATGAGCATCTGGGGACTTCTGACGGAGGTATCGAAGGAAGATTATGCACTACTCGGTCTAAAGGCGGCATATACGTTCGGCATGTCACAGCCAATTACTTTATTCGTGAAGGGCGAGAACCTGACGGCGACATCATATCAGATAAACTACGGCTTCCCCATGCCACGCGCTACAGTGATGGCCGGAGCGGAGCTGAAGTTCTAAATGGTGTTGCCATGAGTAACATTCATGCATTTATAACTATTCTATTGCATAATAAGTAGGTCGCAACAATTAGTTTATACATTGCAGAGACACGGAGATACAGAGGTCTTATTCAAACGCAAAGACGCGAAGGCGCAAAGTTTTGATTATTCCCTTTTCTGTTCCCCAGAAAAAAATTTTGCGGGCTTTGCTTCCTCTGCGTTAAAAGAATAATCTCTACATTTAAAAATCTTCTTCCTGTTTTAAAACACTATCGGCGACGCTATATTCTGCAGTGTACTCACAACAGACCATCCCGCAATCTCGGCCGTGGCGCTGTAAACATCGACGACGGCATGCACCTGCGCGTTCTTTATCTCCACCCGTTGCGTGTCTCCCTTAAAACCCGGCGTCGACCTCATCGTCATCCACATGTTCTCCGGACCTACTGAAGCCAGCGAGGCGGCCACGGCGACGTTCACTTTAGTCGGGAACATGCCGATGGCTTCGGTGGCATTACCCGCGAACACCGTGCGCTGCTCCGTTTGCAGAGCCTCGTCATATACAGCAGTGCCCCGTAGCGCGTCCGGCCCTTTCTCGTTGAAGAAGCAGGCCGTGGCTCCGCCCATCAGTGCGGCCGTGCGTAGCACGTCGAAACCTCCCGTGGCCCCCGAGACGACATGCACGCGTGTGCCGTTGGCCCTTGCCGCCGCCTCTACCGCATGCCGGAAAGCCGTGTCGGCCAGTGCGCCGATGGACAGTGTGACTACGGAAGTGCCGTTCTCCAGCGCCGGTATGGCAATCTCCCTCATCGCGGCAGGCGAGGCCGCCTCCACCAGATAGTCAGGTTTCAAGGCCAATAGCGCCCCTATGCTTTCGCATACTGTACATTCTCTGCCGTTCTGCCGCATTTTCGCGGCAATCCCCGCGGATTTCTCCGCCGTGCGCGAATAAACTCCAACCAACTCATACTCAGGCAACATTCCCCTGACAACGGCATCCGCGACAATTCCGGCCAACCGTCCGCATCCTACGATAACTAATCTTTTCATGCTGCAAAGGTACTCTTTATTTGCAGAAACACCAAAAACAATCAGGCTCCCTTCATTTTTCTGTGCGGTATATAATGACGTAAAGCAGTGAATATGGAATGGTATTCTTCCTCACGATAGAAAATATGACTCATCTGACATTTAATTTGAAGCGGCAATTGAAAAACACATCCATAATGTAAATATTGCTACGCAAAAAACGGCGACAAATGAAATTTTCATTTTAGAGCAGCAAAAACGTGTAAAAAGTATGCCAGAATTGTTTCTGTTCTACCGTAAGGGCCTCCCGGAGGTGCAACGGGGCCGTTATCACATTGCGATAAGGCCGCCGTCGCACTGCGAAAGCGGCCCCGCCGCAATGCAACAAGGGCCCCGTTGTAACCTCGGGAGGGCCTTACGGAAAAATAAAAGCAGACAAAAAGTTGCACACTCCGCCAAAAACCGCCGTAACACACTGACCATCTGATAATTAAAGATGCACGCGCAAAACTCACGAATTTGCGGCCAAATGATTTTCATTTTCAAATTCTTCAAGGATTTTAAGGTGTTTGTCCGCTTAATTCCGAGTTTTTAACACTCTGCGGAAGTCGCCGGACAGCGCTTTTCTAATCATAAATCGGTATCGGAACCGGCTTTCCGCAAGCAAAAGAAAGACATTTCACAATTTTTAAGTATTGCACGGTGCCACGGTTTGGAATACCTTTGCACCGACAAAAAAACAAAGAAATGACAATGAACAGTATCTACAATCATTTATCATCCTGCGCCATCATGGCTGCGATGTCGCTCACCGCGGCTCCCGTCATGGCACAGGAATCTGCCGCAGACAGCGTCATGGAGCACGCAGGAGGCAAGCGCCTCAGCGTCGGCGGATATGGCGAAGTGGCCTTGACCCGCAATTTCTTCAGCGACCATCTGAGCCGTTACAGTCAGGCCGACAGCCATAAGAACGACCCGAGCCACGGACGGTTCGACATTCCCCACGCCGTCATCTATCTCGGCTACGACTTCGGAAAGGGCTGGACGATGGGAACGGAGATTGAGTTTGAGCACGGCGGAACCGGTGCCGCATACGAAAAGGAAGACGAAGAGGGCGGCGAATGGGAACAGGAGACCGAGAAAGGCGGCGAGGTCGAGCTGGAACAGTTCTGGATTCAGAAGTCGTTCGGCCGCTGGGCCAACATCAGGATGGGCCATATCGTCGTGCCCGTCGGTCTGAACAATGCCCACCACGAACCCCTCAACTTCTTCACCGTCTACCGTCCCGAGGGCGAGAACACCATCATGCCCTCGACATGGCATCAGACCGGTATCAGTTTCTGGGGACGTTCGGGCGCCTTCCGCTATGAGGCCCAGCTGCTGGCCGGCCTCAACGCCGACAACTTCACCAACACGGGATGGATAAACAAGGGAACGTCAACGCCGCTGGAGTTTGAGGTTGCCAACAAATACGGCGTCTCGCTCCGTCTCGACAACTATTCCGTGCCCGGACTGCGCATTGGTCTGAGCGGCTACTACGGCCACTCCATCGGCAACAGCTATCCGCGCAACGCCAGCGGAGTGGAGGCTCAGTTTAAGGGCGTCGTGGCCATTGGAGCCTTCGATTTCACCTACCGCGGCCACAACTGGATTGTCCGCGGACAGGCCGACTACGGCTATCTCGGTGCTGCCGATCAGCTGAAGTACATCTATAACCGCACGAACAAGAAGTCGCCGTATCACCATTCGGCCGCTGTGAGCAAGAACGCCTACGCCGTCGGTGTCGAGGCCGGATATGACGTGTTCTCCCGGATTCCCACCCTGCGTCGGGACAACCAGCGGCTCTATGTCTTCGGACGCTACGAGCAGTACAATCCCTACGCCTCGAAGACGCTGAACACGTCATACGACTATACCGAGGTGAAGCGCATGGCCGCCGGAATCAACTACCACCCGCTGCCTCAGGTGGCCGTCAAGGCTGAATATTCCCACCGCTTCCTCAAGAGCGTCTACAACGACGAGCCGTCCGTGAGCATCGGCATCGCCTATGAAGGATGGTTCCTCTGAACCGGTGGCGGGTCGTCGGGACACTATGAACGGAAGCCCGCCGGCGGCTCAGGAATGGAGCATATAATCAACGAAGAAATCAATTCACAAATAAACAAGCCAAATGAAAAAGTATCTTTTCCTTCCCATGACCGTCATCATGGGAGCCATGACCTTCACGTCATGTTCTGAAAATGACGACAACGGAGAGACAACGACACTGGGTGACAACGAGTTCGGCATCGTCGAGACAGCCCCCATCCTCGATCAGGAGAACTATCCGGCCAACACCGCAGCCGCAGCCTACGCCAACAAGCTGTTCGGCCAAAGCGCCATGGACGGCTGTGCGGACCTCTGCGACGAGCTGGAGAACGCCAATGCCGTCATCGGTCAGGCCCGCCTCTCGGCTGAACAGGAGGCCTATCTGCGCAAGACGCTGGAAAATCTCGTCTCCAACGTCATCGTTCCGACATACACACGGCTGGCCGACGACGTGGAGCATCTCGAAGCCACGCTCCACGGTCTGACCACGTCGACCATCACTCAGGCCCAGATCAACAGCGCCTGTGAGGACTTCAAGAAAGCCCGTTCCCACTGGGAGCTGAGCGAGGCGTTCCTCGGCGGTGCCGCATCGGACTTCAACATCGACCCCACAATAGACTCCTGGCCCCTCAACCGCACCATGCTCCTCGGCTATTTCAACCGCGGCGGCCGTCCCGAGGACCTCAACGACGAGAGCATCCTCGGCTTCCACGCTCTTGAGTTCATTCTCTTCCGCGACGGACAGCCGCGCCGTGTGGCAGAGTTCAAGGGCAACGACACATATAAGGGCTTCACCTCCATCAGCGGAGCACAGGAGCTGAAATATGCTCAGGACATCTGCACGCTGCTCAAGAACCGCACGTTCCAGCTGCAGGTAGCATGGGAGGGCGAGACCTCGGCCAACGCCTCACGTGTCGCTGTCGTGCGCAACGCCGGTCTCGACTATAAGACTCAGGACGGACTGTCCTTCGGCGACAACCTCGCCAAGGCCGGCGTGGAGGGCTCACGCAGCTCCTTCCCCAACATCCAGGCCGCCATCGCTCAGGTTCTCTCTGACGACGAGGGCAGCTGTCTCGGCATAGCCAACGAGGTCGGCACGGCCAAGATTGCCAATCCGTTCTCAGCCGGCGACGTCTCCTACGTGGAGTCGCCCTACAGCTACAACTCCATCACCGACTTCCGCGACAACATCCGCTCCATACGCAACGTATGGCTGGGCTCCACCGACCGCACGGCCGCACGCTACAGCTTCCACACGTTCTTCGCGAGCGTCAACCGCGGCGACGTCAACAACAGCATCGAGAACGCCTACGTCAGCTCCATCGAGGGCATCAGCAACATGCCGTCACCGTTCGTGAAGTATGTCTGCACGATACATAACATCCACTTCGAGGACGCCGAAATCCCTGAGGAGGACTGATCTTTGAATAAGAACAGCATTTAAGGACTTTAAAGACCTTAAAGACTTTAATGACCTTAAAGACCTTAATAGCCCCGAAAACCTTAAAGACTTTAAAGTCCTTAAGGTCTTTAAGGTCATCAATAATCAACAATAATAAAAAAAGAATCATGAGAATAAGAGACATTTCCAAGCTCACTCTCGCCGCCCTTCTGACCACCCAGCTGACAGCGGCATGCTCTGACGACGAAGAGACACAGGAGCCCGTGACCTCTAACGGTCTCGGCGATCTGGCC
>ERZ860264.1274-NODE-1274-length-17880-cov-3.248359_pt1 | contig 17880 bp, 10 predicted proteins | sample MGYA00509980_ERZ860264 | MGnify/ENA primary metagenome ERZ860264 (study PRJEB30046, sample SAMN00715212) | human gut metagenome | study: EMG produced TPA metagenomics assembly of the A metagenome-wide association study of gut microbiota in type 2... | reverse complement strand
CTTAAATTCAATTAACATGCTCTAAGATAAACATTTTAGAGCAAATAAAAAAGTTCGAGCTTGCGAAAGTTCGGACTTTTACAAAAAAATGAGGGTACCCTTTTGAAGTGCCCGCTCATCGTATCTGTTGCCATTCACGGAAATATCTTTTTTTAACATTTGGGCAAATCAGATGGTCTGTCACAAATATCAGTACTTTCTATTTGTCAAGACGAACTGAACAGAATGTGGTTTGATACACTCGAAGACTAGGACTCCTTGTGAACTGAGCATAACCTATTATCATGAACTAGTCACGACAAGTGAACTTCTTGGTTTTGTAGTTTCCTTTATATTTATCAATACATTTTTCGAGTTTATAATCAGAAACAAGAACCATGATTTGAGCAAAGACAATCTTTCCATTTGGTATGATGAAAAATCAATCTAATAGCTATTTTTATTTTTGAAGGTTAAAGTATTCCGTCCCTATCAATTTGTAACTTAATAAATAGCAAAATGCATATTGATAGTAATAGATGAAGAGAAAATTATTTTTTTCTTGAAGATTTAATTATATTTGCAACGAATTATTAATTTATAAACGCAATATTTCTTGCTTTTCTGATGCAATATACCTCATATCAAAACATGAAAGATGTGGCTTTATGGAACCTTGTATTGAAGGGTGATATGAAAGCGATGTCTTTATTGTATAAGAAACATTACGAATTATTACTTAACTTCGGTCTGAAATATACTTCGGACGAAGAATTCGTAAAGGATTGCATTCAGGATGTTTTTGTTAAACTTTGTACAAGTAAGCGATTATCATCGACGGAGTATGTACGTTCTTATCTTTTAACTTCTTTGAAAAATGTTATATCCGATAAATTGTCATCATTGAAACTGACGGAAGATTTGAATGAACATTTCTTTGAACTGGAAATAGAAGATGCTGCTTTAGAATCTCTTTTTAAAGATGATGATAAAGAACTTCAATTAAGCAAAAAATTGATAAACGCCTACAAAAGTCTGCCTGAGAACCAGCGGGTGGCAATCTATCTTCGTTATGTCAAAGGATTGTCCTATAAAGAAATGGCAACTGTCTTGAACATAAATCCCCAGTCTTCCATGAATCTGGTTTCCCGTGCATTAACTAATTTACGGTCAAAAATGACTTTGGATGAGTATTTACTATTCATTATTTTATTCTTTTCCTGACACGATATTGTTCTTTTTTATAAATACTCTATTTTTTTCGGAAAAAGTGAGTAGACATTTGCATTATCATCGTTTTAAAGACAAAGATGATGAAAAATGGAGAAAAGAAAGTTTAAAATACACCACCATGTTGCACGAAAATTGATCAAGCACGCCAGAGAACAGGAGAGACATGTCACTCCTGAAGAACTGGACGACTTGTGGAGACGTGTAGAAGAACAAGTATTCATAGAGAAAAGAAAGAACTCACGACGCCGTATCCTGTATGTCACCACGGCTTTATCGGCTGCGGTTATCTTCTTCGGCATGTTTTGGTTAGGCAAACAATTTATTGCTTATTATGCGGATGATGATTCAATTGTTGATTTTGCCCAATACACACAAGCCGAAGAAGCAACCAACAAGGATATTCGATTACTGATACCAGGCAAGAAGGAGGTGGAAGTGAAAGAAACAGATGCAAATATCATCTATTCGCAAAATGGAACGGTGGTAATCAATTCTGATACAATTACTCAGCGAGAAACACAGGAGAAAGAAAGAGAGTTCAATCAATTGATAATACCGAAAGGAAAAAGAACCCGATTGACCTTGGCAGACGGAACACGTTTATGGGCAAATTCAGGGACACGCGTCGTTTATCCCGGTCATTTTGAAAAAAATCGCCGTGAGATTTATGTAGAAGGAGAAGTCTATCTTGACGTGTTTCGTAATGAGAATGCTCCTTTCATCGTCCGGACTAAAGATTTTCAGATACAGGTCTTGGGGACATCTTTTAATGTCTCTGCATATCCGTCGGAGGGCGTTTCATCTGTCGTGTTGGTTGAGGGAAGTGTGAATGTAAAGAATCAGCAGAAAGAACAAGTGATACTTGCTCCAGGGCAACTGGTTGATATAGAAACAGGACGGTTGCATTCTCCCCGCAATGTAGATGTTGAGCCATATGTATGTTGGGTGAAGAATATGCTGATGTATGTAGATAAACCTTTGGATAAGGTATTTAGAAAATTAAATTTGTATTACGGCAAAGAATTTATCTTGGAATCCGGCGTGGCAGAGCTGCAAGTTTCCGGAAAACTGGATTTGAAAGAAAAATTAGAAGACGTTTTACATACTATTTCTTTTTCTGCTCCTATATATTGCGAAGAAATAGAAGGGAGAATATTTGTAAGAAAAGAATAGGTATGGATCATTTATAGTTAACCCTTTAATGTATAATTTTATGAGAAACAAAAGTCCTTAAAAAAAGGTTGGATGATACTGCAATTATCATTCAACCAAAAGATTAAACAACATTCAATTATTAACTTTATAAAATTTATTACTGATATATGAAAAATATCATAATTAAAAACAGACTTTTAGCGATTTCAAAGATTGCTTTTTTTTCTTTAGCTATTTTGATGGGAAACGCATGTTCGGACGATGACACAAAAGAGGTGCTTCCACCGGACGAGCCCAACGTTCCGGATGTTCCCGATGTTCCGGATGTTCCCGACATTCCGGAAGTACCGTCGAAAGCCTACTTTATCAAGCAAGAGAAAGCGGGATCGGGTTCCGGTGAAGACTGGGACAACGCAATGGGCACAGCAGAATTGCGCGACCTGCTGAATAGTAGTGCGGAAGCAACCGGAGATGTCGAAAATATGACTTTCCACGTCGCACAAGGTACCTATCTTATTGGAGACAAACCCGAAGGTGTGACGATTGCATACAAAGGACTTGAGAAGCAAGTTGTAATCAAATTCTGGGGTGGATACGATCCGGCAAGTACCGGAACGAATTTGGACAAGCGCGACATAGCCAATCCGACCATCTTTACAGGAGATGTGAATGGAAATGGTGAAGCTGATGACGGCGATTATTCATTGTTCACATTAGGCGCTTATACAGACGTAACATTCGATGGCTTTACCTTTTCTCAAGGTTTTCATGCTAACAATTCAGACAATAGCTACGGTAGCGGGTTTTATGTAGCACACGCGGAGGCAACTTTGCAATTGAACCATTGTAGCATCAGAAAGTGCCGGAATCACAGAACTGAAACGGAGGGTGCGGGTGGTTCTGCCATTTTCATTGATCACGGTATCGTCAAGTTGAATGATGTATTGGTGAAAGATAATGCCACAGGTGATGGTGGTTCGCTGGGAACTATCCGTTCAAAAAACAATGATGTGGTTCTTTTCATCAACGGTAGCCGCATCAATTTTAATACAGGTAGAGAATATGGTTATGCCATTCAAATGTCTGCCGGAAATTTGTGTATGAACAACACGTTCTTAATCGCAAATTGGGGTAGTGAAGGTTCTATAAATGGAGCCGCTGCAATGCTGCTTGTCAACAATACGATGATAGAGGGGTGTGACGGACTTCGCTTGCGTTGCGAATCGACTCCTTCCCAACAATCATGCTTGATGAACAATATCATTATTACTGGTAATGTCGTTGACTATCCAATTGTAAATGTAAGCGATCCTGATAAATGTCGCCTGACTTCCAAAGGCTATAACCTGTTTGGAGGTATTGCTCCGAATAACAGCGGGTTCATTCCTTCAAATACCGACCTATACGGCTGTACGGAATGGGACCCTAATGGACACAAATTGGGATTAAATTATAACGAACAGAAAGAGATTAGTGAATGGGAGGGAAATATTGCCGCCCTTGGCTTTACTCCAACAACTTTGAGTGCCGTGAAGAGTGTCATCAGTGAGTTTGAACCGGATTCTCGTCCCGCCAAGATAGAACAGAGTTTAGGCAAAGAGTTCTTGGGCTGGTTGGAAAGCATTAAAGCCTTTCCTGCTGAAGGTAATTTGATCCCGGGTTCCTATCAGAAATAGTATTGCTATCCCTTCAATATATAAATTTTATGAGAAATAAAAGTCCTTAAGAAAAGGCTGAATGATACTGCAATTATCATTCAGCCAAAAATTAAACAACATTTAATTATTTAATTATATAAAATTCGTTGCTAATATATGAAAAATACTGGTAGTATATTTTCTGCGGGAACGAGAGTTGCTCGCATATTATTTCTTTTTAGTTTTTGTTTTCTTTCTTTGCATTCTTACGCAGTAAATGCGGACAGATATGCTCAGGAGAAAACACTAACAGTGGAAATACATAATAAAACAGTTAAAGAAGTGCTTGATTATATAGAAAAGAATAGCGAATTCATCTTTTTCTACTATAATAAAGCGATTGATACGAAACGTAATGTCAGTTTGTCTGTAAAGGATAAACCTATCACTGTCATCTTGAACCAATTATTTGAAGGTACAGATGTACGGTATGAGATAAAAGACAGGCAGATTTCTCTCAAAAAAGAGGAAACACAACAATCCTCGAAGGATAACAAGAAACGGAAAAAACGTACATTGACAGGATGGGTATTAGACGAAGATACCAACGAACCTTTGGTAGGAGTCAGTATTATGGCCCAAGGAGAAAATAGAGGAATTGTTACAGGGATAGATGGAAGTTTTTCAATAGAGGTATATAACGATACAAAATTACAGTTTTCATACATCGGATATAAAAAACAGCTCTTACAAGCAGGCAATCAACAAGTATTGAATGTTAAAATGCAATCGGACAATGCATTGCTGAATGAGGTGGTGGTTGTGGGCTACGGAACCCAAAAGAAAGGTACTCTGACTGGTTCTATATCCAGCGTAAAGTCGGAAGACTTGACAATAGCTCCTATAGCTACGGTTTCCAACTCATTGGCAGGACGATTACCTGGATTGATTGCCACCCAATCCAGCGGTCAGCCTGGTGCTAATTCTGCTGCATTAAACATTCGTGGATTTGGCAATGCGTTGGTCATTGTCGACGGCGTTGAAGCATCTCTTGATAATATTGATACCAATCAGATAGAGTCCGTATCTATACTAAAAGATGGAGCAGCCTCAATTTATGGTGCCAGGGCCGGTAATGGTGTAATATTGGTTACCACAAAGAGGGGTATCAATCAGAAGCCGACAATCACGGTCAACAGTACGTTTACCTGGCAGGGCGCAACGAACATGTTGAAGCCTGCCAATGCCGGACAAAGAGCTGAAATGGAAAGAGAAAAACACCTTCAGTCCGGAAAGCCTGAAGCTGACGCTCCTTTTACGGAAGAAGCCGTACGGAAATACTATGAAGGTACAGACCCTCTCTTTCCCAATACTGACTGGTATAAAGTGATAATGAGAGATTGGGCACCCTAACAGCAGCATAATGTATCAATTCGTGGTGGTAGTGACAAGATTAAATATTACGGATTCGTCGGCTATCTGAATCAACAGACGATGATTAAGAAAAATGGGGGTAAATATGAGCGATTCAATTACCAATCCAATATCGATGCTAAAATATTGGATAATCTGACCCTGCAAGTAAACATCGGATACAGTCAGGAAGATCGTAATTTCCCAACACGCGACATGTCTCCGGGAACGTCTAACATCTGGCAGGATTATTGGAATACATTACCTTATTATCCCGCCACTCTGCCCGATCCAAGCAAAATATCTTATGCGAATGGAGCAGGTACAGGAGGTTTGCATGTCAGCTCAAATAGAGATCTGACCGGATACTCAGACACCAGAAATGAGGATTTGCGTGCTTCTGCTTCATTGGAATACAAGTTCAAATTTGTGAAAGGGTTATCGTTCAAGTTATTTGAAAGTTACAGAAAGCTTGGTGTATTTAACAAGACATTTTCCAAACCGGTGACTCTTTACACATACGATCCTACCAGTGATACGTATACATTGGCAGGAACATTCGGTGGCAGCAAAGCTTCTTTAAACCAATCGGTGTTGCGGGATGCCACGTTTACCCAGCAATATTCTTTCAATTACGATAATTATTTCAAAGACCATCATGTGTCGGCAATGGCTTTGCTGGAATGCATTGATTACTCAAGTAATACCTTACTTGCAGGAAGAAAAAACTTCATGAGTACAGCCATTGACCAAATGTTTGCCGGTAGCGCAGAAGGTATGACCAATAACGGATATGCTTCGGAAATGGGGAGAATGAGCGTTGTCGGAAGAATCAATTACAGTTATATGGATAAGTACTTGCTGGAGGCAATTCTTCGCGCTGATGCTTCTGCCAAATTCCCTCCCGAGAAACGATGGGGATATTTTCCCAGCGTCTCTTTAGGTTGGGTGGTTTCCAAAGAAAAATTCATGTCTGATATCAAATTTATCGATAATCTGAAGTTGCGTCTTAGCTATGGTCAGTCGGGAAATGACGGTGTAGGAAATTTCCAATATTTGTCGGGCTATAATTACGGGCATTCCTATTTGTTTGGTAATGACGCGGTGCAAGGTATTACTCCCACAGGGCTTGCCAATCCTAACTTGACATGGGAAAAAGTGGAAATAAGCAATGTCGGTATTGATTTTTCATTCTTTAACCGGAACTTATATGGAGAAATGGATGTGTTCTATCGCGAACGTACGGGTATTCCGGCCAATCGGCTCGGCTCTTTACCGTCCACCTTCGGTGCTGCTCTGCCGCCAGAGAATTTGAATAGCCTAACCGATAGAGGGTTTGAGATAAAATTAGGAACCTCCGGACGATGGAATGATCTCATTTATGATATAAGCGGAAACATTTCTTGGTCGCGTGCGAAATGGAAATATGTCGAAGAAGCAAATATAACCGACCCCGATCAAGCAAGAATTTACTTGAAGAGCGGAAAATGGACAGATTGCGATTATGGATATATCTCCGAAGGACTATTTACCAGCCAGGAAGAAATCATGGAAGCACCACATTATCAAGATTTGGGCGGTAATGCTACCCTCCGACCGGGAGATGTGAAGTATAAAGACTTGAATGGTGATAACATTATCAACTGGAAAGACCAGACTGAAATAGGAAAAGGGAAGACTCCGCATTGGATGTATGGAATCAATATAGCATTAGCCTATAAAGGATTTGATTTGAGTGCACTTTTCCAAGGAGCTTTCGGTTATAACCAGCATGTAACAAGCGATATGTTTTCCACTTTACTCTATGAGGAAAGATGGACTTCGGCTGAAAACAATCCTAATGCTTTGTTCTACCGTTTAGGAGGAGCTGCAAGTAATAATTGGGCATCTGATTTCCTTTACAAGAAGGCGGGTTATCTTCGTTTGAAGGTAGCATCTTTAGGATATAATTTACCAAAATATCTTATAGAAAAATGCAAGTTAAGTAACGTAAGAGTCTATTTGTCGGGAACAAACCTGTTGACATTCAACAAACTTGGCAAATATGGAATTGACCCCGAAGCACCGAACGTCGGTTGCTATTATCCGCAACAACGTACCATCAGTCTTGGATTAAATGTTTCATTTTAGAACAATAAAAGTAGAATGCAATGAAAAAATATAAAAGAAATCTACTGTTAGGGTTGTTTGCAGCAACACTCACAACAATGACATCTTGTTTGGATGTGCTCGACAAGGAACCGCTGGATATAATTTCAGACAAAACAGTCTGGAGTGATCCCGTATTAATAGAAAGTTATCTTTCGGAATGCTATTATCAGACTTCCGTATTCGTCAATGAAACGCCTACCTATTTTTCCGAACACTTTGATAGCTTTTGGCAAAGCGAAGCCGGAATGGGAATGCACTGGATTAATGAAATAGCCGATGAAGCCAAGGTAAACTGGGGATATAACACAGGTGATGCAGCCATTTATAAAGCCGGCGGATTGAGTATAGGAGGTGGTCTGTTAGAATGGTGGGATCACGCTTATGTCATTATCCGTAAATTGAATGAATTCCTGCAACGGCTACCTTCATCCCCGATTGATGAAAATTTAAAAGATCAGCGGATGGCGGAAGCACGTTTTTTGAGAGCATTCAATTATTTTGCAATGGTCAAACGATATGGTGCGGTTCCATTGATTACAGTCCCTCAGAAGTTAGATGACCCGGAAGAAGAATTGTATGCTAAACGTACTTCAGAGAAGGCGGTATATGATTTCATACTCTCTGAAATGACAGACGTCGTTGAAAAGGGTCATTTGCCCGATGTGGCGGATTCAAAATCAGGACGCCCCACTAAATATGTGGCATTGGCACTGATAAGCCGCGCGGCTTTATATGCCGGAAGTATTGCGCAATTCGGTACAGTACAATTGGACGGCTTATTGGGAATACCAACATCAGAAGCAGAAGGCTATTATCGCCAGTCATACAATGCTTCAAAAGAGATAAAAAAGAAATTCTCTTTATACAATTCGGATGCTGATAAGGTCGTAAATTTCAAGAATATATTTCTTGTAAAAGACAACAATGAGGTGATTTTTGCCAAAAAGCATAATAGCTCGCCGACATCTATAGATACCGGCCAGTATAGTGGTGGAAACTGTTGGGGGTATGATTTTGCCCAATGCCCGAAACCACACGCATGGAATGCAGGGAACAAAGACGCCCCTTACCTTGAAATGGCAGAGGAATTCGAATACATAGACGGAACGCCCGGTACGTTGAACAAACAACAAATCATGAATGAAACGTGGACTACGGAAGAACTTTGGGGAAATAAAGACCCACGTTTTTTTGCCACCATTTATACGCAAAATACCGACTGGAAAGGAGCTAAAGTCGATTACCATAATGGATTGCTTTTGCCGAATGGACAGATTTTGACTTCAGGATCACACGAGGGTGTGTCAGCACTGGGTACACAAACTGTAGATAACAGTTTCGGAACGGGTTTTGGTGTAATGAAATATTTGGATGAAAGTAGCAATACCCTTCAAGGCCCTCCCGGTTTCTCAAGTACCGATTATATCGTTTTCAGATATGGAGAGATATTGTTGAACCTGGCTGAAGCAGCTTTTGAACTGAATGAATCAGACGCACTGGGTGCTATTAATGAACTGAGAAGACGTGCCGGTATCAAAGAATTGGAAACCATCGACCGTGAAAAAATACGTCATGAACGAAAGGTAGAGCTGGCTTTCGAAGGACATCGCTATTGGGATGTGAGACGTTGGAGGATAGCTACAGATGTATTGTCGAAAAGCAATTCCGGATTGCGTTATATACAGGTTTATGGTACGAATCCGCCTAAATATAAACTGGAAATGTTATATAATATAGATGGAGATAATAGACCTAAATTCTCCGAACATCAATATTATTTCCCAATCACGTTAGGACGTACAGGTAACAATCCTAATTTAGTGGAAAATCCGGGATATAAATAATTGAAAGAATGAATAGAGTACCGGAAGCTCAGGAATACAGTTTCCGGTATCCCAATAGATCTTTAATAATCACGTTAAAAACAATAACTTTTTAATAATCATGTTGAGAACAATAAATCTTTTTTTTAAGTATATACTTATTGTAAGTTGCAGTTTTCATTTTACCAGTTGTCATAGTAAGACAAATGATGAATTGATTGATAAGCCGTTAGGAGAATGGAAGATAGAAGTAGATGGAACTCCGGTAACAGTTCATCAGGCACGGGTTTCTAAATATCCCCATAATCAGGCGTTTGAAGGATATCAACGACCTATTTCTCAGACGGAAATAGCACATTTTGCCTGTTTCGATTATAAAAAGAATGCCGTGGTGAGAATTACTTCACCGAAAAATGTAAAGGAATGTAAAATACGTCCTACAGAGTTTGGCATTGTTCCCGTTGTGAAAGAAAATACTATTGAATTCACCTTATCAAGTCCTTGCCAGTTCGTTGTCGAATTTGGTGATCATCATGAAGCCTTGCATCTGTTTGCCAATCCGAAAAAATTGACAGTCGAAAGAAGTGCTGATGCGCGTTATTTTGGTCCCGGCACCCATGAAGCCGGTCTTATTACAATGAGAAGTAATGAAATGGTATATATTGACGAAGGAGCAATAGTCTACGGAGCTATTGAGAGTGAGAACACGTCTAATATAAAAATTGTGGGAAAAGGTATTCTCGACTCAAGCCACATGAATTCGGGACATTCCATTTCCTTGAAGGGAGTATCGAATGCTCATATTGAAGGCATTGTTGTGAAAGATCCGGCTCATTGGGCGGTGGTTCCCTATTATTGTAATGGAATCACTTTCGACAATGTCAAGTTGGTAGGCTTTTGGCGATATAATGCTGATGGGATAGATATTGTCAACAGTAGCGATGTAACAATTAAGAATTCTTTTGTCAGAGCGTTTGATGACTGTATTGCAATTAAAGGACAGAAAGCTTGTTATGACAAGCAAAAAGTTATCGAAAATATAAAAGTGGATAACTGTGTGCTTTGGAATGACTGGGGAAAAATTATTGAATTTGGAGCCGAAACTGTGGTAGATGTTATTCGCGATGTCACTATTTCAAATTGTTATATTCCTCGTTTTACAATGGTTGCATTGGACATGCAGAATGGAGATAGAGCCCGTATCGAAAATGTACATTTCAACAATATTTCTATTGAAGAACCGATAACAGAAAATGCTACGCTGAAAGACGAACCATTGGATACAGGTTCATGGGGAAGAACAGTTAATTTGGAAATTACAGGTACCCCATGGTCGCAGGATAACATCCGAGGAAGTATAAATAATGTATATTTTGAGAATATTCGTCATATAGGTTCCGTTTGTACAGGAATTGCTTTGATGGGATATAGCGAAGAGCACAAAGTATCCAATATACACATTAAAGATTATTATGCCAAAGGTACGAAAGTAACCGGAACATCAAATCTTATACGCAAAAACAACTATGTTACTAACGTCACGGTTGAGTAATGAGCAATTTATTTGCGTGTCCGGTCTGCAACCGGATCCACAAATTATTAACAAACTTTTCAAAGAACTGGTTTTATTTACTGCCAGGGCCGCTTAGGACCTGGAAAAATTAACGAACTATTGTATTAAATGAAACAGATTATAATAATTCTTTTCTTTACTCTTTTCAGCATGGCCGTAGCGGGCCAGAACCCCAAGGCACCGGAGCAGGCGACCGTAATATGCGGCAATGCCAGGTTCACTGTCCTCACAGACCGTCTTGTGCGGATGGAGTGGTCAGAGGACGGAGCGTTCGAGGACCGCGCATCTCTTGCAATAATCAACAGGGAACTTCCCGTACCACAGTATGATGTACGAAGAAAGGATTCCGGAGTACAGATAAGGACTGCTGCACTGACCCTGGAATACAAGGGAGGCAGATTCGCTCCGGAAAACCTTTCAGTCTTGTTCAGGATGAACGGAAGGACTGTGACATGGAACCCAGCCATGAAGCCTGAAGGAAACCTCAAGGGAACGGTCAGGACGCTCGACGAGATAGACGGAAGGTATGAACAGAACACACTGCGGCGTTGTACATGGGCGCGCCCTCATGTCCAGACTCCTGCAGAAATGGAGGACGGGCTCCTCTCTCGCGACGGCTGGACCATCGTGGACGAGAGCGGAAGGCATCTGCTCGAAAAGGACGATTCTGACTGGGGGGAATGGATTGCAGAGCGGCCTTCTGGTGACAGGATTGACTGGTATATCTTCGCCTACGGACATGACTACACTGCCGCTCTCAGCGACTTCACCAAAGTTGCAGGAAAGATTCCGATGCCTCCAAAATACACATTCGGATACTGGTGGAGCAGGTACTGGATATACACGGACGAGGAACTGCTACAGATTGCTTCTGAGATGCGTGAGCATAAGGTTCCGGCAGACGTGTTCGTCATTGACATGGACTGGCATCTCACTTGGAAACCGATGCAGAAACGTCTTGGCAATGATGAGTTCGGACAGAACCGGGGATGGACCGGATACACATGGAACAGGGATCTGATTGTCGACCCTGTCGGTCTGCTGTCGGACCTGCATTTGATGAATTTCAAGACATCACTCAACCTTCATCCGGCCTCCGGAATCCGCCCGTACGAGGACTGCTACGGGACATTTGTAAAGGACTACCTGTCAAGGACAGATGACTACGACGGACCTGAGGACTATATCTACGGCAGCGAGCCGTACATATACAAAGGCTGCGACAGAAGCCTGGCGAAGAAAGGATACATGGCACCTGTGCCTTACAGGATGAGCCGAAATGGGCTGACGCATATTTCAACAGTGTAATACATCCGCTTGAGAAACAGGGCGTGGACTTCTGGTGGCTCGACTGGCAGCAGTGGAGGGAAAGCAGATATATGGACGGGCTCAGCAATACGTTCTGGATAAACTATGCATTCTTCAACGACAAGGTACGGCAGTCCGCATATCTCGGAAAGTCTGCGGACAGGCCGTTCATATATCACAGATGGGGAGGCCTCGGGAGCCACCGTTACCAGCTCGGATTCTCGGGAGACACGTTTGACGAGTGGACAGTGTTGGAAATGCTGCCGCACTTCACGGCCACTGCATCAAATGTGGGATACGGATACTGGGGACACGATATCGGAGGGCATTTTCAGAAGGAGGAGCACGACACTGACCCGGAGATGTACACCAGATGGCTACAGTACGGAGTCTTCACTCCGATTTTCAAGACGCACTCCACCGAGTCAAAGTATCTGGAGAGGAAGATATGGGCATATCCGTCACATTTTGAATACATGAAGGCTGCAATTGACCTACGGTATGCACTGACACCGTACATCTACGATGCGGCACGGCAGGCATACGACACAGGGGTCAGCATATGCAGGCCGATGTACTACTATTATCCGGAAGATGAAAGGGCGTACAGCCTCGATCAGGAATTCATGTTCGGGAACAATATACTCGCTACAGTCCTCTGCCAGCCGCTTGACCCTGAAACTGGAAAGACTGAGAGGAGGATGTGGTTCCCGGCAGGAAACGACTGGTACGACATGGCACACCACTGCATGCATAGGGGCGGTTCGGAGAAGACACTGTACTACAGCATTGAAGAGAATCCGTGGTATGTGAAGGCCGGTTCAATAATCCCGCTCGCCGGAGAGGGCATACAGAACCTCCAGCAGGAGGACAACAGACTCCGTCTGCTCATCGTACCGGGTTCGACAAAGGCTTCATACCTGCACTATGAGGATGACGGAGTGAGCCAGGCATATCCTGACGAGTATGCAACCACACTTATCGAGAAGACCGTCAGGGGCAGGACGATGACAGTGGTCGTGAACCCGCGCCAGGGGACATACAGCAACGCACTCCAGACACGTGCACTTTCCATTGTACTGGAGGGAGTCAAAGAGGCATCTGCAGAGATGGACGGACAGGAGCTGGAGACTGTCTCAGACGGAAGGAGCACCACAGTCATACTGCCGGAGACATCCGTATTAAGCAAGGCTGTCGTAAGAATACGGATTGCAGGATAGCGTGAAAGTTCAAGTTTCGCAACGTAACCATTCCTTTGATATCAATGAGATTGTGCTGCTTGCGGGACTTTTTTATACATTACTTTATTTTACAACACTTCAGTAAAAAATTACTACACTAAAAGTTAAACATTGGAATCCTTATAACCGGTTCCGCTATATAAAAGTTCATTGAAATACTGTCAATAACTGTCGTTTGAGCGATTTATTTGCGTGTCCGGTCTGCAACCGGACCCACAAGTTATTGACAAACTTTTCAAAGAACTGGTTTTATTTACTGCCAGGCCCGTTTAGGGTCTGGAAAAATCAACGAACTATTGCATGAACGAAAATGAAAAAAATTATTTATATTTTATTTTTTGCTCTTACCGCTATTGTTGCTAACGGGCAGACTAAAAAACTCTTCAGTGGTACAAATAACGAAGGAGGAAGAATCAGTATTAACGGCTATATTGGAGACCGCATCCGGATGTGTATTGACCAAAGAGTGAAAGCACAGAATGCGGATGAACTGGTAGAGCCCTTTCGGCATCTGACGGAAGGAAACGGTTGGCAATCAGAATTTTTAGGAAAATGGATGTTAGGAGCTATTGCATCATACGAATACACACGGGATGAGGAGCTTTATCAGAAGATTGTGAATGCAGCCAATCAGTTTATGGAAACACAACACGCCGACGGTTATATCGGCAATTATAAACCGGAAAGTCGACTGACTTGTTGGGATATCTGGGGACGGAAATACACATCTTTGGCATTATTGTCTTACTACAGATTGACCAAAGACGACAATGCATTGATTGCTGTACAACGCTTAATAGATCTTCTGATAAAAGAACTGGAAGAGAAACAACTCGATATAGCAGAAACCGGATTTTATTACGGAATGCCAAGTTGTTCCATATTGGAGCCGGTTGTTTATTTGTATGAAGTAACAAAGGAACCACGTTATATGCACTTCGCAAAAGGAATTATAAACAGTATTGAAAAAGAAGGCCATTCGCAATTAATTACCAAAGCGCTAAAGAATATCCCCGTCCATCGTTTTACTTTTCCTAAATCATGGTGGAGTTATGAAAATGGACAGAAAGCTTATGAAATGATGTCGTGCTATGAGGGAATGGTTGAATTAGGCAGAATATCTAACGATCCGTTGTATTTGCAGGCAACCGAGAAGACTGTTGCAAACATCATCGCTGATGAAATCAATATAGTCGGTTCGGGAGCAACTTTTGAATGTTGGTATGAAGGAAAGAAAAAACAAACAATACCTACTTACCATACCATGGAGACTTGTGTGACATTTACCTGGATGCAATTGTGTGCACGGCTATTGCAGGAAACGACCAATTCATTGTACGCAGACGAATTTGAACGCACCATGTATAATGCATTGATGTCGTCCATGAAAAATGATGGTACGCAAATATCTAAATATAGTCCGTTAGAAGGACGTAGATGTGAAGGCGAAAAACAATGTGGCATGCAAATCAATTGTTGTAATGCTAATGGTCCGCGTGCGTTTGCCTTAATTCCCCAAACGGCATATATGATGAAGAATGACAAGGTGTACGTAAATCTTTATTTGGATTCAGAGGCGGCATTTTTCATGAATAAAAATGAAATAAAACTTGATATGAAAACTCAATATCCTGTTGATGGACATGTTGAATTGTCAATAAATCCACGTAAAGAAACAGAGTTTACATTAGCATTCCGCATTCCATTATGGGTGGATGATAATTATCAGATTGCCATTAATGGAGAATCACAGACAAGTGTACGCAAAGGCGGGTATCTTTACTTGCAAAGAAAGTGGAAAAAAGGAGATAAAGTGTCCATTAATTTCAGATTAAAAGCGAAAGTGGAGGAGTATGATCGGCATCAAGCTGTAACCTATGGACCATTGGTGTTCGCCCGTGACAGTCGGTTTATGGATGGATATGTAGATGAATGTGCCATTATTCAACAGAATGAAAAGGGAGAGGTATCGGCTGTGCCACAAGAAACTCGAAAAGATTCCTTTGCATGGGTTACAATGGAGGTGCCAATGATACTTGGTACGGATTTGGAAAATATAGAAAACAAAGCTGTCAAACAGATTAAATTCTGTGATTTTGCTTCTGCTGGGAATGATTGGAATCCAGCCGGACGCTATAGAGTGTGGATTCCTAAAACACTTAATCAGATGTCGGAAGCTTATCGTCAGTATTAAATAGGCTAATATGACATTGCAGGAATGTATTTTATGAATAATGTTTTAAACAATAATCTTGAAACGCAATGATGAAATTATTTTTTTCAATCACGATTCTATTATTTCTGGCGGTAACCAATGGTACTGCCAAAAATAATCATCCTCCTCGCATTGTAAACATCATCAACTTTATACGTCAATTGGAGCCCAGAGACAATAACATCACAGAAGATGTATTGTATGAAACGGTATGCGAACAGGTGAAACTGTTAAAGAAGTACAATATGAGAGGAACTTTCTTACTGCAATACGATGCATTGATCAATCCTCGTTATCAGTCACTTTTGAAGGAAGAGATGAAAAGAGGAACAGAAGTTGGTGGTTGGTGGGAAATCACTCAACCGCATGTAGAAGCAGTCGGATTGAAATGGAGAGGACGTTATCCATGGGACTGGCATGCAGATGTCGGTTTTGCCGTAGGATATACTCCGGAAGAGAGAGAAAAACTCGTAGATGTGTACATGGAAAAATTTAAAGAGATTTTTGGAAAATATCCTGCTTCGGTCGGTTCATGGTTTATCGATGCCCATACATTGAGATACATGTATGAAAAATATGGCATTGTGTCATCATGTACATGTAGGGATCAGTATGGAACAGATGGCTATACATTGTGGGGCGGCTATTGGAATCAGGCCTACTATCCCAGTCGCCTCAACGGATATATGCCTGCACAGACGAAAGAAGGACAAATTCCCGTTCCGGTATTCCGCATGTTAGGTAGTGATCCTATTTATCAATATGATACCGGTTTGGGAGAATCTGCACAGGGAGTTATTACGTTGGAACCTGTTTGGGAGGCAGGCAGGAATGAAAAATGGGTGCGCTATTTCTTTAAATCTATTTTTGAAGATCCCTGTATCGGTTTCAACTATACACAAGTCGGTCAGGAAAATTCTTTTACTTGGGCAGGTATAAAGAAAGGATTGGGAGTTCAATTCCCTCTTCTCGATTCATTGGCACAAGCCGGAGATATACAGATTAAGACACTGGAAGAAGCGGGACGTTGGTTTAAAAAGAAATATCCAGTCACTCCTCCTACCTCGGTCACAGCACTCACTGACGCGCAAGACAATGGTAATCGGACTGTATGGTTCAACAGTCGTTTCTACCGTACAAATCTGTTATGGAATGATTATTCCATTCGTTTTAGGGATATCCACTTATTTGATGAACGTATAGAATCGGATTATTTAAAACGACGTGGAACTTCTAACCAGTGTGTATTCACCACTTGTCCGATTGTTGACGGTTTCTTATGGAGCACCCCCAAAGAGTATGCTGCTATCCGTTTTTACACCATAAAGAACGGAGCTGAAAAAGAAGTGACCATAAAGAATGTAGAAGTGAAGACAGTGAATGACAGCAAGATGCAACTGCGTTGTGTAGCTACCGACCAATCTGCCTATACAATCACCCTGTCCGAGAGAGAAATTAAAATTGAAGGTAAAACATCCAACCCTTGGAAGTTGAAACTCGAAATTGCCACGGGAAAGACATTGCCACTGAAAGTGAAAGGAAACAATTCGTTGACTGGTGAACTGAAAGGTATTTCATACGGCATTGTCTGTCTGAAAGGTAATGTGAAACAGAGTGGAAATACAGTATCATTAAATCCGGAGAACAATCGTCTGATTATAGATTGTTCATCCCGTGATTTCAAATAAAAAGCAGCAAACTTGTTAAGACATTTCACTTAAATTTCAATTGGTGTTTGATGATCTACCTATAGGTAAGGACTGATTATCGAAATATTAGTCTTTGCTTATAGGTAGTTCTTTATCACATCAAACGATTATTATCTGTTTTTTTATATGAGCTGTAACTCATATAATTCTATATTAATACTGACTAATCTTTTTATACGTATGAAACAACTGACAATCTTAGTGGAACTATTATTTTTCTGTTTACAGGCTGCGTTGCCTGTCTTTGCACAGACGCCAGCGTATCTAGATACGAATAGACCTATCGAAGAGCGAGTAAAAGACGCATTGAGCCGGATGACCCTTGAAGAAAAGGTGAAGATGATTCATGCACAATCAAAATTCAGTTCGGCAGGCGTACCTCGGCTTGGAATCCCCGAAGTATGGGCTACCGATGGTCCTCACGGTATCCGTCCGGAAGTATT
>ERZ860264.1270-NODE-1270-length-17944-cov-3.941640_pt1 | contig 17944 bp, 17 predicted proteins | sample MGYA00509980_ERZ860264 | MGnify/ENA primary metagenome ERZ860264 (study PRJEB30046, sample SAMN00715212) | human gut metagenome | study: EMG produced TPA metagenomics assembly of the A metagenome-wide association study of gut microbiota in type 2... | reverse complement strand
GCTCTTGATGGTCTTGACATTGATTTCATTCAGTTTTTCTACAAACAACTCACGGTCCTCCGTATCCATGATGGCCTGTACGGGAGTTCCGAGCACGCGGACATTGTACTTCTCAAGCACGCCGCTCTTATAAAGCTCCACTCCACAGTTGAGCGCCGTCTGACCGCCGAAGGCAAGCAGGATTCCGTCGGGACGCTCTTTCTCGATTACGCGCTCAACGAAATAAGGCTGAACGGGAAGGAAATAAATCTGGTCTGCCACGCCTTCAGAGGTCTGCACCGTGGCAATGTTGGGGTTGATAAGTACCGTATAGACTCCTTCCTCGCGCAGAGCCTTCAGCGCCTGGGAGCCGGAATAGTCGAACTCGCCGGCCTCTCCTATCTTCAATGCGCCCGAACCGAGCAGCAGGACTTTCTTTATATTCTCGTCTTTCATCTTTTTCTTACTTCAGTTTTTCAACAAAACGGTCAAACATAAACTCTGTGTCAACAGGACCGGAACAAGCCTCCGGGTGGAACTGGCTCGTGAACCAAGGATTCTCAACGTGGCATACGCCCTCGTTGGAACCGTCGTTCATATTGACGAACAGCTCGCGCCACTCCTTGCCGAGCGTCTTTGCGTCGACGGCATAGCCGTGGTTCTGGCTTGTCACGTAACATCTGTTCGTACCGACCTCGCGCACCGGCTGGTTGTGGGAACGGTGACCGTACTTCAATTTGTATATCGTGGCGCCGCCGGCCTTGGCCAGCAACTGGTTGCCCATACAGATACCGCATATCGGTTTGCGGGACATGCTCATCTGCTTGCGTATTATCTCCACGGCATCCTCACACATGTCGGGGTCGCCGGGACCGTTGCCGAGGAAGAGCCCGTCGAAGTCCATCGCGGTATAATCGTAGTTCCACGGCACACGGATAACCTCCACGCCGCGGTTTATCAGGCAACGGATGATGTTGTTCTTGACGCCGCAGTCGACGAGCACGACCTTCTTGCCGGCCCCCTCATTGTAGCGGATAATCTCCTTGCAGCTCACACGGTCTACAAAATTCACGCCCTCATAGTCTGCCTGCGGTATGTTGTCCGGCTCGTCGTCAAAGAGAATCTTGCCCATCATCACACCATGTTCGCGCAGCACCTTCGTCAGCTGGCGTGTGTCTATTCCGGTTATTCCAGGTACATGCTCACGCTTGAGCCAGTCGGCCAGACTTTCCACCGCATTCCAATGGCTGTACTCCTCACTATAATCGGACACGATTATGGCCGAAGCATAGATTTTGTCACTCTCCATGAATGTGGCAAGGCCGTTGCTTTCAACCGTGAAAGGCGGGACACCGTAGTTGCCGACAAGCGGATAGGTCAATGTCATCAGCTGTCCGGCGTACGACGGGTCCGTCAGACTTTCGGGATAGCCCATCATTGCCGTGTTGAAAACGACCTCTCCGGCCACCGGCTGGTCGTATCCGAACGACTTTCCATGAAATTTCGTTCCGTCCTCAAGGACTAATGTTACGTTTTTCATTCTACTAATATGTCAAGCGTTTAATATTTCTGTTCTTTTATTATAGACTTTCTCGATGAAGTTTATGAAAGCCTGATTGGCGAGTTTCATACCGCCCGGCGTGGGGAAATTGCCCGTGAAATACCAGTCACCCTTATGATTCGGAATCGCCTCATGAAGGCCTTCGATACTCTGGAATACAAGTTCGATGGGAGTGGTGACGCCTTCCGGCCGCAGCATATCGACCATCTTACAGTTGAGTTCTTCCGGCGTGAACGGACGATAGAGCGCCTTCACGCAGCATGTCATCTCCTCCTTCGGCTTCTTCATCTCCTCCTTGCATGCATGGTAGGTCTCTTCAATCAGACTGTGCATGCCGCGGTCCTCCAGAAGCTCTATGCAAGCCCGGAAGGCGATGAACTCCTCCAGACGGGCCATGTCAATGCCGTAGTAGTCGGGATAACGTATCTGCGGTGACGAGCTGACAATGACAATCTTCTTGGGATGCAGCCGGTCGAGAATCTTGATGATGCTCTCACGCAACGTCGTACCGCGGACGATGCTGTCGTCGATAATCACCAAATTGTCCACGCCGCGCTCCAGCACGTCATACGTAATGTCGTAGACATGTGAGGCCAGGTCGTTGCGCGAGTTTCCTTCCGTGATGAACGTGCGCAGCTTTATGTCCTTCCATGCCGCCTTCTCCGAACGCACATACTGATGGAGGATTTCCTCCAACTCTTCGTGAGTCGGAATGTGGTTGAGATTTTCTATTGCCCGTATCTTCTGCTCATTGATATGGCGCTTGAAACCGCCGAGCATGCCGTAGTAAGCCACTTCCGCCGTGTTGGGGATGAACGAGAACACCGTATGCTCCACATCGTTGTCGACAGCCTTGAGTATCGCCGGGGTCAGCAGCTCACCGAGCTTCTTTCGCTCCTGATAGATGTCGCGGTCAGAGCCGCGGCTGAAATAGATTCTCTCGAACGAGCATGCCGAATCGCCACGCTGCTCCAATATCCTTTCGACGGAGCACTCGCCGTCCTTGTTCACGAGGATGGCCTCGCCCGGTTTCAGTTCCTCCACGTCCTCGCAGTTGAGGTCGAACGTGGTCTGAAGCACGGGGCGCTCGCTGGCCACGGCCACAATCTCGTCATTCTTATAATAGAACGCTGGCCTTATGCCCCAAGGGTCGCGCATGGAGAACATCTCGCCGCTGCCGGTGAGACCGCAGACGACATAGCCGCCGTCAAAGTCGGGCATAGTCGTCTTCAAGACGTTTGCCAGCTTCACGTTGTTGTCTATATAATCGGTTATCTGCGTGCCTTCGAGTCCCTGTTCCTTGGCGATGACGAAGTTACGCTCCACCTCACGGTCCAGACGGTGCCCCATCCATTCCAGCATGATATAGCTGTCACTGAAGATGCGCGGACACTGTCCCTGCGACGTTATCTTATCGAATATTTCGTCGATATTGGTCATATTGAAATTGCCGCAAAGACAGAGATTCTTCGCCTTCCAATTGTTGCGACGCAAAAAAGGATGGACATATTTCAGTCCGCTCTTTCCTGTGGTGGAATAGCGGAGATGTCCCATATACAGCTCGCCCGCAAACGGAAGATTGTTCTTGGCATACTCCGTGTCAGCCAGCTGCTCACAAGACAAGTGTCTGAAACTCTCCTGAGCATTGGCGAATATCTCCGTGATTGCGTTTGAACCCTGTGCCTTCTCACGGAACATATACTCCTCGCCCGGCCGGGTGTTCAACTTCACACAGGCGATGCCGGCACCTTCCTGTCCGCGGTTGTGCTGTTTCTCCATCATGAGATATAGCTTGTTCATCCCATACAGCCACGTACCGTACTTCTGCCTGTAATAGTCGAGCGGCTTCAGCAGCCTTATCATGGCCACGCCGCATTCATGTTTCAACTGCTCCATTCTATTATCCTAAATCACTTCTTTTATCTTTTTACTCTCAAAGTCCGCATATAAAAAACGGCCTCCGCGTCAAGTTCTCTTCTTTAATGAAACCGACACGGAGGCCGGTATGTCCTCCTGCTGATTATTCCACCGTCACCGACTTTGCCAGATTTCTCGGTTGGTCGACGTTCTTGCCTTTGCAGACGGCAATGTGATATGCCAAAAGCTGTAGCGGTATCGTCGCGAGCAACGGCTCCAGACATTCAATGGTCTTCGGCAGCTCAATGACCTCGTCGGCAATACGGCTTATCGTGTCGTCACCCTCAGTCACCAGAGCAATGACCTTGCCCTTACGGGCCTTGACCTCCTGTATGTTGCTCAGCACCTTCTCATACATAGCGTTGTGAGTGGCAATCACCACAACCGGCATATCCGAGTCTATCAGCGCGATTGGTCCGTGCTTCATTTCCGCTGCCGGATAACCTTCGGCGTGTATATAACTTATTTCCTTCAGTTTCAGGGCACCCTCAAGTGCCACCGGATAACTGTAGCCACGACCGAGATAAAGGAAATTGCGGGCGTATGTGAACATCCGGCTCAAGTCGGCCATACGATTGTTCTGCTTCAACACCATCTTCATCTTCTCCGGTATCTCATGCAGCTCCTGCACTATCTTCATATAGTCCTCGTTGCTGATGGTGCCCTTCTCTTTGGCCAATGCCAGCGCCAGCATCGTCAGCACCGTCACCTGACCGGTGAAAGCCTTCGTCGAAGCCACACCTATTTCCGGTCCTACATGTATATATGAGCCAGTGTCGGTAGCCCGCGCTATGCTTGAACCGATGGCATTGCAGATACCATAGACGAACGCGCCGTTCTCCTTGGCCAACTTCAGCGCGGCCAGCGTGTCGGCCGTCTCGCCACTCTGAGAAATCGCAATCACGACGTCACCTTTCATTATCACCGGGTTACGGTACCTGAACTCCGAGGCATATTCAACCTCCACCGGTATGCGGCAGAAACTTTCAATCATCTGCTTGCCGATAAGTCCGGCGTGCCATGACGTTCCGCAGGCTACGATTATAAAGCGCTTTGCTTCGAGCAACTGCTTCTTATAGTCTATCACGGCGCTCAGCACGACATTGTCCGTATCGACATTGACACGTCCGCGCATGCAGTTTGTGAGACAGTCAGGCTGCTCGAATATCTCCTTCAGCATGAAGTGCGGATAGCCGCCCTTGTCCAGCTGGCCGAGATTGATGTCCACGGTCTGTACGTCAGGGTTGAGTCTGCGGTTGAGTATGTTCACTACCTTCAGCTCCTCCCCGCGGCGGATAACAGCTATATTGCCGTCTTCCAAATATACCACCTGATCCGTATATTCGACAATCGGGCTGGCGTCAGAGCCGAGAAAGAACTCATTCTCGCCTATGCCGACCACCAACGGACTCTGCTTGCGCGCAGCTATTATCTGATTAGGGTCGCGACGGTCTATCAGAGCCACGGCATACGCGCCAATCACCTCGTGAAGCGCAAACTGCACGGCCGTCAGCAAATCGAAGTTCTTTCGTTCCTGAATATACTCAATCAGCTGGACCAGCACTTCCGTGTCCGTGTCCGAACGGAACAGCACGCCCTTAGCTGTCAGCTTCTCCTTCAGCGCGGCATAGTTCTCGATGATGCCGTTATGGATTATCGCGAGATTTTTCGACTGAGAATAATGCGGATGGGCGTTCATGGCAGAAGGCTCACCGTGTGTGGCCCATCGGGTGTGGGCTATGCCGACCGTACCGGAAATGTTCTTGTCACTGCAATAGTTGACAAGGTCGTCCACCTTGCCTTTTGTCTTGCACACATTCAGTTCTCCGTTGTCATTTATCAAGGCGACGCCGGCACTGTCATACCCGCGGTATTCCAGCCTCCGGAGACCTTTGATCAGTATCGGAAAAGCCTCCTTGTTACCTATATAGCCAACTATTCCGCACATACATTAATATATATTGCACGCCGGGCACAAGTCTTACGCACATGCCCAGTCTGCGTCTGGTTCTTTTAATTAAGGATATTATACAACAGCGACGTGAGCGATATGAGGATTGACGTTGCCGAGAACCACAGCGTTGTCATGCTGCCGACACTCGAATTCTGCGCCTTCACCTTGTTCGGCTCCACATAGACGATGTCATTCTGCTGCAGGTAATAATAGTCTGAGTTAATCAGATCTGCGTCATTCAGATTGAGCACGTGTATGGACTTCTGTCCGTTGGCGTCCTCACGGATCAACTTGACGCGGTCACGCACACCGTAGATAGTCATGTCACCGGCCATAGCCAACGCTTCAAGAATGTTGATTTTCTCATTCGTCACGGTGTACATGCCCTGACGTGCGACCTCACCCAAAACCGAAATCTTATAGTTAATCATTCTCACCGTGACGATGGGTGTCTCGTTGAGGTTCATGTAGGGCTGTATTTTCTCCAGAATGAGGGCCTCGGCCTGCGATTTTGTCAGTCCGCCAAGATGCACCCGACCGACACGCGGGAAATCAATGTTTCCGTCGTTATCCACCAAATATGACTGCAGCAGGGGCTGTGATGTCGAGTTGCGCGACGCCTGATTGAACGCTGTCGCAACGGTCATATTGAAAGGCTGCGCAGCCTCCGGGTCTGTCGTGCTGACAGTGATGGTCAGCAGGTCTTTCGGCATGATGCGGGCGTCATATAGAACTTTTGAGTTTTCAAGATTAACGCTTGAACTGTTCTGGAAATAGGCCACATTCTTCGTGCTTGAGCACGCGCCGAGAAGCATGACAACAGCAATCATGACTGCCGGCAAAACGATTCTTCTTGTGATAGTCATTTTTTTCGTTAAATAGTTTAAACCGTTGCAAATTTACACCTATTTTTCCAATTAAGCAAACAAATACATGGAAATGTTACGGACTATTATTCGCTTGCTGATTTAGCCGAGCTATTTACAAGACAAACAATACTTGTCGGCGTACGGTCATTGCTTATAGGAAAGGCCTTCCCGCTGGACTTAAATCACGGGACGATATATAATCCCACGCCATAGCGTATTGTCATATCAGATGTTTGGCAAGAAAATCTTTCAGCGGTTATAGTTTCTATAACAATATCAGTCATTTACCTGATTGAATGAATTGTTAACCTGCATTATTCATACTCGTTCGTACTGCAAGGACGAACTGGCAGCCCCTCAGCGCAATGCTCGCTCTTCCTCTTTGAAAGTAGGATTTACTACATTCTGCATCGTCATCGCTGTGCTCACGCCAATGCACTGCCATTTAGCCCTTTCGTTACGGAACAGTATGAATAATGCAGGTTAATTATAGAACGCACAATATGCCGCAAATACCAATATCATATTTAGCATGGCTCAACTTCCAGATCTTCCTGTTCTTCCAGTCCATCAAGCCCTTCCATGTTTTCAAGTTCTTCCAGTTTTTCCAGCTCTTCCCAGTCTTCCCCTGTGTTGCCTTTCTCCTGTTTTTTGAGTTTCGACCTGTTTGCCCTTATTGTGGTGTCTGATATGCCGAGTATCTCCATGATTCTGTCGTCGCCGATTCCCATGTCTGACAGAATCAGGAAGACGAGCAGACCGGATGTCAGCTTTGCATATTTCATGTTCCAACGATAGAAAGTCTTATATTCCCTTATGGAATAATAGTCTATCAGATACGAACGCTCATCGTTCTTTTTAAGAAAGACTTCCATTCCATTCTTAATTTTATTAAATATGTTATGTCCACGCCCCAGTCTCATACATAAGTTCTGTTTTATGTCAGCCATCTTCTTGTGCAGCTTATGTATAGCTTTCTCATTCTTGGCTCTGTCTTTTTCAAGTTCCTTGATGGTCTCACTGATTTTGTCCATCTGCTCCTGCTTTTCTTCCAGCACTGAGACATATTCACGTCTGATCTTTTTCGTGAGTCTCTTCATTCGCTTTATGATTCGCTTGTAGTAGCGGATGAGTATCATGATAGCTGAGATGAAGCCGAAAAGGCCGGCTAACGACAGCGACAATATGATCCATAACCTCATTTCCGCCGTCTCTCTTCTGTGTTCCGCTTCCTTATTGTCATATTTCATCTGCAGCTCAGCTATGGTGTTTTTCTTTTCTGCTGAGCGTAGAGAGTCTGAAATCTGTATTACCTGCCTGTATGTTTCGTGTGCTTTCTGATTATTCCCGCTTTTGGCAAGAAAATCGGCATATACTGTCAGAATTTCCTTTTTTAGTTCCGGATTAGCGGTTTTCAAAGCCTTGTCGCGCATATTTGTTGCTTCTGCCAAGTTTCCTTCACGCAGATATATATCAGATAAGGCGGCAGCCGTGTTATGACGCCATTTTATATTAAGTGATTGCGTCAAATATAATTTCGCAGAATCCAAATCGCCTTGACGTAGATACATACATCCGATATTTGTAAACGAGCTGGATTTATCATAAAAATAATCAGACAAAGGTATCTGCCTCCTGCAATAAACATCAGCACTATCCAAATTATTCATTTTCTTATATATATAATATAGATAGGAATAACTACGGACTACGGTTCCTGTATCTCGCATTTTTAACGCATGAGCAAGAAGCTCTTTACCATACAGAAGTGACAAATCCCAATACCCACAATCTTCATTAATTTCACACAAACTTTCATAATATTTTGATTTAAGCTCGTCATTATCCAATTTATTAGCCACTTTTAATCCTGATTTCAGCTGTGAAATAGATATTTCATACTGTTTCCTGTGATACGCTATTATTCCCATATAATAATATGTGCGCGCGAGCTTTTCTTCTTCTTTAATTGCTTGATAATGTTTGAGGCTGAAATCCAACATGCTGTCCGCCGTTGTAGGATGATAACATTTATGCTGTGCTTGTGTTAGCAAAAGATAATATAAAGCCTTTCGTCCATCTTCACGCAAGTCAGCCGCAGTATCTATGCGGTTGAGCAATGTGAGAGCAGAGTCGGTATTGCTCTCCATAAGTCTGTCGGCATCAGTGAGCAACTTAAAAGAATCGCTACTGTCTGCGCATGCAAACATTATGACTGCGAGTAACGAGCATATAAATGTTTTCGTAAACTGTTTGTTCATGTCTGTTTAGATTATTTTATTTAAATTATTTTTTTGCAAAGATACAAAATTTATTTATACGGAAAAACAAAAACGGGAAAAATATGTTTATGTTTTATTTGCCTGTATGTGAAAATCATTTCAAGAAAGGGTCGTGGAGAACAAAAACAGCCGATTTGTGGGCTAAAATTGTTGCTAATTGTTGCTAAAAGCATATTTTTTCAAGGCCTATATTAGTGGTTAACGTGCAAATACACAATAACTTAACTGCATATTTCTGTCAGCAACAAGATTCGCATTTTCTTTAAAAATTCTATGGTGGGAACAAAACCTTTATCCTATCTTTGCAGTGTGCTTTGTGGGAAGAAATGACCATAGCGTGTAAAACAATCATAAATAAATTCTAACCATTTAAAACAAAGAAATGATGAAAAGAACAATTAGAAGAATGAAAAGGAATCTGCCCTTGGTAGCTTTGATGCTCACCATGCTTCCTGCTGCAGTCAATGCTGGCGATGTAGCCACTACATTACCGGTTACAACAATTCCATGCGCAACGCTGATTAGAATTACAATCGTAAACAAAGCTGACTACGAAGAAAAAGTTGAAAGGCCTCATCGTGCTCCAGCCCGCTATACAAATATAGTGGAAGCTACGTTTGATGGTGAGACCTATATCCTTGGCTTTGAGTTTTACAAGCCTTTGTCAGGTGTCGTAATAACAATCAGCAAAGATGGTGCGCCTGTCCACTCGGAAATATGCGGTGATGTCTATGATGGTTCAACGTTTTCATTTCCTCTGTCTGAATACGGAGCTGGACAGTATGAAATAGAGATAGCAGCCGAAGACTTAGACACTGAGTTGTATTGTAGTTTTTCTGTAGAATAATTATTTTAGTAGTAAACTGATACCATGATTATGGTTATGTGTGCCGGATTATTTTAGTTCCGGTACACATATTCTACTCGCAATTCAATTGCATTAATAATCGTTTTATAACGGTTGCGTGGTTTGCGTTCATGGTGAAAAAACACTAATGTCTTTATGACGAATATATTTATAAACGTTTAGAAATATAAAGGTGAAGCTGGCTACCAAAATCAAAGTGTCGGCAAAATTTATAAAATTTAAAAGATATGAAACGAAAAAAGTTTTTGATTTCAGGAAGTTTTATGCTTGCATTGGTGGCCTTTGCTGGTAGTTACCACGCATATACTTCCAGTTCTGCTGTAGAAGAAGCAGATTTGTTACTGGCTAATGTGGAAGCATTGGCTGATACTTACGAAGTTAGCAAAGAAGAAAAAACGAGGGAAGAAGAATGTTATAGTGCAGGTGGTAATTGGAATATGGCCTCTGTTTGTGTAGCGAACGGGTTCGAAACAATAGACTGTACTGCGTCTGGAGAAATTTCTATATTTGGTATTACATTAAAAGGTTCATATAGCAAAGGAGAAAAGTATGTGATACCATGGGCACGATATGAATGCAAAGAAAGTAAAGATAATTGTTGTACAGAGCAAGGGGTTTTCTCTGAAGGCAAAAAATTGGCATAGTAAAAATGACAAAATAGCAAGAAATCAGTTATAGGATTAAATTCTTGTATCAGGCTGTGTAAATTCGTGAGAATGGGTTTGTCTCAGTCTGATGCAAGAATATAATCTAACTTGGATAATATGGAATAATACTTTTTATGATCAAACTAAAGAACGAATTAATGAAAAAAACATTATTATTCATCACGATAGTTCTACTGTCGTCGTGTGAGATGCAAAAAAATGTCTCTGATATTTACGGGTATGATAAGGACTGCTTGCGTAATGCCCAAGAGCTACAATATACAGACATACAAATAACAGAATTGGATTGCGGTAAAGATAATCAATTGACAGCACCTGAAAAAGTGTTGGTGACCAAAGATGATGTGTTCATCCTCGATAACGACAGAGTATTCCGTTTTAACAAAACCGGAAAACTTATCAAAACAATAGGCAGGCAGGGGCATGGAAATGGTGAGTATATATCGCCGTCAACATTCTATATCGGGTATGACAGGTTGGTCTCAATTGTAGATACCTATGCAGGAAAGATTCTTAAATATACAATAGATGGCGAATTTAAAGAAAGTGTCAAAATTGGCGAGTTGGCCACAAATGTGCAAGACGCAGAAAGTATAGACAATGATTTGTTATTCACCAGCAATTATATATATAATAAGGACAATAAAGTCTATAACATGTTGAATTTAAAGGAAAAGGACGCGTCGGTAATTGCAAGAACAGAAATGTCAACAGCTAATACCAAGGAAGCCATTGGTGTCCATCCTTTCTCGATTCACGACAATGTCATAAGATATGTCTTGCCTTTTGATAACAATATTTATAGCATAAATGACATGATCGAATATCGGTATGTAACAGAAAAACGACTTTTCGCTTTAGAAGAACAAAAGAAAATAAACGATTTCAGTATCATGACATATCAAAAACTATTGAAAGAAGATATGTTTTTGGGCTTTACAGATATATACGAGACGGACAAATATATCTTCACAGCATGTAAGAATCTTGAATATGTTATTCTCAACAAACAAGAGCAACTTTGTAAACGCTACAATTATAGATTGGACAAAAATACAGAATGTTTCCCTTTATATAATATCATAGCTTCTGACAATAATGTTCTATATGGGCTTATCAACACGTCTGAACTATCCAGAATAAAGACGTATAACACCGATGATGAGTATCTAAACCAATTAATGAAGTATAAGGATGAAGAAGATAAATATCTTATCATCTCATATCATATAAAGTAACCTTTATAAATCCAAAGGTTATTATTAGCCTTTGGCCTTGGTAAGGCCGGTAAAAAATGAGGCATATATGACTAATATAAATTCCTTTTGATTTTAGAAATAAAATGCTTATCATTTACCTTAGCCGTAATATTACTTGTAAAGTTTAAAACGAAATGAAACTGAAATACAATGAGAATACTACAATATCATTCCAGAATACCCGACCGGGTATTCTGGGCTATATGCGCCATGACATTTTTGATGTTTACAGGGTGTACGGAACAAAAGAAACAGATAGAAGACAATATTAATAAAATGCTCAATCACAAAGTAATTGTTCCATACGATAAGATATTAATGTATAAAGGTCCCCATACGCTTTATGACTATTCTATGGCGGAGCCATTAAATCTTGTCGTATATGTAGACAGCACAGAGTGTTCTTCCTGTTACCTTGGGAATATCCTGAAATGGGAATCTATGTTGGACACCTTAAGGATTAATTACGATTTCGTTAGAACTACGATTTTGTTTGCACCATCAAAAATTAAAAAAGATTCTTTTTTCGAAAAGCTAAAAAACACAAAGTTCAAATATCCTTTGTATATAGATACTTGCAATATCTTCAGTAAAACAAATGAATATATACCAATGGATAGGATGTATCACACATTTTTGATGGATGAAGATAACAACGTGATACTTGTTGGTGACCCACTTAAAAACAAAAAAATAAAAAGAATGTTCTTTGATAATATTAGAGAAATAAAAAACACTGATAATAATCGGTAATGACGCTCGGTACACATGCTTAAATAAACATTTGCTTATGAAACAATATCGTATAGCTTTACTGATTGCAATTGTGTTGGCAGTTTTATCCTCATGTAATAACGGCCAGACCCTTGACCTTACTTATGAGGTTGCAGGGGAAAACCGGTGTGAACTTGATGCTGTAATAGAACGGTATCGGACAGAAGACAAAGCAAAGCTTAAAGCTGCCAGATTTATAATATCAAACATGGCCTTTCATGGTACAAAAACAAGCGAAGCTGTCGATTCTTTCACAAAACGTCTATTAATAGCCGATACATTGACCAATAAGACAATGGAACAGTGGTGGCTGGATTATAAAACAATAGATAAACCACAATATTTATACGATGCACGTGCCTTGAAGGCAGACTACATCATTGATAATATTGATGCTGCTTTTGAAACATGGAATCGGTCACCTTGGAAAGCGGAAGTAAGCGAAGAACTGTTTTTTCACCACATACTTCCCTACCGTTTTGTCGACGAACAATTGTCTCCAAAGGGATGGCGGGATTCGTTGTTCCAACGTTACCATTCTGTGGTAGATACCATAACAGACTTGAAGCGGGCCTATCATGCTGTATATCGTACCGTGTCGTCAGAAATCAGAGTGCGTCATATTGGCAATATGCCATATATGCTCAATGCGATAGACATCAGTCATATCAAACGCGGGCGATGTCTTCAACAATGCTTGTATATCGCTTATGTGATGCGGGCGCTTGGTATTCCGGCTGTGATTGACGGCATAACACGTTGGGCCAATTACGGCACATCCGGACATTCATGGGTGGCGTTGGTAACGGCAGACGGTACTTATACTGTAGGTGCCGGCGATAGCGTAGCAAGGAGATACAATCCTATCAATTCGTCGTCATTCTCATTAAAGCAGAAAATCGAGGACGATTATCCGGTTCCACTTGATTTTGTAAAGACAGTACCTAAAATATGGCGCAGTTCTTATGCCATTTACCAACCTGACTACTCGGATAAGGCTGCTGAAAGTTCCGTAAGCGACCTGTTTTCTCAGGTCTACTCCCAAGATGTGTCTGGTGAGTATGGACTTGACGGAAAATACGAATTCAGTTTGTCTTCTGATATCGACTGTGCATATCTCGCCGTCTTTGCTACTGGTGAAGATTGGACGCCTGTCGCATACGCACAGCGGAATTTCTATGGCAAATGCTGTTTTGAAGGGCTTGCAGATTCAGTTATATATCTGCCTATGGCATACTCAGCAGGTAAGTTGAAAGCTATCAGCTCCCCTTTTTTTCTTATTAATGGCAAAATAAGACAGATATCAGTTGACAAATCACACACCAATACCGTTGTGTTGACCCGCAAATACCCATTTGCGCGAAGCATATTGCGGGCATGGATCGAGACATTGGGGGCTTCAGTAGTTGCGTCCAATCGCAGCGATTTCAAGAATGCCGATACACTATATACGGTGAAGCACACACCTGTATTCAGGAATGTAATATACCCGGACTCAGGAGAGTCACATTACCGATATATAAAATACGTGTCACATCCGCGCCGTCGTGGTTCCATAACGGAATTGTGTGTCTATTCCGGAGGTGAAAGACTCTTGGGAACACCCTTTATTAATGGTGCGGAGCAAGTAGAGCGCTGTTTCGATGGAGATACATTTACGGACATTGAAAACCGTCAAATCGGATATTCTGTCGGAGTTGATTTAGGAAAGAAAGTCAGTGTTGATTCAATCGCGGTCTATCTGCGCAATGACGGCAATTATATAGACATTGGCGATGAATATGAACTGTTGTATTACGATGCCAATCAATGGCATTCGTTGGGACGGCAACATGCGACGGCAGAACATCTTGTCTTTGATAACGTCCCATCAGGAGCATTGTTATGGTTGCGCGACTTGTCGAAAGGCAAGGAAGAACGGATTTTCATTTATGAGAATAAGAAACAGACGTGGTGGTAATTCCCGCGACACACTTCACGTATAAAAAGAGTAAAACAAATAAATTTATAAAGATGAAGAACTTAATATTAGCATTATTCGTTTCTTGGACATTCTGTTTGAATATCACAGCAGAACGACTTAAGGTTTGCTATGTAACAGGCAAAGCAGATGAAGTGAAAGTAGATAGTATCTGCAATATCGCTATCGGTGATGACGAGGAAGCAGAGGCGGTGGCATTGATGAATACGGAAACCAAAATGCTTGCCATAAAGTTTTATGCTGATTATCCGGCGGTGAATATCAATATATATAAGGGTGATACCAATGTCGTATCGGTAATGAGGCAAGCAAACTCAAAGAATACATATTATTTCGATTTGTCAAAAAGAGGCAAAGGATTATATTCAATACAAATGGTCGTACATCAAGACGAAGATTTATGTGGTCATTTTGAAATAAAGTGAGATACAGAACATATATAGTCATCCTCCTTATACATCAACTTTCAGCGGGAACATGAATACCGCATATTATAAAAACAACAATGAACATCAACACAATCAACAATATAATAAGGCTCCTGCTGGCCGTCTGTTTCATCCTGTCGGGCACGCTCAAGGCCGTCGCCATACGCGCTTTTGAACAGGAGGTACAGATGTACGGTGACGCATACGTCGGCGAATGGCTGCACGTTTTTTCCTTTGAAATTGCCGTCGCGGTCTGTGCAGTGGAGATTGCCGTCGGCGTCGCCGCATTGTGGCGTCGGCTGGCGCTCCCCACGGGAATCGCGTTCTGCGTGATGCTGCTCTTCTTTGTCTATCTCACGGCCACCAACCTCTTTTTCCCCACCATAATGGGGAGTATAGAGACATGCGGATGTTTCGGTGAGCTGATCCACTTCACGCCCGTGTCGTCGTTCGTCAAGAGTGCGGTGCTTCTGATGATGGCTTCAGCCAATCTCTATCTTACGGTCAAGGCGGAACAAGAAAAACCGGAAACGCTATGATAAAGAAAATCCTGAAATGGGCCAGTTACGTCCTGCTCGTGCTTGCCATTTACGGCACATGGCTGCTCATGAAGACATTCCTCTTCGATTACTTCACCGTTCCGTCTTTGTCGATGACTCCTACCATCACACCAAGAACCAAGGTCATCGTCAACAAGCTGTTAGCAGGTCCGCGCCTCTACACCAACTTATTCTTCAATAACGGAGGGCAGGAATTACGGTCTGTAAGGCTGAAAGGGATAAGAGGTTTTCGCCACAACGACATAGTGGTATTCAATTTTCCACTTCATGATGACAGGATTTCGTTCGTGATGAACCATGTTTATTGTAAGCGCATAACGGGATTGCCGGGCGACACCCTGAAAGCCGTGAATGGCCATTTGTACAACAACAATTATTCAAACACATTGGGATGTAAAGCAAGACAAGATTTGTTGGAAAGCAAGACACCTGAACTTCTGAAGAGAAAAGGTGTTTATGATGTGGCACCCCTCCATGACAAGCATTTCGGATGGAACATCCAAAACTGGGGCCCGTTATACGTTCCGCGACGTGGAGACATAATCAACGTCACGCCACGTGAAGCAGCTCTCTACCGCAGAATATTGGAATGGGAGACTGGTGCAAAGATTACATACGACTGGGACAGTATGGCCGTTTTTGCCAACGGCCGCCGCTTCAGGACCTACCGGTTCCGCCATAACTACTACCATATCAGCGGTGACAATTCGTTCGATTCGTTTGACTCCCGCTATTGGGGCTTCGTGCCGGAGGAATATATAATCGGAGTCGTGGCAAAGATTATACCGCCACGCGAACATGACAGTTGACATGAATATATGAATGACAATCGTTTAACATCAGAATATATGAATCACAAGACAGTAGGATTGTTGTGTCAGCGGGTGTTGCAGAATCATATAATGTGTCCGACTTGTAGGGACATCGCTTTGCGATGTTTATTGAGTATCAGCCGATTACGTCAACGTGCCAAAGGCACGTCCCTACAGTGTGCGTTCAGTAACACCCTCCCTGCAACTTACGCGGAAGATTACGGCAGTTCAGAAGATAGCTGCATGTCGTAGCGGATTTGAAAATCATGAATGGGTTCCGTAATTAAAATTCCGAATTTAAACCGCATGAGAAGGGGGACTTTTCAAAAAATAATCTCCGCGGGGCAAAATATCGCAAGCACGCGCGTATCAAAAAATGGGGTATTTGAGTTGGAAATCTTTACATAATTTGTAACATGCTTAATGACAGATGCTTATGAATGACAATAATTCCGCGTCAACACAGCGAGGCTGCGACGGGTTTGCCGTAAGGGCCTTACGGCTCTGCAAGGAGGGCCTTACGGCATTGCAACGGGGCCGCCGTTGCACTCTGACAACAGCCCCGTTGCAGACCCGGGAGGGCCTCGCGGTGAGAAAAAAGCAGTTTCCCCGGCCGGAAAGAGCAATCAAAAACGACGGGAAATCTGCGCTCCAGACGAGCCGGGAGGCCCTTACGGCATGTCTGCCGTCGCCTTTTCGTGAAAAAACGGGGGCTGGACGAAGCCGAAACAGCCCCAAAAGGGCCCGAAAATCACGTAGATTGAGGAAAATGGATGAGGCGGTTTTGTCGGGAAAAATCAATAGAAACGAATGAGAGTCTAAAGAGAATATAATCACTTTAAAACGTCAATAACACAATGAAGAAACTGAATCGTAATTTTGGGGTAGTCATCACCGTTGCCATGTTTTTCGCTTGTAGACCGGGCGGAGAAACGCAAGAAGCGGTATGTGTGAATCTGGAAAACGCGGAGGCGATAGAGGACTATAAAGATGTCATCGCCAAGCAAGAGATAATAGAGCTGTCCAATGTTGATGGAGCGTATATGGCCGGCTATCGCAGACTGTTCGTTTCAGATAGTGTCTATCTTTTCACAACCAAGAACAGTACTATTTACTTGTTTGACAGCGAGGGTAATTTCATATCAAATTCTTCCAATAGGATAGGCAATGGGAACAAGGAATATTCAATATTGTTGGGGGCCACGTATAATAAATATTCGGGCAATGTGGAAGTGTTGACGCCGTTCGGGATTACGATTTATGACAGAAAGTTCAATTACGTCGGCAAGTCAAAATATTCTGGTGAAGAGGCAAAACGTCTGATGTTTAATTACGTTTATGACCTGAGCAGCCATGAACATATTCTGTTAAGTCCGTTGGACGGGACGGATAAGGAATCGTATATGTACGTTTATGATTCAAAAGAAAACAAGATTATTCATAAAGCAAGATATGAAAAGGAATGTGCATTCATAACGATGCAGGAACAGTGTGTGAGTGACGGAAACTTCATTGCTTTCCCCAGCATGAACTATTCGTTCTACGACATTGATTTGAACAATTATGATTTTAAAAAAAGTGTGAGCTTCGATTTCGGAAACAAGATTTTGAAGGAAAGTGACTATTCCTCTTTCTCTGATGAGTATCAGCTGAAAAAATATCTTTCAAATGATTGTAAGAAATCGTTGGCTCTCAGAACTTTTAAAAGTGGTAACAGGATTGTATCACTGGTGAAAAGCGATAAGACGAGAGCGGATATTAAGACGTATATAGTAGATTTGGACAACGCAAAAGGCCGATATCTGGATTATCAGTATGAAAAGATAATAATACCTCTGTTTGAGGCCTTCAACAATGGGGTTCTATATGCTTGCGTACCTGAATCAGAATTAGAGAGATGTATTGACAGGGATTTGCTGGATGAGAAATCAAAGGAGATTCTTGCGAGACGCTCAGAAGAGTCAAACTACTATATCATTAAGTATTATCTGAAGTGAAACATATTATGAATATATTGTTCTAGATAATAAAG
>ERZ860264.1260-NODE-1260-length-18050-cov-3.480800_pt1 | contig 18050 bp, 12 predicted proteins | sample MGYA00509980_ERZ860264 | MGnify/ENA primary metagenome ERZ860264 (study PRJEB30046, sample SAMN00715212) | human gut metagenome | study: EMG produced TPA metagenomics assembly of the A metagenome-wide association study of gut microbiota in type 2... | reverse complement strand
GCCGAAGTCATAATTCAGAAGTTCCGACAATGAGTCCGCGCTGCCATAGCTGATTGTATCACCGTCAAGAATCCACTGATTCTTAGTAATGTTATATGTTCGGAATTGTCCGGCATGTGGCAAAACGCCTTTGAAAAGAAAGCCATGTATGCGCGACAACTCCATAGGGGAGAATGTAAAAGCCTTCTCTGCCAAAAGAAGATTGATGCGGTCGGCCACTCTGTCAGCCTCATAAGTACCGTCAGTTTCCGCTTTCTCTCGAACCGACTTCTGGCTATAATACTCCTCCAGACGCTTGCCGACCTCCTCGCTAGAAATTCTTCCCTCGATATTGGCTTTAGCCTGTTCAAGCAGAAACTCCGACGGCTTCAACCGGTCAACATCCTGTAGTCCAATCGCCATCGACCAGTTACGCGCACGTTCCTCCACTCCCGGTTCTCCGGAAGCAAGATACTGCTCAAACTCCTTATATCTATCTTCGTATGCCATAATTTACAATTTGAAGTTTAAATCAATGGATTATGTTCAGTTGTGAAGAATTTTTAAGAATTGACCAGTTCAAGAGTCACATCCGCAGTGAAATTGTGAAGACAAGCGTCTTTCAGATAAACGTTCTTTATCTGCTCGGTCAAAGAGCGACTCTTTGCGGCAATATCTTCATCGAAAAGAAGTTGATGTTCAATCTCGGTGATAGTAGCACCCTCAATTGCTGTGGAATAGGTCAAAATGGAGTAACGGTAGAACTTCTGATAGTCCACCTGCTCCTCGACTCCCGAAGCCCGATAAGCCAGGACCTTTTCTAGCTGTATGTCAAGATTATTATCCATAAATTTGTAGAAATCCAATTTCAATGGAACTGCATTCTATCTCTAAAGACATGCATTATAATATTTTATTAAATCAAAACATGTGTCAGTTCTTTGACATATTGATGTGATTAAAGGAAAATGAGATTGGTTCTTTATTATTTATTTCCCATTCCTTAATGAATGTCTCAAATTCTCTCCACTCATTGTTTGGAGAACATGATTGTTCATTGAGTAACCCATGTTCATTTAAATATGAATTAAATGAATCCCAGTCACCCCAAAGCTGAACGAAATTTGTAGACGGATAAAACATATTATCGTCAGGGTGCTGAGTAAAAATCAGATATGATGGATTTGTGAGACTATATTGAGCTAATATTTTTTTATAAGTCTCTTTAATCTGTACATTATTGCAAACATAGCTTGATTCGACATCCTCTTCTTTGACTTTTTCTTTTGCATAGTAGTATAGAGTTGAGAGGTCATCAACTGAATAACCCTCCTCTACAGCTTTATCAAAAAGAACGGACATCATCTGATTGCACTCCTTCTCCGAGAATATGTCAAGCCATCCTTGTCGCTCTGAATATCTGGAAGGCATGAGAGACATATACATATGCTTAGAGAATTTGTTGTTCATAATTAAATTATAGAATAAAGTTTTCTTATCCTCCTGAGAAAGATCAGAGGAATACATTTTCTCTCTTATTGTATAGTAAGACAGTCCGAATCTATCGTAGTGACAAGATGCATAGAAAATTATCTCAAGAAGGTTTCTAAGCTCATTTTGATTATTGGGCTTGGATTCATAACACATTAATAATAATGAGTGGGAAAATATCTGATCTTTATCGTTGTCAATAAAGTCCATATACGACTCTTTTCCTGCAACCATTTCATCAAATTTAGATTGCGGAATATCCGTTTGGGCAAGTATGCTATCAAAGTATCGTTGCGTATAATTTGGGTTTGAGAATGCTTTTGGCTCTCCATGATAACGATGCTTTGGGACAAGCCGTTCGAGAATCGTGCTTAGGCCTTGAATTTGGACGGAAGTCATATTGAGTTCATCTTTGCAATGGTTCAATAAGTTACGTTTCGTCTTTTGCTTTAGATGTCTTATCCAATCAGACTGGGAGGAAACTTTCATTGATTCATCCCAAAGTTTGTATGTGTTTTGATGGTCTTCACATTCAAAGAAAGTCTCGTAGTCGGATGCTAATAATGTATAAACTTGTGGATATAATAGATTTAGCATTTCAAGATCGGCTAAATCTGTAATCACACATTCTTCTCTTAATATTTCATATTTATATTTAAGAGAATTGAGCCATCTGTAGATTATGCGAAGATTTGTCAGCGGAGCATATGGTGATACGCCACCCATCCATGATGTATCATGTGTTATATACTTTTGAAATTTAGTTTGGTCTCTTTCAGACATCCAGTTAATATTATCGAGTATTATGGATTCAATACGGTCCTTCCTAATTTCAGGCAACGGAAATTCCATTTCAAAGAACTTTTCAATATAATGCTCATTGAATGCAGCATTGGAGTTCTGTAAAGCTTGTTGTACATATCTTTTGTCAAATGCACTAATGAATATGAAGTTCTTGAAATTTGCACTTCCTCTAATTATTCTGAATACTTCCTGTATTTCTGAAGATTCCAAACGATCGATATCATCAAATACAACCACAACCTTGATGTCTCTATTTATCATGGCATCAGATATTTTCTGTGCCATGGCTGGGAGAGATATATTAGAGAATATTGATGAGAAAAAGCCAAGATTTACAGAAGCAAGCATATCAGAGTATTGTTTGAGATACCTGGCAATCTGGTTGTCAATCCCTCCAAATGCCTTTATTATTTCTTCAAAAAAATGTGCAGTTATACTTTTTTCTGGATTCAAATTCCAAGGAATTATATCCACAATATAGTATCCATCTTTTTGCAATCCGTTTTTTACAAGATTAAGGAAAGATGTTTTACCGTTTCCCCATGAAGCTGTTATGGCAAGAGATCTTGCGCCTTCTGATGTATTTAAATTCTCAATTTTACTTATTAGTTTTTTTGCAAAAGGAGACCTTCGTAGTTTATCATCGACCTCGTTCTCTATTGGCTTATCGGATTGCATTGAATCTTCTTTCGCTGATTCTACATTATCCTCATACTGAAAATATTTCTTATTCTGTTTGCGTCGGAGATTATAAAATGCAATTATTGTCAAAACGATAAATAAAGTAAAGATACAAACGTCTACAATAGCAACATTTGTGCCGAACAGAGGGAGAAAATGCCACTTATTTGAAATAAACCTATTGAATCCCCATGTCAAAATTATAGATAACGCAATGGTTATCCCACATATAGAAGCTCTCCGACTAGTAATATCTGGCTTTAACTTTTTGATGTAAATAATTATAGTAATACAAACTACGCATACACACATGCTCACAATATAATCAATCGTATCGTTCCCAAAAGGTAATAATTCCGTAAAAGGACCGATGATTTTGTAAGTAATTAGATCGATAATAGGTACGAGAAGCCAAGCGAGCAGTATGCTGCCAACTACTATCAATAGATATTTTGACCACGACGGCAGGATTGTTAGTATATTATTACTCATATATGTTATTTAGTATTCGGTAAAGCGAGGGCAATGAAGTTATCAAGTTCTTGTTTCCGGGCACGCCAGTCGGGAAGGTGGGTGTTGAGAAGGTGGGTAAAGTTGTCATCATGTTCGCGGACATGGAAGTGAGCAAGTTCATGCACAACGACGTATTCGATACAGCGGCGCGGGACGCGGGCGAGAAGCAGGCTGAAAACAATGCGTTTCTGCGACTGGTAGCATTGCCCCCATCGCCGTAACACCATGTCTATTTCCCATTTCACATCTTTCATGTCAGGACATATCGCCGGTAGCCATCTTTCCATAATCTTTTGGATTTCTCCATTCAGTTCATTCCGATAATATGTAAAGAGCATGGCGGCGCGTTCGGCGCGTGTTTGTTTTTTCGACTCGTGCATCTCGATGAAACTTGTCGTAAGTGTTATGCCGGGATGCATATCAGGAATGATTTGCAGCAAGTAGCGGTTGCCGAAAAGATAATGACTCTCGCCGGTGACAAATTCGCGCTCTGTCTGGCGGGGTTGTGTCTCGATTTCCTTGAACTGCTTCCTTATCCAACCGAGCTTCGAGAAAAGGAAGGTAGAGATGTCCCAGTCGGTCATGTGTTCCGGTACTGACAGGTGCACACGCCCCTCCGGAGGATAGACCGAAAGGTGCATGTTCTTGATTTTCTTGCGCTCTATGTCGATTTCAAACTCCGCTATCTTCATTGAAACTCTTCGTTTGATGCAATTATTCCCATCAGTGCATTCAGTTCAGCTTCATCAATTCCGGTATAGCTGCCGACCGCTTTTGTAAGCCGCAGTCGTCGGGGTTTTAGTTCCCGCCAGTTGTCCTGAGCGTTACGGGCCACGACATCGTACACTCCCAATGCCATTTCAAGATTCTTGTCAAGATTGTCGTAAAGGGCACGTTTGAGAGGCGTGTCAAGCTCGCTGGGATAGTTAGCCCGCCCATTTGTCCGGGATGCTATCATCAGAACCTGCACGAGCATTTCACGATAGTCGATTGCCTTTTGCCGGTATTCCTCCAACACTTTGTTGAGTTTGTCGCTCAGTTTATCGAAATACTCCGGATTGGTGTCACGCTTTCTAACAATATAATGACGGGTGTTGGATACTATCGTCTCCGCTACCGATGGTTCGCCCTCCTTGCCTCCGTCAGTTAGTTCATCGGCAGTTTTTTCGGCATCATTCTCCGTTTCGATTAGTTCAAGGAATGTGAAATCCTCCAGTTTGGCGAGCACCTCCGAACGGGGTGCTTTCACATACCGGTCAAGCAACTGGCGCATCATTGAGTTATACTGTTTGAGGTCGGTCATGTCGCCGGAGCGGAGCATGATGGCATCGCGAAGCTCCGAGTAGTCGAGAACAGTCTGATGAATCTGTTCAGCTTGCTCTACAGTATAACCGGCATCTACCATCTGCGTGGCTATAGCAAGATAGCGATTGGTCAGCTTCTGAACAAGATTATAGAATCCCTCGCGTTTGTTGGCGTTTTCAAGACTTACGGCCTGTTGTTCCTCAGCCGGAGTCGTCGCCTGATCCCAACAGAAGAAATCGAAATATTGGTCTGCTCCTTTGGGTTCCTTAACAAACTGCACATAATTCTCCAGTTCTTCAAGGGCTTCGTTAAGAGCTTTCTTCGATTCGTCGAGTCGATTCTTTAACAATCCCTCTACATCCTCTTCGCTGAATCCGGAAAGAGCGTTTTCATTCTTGCCGGTAGTATAGCCTTCGATTGCATCGTGGATTTCGTTGAACAGGTCTTTGTAGTCGATGATGTAGCCAAACTCTTTCCACTCTTCACTTTTGCGATTGACACGACAGATGGCTTGAAAAAGATTGTGATCTTCCATGTGCTTGTCAATATAGAGGAAAGTCGCCTTCGGAGCATCGAAGCCGGTGAGTAGCTTATCGACCACGATAAGGAGTTTCATATCGTTGGGGTTGTCGATAAACTGCTTCTTGGCCCATTGCTCATAGCTTACAGCATCCATGTCGCCCATCATCTCCTGAGCCTTACGCTGTTTGAACTCCTCTTCGGTGAGTTGGCTGTCATCGCTATATCCATCCTCGATGCTTATGCCCAAAGCCGGGTCATAACTTGTCACTACCGCCACATGACCGTGAAGTTCGGGGGTCTGCTGAAACATATCCCAATAGCGGTAAGCCTGATAGACATCGCCGGCCACAAGCATTGCGTTGCCGTGACCATTGACCAAAGGACTGAGCAACACCATATCCTCGCACACATTGGCGACTATGCGCTGCATACGGTCGTGGCTCGAATATAGCTTCTGCAATGTTGCCCATCTTTTTTTCAAGGCTTCTTTCGCACGGTCGCCCAATCCGATGGTGCGAGCTTCAAACATTCGGTCGATTTTCTCCTTGTCGCTCTCCTCGATTGCCTGTTCCACATTACGGGCTTCATATTGCAAGTCAAGGATAACTCCGTCGCGCACAGCCTCGTCAAATTTATAGGTGTGGATAAACGAACCGAACTGTTCGAGAGTGGTAAGTTTGTTCTTTTTCAAAAGCGGTGTGCCGGTGAAACCTATCATCATCACCTTGTCGCCCATTATCTGCTTCATGGCTTTGTGAAGCACACCTCCCTGAGTGCGGTGGCACTCGTCGACGAACACATAGAAGTTTCCCGCCGGAGCGAAATCTTCCGGGAGCGATCTGGCAATTGCCTCCATGATGTTTTCGGCACTGCGTGTCGCTTTTTTGCCGTTAACGGTTATACGGTCGGCAGTGGCATCGTGCAGACCGAGACCGAATTTATGAATCAGGGTGGTCAGAACACTGTTACCCGGTTTTCGGATGGCATCCACAAGTTCGCGACCGCTGCGCACTCGCTTTGGTGTCTGGTTGGTGTTTTTGAACCCAGTTTCTATCTGTCGGTCAAGCTCGTCGCGGTCGGTCACTATGAGTATGCGGTTGTCGCCCGGCCGTTCTTGAATCCACTGCGCGAGCCACACCATGGTCAGCGACTTTCCCGCTCCCTGCGAGTGCCAGATGATACCGCCCTGATTCTTACGGACACGCTCCTTTGCCGCTGCCAATGCGAAGTATTGATTGGGGCGGGCAGCTTTCTTGATTCCTCCGTCGTAGATTATGCAGTCGTGTATAAACTCCAACAGACGCCCGGGTTCGAGCATCTGCAAAAGCGAACGAAACATCTCGTTCGGGAAATCCTGCACCGAGAATCGGCTTGGCGGACATGGCTCACCGGTCGGCTCTTTCCATTTCAGCCAGAACTCTTCAGGGGTCTTTGTAACCCCATATTTCAAGCCCTCACTCTCATTCCCGGCCATTATCAGCTGCACGGTTGAGAAGAAGTGACATATCTCATTATCCTGCTGGTTGCGGCGGTTCTGACGTATGGCGTTGGCCACGCTGACACTCATCCGCTTCAGTTCGAGTACAACAAGAGCGATACCGTTGACATACACCACCATGTCGGGTCGGCGGTGACGGAGGTCTTCCGTAACTCGACGCACCGTCACCTCCTCTGCGACGGCAAAGTCGTTTTCACCTGCATAATCCCAGTTGATGAACTGCACTGTGGTGTTTACGTCATTATAGCCTTGGCTCACCGACACACCATAGCGGAGCATTCGGTACACTTCAAGTCCCTTGTTATAGAGGTCGCGATACTGGCTGCATTGAGCCGCCTCACGTAGTTTCATGATTGCTTCGTCGGCCATAGCTTCGGTGCAGTGCTGCTTGTCAATGAGGAAGCGACGCAGGTCATCAACTCGGATATTATTGTTCTCCGAGTCGGCAAGATTACCTAAATAGCGATAACCGAGAACACTATGCAATAGTCGCACAGCTTCGTTTTGGGTCACGCGTTCGGGATGTGTTATTTGTTGTGTCATATCAGACGGATTTTTCCGGTTAACAATTGCTTCATCATTCCCTGCTTCACCTGCCCATACTTGGCGAGTTTCTTCTCCAGCCCCTCAATCTCAGCGTCCATATCAGTCAGCACCTTGGCTATCGCCGATTGCTCCGCAAGGTCGGTGGGCATCAGGAGTTCGATATTTTCGATCTGCCTTTTAGTGAGACCTCCACGTGTTCCTTCTCCGGACGAAAGCATTCTTAAATCAGAGTACTTGGAATCAAGTAAATGATAAAGGAAAAAAGAATCAAAACAGTCGGATGGATAAATTGCGGCAATGGACTGATTAGTGCAGAGCTCCACCAGATTGATTGCCGCAGTTCCTCTCGTTTTGCCTTGTCCTGCCAGTCCAAGGAGTACACAATGTAATGGCAACATATGTGTACTTGTGGAATCATATCCTTTTTGAGTGATTCGATTCTGAACCTCTCTTACATACTTCAGATTAATTTCACCTGAGTTCATCCAGCGAATATCCCCATTCCAATATTCTGATTTTTCGGTGGAAGGTGTAGCTCCCGCTTGCACAGAGGATAAATCTCCGATTCTAAAGTTTTCCCACGATTTGTTGAAGCCGGGGAGGCGGAGGGAGCCTGAGAGCAGACGCGACATTGCGCCCTGCTTGATGTTGCGCTTCTTTTCAATAAGTTTGCGCAATCCCTCAATCAGCCCGTCAACATCACTCAACGCCTTACCTATACGCTGTTGCTCCTTTTTATCTGAGGGATGACTGACCAAATAAGATTTTAAGCCAGTCATATTTACTGACAACAGAGTGCTTTTTGAGACATTATTCCGACACCATTCTCCAATCTCAAATAATTTGAAGAAGAAATACCATGAATCTATGTCTTTCAGCGATTTACCTTTCTTTAGAAAGGTAAATCGCTGATTCGCAAGCGAATCAGCAATTAGCCATGCGTGTTCGCCTATTGTTGCAGTAGTCGATATGATAAAACTTCCCGCAGGGAACAGTCCACTACTTTTAACAGCTTCTGGAGTAATATGTAGTATGGAATCAGAAAGAATTCTTCCGTTCTTTCTAATATCTTCCATTTTAAACCAGGGCAGACCTCTATTACTCCAGAATTTAGGATTCTCAGTAGAAGGAGTATACCCATTACCAAACTCAAATAATTCATTTAATGGAGTTATCTCCCAATCATGCGGTATTGGGCCGATGTCAGTATGTTTGAAATTCGTTTCTATCATAATGTGAAGCCCATTGTTTTGAGGTGGCTGAGCACTGCAGTTTCTTTCTCGGTAACATCTGCCTCTATGTCAGCGAGGGTATCGGCATAGCGATAGTGAAGAGCTTTTATTTCGGTGGCAAGAGTCTGTGCAACACCGTCCATCGCCTCATGACTGCGGTTTACGATTGTCGCAAGCCATTTGTCATTGACTACAAGACGACGCACCGTTGCTTCGTCAATCTGCGAGTATTTGAGCATAATCTTGTCGTAAAGCTCCGTGTTGAGCTTTTTCAGATTCGCTTTCAGCTTTTTGAGCGTGGCGGTTGACATCAGCCGTTCCTTTTCAGAGAGTTTTATGTATTGCGAACCCTCCTCATCTTCATGGTCATCGCCGTCGGTCGATGCTTTCAGCTGCTCGGTGATAGCATATATTCGTTCTGCGAGTTCGTTATAGCGGTCACGCTCCTCTGAGAAGAAGGTCTCCACCACAATATCGAGCGGCAGAAGGTCGCAGGCGAGTTCGCTCCACTTGGCATTTTTCTTCTTGGGGATGATAAGCTCGGGCGACCATCCGTCACGCGAAATCATATAAAGGTCGTCCTGCATCGTCTCGTTCCAATAATTCATCAGTGTGTCGTACACCTCGTATGGGTCAAGAAGGGTGTGGGAATCGAGCAGGGTGCGAAGCAGCGATTCACTCCAGCGGGCAATTTCTTCCTTGGGGTGACAATCTTTGTCGACAGCAAGCATTTCCCGACGCACCGACTCGGTCCAACGGTCGAGGGCGCAACCGAAAACCACCTGCTGAGCCATAAAACTGCTGTCAGAAACTATGGTGTCGGCGACAGATTCGGGCGTGGGAACAAGCGCGACGTACCCAGTGCGTTGCGCCTTGAAAAGAGCATCGCGCAGTGAACCCGCTACCTCCCAGACATGACCGAGATTCTCAACGTCGGCTACAGGAATACCTCCATGAAGATGAGCCTCGATGTCATGGTCTATCTCACTGCTTACCGGAGCAACATAGCGGGGGATGTTGAGGTTGTAACCTTCGGCACGAATGTCATCGTAGGAAGCGAGTCGTGCAAAGTGCGGAACGTCGGCACGGGCTTCCCATGCGTCGGCTATGCGCCGCAGGTCTTGTTCGCGAAGACGGTTTTTGCTGTCTTCGTCCTTGTAATAGCCTCGGGATCCGTCGATAAAGAGGATACCGTCGCGACTGCGGTTCTTGTCAATTACGATAATGTTTCCGGCTATGCCGGTGCCGTAGAACGTATTTGGCGGCAAAGCCACTATGCCGGAGATGAGCTGTTGATCTACAAGGAAACGGCGCAGGGTTTCCTCATCGCCACCGCGTGTGAGTACACCATTTGGGAGAATAACAGCCGCATGTCCGGCGGAACCGTTCTGCGTGGCGTTCTTCAGCGACTTGACCACGTGCATCAGGAAGGCGAAATCACCATACTGCTGCGGAGGCACCCCGGTGGCATGGCTCCAACGTCCGAACTCGTCATCCTCCTTGGCGGTCGACATCCAGCGGTGGAGCGAGAAAGGCGGATTACTGACGATGTAGTCGAAAGTGTCAAGCACACCGTTGCGTTCGTGCAGAGGATTATTGAGAGTGTCACCCCATCGGATGTCGGCGGTTTCATCGCCATGAAGAATCATGTTGAGGTTGCACATCTCCACGTTGCCGGGATCGATTTCCTGACCCTGAAGACTCACGTTTGTTCCGGGACGGGCGGCCGCCTTTGTGCGGAGCAATAGCGAGCCGGAGCCACAAGTCGGGTCGTATGCCGATATGTTCAGACGGGAGTCTTTGCTGACACCGATGAGTATAGCCATCAATCGGCTCACCTCCGTGGGTGTGTAGAACTGTCCCTTATCTTTGCCGCTCTGACTGGCAAAGTTACGCATCAGATATTCGTAGGCATCGCCGATAAGGTCATCGTCAGCTGCGCGGTTGCGCTTGAAATCGAGGCCGTCGGCTTGAAAAGCAGTGACGAGTTCGGTAATCACAAGACTCGCCGCCTTCAGGTCTTTTCCGAGGTCTTTATTGCAGAAATCGTGTTTGGTCTGGTCAATGAAATCAAGAACACCGGGATTGGCATCTTTTATCTGACCGATAATTTTGTTTATACCATCGCCAATTGCAGTTGTGCCTTTCATCTTCACGATGTCGTCAAAATAACAACCATCGGGAATCTCGATAAGTTCCAGTTCTCCCGACCGTTTACGGTCGGAGATATATTTGAGAAATAGCATGATGAGCACATAGTTCTTGAATAGCTCGGCATTGAGTCCGCAGTTGCTGCGGATTTTGTTTGTGCACTTAGCCAGTGTGCTATATAATTCAGACTTCTTAATAGCCATAATTCAACGTTTTGCTTTTGGGGTTTGAGGATTCTTACAGAAGAATGGGAAGGAATCTGCCGAGGTGGACGTATTGAGAACCACATCACGCAGAATTACTTTATTGCCTGAAATTAGCCAAGATTTATCCGGGAGTAAACAGTTGCCGGCAAAAAGTAGGTTGCTGACAGCCTGTATTGTCAATTCTTTTCCTTCGACTGTATTTGGATTGGGTTTCCACATGGATTTGTTCTCGTCAATATCACGGTGAGATTCGGCATATCTGCCGAATGCCTTTATTACGCGACACATCAAAAGAGCGCATCCTGAAAATTCATCCCTGTTGTCCTCGGTCAAAGTCACTTCATCCTCTTCATAGTCTTCGGCTGACTCGTGTGAGGCTACATTGGTAGATGTAAGAATAGTGATTAACATGCTTGATTCTGTTGCATCAAGAATCCGCTCTCCCAGTAGACCATATCTGTATGGAAGCTCTTTTGGATTCTCCCCACAGAGAAAACGACTTGCTTCCATGCATTTTACATTTCCACCGGCTGTCGTTTCTTCTGGTATAATGCCTAATTCCACACCTGCTCGTACCAAACATTCAAAGATGCGTCGGATAGGATTCCCCGCAAACGAATATCCGATATATTTTTGAGGCTCATAAAATGCACTCAGAAGATGCAATAAGAATTTACGAGAATGTCCCTTAATTAAAGAATGTATTCCCAGATATTGCAGTGTATCCCTATGACGAGCCAATGCGATATTATGAACATGCAGCGAGCAGACCTCCTTGATTCTTTTAAGCAAATCCATCTCATTTGGACCGGAGGGATTGCTGAACTCATCTGAGAACTCTTTTGAGAAAACATCTGGACGTGTCTTGGTGTAGACAAGCTCACCCCAGTTTTCTATATACTGACTGCGGTAAGATTCTATGATTGTTGTGATATCAGAAAAACGATTCATAGTGCCCGCTGAAAGAATATACCAAGGACGGACCGTATGGTGTTTAGCGAAGATTAGCAGCATCTCAACAACAGCAATATGCAAAAAGCTATCATTACCCACAGTTTCTCCTTTCCGAATCTTGCAATGGGCATCAAAAACTACTGCGTCAATCTCCTCAATATATTGATTTAGATAGGACGATGCTGTTTCCCAGTCCTCATAGTGAGTCATAACTATCCCTTCTGAAGCTGCCACTTTCTCAAATGAATCTTTGAAATTAGGGTCGTCTTCTATCCAAAGAACTCGATATTGTAAATTTTCACTCATTTTCAATGGATTTGAACGTTAAACGATATTCGACTGGAAACTCTGAGGACGAATCAAGCTTAATTTCCAATTCGCCTCCGAAATCTTTCATGAGGTGGCTTATTTCATATCCTCCGATACCACAATGATGACGTAAATCAGATGATTCGCCATAAGTAATCATCTTTTGCGGTGTCATATCAGGGGGACAGGGCACACCATTATTGGAAATTGACAGGATGAAACTCCCATCAGCCGCTTCTATCGCGATTTTAATGATGTTCTCAGATGATGTCTTGTTTCCAAATCCATGCGAACATGCATTGCTTACTATATTATTGAGAATCATCTGCAACACATCATATGGAAAGTATATGACGCGTACTTTGCTGCTGCCAATGGTATTTATGGCTGAATCAACCTGGTTATCGATATGTTCGTAGTGAAATATCGGCGACTTATGGGTCCTGAGATATTCTTCAAGAAACTGATCAAGGTATATCGCTGTTGGTATCGCATTATACCCTCTGTCGAACTTGTCGACCTGTGTGGCCAACCGACCAAAACACAGTTTAATATTGTCCAATATGGTGCCAATGTTGGTATCGGTTCCCGGGAGTATAGCATTTTCATCAATATAGTTACCATTTGTCCGTGCTTGCTCCAGAAGTGTCCACCAACTACCCAAAGTGCCAATAGTCTGTCCCATCGCGTGACGTTTCATGTGAACATCCTTTCGATAATCACTTTGAATGGAAGAAAGTCCGACATGTAATTCAGCCACCCTTTGTCTTTGGGCATCCTGTATGATATGTCTTTGTTCCTCAAGTTTCTCACAAACAATTTTGAGATTGTGAATAGCATAAGGTACAGAATTCAAGGAGTTGCTAAGACCGAGAACCTTTAATTGATCAGTCATGTACGGCTTTGTCAACTCCAACAGCAAATAATCTATAACCATCATACTGTCATCTTTATAAGCATAAAGATTAGCACTCATTGGCAGTGGAGTCCCATTGAATTTGAATCGTCCCAAACGGAATTCATCATTGCTAATTGCGATTATGATAGCATCCTCGGAAAGTTCAACATAACGGGATGTGGTTTTTGATGACGGTTTTCCGATAAAGGCAAAATCATAGGTGTCAGATAAGTCTTTTATTCCTACGATGTCTTTCGTTTCTCCTAATTTAACCCTTTGTGGTTGAAATTCAATGGGCTGCAAAAAAGCGAACAATGGAGCGATATGAGCATCTGCGGATATTTCCGGTAGTAAATTCCCAACAATGTATTTCCCAGGATTTATATCTGTACTTATCGAATTTAAAATTTCATCGATTGTTACATCCTTGGCATACTTTCCGCTTCTACTGAGAATAAGATTTTTAGCATGTTCAAGATTTAACTCGCTATGACCTCGGGACAAATTTCTTGCACAATCAACAAGCGAAATAAAAGTTATATCTTCTACATCCCAATCGGCTCTCGTCTTATCCAATACAATTATCAAAGAAGTAATCTGAGTTCCATTTAGAATTCCTGAGGGCAATGAGATTACTTTATCAATATAGTTCCTGTTTAGCAACTCTTTTCTTAGCCATTCGCTATTTTGGGAATAAGCAAAAGAAGATGGAAGCAATATAATTGCCTTTTTAGATTCAGAATCCACTATAAAAGACTCAACTATCAGCTCGTGAACATATTTCGAACGACACGGGATGTCACTATACAGTTCTTTTGTCGGAAAGTTAAAAGGTGGAACTGTAATCAAATTCTCTGCATTTTCAGGGTATTCCCATTTATCAGCCATACTCATTTCCTCCACAGACTGTTCTCGTCCGTGGATAGCCAACAAAAGGTTGCTTATAATAGAGGCTTCTAGAGAATACTCTCTTCCGCGATATTTTATGTCGGAAAATTCCGGTGTAACTGCGTAACTTACAATTCCAGCAAATGGATCAACAACATCATCCATTCCTCTTTCCCAAGCGAGGAACGCAATCAATCTTGCAAGATTATTGTTAATCAAAAATTGGCCTGATGATTTGCCTGTATGTTCTATTGCAAAGCTTATTATAGAGTCAGCCAACTCAGATCTCTTTACTTCATCAGAAATATCGAAACTACGAAGAGCCTCAATTAAATGTAGCATCGCTGCCCCAGATAACAACAGGACATCCTCGTAAAAGATGTTTTTAGTAAACGGATCAACCTTGGAACCGGGAATTTCATTACGTAATGTGTATATATCATCGTGATATTCCTCCAGATTCAGATTCGACCTTGAGGATATATAAATAAGACATAAGAGTTCCTTAACGATTTCGATGACATCTCGAAATTCGCCGGTACGGGTAAGGGCATTCATTACTTTGTAAACCTTCTCCTGAAGTGCGCTGTTGCTCATATAGAAATAGAAACGAATCTTTAAGAATTACGCTGCAAAATTACGGCCAAAGATTATACTGTGACTATAATCTTTCATAAAATTTTGCCATTCCATCAGAAATCAGCTTCATTTGGAGACGTACTTGTTTAGGCGACAATACTTCCAAGTCCTTCCCGAACGAAGAAAGCAGCGAATATAGTTCAGGATTCGGGATTATGTGAAGCCGAATTATCCCTGCTTCCTCATCTATAATCTGCTGAGATGTATGTAGTGGTTTTGACTTGACAAAAGGGAATCTTCCCGGAATGAGTCTTATATCAATGTCAATCGGGTTCATGTCGGGGACAGTGACACCGACAACATCTTTGAAATAGGTGTCAAAATCAGGTCCGTCATTTTCAATAAATGAAATGTTGGAAGAAGCCTCTGCAATATCTATGATTCTATCTACCGGGATGGAAGTTGGCTTACCTTCGGGGTAATCATTGTTTTTACCCAACGCCCACCAACGTCCGTTATACTGTTTCAGGTAATATGGATGAATGTCCCATTCTATTTCTGATTTCCCGTGTGGTTTATATTTAATATGCAGTGGCTTCTTATTAACAATTGCCTCATACAAAGGAGAAATCCAGTCCAATCCTTCAAGGCGTGGGTTCTCGTCAAAACCGATAGCTGTAGCTCCGGCATTTTCGTGTGCTAAAAACATTCGGTCTTCCAACTTGGTCAGAATCTCGTTTATCCATGCAAATTGAGGCATTCCTTTCAATCGTCCGAGGGCTTGTAATGCAGAACGAGTCTGCTGAATTTCCACGTCGCTAAAAGGCATATTATTGATGGAAAAGTTCCGATCTGTATAACGGAAGTACTTTGTATGTCCAACGAATGATTTATCATCTATGGGAGCATCATAGAGAGATCTCATTCTGTCAAGGTCCTTTCGCACCTGCACCTTACTGACTGAACTGCCGGTAGTATATTGAAGCTTCCTGTTGCAGGCATCAGTAAGTTCATCAATGGAATATCCCTGACCAGGTCGCCTCAGACAGCCGTCAAGAACACCATATCTGATAAGAGCATCTTCTGTTATAGCCATTATATCAATCCTTTATCAAGGTCTTATTAAGAAGATGTGATATATCAACGCGGAGTAGTTCCGCTATTTTAGCTAAAGTATTCAAATCCGGCTGGTTAGTGTTTGTACACCATTTAGACACAGTTGTGCGATTGACTCCTAATTGTTCAGCCAACCATACACTGGTTCTTTTCTCTTCAGCAAGAACCACTTTTAATCTATTTAAATCTGCCATAATAACATCAAAAGAATAATTCAATGCAAATTTAGTGAAAATATTTGGGATTATCATTTCATCGCCTCACGACATTTTTGTAAATTTGCAGTTACAAGCATTCCTTCAATGGAGTGTGTGTATTATTCAGAATGAAGACAGATAATAACATACCTTTTGAGGATAACCCTTTATTCCCGGAGACAACATTGTTTCTTGGGAATGGTTTTGATTTAAGTTTAGGGCTTCGCACTAAATATACAGACTTCTTTAACCATCGGAATGAGCAGGGAGAAAAAGATTTTTGGCCGGAACGAAATAATGTTAATGAAGATGACGAACTATACAAGCGTTTGAATGGGATGTATCCTGTTTTTGGACGCGACCATAATGCTGATAGCACATCCGAAAGATATACACGGTGCGACCTTGAAGATGAATTAAGGAAACATGCTACAAGACAAACACCTCAAGGCATACAGTATGTTGTCGATTATAAAAATTCATTTGAGCCGGACCAAAAATATTATGAAGAGATCAGGGCTGGGCTAATGCGCTATCTTCAGTATGAAGTGGAAGAATGGGGTAAATGTAGGCATATGGTAGCAAAGAGCTCACCTGCCTACAACTTAATGTACGAGGTATGCGTGAGAGCGCAAGCTGAACCAAATATAATCACTTTCAATTATACCGACATTTCTAAGTTAATGTCAACATGCGAAGGGAATCTAACACGTAAGATAAGTATTAGACCGGACAAAATTCAGCATGTTCACGGTTCGTTGCTTGATGAGCACATAATCCTCGGGATAAACGAAGATAGGGAAGTTCCAAAGGAATATGATTTCCTTTTCAAAAGTTGGGATGATTATTACGGCTCACATAAAGTCATTGATACTTTGAGGAGTTCACAGATTATTATCTTCTTCGGGCTTTCTTTCGGTGCCATTGACAGCGTGTATTTCGTTGATTTCTTTAAATCGGTCATTCAAGGTAAATATGACAAGCACAAGAAACACATTCTGATTTGCACCTGTGATGAAGCATCGATGAGAGAAATATATCGCCAGTTCTTCATCATGGATATTTCTATAATGGAATTAAAGGCCCACTGTGATTTCCATTTCTTCCTCACAAATCCAAAAGATCCAAATCACCCTCACAAATTTGATAAGAATAGAATTTCAGCTTGGATGTACGAATGGAATGATATAACTCCTGAGATTTGATAAAAGGGATTTGCCATCACATTATATATGGAACGGTAAATATTTGATATTAAATTTTATCGATGTTGATTAAACAAAACATGAGGGATACTTGTAAAATCCGAATTATGGATTGGCACAAGTAATAAATGAATAATTCCAATAGATTAATAAACGCCCCGGCAAGAGGGTGAGGCTTGTCGGGGCGTTGGGATGGGTCAGGGATTAGTAGAGGCGGACGCAGGTTACGTCGGCAGTCTGGACGGTAGCGGGGTGGTCGAGTTTATCTTTGGAGAAGGCGAGGGCGAGGTGCTGGATGCGGTGGGTCGAGCCGAGTTCTCGGAGGAACACGATGAGTTTGCCGAGTTCTTCAGTGAGCCAGTCTGTGTCGTTGGTCGAAGTGACTGCCACGAGCAGCATCACGTTGTCGGGGAGATTGTAGAGCCCATCCGGCTCTGTGAGGATGGCGAGCGATAGGTAGAATGTCGAATCCTCTGAGACGAGGGAGGCGCCGTTGGTGTAGTCCTTATAGCGGAGCTTTGCAGTCGGAGTGCCGTAATTTTCGGCGAGATATTTCTCGATGTCGGCGAAGGCTGCGCTGAGTCGAGGGTCGCTTACGGATGCGATGCCGATGGACGGCTCTGCTTCAAGTGGGGTGTTGGCTGCCGAGGTCGCCTTGCGGCCAAAGATGGTTTTTACACGCGAGAGAAGTTGGTTGAGGTTGTTGGATGTGTTGCGGTCAGTCTTGATGGCTTTGCCACCGCGCACCGGGCTTTGCCCGACATACGCTTCAAGCGGACTCGCGAATGCTTTGCATTTCATTTTCTGTTGGATTTGGAATTTGTTTTTGAATTGAGTTCGTTGATTTTTTCTTCGAGGCGCTGTTTCTGGTCGAGGGCACGGACGGTTTCCTGCACACGGTCTTCGTATGCTTTCACCTCCGATTCGATTTGCTTGACGCGCTCCGGGTCACGGAACCAGCTTTCGATGCTGTCGA
>ERZ860264.1258-NODE-1258-length-18098-cov-3.017292_pt1 | contig 18098 bp, 13 predicted proteins | sample MGYA00509980_ERZ860264 | MGnify/ENA primary metagenome ERZ860264 (study PRJEB30046, sample SAMN00715212) | human gut metagenome | study: EMG produced TPA metagenomics assembly of the A metagenome-wide association study of gut microbiota in type 2... | reverse complement strand
GGAAAGAGGGGGATTCGAACCCCCGGTACGTAAAACGCACAACGGTTTTCGAGACCGCCCCGATCGACCACTCCGGCATCTTTCCAATGGTCGTTCTTGATAGCGGGTACAAAATTAGTTCTTTTTTCTTAACCTACCAAATTTTCATGCCACCTTTTTTAATTAATTTCATATCGGCATTTCAAAACTGCAAAATAATCTAATAATCCTGTATTTCTCCTATTTGGTATTTTATGCGTTTTACCACTATTTTTAGACCGTTCACATTTTATAAGCGATTTGATTATAATTATAATATATATTTGATTTGGAAATTTGGATTAGATACACTAATTTTGCACTTTAAATACAAAAAAATATAATTTGCGTTCAAACACGTAGATTCTCTTAGAAATTTTTAACTTTTAATCATAATAATCTAACATCAGGAGACTACCATGAATTTATTCAGCAAGTCGTTCTGTCTGGCAATGCTGGCGTCTTCAGCCTTTGCCTCACAAGCTTCAACGTTCATCGGCGACCGTACGGACTTCCGCGACGAGACTATCTATTTCGCCATGACCACGAGATTCTATGACGGAGATCCCAACAACAACACCTACTGCTGGGACGGAGTGAAAAACATCAATGATCCCGAGTGGCGCGGAGACTTCAAAGGTCTTATCGACAAACTCGACTATATCAAGGCTCTTGGCTTCACCGCCGTATGGATCACCCCGATCGTAGAAAACGGTTCAGGTCTCGACTACCACGGCTATCATGCCATGGACTTCTCGAAGATCGATCACCGCTACGTGTCAAAGGACGCAGATGACGCAGGTGCGGATGTTGCGTTCCAGACCCTCATTGACGAGGTGCACAAACGCGGAATGAAACTCATTCTGGACATCGTGCTCCAGCATACCGGTAATTTCGGAGAGAACTACCTCTGCAAGATGTTCAAGAAAGATTACTCTCAGAATCTCGGAGACATCAACGCATCGATGCTTGTAGTGCCGCAGTCAGAAGGCGGCAAGCTGCCGGAAAATTATCCCTCGATGAAGCCGGCAGACCAGTATGGAACACGTCTGGCAATGATGAAAAACTCAGACTTCACCAACCGCGACACCCACAATTTCTGGCATCACAAAGCATGGTTCGACTGGGACGATCCGTCGCGCTGGTGGGGACAGATCGCCGGAGACTGCGTTGACCTCAACACTGAGCATCCGACAGTCACAAACTATCTTGTAGACTGCTATTCGAGATTCATCAAGATGGGTGTCGACGGATTCCGCATCGATACCGCAGGCCATATTCCCAGACTTGCATTCAACAAAATGTTCCTTCCGCAATTTCTCGCAGCGGCAGATTCTCCCGAAGCGAAAGCGAAACGCGGCAACACTCCCTTCTTCATGTACGGTGAGGTCTGCGCCCGTTCGATGGAAGTGATCTATCGAGGTGAGAACTACAACTGTTCGCCCTGCTACTATACATGGAAAGAGAACAAGGATTATCCATGGGACATGAATCCCGATTCATGGGATTCGGTAGTGGCAATCCCCGCTGAGAAAGAAGGCTCACAGGATTTCGAGACTGTCAGCGGCCATGTCAACTGGGAATCGGTGCAGCAGTCAGCCAAGGATGACATGGGCCATGCCGACGCCATACTCCGCAAAAGCAACAACGCATGGCTTGACGGCAACAATTACCACACACCGGACCATACCGACTTCTCCGGCCTGAACGTCATCGACTTCGCAATGCACTGGAATTTCAACTCCGCAGACGGTGCATACGGCGTACGCAGTCAGGATAATCTCTACAACGACGCCACGTATAATGTAGTATATGTGGACTCGCATGATTATGCTCCTGACAGCAACTATCGTTTCAGAGGCACACAGGACACATGGGCCGAGAATCTCTCGCTCATGTTCACCTTCCGCGGAATCCCCTGTATCTATTATGGTTCGGAAGTCGAATTCCAGAAAGGCAAGGATATCGACAAAGGCGCAGTCATCGCACTAAAGGAATCGGGCCGCGCATACTTCGGCGGATACATCGAAGGAGATGTCAATGTCACGGACTTTGCGGAATATAGCGGTGCTACCGGCAATATGGCCTCTACCCTTTCTTATCCTCTCGCGCTCCATATACAGCGTCTAAACAAGATCCGCGCCGCCGTTCCCGCACTGCGCAAAGGCCAGTACAGCAACGAGGGATGCTCGGGCAGCATGGCCTTCAAGCGTCGTTACACTGACAGCAACACAGACTCCTACGCTCTCGTGACAATCAGCGGTGACGCCACGTTCACCGGCATTCTGAACGGACGTTATGTCGATGTGGTGACAGGCGACGAACAGAACGTGAAGGACGGAACACTCTCTGTGGCATGTTCAGGCAAAGGCAATATACGCGTCTATGTTCTCGACACCGCAAAAACACCCGCACCGGGCAAGATCGGAGAAGACGGCAAATATCTCTACGCGACAGAATCCGTCGAGCAGCCCTGGACAGAATGGCCCGACGAGACAATGCCCGACGAGACATGGACGGAGAAGCCCAATGTCGGCGGGGGGACAACTCCAGGAGGAGACCGTGTAGAACCGGACGAACCTGTCGCTCCTTCGATGGCCGAGGGTGAACAGGCGGTATTCTTCGAGCATGAATCCTGGAATCCTGTCTCAGCATGGATCTGGACAGGATCGACAAATTATACCGGTGGCTCATGGCCCGGCCAAAACCTCACCTACCTTGGCAACAATGTCTACAAATGGACATTTACAGGCACAGGCAAGATTCCCGAAACCGCAAAGGTTATCTTCAGCAGCGGCGGCAACAACCAGACATCAAAAGACGGATGGGGTTTTGTGAACGGCGGCTATTATACTGTCGACGGCTATCAGAAGACAATCGAAGGAGCCGGTGAAATTCCGGATGACCCCGTCACACCTCCTGTCGAGACCGTGTATACAGCATATTTCGACAATTCATCTTCAAACTGGAATCCCGTATATGTCTGGGCTTGGAATGAGGAAAGCAACGTAAACTATACAGGAGGAAACTGGCCCGGACTGCAGATGAACCTTGACCCCGCGACCGGTTATTACAAATTCACCTGCACTGTCAGCGGTGGCAAGCCTATGATTATTTTCAACAACGGCAACGGGACGCAGACCAACAATTTTGAATTTGTGAACAACGGTATCTATAGTTCCAAAGGTCTTTTGGCGACAAAAGCTGACTTTACAGTGATGGACAAGATGCAGATCGGCGTACGTGACCATTGTCTGATCGTCACGACTCCTGCAGAGTGCAGAATCGGTATAGTACGTGCCGACGGAATCGTATTCAACGTAGATCTGCACGTAGGTGTCAACACTGTCGATCTGCCACGCGGACTTTACATCGTGGCCGGAAATAAGGTCGCACTATAATCTTTAACCGATACAAATATTATTCAATAATTGCCCGGAGGGATATCGCAGATATCTCTCCGGACTTTTTTTGAACTATTAATGGCTTTTAAACATTATTAAGTTGACAGACGGGAGACTGCCATATGTCTCGCGTACACTCTTTAAAACAAACCTAATAAATAATAGTAGATTATGGAAAAACGCATGTTTAATGGCGGACTGACACGTTTCTGGTGGATTCCGCTCGTAACCGGAGTCCTGTCACTGGCAATCGGTATATGGTGTCTGTGCAGTCCTGTAAGTTCCTTGCCGGTACTCGCCTATGTATTTGCCGGCTGTATCTGTGCGGCAGGAGTACTCAATATCATTTACGGTATCATAAACACGGCACCTCACTCCAACTGGGGCTGGAGCCTGGCGTTAGGACTGTTCGAAATCATTATAGGCGTGTGGCTCTTCATGATGCCGCAGGCCGTTCTCGTCACCACATTCATCTATACGATCGGCATATATCTTGTCGTAGTGACCATCAATGCCATCTGCGAGGCATGCGTGCTCTCGACATATGCAAATGACTGGGTAGTCTGGATGCTCGGCTTTCTTTTCGCCACACTCATATTCGCGATAATATTCCTCGCCGGCCCTATCGCCGGAGGTATAGCCGTATGGCTGTATATAGGAATATCGCTGATCACATTCGGCATTTACAGAATAATGCTTTCTGCCAAACTCCGCAAAATCAACCGTATGATCAGATTCTGACATTTTTTAACAATAGAAATTTTTAAGAGAGCTCAAAATGCTCTCTTTTTTAATTTACGGTGTATTAGTGTATTAGTACACCTTCTGCCACAATCCATAACTCAGTGAAATAAAATAATTTCAAAAAAATACTCCGAATATTTGGAAGATTAAAAATATATTTCTAATTTTGCGGTGTCTTAGTACAGTAGTACACTAAAACAATAGAAACTAAAAAAACAAAACCATATGCTGACAATTGAAAATCTGAGTTATTCCTACTCACGCAAAACCAACCTCATCGACGATTTCTCGATGAAACTTGAAAAAGGAAATGTCTGCGGACTTCTTGGAAAGAACGGTGCCGGCAAGACAACACTTATCTACCTTATATGCGGTCTGCTGAGACCCAAAGCAGGAAAAATCAGTTTCGAAGGTTATAATCCGATAGAACGCAAGGTGGGATTTCTTGAAAACATTTTTCTTGTACCCGAAGAATTCTCCCTGCCTAATGTCTCACTGGAAGACTATATAAAAGTGAACGCCCCCTTCTACCCGAGATTCGATCAAAAACAGATGGAGAGATATCTCGACATCTTCGAACTGACACCCGACCTTCATCTCGGCAAACTGTCGATGGGACAAAAGAAAAAAACCTTCATCAGTTTCGCCATGGCCTGCAATACAAGTCTTCTGATTCTCGACGAACCTACCAACGGCCTTGACATAAGCGCGAAGCGCAGTTTCAGAAGCGCCGTAGCCGAGTGTATGGACGATGAAAAAAGCATCCTTATCTCCACCCATCAGGTATATGACGTCGATAAAATTCTCGACCACGTGATCATCACCGACAGAAAAGGAGTGCTTCTCAATTCATCTCTTGTCGAAATAGCAGAAAAATATAAGTTCAGCTTCACGACCGACCGAGAGCGAGCCGGCAACGCACTGATAAGTCTGGATGTTCCTGGCGGATTCAATATCGCCGAACCTCTGACAGACCCGATGGAAGAGACTGAAGTAAACCTTGAGACACTCTTTGAACTGATACAGAAAATAATGAGATAAAAAAATCACGAACCTATAAAAGCGATACATATGAAACTTTACAAATATACAGCCTGTGCGGCACTCGCGTGCCTGTTGATGACCTCCTGCGGCAAGATCGTGAAAATACATACTGACAAAGACAAATACTACGACAGCTCCGACTTCATCACGAAAGAACTAAGTATAACCGAAGGATTCAATGCGATCAAATCCGAGGCGATTACCGATGTGGAATATGTTCCCGGGCCTGCAAAACTTACACTCAAGGCTACCGAAAACCTATTGAGTAAAATAGAGGTCTATGTAAAAGACAGCGTACTGGTAGTGACTGCAAAGGATGACAACATAAAGCTGAAAGATTTCAGTGATTCAAAACTTATAGTATCATATCCCGACGTCAGAAGATTCGAGACATACGGTACAGGGGACTTCATAATCAAGACTATCAATACCGACGATATCACTTTTATGACTTACGGAACCGGAGACATAGACTGTGAAAAGGCAAGCTGCAATACCATCCGCGTTGAAACATGCGGAACCGGCGATATCGAAATCAAACGGCTCGACTGCACATCGGCCTATCTCGAAACATCAGGGACCGGAGATATCGACATCATCAATATAAAATCAGACTTTGTGGAAGCAACCACCAACGGAACAGGCGACATCGATCTTAAAGGAGAATGCAGAACCGCGAGATTCAGCGAGAACGGCATCGGAGACATAAAATCCAAAGGACTCAAAGTGACAGAAAAAGAATAAATATAATCAAGCAACCGGTCAAAATCATTAAAATTAAAAAATATGGAAAATAATAACATAAAGGGACGATTCGGGATGACAGTGAGAAAATTGCTTATCGAGCAAAAGAAAACATTACTTATCATGGCAGGCAGCTATCTTGGCTTCTGCGCCATACTCGGATTGTGGGGAGGATTTATGGGAGCTTTCCCAAGCAACGATAACTTCGTACTCTACATACTGTTAAGCGGCCTCGCATGCGCGCTTGTCGCCTCGAAAATGTTTTTCGATATGGTGAACAAAGAAGGCCGCACCGCACTTTTCATGTCACCGGCCACAGCATCCGACAAATTCCTTCCGCGTCTCATCGCAGTGATCCCGGGCATGCTGATCCTCGTGGCTCTCGGATATCTGGTGTTCGGCTATTCGGATATTCTCGCGATCGGATTTACGTACGACACATGGCTACCACTTCCCAACCCCTTCCAGCATACTGCAGAAAATTATGCGGCTGCCGTGTGCGGGCTGATCGCCATGTTCCTTTTCAACGAGTCAATATTTATCTTCGGATCAGTGGCATGGCCACGTAAATCATTCCTTAAGAGTCTGGGAATATTCGCTCTTATCCAGATTGTGTTGTCCTTCTGCGCAATGGGATTCGTAAAAAGCGGAATTCGCATACAGGTAGTTGACGGCGAGGCTTTACTCTGGACAATAATAGGCATAGTCACGGCAATCGCACTGGCGATCATGTATGGAGCATTCTGGAAATTCAAACGCAGCACCGTAATTTAAAAACAAATGGATTTTAATGAGAATAAACCCATATATCTCCAGCTTGCCGACCAGATAATGGATGAGGTGGAACGATCCGGACTGCATGGCGGACGGCGCCTCCCATCGGTCAGAGACTATGCATCGAAAACCGGTGTGAACGCCAACACGGTTATGCGTACATACACCTGGCTTCAGCAGGAGGGGATCATATATAACCAGCGCGGCATAGGATATTTTTATGCCGAAGATGCCAGAGAACGAGTACTCGCCATGAGACGCAAGATCTTTTTCGAAAAGGAAATAAAATATCTGATGGATCGCCTGATAGCCTTACGCATATCTCCTGAGGAATTCAACGGAATATTCAACGACTATATAGCGAAATCAGAAACTTCAAAAGAGTCGAAAGCATTGAAATAATCGGGACGTCACAGCTGCCCCACAAATCATAAGATATGGACATAAAACACTATATAACTGCTGCTTCCATAGCGGCAGGAGCCCTCTTCACATCCGCTCAGGAACCGATTGAAAACACGGCTACAGCCATTCAGGAGGCTACCGACACAATCTCCTCGCTCTATGATGAGCTTGATGAATTCGTCATCACCGCAAAAAAGGAGATTGTAAAATCCGACGGTGCCAGACTGACATATGATCTTGAGCAGGATGACACGTCCAAAGGCCAAAGTGTGCTTGACGCGCTCAGGAAGGTACCGATGGTCACAGTCGACGGACAGGACAATATCTATATCAAGGGAAGCCAGAACTTCCGTATATACGTAAACGGCAAAGAGGATCCGATGCTGACGGCCAATGCATCGAAAGTCCTCAAGGCCATGCCTTCGGAATCTGTTTCCAAAATTGAAGTGATAACAGAACCGGGTGCGAAATATGACGCTGAAGGGACAGCCGGCATACTCAATCTGGTCACGGAAAGAAAACAACGCAAAGACGGTTACGCCGGATCCGCAAGTGTTTCTTTCTCATCGCAGGATCTCGGGGCCTCGCTCTATGGAAGGGTAAAATATGACAAAGTAACGGCAGACGCAAGCATCAACTACGCCAACAACTCCCTGCAGAAACAAAGCCAGTTCAACCGGAACGAGACCATCGACAACGAGTCTGATCTGATGCACCGTCAGATATCTGATCTTGATCAGAGCTTTACATTTAATTATATCGGAGCCAATTTTAACCTCTCGTGGGAACCGACTGACAAAGACCTGTTTTCTGTCGGCGCAAATCTAACGGATATAGATGCCAGAGTCAACAGACTTGACATGACCACCTGGACTTTCACTCGCACCGGTGACTTGCATCTCTCTACGCTGCAGAAAATAAGAGGCTCGATGCAGAATCTGGGGGCAAGCGGAAATGTAAGCTACCGTCGGTTATTCTCCGATTCGGGACATTCGCTGACAACTGCCTACCGTTTCAACTACGGACGCAATCCCTGGGACCTTGACTACCTCAACAGCACCGAATACGGTACTTCCAGACTTGATCCGCATGAAACAAACAGACAGAACACATACCAGCGCGAACACACAGTCACGGCAGACTATGTCAATCCGATAGGAAGCGGCAACCAGACCATAGAAACAGGTGTAAAAGGAATATTCCGCCGTAATTCATCGACCACAAACCGAATGACAGGCGAGACTGCCGGCACAATGGCCACTATCGAAAACGGTATAACAAACCAGATTCAGGATGTATATGCCGCCTATGCCGTCTACAATGGCAGTTTCGACAAAATCGCACTGACAGGAGGTCTAAGATACGAGCACACGTACATGGGTCTCGATTTCGTGACAGGAGAATCAGAAAACTTCCGGCGCAATCTCGACGATGTAGTGCCTAACGCCGCCATTACCTACATGTTCGGTCCGGCCGCCAATCTGCGGCTTGCCTACCAGATGCGTATCAGCCGACCATCCATAAGCCAGATGAATCCCACACCCTTCAAGATAGCCCAGACATTTGCAAAAATCGGAAATCCCGATCTCGAAAGCGAGCGTTACAACAGTGTATCTCTCACATATTCGAACTACGGTCAGGTTGTCGGAGGCAATGTGTCGCTCAGTTACAACCAATCAAACAATACCATAGAAAGCTACAATTACTATGAAGACGGTACATGGTATGACACATATGGCAACTTCGGCAAGAACCGCCGCGGAGAACTGTCTGGTTTCCTGAACTGGAACATCAACTCACGAATGTCCCTGTCGGTGAACGGAAACGTAAATTTCACAAGCATAAAGTCCGGTAAGGGTGATCTCAGCAATCACGGCTGGAACGGAGGTTACGGCGCGAATTACAACTACACAGGCCCGTGGAATGTTAAATATTCACTCTACGGCGGACAGTCGACAGGCAATATCCAGTTGCAGGGTTCATGGTCGGGATGGTACTACTACGGCCTCGGCATCAGCAAGAGTTTCCTCAAAGACAATGCCCTGACACTTGCAGTCAACGCCAGCAACTTCCTGACAAAATACACGACATGGAAAAGTCACACAAGCACCGGAGCGCAGACAATGAACTCTACGGGGAGAAATCGCTCCTGGAATGTCGGAATATCACTGTCATGGAATTTTGGACATCTTAAGGAGCAAGTCAAGAAAACAGACGCGAACCTTGATAATGACGACAGCAAGAACATCGGCGGCAAAGGCGGAGGAATCGGAATGTGATAACGCATTCCACGGCGGGATACCGAAAAAAGGAGGTATTATGCGTAAAAACCGTTTTTTTATTCGATAAAAAATTGCTAATTTTGGAAAATGAACAGTAAGATCGGATACCGGACCCGGTATCGGCATCCGATCTCGCTTAAAACCAAATAGATGGGATTCAAAAGTTTTTTTTCAAGAAAGAAGAAAGAGACACTTGACAATGGTCTCGAGAAGACAAAAGAGGGGGTTTGGAGCAAGATATCGCATGCGATAGCCGGCAAAAGCAAGGTGGACGACGATGTCCTTGACAATCTTGAGGAGGCATTTATCACAAGCGACGTCGGCACCGACACCACGATCAAGATCATCGAACGTCTTCAGGAACGCGTGGCGCGCGACAAATATGTCGGAAGCGAGGAATTGCGCCGGCTGCTTGTCGAAGAGATCAGCGACATGCTTGAAAAGCCGGAGAACGAAACCGAACTCGAGGATTTCCAGATCAAAAAGACAGGAGAACCCTATGTTATTATGGTTGTCGGCGTGAACGGAGTCGGCAAAACCACAACGATAGGTAAACTCGCCTATCAGTACAAAGCAGCAGGCAACAGGGTCGTGCTCGGAGCGGCCGATACATTCCGTGCCGCCGCCATAGAACAGCTTGACATATGGGGTGAACGTGTCGGCGTGCCGGTGATCAAACAGAAAATGGGCAGCGATCCGGCGGCTGTGGCATTCGACACACTTTCATCGGCCAAGGCTCAGGGCGCGGATGTCGTGATAATCGACACGGCAGGACGTCTCCACAACAAGATCGGACTGATGAACGAACTTACCAAAATCAAGAATGTGATGAAACGTGTCGTGCCTGACGCTCCGCAGGAAATCCTTCTGGTGCTGGACGGTTCTACCGGACAGAACGCATTCGAACAGGCCCGTCAGTTCGTAGCCGCCACGGAAGTAAACAATCTTGCAATCACCAAACTCGACGGCACCTCAAAGGGAGGAGTCGTGATCGGAATAAGCGATCAGTTCAAGATACCAGTAAAATATATCGGTCTTGGAGAGGGAAAAGAAGATCTGCAGATCTTCCACTCGGCTGAATTCGTAAGATCATTATTCGGAGAAGCAATCTGACACGGATATGGGCTACAGAGAGAATCATATTGATATTATCTCGATGGGGTGCTCGAAGAATCTTATTGATTCCGAACGGCTGATCCGGAGGCTCAATGCCAAAGGCTATACCGTTAGTCATAATCCCGAAGAGCCTTCCGGAGAATACGTGATGGTCAATACATGCGGATTCATAGGCGATGCCAAAGAGGAATCAATCAATCTGCTTCTGGAACTCTCGAGGCTTAAAGATGACCGCAAGATCGGCAAGATCGCGGCCATGGGATGTCTCACCGAAAGATACCTCAGCGATCTCAAAGCCGAAATGCCGGAAATTGACCTTGTCTACGGCAAATTCGACTGGGATAAATTTGCGGATGATCTTCCCGATCTGAAGCATTCCGAAAGACCTGCCGAATGGGACCGCGAACTTACCACTCCCCCCTACTCCGCTTATATAAAGATCTCGGAAGGATGCAACAGATTCTGCGCTTTCTGCGCCATACCTCTGATCACCGGAAGACACAAATCCAGACCGGAGGAAGAAATTCTTGAGGAAGTACGCGTTCTTGCCAGAAAGGGAGTGAGAGAATTCAATGTCATCGCACAAGATCTCTCAAGCTATGGTCTCGACCTATATAAAGAGCATCGACTTGCGGATCTTATTGACCGGATGGCAGATATAAAAGGAGTTGAATGGATTAGGCTTCATTACGCTTATCCGGCCGATTTCCCGATGGAGCTGCTTGACGTTGTGGCCCGCAGAGATAACGTCTGCAATTATCTCGACATAGCGTTGCAACACATTTCAGATTCACAGCTGAAACGGATGAGACGCCGTATTGGCAAAGAAGATACTCTTAAGCTGCTCGCTGAAATAAGAGACAGGGTGCCGGGCATACGCCTGCGCACCACACTCATGGTCGGTTTTCCTGGAGAGACTGAGGAGGATTTCGAAGAACTCATGGACTTCGTAAGGACACAGAAATTCGACAGAATGGGTGCGTTCGCCTATTCCGAAGAAGATGACACATACGCAGCCACCAACTATGACGACGATGTGCCTGAAGAAGTTAAACAAGACCGTCTTGACAGACTGATGGCCCTGCAGGAACATATATCTGAAGAACTTAACGAAAAACAGATCGGTTCAAAAGTACGGCTTCTTGTGGAAGAATATGAAGGAGACACCGCAATCTGCCGGTCGGAATGGGATTCGCCGGAAGTGGATTTATCCTACAGAGTGACCGGCACACAAGCAGCTCCGGGAGATTTCATAGAAGCAATCGTGACAGAGGCAATGCCCTTTGATTTTATCGCGGAGGCATGCGAAAATCGGAACAAATAAGCGTATGAACTGGTTTGCCTACAGATTGCCCGGAAAGAATAGAATAGAAACCGGTTGTTCGGATAGTCTTAAAGAAGGATTAGGAACACCGGGGTTCGCCATCGCTCCATTCGACGGTAATGCGGATGGCATATTCACCATACCTTATGATTCACAGGATGGTTTGTTCACCATACCCTCCGACTGTGAAAAGGATACATTATATCCTTTTCCCGAAACGGAAACCGATAAAAATCTGCATAATTCAGCCGTCCGTCAGATCAAAAAACAGATAAACGACGGCGTTCTCGACAAATGCGTTCTCGCCCGGGTAATTGTCAGAAAAGAGCAGATTGCTCTGCACTCTACCTTTCAGGAACTTTGCATGGCATATCCGGAAGCATTCGTATTCTGTTTTCATACCACGCCTTCGGGCACATGGATAGGCGCGAGTCCGGAAATTCTTCTTGAGAAATTCGGCAACAGACTGACCACGATGGCCCTCGCCGGGACAAGACCGACATACTCCTCAGAGGAATGGGATGATAAAAACATCGGAGAACAAAAGATAGTGACTTCTTTTCTGTCTGCAAAAATGAAAGAAGCCGGACTTGAACCGATTATCGGAAAGACACGCACTCATAATGCGGGACCGGTCGAGCATCTCAGAACCATAATAAGCGCAGAGGTCGATACAACTGATGAAAAAGCCGGTTTACTGCAGGCTATAAAAACCGCAAGAGCTCTTTCTCCCACTCCGGCACTGGCAGGCTATCCCCGTAAGAGAGCCATGCAATTTATCGGAGATATTGAAGATTTCGAGAGAGGATATTACGGTGGATTCTGCGGTCCCGTCGCTGAAAACGGAGATTTCTTTTTCGGAGTGAATCTGAGATCGGCACGTGTAGAGCGGAACAGATTCTGCATTTACGCCGGAGGAGGCATAATGAAGGAATCGGATCCCGATTCCGAATGGACAGAGACCGAAAGAAAGGCATCGACATGCCTTGACAAATTCCATTATATAACTATTTAAACCTTAAATAAAGAGATTATGAACATTAAAACAAAAATGACAACGGCAATGTGTGTCGCACTTGGCTTAGGCATCACGCCGGTCATGGCGCAAGAGCACACAAAGAGTCTTGATGTCAAGGGAATCGACAACACTGTTCCCGCACAGAAAGATTTCTATCACCATGTGAACACAAAATGGCAAAAGAATCATCCGCTGACACCGGAGTATTCGCGTTACGGACAGTTCAACATCCTGAACGATTCGAGCAACAACCGTATCAAACGCATCGTGACCGGTCTGGCGGCCACGAATCCCAAACCAGGCACTAACGCCTACAAGATCGCGACCATCTATGAACAGGGAATGGATTCCGTGCGTCGTAACAAAGAAGGCGCCGCTCCTATAAAGGCAAAACTTGCAAAAATAGAGAATACCAAACCTGAGGAAATGGGTGATCTTTTCCGCTATATGCACCGTTATGAGGCCTCTCCCCTCTTCGGAGTCATGATGATGGAAGATCTCGCCAACAGCCAGGTATATTCGATGTATGTCGGAAGTGCCGGACTGGGACTCGGAGACCGTGACTATTACCTTCTCAACGACAAACGCAATAAAGAAGTCCGCAACGCCTATGTCAAGCTGATCGAGACAGACATGCAACTTGCAGGCTACAATAAGAAAGATGCTAAACGCATTGCAAAAAATGTGCTCAAGATCGAGACTCTTATGGCCGACTCGACGTGGACCCGCGAACAAAGCCGCAACATACCCGCAATGTACAATCCCCGCACCATCGAGCAGATCGAGACTCTCTATCCCAATCTTCCGGTCCGCGCCCTCATCGAGGATATGGGAATAGCTGTTCCCGAGATGGCCATTGTCACCGAGATGAATACAGTGAAACAGGCAGACAATCTTATGAAAAGTCTTACTGACCGCGAAAAGAAAGACATTTATCTGTGGAATATCGTATCAAGCGCGGCACGCTATCTCAGCGATGATTTCTCTAAAGCATCATTCGAGTTCAACAAAGTAATGTCAGGCGTAGAACAGGAACGCCCCCGTTGGAAAAAATCACTCGGCACAGTCGAGGGCGTTATGGGAGAAGGCATCGGCGAGCTTTATGTGGAGCAGTATTTCCCTGAAAGTTCCAAGACATATATGGAAGGTCTTGTAGAGAATCTCCGCAAGGCACTCGGAAAACACATCATGCATCTTTCATGGATGACAGATGACACCAAGTTCGAAGCACTCAAAAAACTCAACTCGATAACTGTCAAGATCGGTTATCCAGACAAATGGAAAGACTATTCTCTGCTGAATATCGACCCACAGCTCAGCTATTACGAGAACATGCACAACGCCGGTCTCTGGGCATTCGACCGCCAGATCGAGAAATGGGGCAAACCTGTGGACCGCAGCGAATGGGGCATGACACCGCAGACCATAAACGCATATTATAACCCGATAAACAACGAGATTGTGTTCCCTGCCGGCATACTTCAGGCTCCTTTCTATGATCCGGAATCAAGCGATGCGGAGAACTATGGCGGCATCGGTGTTGTCATCGGCCATGAACTCACCCATGGATTCGACGACCAAGGCTGCAATTTCGATGCAGACGGCAACATGTCCAACTGGTGGACAGAAGAAGACAGAGCGGCTTTCTCCACATTGACAAAAGGCCTCGCAGACCAGTTCAGCGCGGTAGAAGTACTGCCGGGTCTTATGGCTAACGGTGAATACACTCTCGGAGAGAATATAGCGGATCAGGGCGGTCTACGTGTGGCCTACACCGCATTTCTTGACTCACAGAAGAAAAAGGGGGTTGACATAACGACTGAAAAGATCGACGGATTCGATCCCGTTCAGATCTTCTACATGAACTTCGCAAATCTCTGGGCAACCAACATACGCGATGAGGAAATACGCAACCTCACTACAGGTGACGTACATTCTCTCGGCATCAACCGTGTGAATGTATCGCTCAAGAACATCGAACCTTTCATCAAGGCATTCAATGTAAAAGAAGGCGACGAGATGTTCCGTCCGGAATCAGAACGTGTGATAATCTGGTAAGCAGCGGCAGTCCCGATATCACAACAGGAAATTAATAAATAGCCCCGAGATCACTCAGATCCCGGGGCTATTGCGTATCGGCGATATCAATTGCCTGTGTCCGAATTAATCTTCCCGAGATAATCTTCAAGCGATATATCGTCGGGTTTACCGATTTTCCTGCAGAGTCTCCATTTCGACTGACGTACGGATTCGGGCCGGATATTCATCAGCTTGGCTATGCGCTTGTTGTCGAGTTCCAACAGAGTATAGACGGCTATTTTAAGATAGCTTTGTGCAAGTCCCGGAGCAAGAGACTCCAATCGATTGAAAAAATCAGGATGTATGATCTCATACATGTCACGTTCAAGTCTGTCGCCCTCCGATTCCGACAGAAGAAGCTTTATTTCCGTCTCAAGACGCCGCATCTCGGAATCCTTCATATTTCCCGTCTTTCTCATATCGGTCAGAGAATCCCTTACACCCGAAAGTACCCTTTCCTGATTCTCTATAGTAATAGTCGCGGCATCAGCTTTACGTCGCGTTCTGGCAAGCGCCAGCTCCCGCTGCACCCTTTCGAGTTTCTGACGCGCGTTATATCTTATAAGCCATATGGCTACAATCGTAGATATAAGCACAAAAGCAAATGCAAGAGCCCCGATAAACATATTGCGGCGGTATATCTGCCGCAGATGCCGTGTCTCGGCCATTTTTATCTCATTCAGCGCGTTCATGCGCATAACATCGGATGAATGTCTTAGAGCGAGCGCAGAATCCATCTGCTCCTCATACGCGACACGATAAAGATACGCGCTGTCAGGAAATCCTTCCTGCATTTTCACGATGCTGCGGGCAAGCAGAATTATGGCCCGCTGATTGGGATCACTGACGTAACGTAAATTCCTCACAGATCTGTCAGAATATATCGAAGCGGAATCAGGATGTCCGTGACGTATAAACCAAAATGCCATCATTCCGTCGCAGAAACCGGAAAGCTCATTATTGAGCTGCATTTCCGATCGTCCGGCCATAGCCTTACGCAGATATTCTATACTGTCGGTCTCCAAAAAAAGATTACGCAAAACCATACTGTGAGTCGCACTGTCGCGCATACATACAGCATCTCCAGCCACAGATCTCAACATGAGGACAGAGCTGTCGGGATAGCCGATCTGCCTTACTGCACTCGCCCGGTTGATTTTATTTTTCACAACTGATCGGGTATACCCTAAACGCTCATTGAGAGAATCAGCCATATCGTAATATTCCAACGCGTCATGCGCTTCACCTACCTTCGCCAGCAAATTGCCGATATTTATGCACACACGCGCTTCAAGTGCCGGATCCTTTACATCGCGTGCATAATCAAGAGATCTGCAATAAAAATCATATGCCTCGGGATCCATGGAGTTCGAAAGAGGAATACGCAGATTGTCTATGCGCATTCTATCATATGCGTAACGGACAGAGTCATTAAGATGCCCGGCTTTTACAAACAAATACAAAGCTGAATCCGATTCATCATTTTTCATGGCATAACGCGCCTTCCAGAAAAGGAGTCGGGAATCCATCACTCTTTTCATTACAGTATCCGTCTCAACAGAATTAATCTTTTCGAATTCAATAATGGCACGGCTTATGCTGTCATCGGAAGCATCTTCATTAAAAAGCCGTTCAAGTTCCAGCATAATACTGTCAGAAGCGTTGTCAAGAGACTTCCATTTATATGGATCGAGAGTCTTATACCGGTTACAGGCTATAGCCAACAACATCGACAAAAGGATAAAAAATAGAATTTTCGACTTCATTATACGAATTAATTTTCAGACATCATACAGTCTACAATTGCAAATTTATTCAAAAAATCGCGAAATAACGGCATATTACAAGTCAGTAGACGGCCAGTAGACGCAATTTACTTGTCAAAAGATATATAATGGCATAAATTTGTTGCGAATTTCAAAGAAATCGTTTTTGTCAAGGCGCCAGACAGAAGTAAGGTCCACGACTTCTTAAGAAGAACATGCCTTTATGGACCGGAAGGCAAACCAAACATCAAATTATGAGAACACTCAATATCTCATTACTGACAATCGCGACAATCGGACTCGCACTATCGTCATTAGCCATAACCACGCATCATAAGTCTGACAACATACTATACAAAAATAGAGAGATCAAAAGTTCGAGATATGTCACCCCTCCGGCTACCAAGGCCGAATGTCTGATACTTCCTAAAGAAATAGAAGAAAAAAAACACCATGTAAGAATAAAAATTCTTAACTCGGACGGTATGATAAGTCCGGATTACTATAGTGTCAACAACTGTGCAGCCATAGGAGAATGGGGTGCGGTCATTTTTGAAGAAGACCATGAAAATCCTACATATTGGTATGCCGATCTACCTGAAGGTCACTCTGACTTATTGTTAAATATGTTTAAAGTTGAAAATTATGATCTTAAACATCTCATATATCTTGTAAAAAAAGATTTGACGATAGATAAAGATATTGAGATTATAATAGATGCTGAAGAAGCAACCTTGTTGCATTCTTTCAAGTCTGTAAAAAATAATGGACAGGAACTTACAACTCCATTATACAGAATGACCGAGAATCCCGACAATCCATATGTAATGAATATGGAACTTCTGGAAGAGGGAACTGTAGATGACTGTACAATACAAACAATTTTCTGTAGCGAGAAATATGGTCCTATGTTCAAGTACATCTGTACTAGCAACTGCCGAATAGAGGGATATCAGTCACCTTTTGAAGTGGCAAATTGCTATACAAACGAAGCAGAAGGTTACTATGTCATACAAAATCGCGCATACCAATCTGAAAATGAAACAAACGAGATCGTCACATTGATTCCAGATAATCCGGATCAATTAAATGTCTCAAACGATATAGATGATTTTTTCAATATAGAAATACCTTTAATTGAACAGACTTTGGCCGGTAAAGAGACAGAACATCAACCGGCAGAAGGGTCTTTTCCGCAATTTGAAATGATATATTATGGTAAAAAGATAGGTTCAAGAGATTTTTTTGTTCCCGGTTTGTTAAATCCTGGAAAAGAACAGAGAAACTGCAGGAATATAAAGTTAAGCTTACCATCACGAAAAGATCTTCAAAAAAATTTGAAAATGGAATTTTCTCCGCAAGCTATGGATATGGTGGTCA
>ERZ860264.1255-NODE-1255-length-18125-cov-3.487106_pt1 | contig 18125 bp, 14 predicted proteins | sample MGYA00509980_ERZ860264 | MGnify/ENA primary metagenome ERZ860264 (study PRJEB30046, sample SAMN00715212) | human gut metagenome | study: EMG produced TPA metagenomics assembly of the A metagenome-wide association study of gut microbiota in type 2... | reverse complement strand
ATTTCTTACGGACCCGGCCGAGAGTATCTTCAGCTATCTCACGGCCAAAAACGGGGTCGCATCCCTGATAGACGACGTCAATCTTGTCGGCCGGTGTACCGTAGTAGTCCATTATCTCGCGTTTGGTATATTCGCTCACGGCAATCACCCGGTCGGCCATCCGGCAAGCCCTTCGGAACTTATAGTTGTAGATCATCCGGTCTATCAGGTGATAGTACTCCGGACAGTGGAGGAAAATCAGGTCGTGGATGGTCACCACGCTGCGGCATCCGGCGCGCCGGATGTTCAGCGGCAGCTCGTTGCTCAGGCCGTGGAAGATGTCCATCCCGTCGCGGCTTATGTCCGACGTCACGCCCCATACGCGCCACAGCGACCTCAGTTTCCGCCACATCCACGTCAGCGGGAAGTGGACGTGAAGCCTGTCGAGCGTCGGAATCTCGTGGAAGAACGGCGTGCGCCGCGGGTCGGGCGTGTAGAGATGATATTCGTTGTCCGGTTCACGCTGCGAGAGAATGCGCAGCGTGAACCGGCTGTAGTTGCCCAGCCCGGTGCGGTTCTGTGCCGCCCGTTTGGCGTCAAATCCTATTTTCATCCCCATCAGTTTTGTTCTTTTCCGTCTGTTTCCTGCTGAAACGGTACATCTCTATGCCCCGTTTCGGAGCCTGATAGCACAGTTCGAAGGCATATCCCTCCTTCTCAAACAGCGGCAGCCGGTAGGCGGCGTCATCGTGGGGAATGAGCAGGAAGCCATCCGCGGGGCGCTCATAATAGAAACTGCCGATTCGGTCGCCGAGATAGAAGTTCAGTTCGAAGAAGTGAAGCGGGTCGCCCTTGACCTTCAGGCTCAGCTCCATGAACTCGTAGAGCCGTCCCTCGGAGGCCGGTGCGCGACGGTCAATCTCGGCCGCAATGTCCTTGACGGACTTGCTGTTGAGCACCGTCGGCGTATAGACACCGTCGAGAGCTATGTATATTGCCATTATCAATATGATCAGCCGTCCGGCAAGCAGCGCTCCCGTGGCTTTTCGCCACCGCCACCAGCAGACGCCGGCCACGGTGGGCACGAGCACCATCAGCCAGCTCATCAGCCCGCCGATGTCCTCCAGAGCGTGGAGCATGGCGATGTTCTGACCCGCGTGGCGGCCCGTTCCGAAGACACTTTCGGGAATGAGGTGAAGCTCAACGGCGACGAAGGCGGCGAAGAGCAGCGACGTCAGCACGGCCAGCGTGCCGCCGAAGATGCGCAGAATCTGCGGCCGGCGGTCGGCCGCGGTCAGAATCCACCGGGCTGCGAGATAGCCGATGAAGGGATACATGGGCATGAGATAGACCGAGCGCTTGCTTTCCGGTATGCAGTAGAAGACGAAGATGACGATGACGTTGACCCATGCGAAGAGGTCCACGCTGTCTATGCTGCGGACAGCCGCGGACAGTTGTCGCCACATCCGGCGTATCCGCCCCGTGGCAGCGTCATCGGCTGACGCCCATGACGTCATCCGGTGCCACGTCCCGCGGTAGTCGGCGAAGAAAAGGGCTATGATGAGGAGCAGCGTCCATGGAACATAACCGGCCACGAGCGTGACCACATTGAACGTCCACGGGAAGGCGTGGGCCTTGTATGTCATCGTTCCGGTCATGCGGCCGATGTTCTCCTCATATATCAGGTCGAGCAGCTCCTGCCCGCCGTTCTGCCATGCGGCGCAGAACCACGCCGCATACAGCGACAGGGAGAGCAGTCCGAAAGCGGCCAGACTGAAGAACGCACGCCAGAAGGAGACGCCTCTCAGCAGCAGGAACACACCCGTCGTCAGACAGGGCAGGACCGAGCCTATGGGGCCTTTGGTCAGCGTGCCGAGCCCCATGAGCAGTATGGCCGTCCACGGTATGCCGCGCATGCCGCGTTCGTACCATCCGTAAAGCCCGTAGGTCGCGCCGACGATACAGGCCGTCAGAACCATGTCCACGCGGCAGTTTGCTCCGGCGCGGTGGAGCTCGAAGCTGGTGTAGGCCACCAAGGCGGCCACAAGAGCCGTCGTGTTGCCCTTCCGCCGGGCGTAGAACGCGAAGCCGCCAAGCGTCATCAGTATCAGCGCCACGGCCGACGGCAGCCGCGAGGTGACCTCCGTGACCTCTCCCCACAGGGCCGAGACGGCGGCTATGCACCAATGGAAGAACGGCGGCTTATAGGCTATCTCGCCGTAGCTGTTGCGCGGCAGAATCCAGTTGTCGTCCGTCAGCATGGTCATGGCCACGATGGACTCACGGGGTTCGCCCTTGGTGTGATAGTCAAAAAGTCCGATGAACGGCAGCAGGGTGGCCACGCATATCAGCGCGAGCATCCAAAAGGTCTTGTTGCGAAGAAGTTGTCTCATTCTGCAAAAGTACAAAGAAAAGGCGTAAAACGAGCAAGAAACCAATAAAAACAAACAACAACCCAACACAACCCCTACACCCTCCTTTAGGTTTGTTGGGGGTAGGATTTTAGGTGTGGGTCTTAGGCTTGCAAGGTAATCATACCTCTTCACTCATCACTCTTCTCTCTTACTTAAAGAAAATATCACGGAATTTAACACTTGAAAATTCTAATTCTGGAGAGCGGTGAAGCGGAAATATTGACATTCCGCCGCCGTTGTCCTCCCGTTTTTCGTCCGTCTCTGACCTGGGAGGCCCTTACGGCTCTGCAGCGGGGCCGCTTTCGCATGCTGGCGGCGGCCCCGTCGTCATGCAACGAGGGCCCCGTTGCAAGGCCGTAAGGCCCTTACGGCAGAACAAAAGACGACAAAAAGTTGCACACTTCGACTGTTTTCGCCGTAACAAGCTGACAGTCAGGTGATAAAAGATGCACGCGCAAAACTCGCGAATTTGCGGCCAAAAGATTTTCATTTCTGAATTCTTCAAGGATTTCGAGGCATTTGTCCACTTAATTCCGAGTTTTTAACAGTCGGACTTCAACGCAAAGACGCTGGGCCGCAAAGGTCTTATATTTAAAGGCTCATCCGGCATCTGGAGTGACATGCCTTTCTGCGATATGTCACTCCAAATGACAGATGAACCACAAATAAAATGTGATAAACGGCATATTGCATAAGAAAAGAGAGGCCGCAGGGCGGTACTTTCAGTAAAGTTTCGTAACTTTGCGGCTAAAACAATAACATTCAAAAATAACAAGTCATGAACTATCTTGATAGAAACGAGTTTAACTTTGAACCGTCCGAACGGGTCAAAGAAGCCTTCAGAAATTTCGATATAAGCAACTTCTGTTTCTATACGCGCATATACGACCGTGGCAAGAAGAGCATACTGTCAGAATATCTGTCCGGACTCTACGGCATCGACGAGAAGCAGGTCCTGCTGGGCTACGGCGCGGAAGACCTGCTGAAGATGGCCATCCACTTCTTCCTTACGGACGGCGACAACAGGACGATGCTCATCCCGAAGTTCTCCTGGTGGTACTACAAGTCGATAGCCAGCGAGGTGCGAGGCGAGACAATCCAGTATCCGGTCTATGAGACGGAAGACACCTTCAGATATGACATGGACGAGCTGCTGGCCATGATAGCCGACGTCAACCCGCGCATACTGCTCATCGCGTCTCCCAACAACCCGACGGGCAACGGACTGACCGCCCAGGAGATGGCCCGCATCATGGAGAACGTGCCGGAGAAGACCATCGTCGTTGTCGACGAGGCCTACGCGTCGTTCACCGGCAGCGACACCGGCTATATCAAGGAGCTGGTGGAGAAGCATCCCAACATGATTGTCTGCCGGACATTCTCGAAGTTCTACGGTCTGCCCGGACTGCGGCTCGGCTTCGGATTTACGGGCCAGAGCGGGCTCATGGAGCGCTTCAGCCGCTACGCCAACAAATATCTCGGCTACGACCGGCTGTCCGAAGAGATGGGCATCGCCGCACTGGAGTCGGAGGACCACTACAGGAAGATAGCCGGAGTGATGGACGAGGCACGCCGGATGTACACGGAAGAAATCGGCGCGCTCAGAGGATTTAAGGTCTACCGGTCCGTGGCCAACTTCATCCTCATCAAATACCCGATAGAGCTGAAGCCGGCCCTGCAGGCGGAATTCGCCGGCGAGGACTATAAGGTGAAGTTCATGGACGAGCCGGACCTGAACACCCACATGCGCATAACCCTCGGACGCCGCGAGCAGAACAGGACCGTGGCCGACGTCATATTGAGGATAGCAAAACAGGCCGGACTATGATAGCGGTTATCCTTGCGGCCGGAATGGCCTCGCGTCTGCGCCCGCTGACGGACGACAGGCCGAAATGTCTGCTCAAGGTCGGCAGCCGCACGCGCACCGTCGACGCACTGCTTGCGGCCGGAGACATCACGGAGCTGGTCGTCGTGACGGGCTACCGCGGAGACATGATACGTAGTTTCATCACCGAAAACTATCCGCATCTGGCCGTCCGCTTCGTCGACAACGCCGACTACAGCACGACGAACAACATCTATTCGCTGTGGCTCACGCGTGAGCATGTGGCCGGCCGTGACTTCATCCTGCTGGACAGTGACATACTCTTCGACCCGCAGACGGTGGCGCGGGTGCTCTCCGTCACGGAGACAAACCTCGCCCTCAACCGCCACGAGCTGGGCGAGGAGGAGATAAAGATAATCACCGATGCCAACGGCTTCGTGACGGAAATCAGCAAGACGTGCTCCATCGAGCGGAGCATAGGCGAGTCCGTGGGCATAGAGAAGATGAACGCCGACTATTCCAAGGCCCTGTTTGAAGAGCTGGAGACCATGATATGTGACGAAGGACTGACCGGCATTTTCTATGAACGGGCCTTCGAGAGGCTCATCCCGCGCGGCCACAGGTTCCGCGTGACAGATGTGACCGACCTCTTCTCGATGGAGCTTGACACGGTGGAGGATTTTGAACAGGCCAGGGACAGGATACCGGAAGAGCTGTTCTGACAGCCGGAAGGACGAAAAAAGAAAGAAGCAATATGGTGGAATATGACATAAAGGACGTGCAGAGCCGCATCATACGCATCTTGAATGCGGTGGACGGCGTGTGCAGGGAACACGGACTGACATACTATCTGTGGGCCGGAACCATGCTCGGGGCCGTGCGCCACAAGGGCTTCATCCCGTGGGATGACGATGCGGACATAGCCATGCCGCGTGAGGACTATGAGAAACTGATAAGTCATCCGGAATGGATGCCGGCGCCGTTTGAGTTCATCTGTGCCGAAAACGACGGCGACTATCCGTTGCCCTTCGCCAAGATACAGGACGCAAGCACCACCATCATCGAACGCATGCATCTGAAATATCTCGGCGGAATCTATATAGATGTCTTCCCGCTGGACGGCGTTCCGGCAGGAAAGCTGGCGCAGCGGTGCCATTTCGCCCGGTATCAGTTCTACAAGAAGGTGCTCTATTATATCTATCGTGACCCTTACAAGCATGGCCACGGCCCCAGCTGCTGGATTCCGTTGCTGTCAAGACGGCTGTTCACAAAGGACGGAGTGCAGAGAAGCATAAGGAAAATCATGATGAAATATGGTTATGGCGCGTCAGAACTGGTGGCCGACTATGACGACGGCATGCGCGGCATAACGGATAAGAACATCATCGGAAAGCCGTCGCCATATATGTTTGACGGACACGAACTGATGGGAGTTGAGCGGTATGACGCCTATCTGAGCAAGAAATACGGCGACTATATGACCATACCTAAGGCCAACGACCGTCATCAGCATAAATTCCATTTTGTGGATCTTGACCGTTCATACCGTGAACATGAGGATATGATGGAACAATAAGGAAACCGGGAAGCCGGAGCGGAAAAGCTCAGACTTCCCGGTTTGCTTTATTTGTAGGATATGGTGGGCGTAAGGGTGAGGGACATTGGCCGGATAAAACGATAGGCAGATTGTGTCTATCTGAATAAATCGTCCATTGTCAGTATCGTGACAAACGTGGATGTATGTATGCCGTCCCGCAACCCGAAAGTTGTGATAAGGGTTGGCCACAAGGATTCTCTTACCCCGCTTTCAAGACGGAATGCCTCGACCCTGTTGCGGATTTTCTTGTTCTCTGTATTGTCAAGTGTAAAATCAGCTTCACTATATTTTATCTCAAACAGATTGATGACACCGTCCGCCCGTTCCAGAATCAAGTCAATCTGGGCTTTAGGCACACTCTGCTTACTACGCCATGAATAGAATTTAGTGGAAATCCTGTCTATGTGCAATGCTTCCTTTATTTGTGTGACGTGGCTCATGCAGATACGTTCAAAACAGAGTCCAAGCCATGTGTTCACTTCCGGTGTGCCTATATGGTTGCTCCAATATCTGACTTCAGTTTCTGCCCGGGGAATGAATGTCAGATAGAATAAGGAATAGAAATCCATCAACTGATATATTGCTGAATTTCTTTTTATGGTCTTATTGCGGACTACATATTTCCTTATGATGTCACAATTGATAAGATCCTCTAATTTGCCGCTGAGGGAACCGCTTGATTCTTTTGCAAGCATAGTCCGTAGTTCATCCCGTGTCATCCCGGTCTTTACCTTTGCTAAGGCACTGACAATGGACATATACGAATCAGGCGATCTGAAGACGTTTGTATTCTCTGCGCATCTCTTCTTCCTCACTGAAGAACAGGCGGTCTATGTTCATGGCAAAGCTCTCATGGCTGTGCAACAGACTGAGATAATACGGAACACCTCCTAATGCCATGTAAGCCTGCATGACGGCAATACGCTCCCATTTGAATCCACGGCTTTTAAGATATAGTTCTGTCTCATGCAAATTGAAAGGATGTAAATGAATCTCATGGGTGATACGGTCATGTAATCCGCCTTTATCATTGACAATATTACGTATCATCCAGGAGGTGGCGCTACCACATACAATCAGTGTCAGATTGTCTTGCAGGGAAGCCCAACTGTTCCAGAAATACCCCAGTGCCCGTATAAACCCGGAACGTTGTGTGTCCATTGACGGTAGTTCATCAAGAAAAACAATACAGCGACGCTTTTTGTTCAGGTTCTTCTTCAGGTGGATTTTCAAGATTCTGAAAGCCTCCATCCATGACTTGGGCTTATCGGGCAATATACCGCTATATTCTTGCATTGCGTCAATGAATGCTTCCATCTGTTCGTCTGCCGTACCGCCTAATACCCCAGTCATGGAAAATGCCATCTTTCCAGAGAACAGCCGGTTGACAAGATATGTCTTGCCCACGCGTCGTCGGCCATATATGGCGATAAATTCGGACCGGCTTGATGATGCGTATTCTTTCAGTAGCCGGATTTCCTGTTCTCTGCCTATTAATTTGTCCATAACTTATAAAAGTATTGATATGATGTTGTAAAGGTAATAAATAAAACCAATAAACAATTCAGTTTTTTCCAAAACTTTTTCTTATTTATGTTTTTGGAAAAAACTCAAGCCTGTTTATGCGGCATCATCAGAAGATACTTTTATGAATATTCAGGAATAAGTGGAATAACTTGTGTATGTTGTTGTATATACGGGAAATATGGGGTCTTCACAACTCCAGCCGGAAATCCACTTCATGCTTCTTTTGATAGCGGGTCCAGAACTTGCGCCTTTCTTCCATGGCGTAGGCCAGAGCCTCTTCTTCATCGAACCCTCTTGCGGCGGCATACTCGCGTATCATGAGCGTGAAGAACCGTTTCGGCCCCCAGAGACGCTTGAAGTTGGACAGACCTTTCTGCATCGTGACGGAACCGAAATACATGCGGTTGATGTCGACGAGCGAGAACCGGTAGTCGCCGGAGGGCGTAAGGGTGTAGAGGATGTTGCCGGGAGAGTAGTCGAGGTGCATGAGCTGTTTCTCATGGATGGTCGCCGTGAAGCGTGCGAACTCCTCTGCCAGTGTCTCGTATGTGCCTTCCTTGGCGTTGCCGATGTCGTATAGGGTGTGCTCGTATGGACACTGAATGCTGACGAAATAGCTGAAACCGAGCAGTCCGAAGCGTCGCTCCTCGATGTACGCCACGGCTTCGGGAGTGCTGATGCCGCGCGAAAGGAGTATCTGCGGATAGTTGTAGGCCCGCAGTCCCTTTGGCTTGCGTATGCCGGAGGAATATATCAGAAGATTCGGTCCCGAGGGGCGGTGGTAGCGCTTGACGTTGAGCATGGTGGCGTCGGGGAGCGTGAACACCTTGATGGTGTTGCGCCCTTCGTGGATGGTGTCCCCACTGGCGGAAAAGACGTGGGGTATGCTCTCGATGAAGCCGCTCAGATGGCTGTACTTCGGATTGGTCTGTATGGTGGTCATTCTGATGTCTTTTTTATTTGTCAAGTGTCTCACAGGCTTCTTTGAGGGCACGTCTGAGGTAGTGGCCTTCGATGAAACTGTTGCTGACGCGCATGATGTTTTTGCGCATGGCGGCATAGTCGTCGGCCGTGATGCCGTCAAGAGCCTTGGTGAGGTCGGCTATGCTGTCGATGCAGATGCCTATCTGCTCCTTGCGGACGAAAGAGGCAAGGGCGGCGCCGCTCCATATTATGATGGGCAGTCCGGCACGGATGTAGAACGAAACCTTGTGGGGAGTGTTGAATGTGAGGTATTCTCCGAAATTGCCGGTGCATCCGTCAAGCGAGTCTCCGTCCCATACGAGGCCGAAATCTCCGTCGACGCCGCTTATGAAAGCGTCTGCGGGGGTGAAGTCGTGGAATATGATGTCGTCACATTCGCGCAGTGACGGCAGCCCTTCACGGTTGCCGTAGATATGGAGCCGGTAGCCTTTGATGATGTCGGGAAGGAGCGTGATGAAGGCGTTCTTGCGCATGGCCAGGGCTCCGGCATATACGACGCGGGCCTGACCCGGTGTATATGATGATGTCTCGCGACATCTGGCTTCCGACTGATAGTCGAAGACGCCCAGCGCACCGGTTGCCTTGGTCAGCCCGTGGGCCTTCAGCCACTGTTCCATTGTCTCGTTTGAGGCTATGACATAATCGGCGCACATGAGGCGGCTGATCTCCTTCTTCTCAGTCAGCTTCTTGCGTCTGAAGACTCCGAGGTCGTGGATCAGGGCTACGGTCTTTGCTCCGCGCAGTCTGGCAACGCCGCAGATGAAGGCAAAATACTTCTTGATGGGATATTGAAGGAACACGATGTCACCAGGACGGACCCTTAGCGTATAGACCAGGACGCCGATGAGATTGTACAGGAACGTGACAATCTTGTTACGGCTGAATGAGCGCGGCAGACTGAGGTTGATTCCCCCTATGCGGGAAATGATGTCCTCGTTGTCTGTCCGGGCTTTGTTGCCGGAGCTGGCTGTTCCGCGATAGTTGCGCGAGATATAGCATAATCTTCTCATTTCGGTCTGTTTTTTAAGGGTACATAAAGAGTTCATGGTGCTGGCGGAGCGGTTGGAGGCCTGTCGTCATTGGCGCTTGCGCTTCCAGCGGTTGTGTGTCCAGAGATACGTGTGGGGCGCGGTGCGTATCGATTCCTCCAGCATGGCGAAGAAGCGGCGGGTGATTTCAAACTCTTCGAGCTCCTGCGGACGGTCTGTCAGCAGGCGGAAGGTGCAGACGTAATGGCCGCGCCGCGGACGTTGCATGTCCACGTAGAAGACAGCGTTGTTCATCTTGCGCATTATCCGCTCGGCTCCCGTGAAGACGGGAGTGTCGTGGTTGAGGAAGTCGAGCCACAGATGGATGTTCTCCCATTTCGGCGTCTGGTCGGCGATATAGCCGAAGAGCGACATGCGGTTGTCCCGCTTGTATTCCACCAGACGGCGCAGGATGTCCTTCTTGGGTATGCACACGCCGCCCATGCTCTGACGGATGTCGATGAAGAGACGGTCGAAGGCTTTGTTATAGAGCGGGTGGTAGATGAGGCCCATGACGGCGTCGTTGTGGCGGTCGAAGGCAATGCCGGTGGCGGAGAGCCACTCCCAGTTGCAGTAGTGGCCGAGTATGGCGGCGCAGGTCTGGCCGCGGTCGAAACATTGCTCTATCTGCTCGACGTTGCGGAACTCGATGTGTTTCAGCAGACGGTCTGAACTGATGGACAGTAGCTTTATGGTTTCGTTGAAATAGTCGCAGAGAAAATGGTAGAAACGGCGCTCGATGTGCTTTATTTCCTTCAGGCTCTTGTCGGGAAACGATGTCGTGAGGTTCTTGCGGACAATCTTCCTGCGGTATCTAACGACATGGTAGACAATGATGAAACCGATGTCTGACAGCAGATAAAGCACGCGCAGAGGCAGCAGCGACACGGCGTAGAACACGGCGTGCAGTATCATGTATGTTATGTTTTCCTTCCTGTTCATCTGTTCTTAAGGTCATTGGATGTGACTTGGAGGATGGCCTTGCCCATCCTCTCCAGCTTTCCGGCGTCGTCACTTTGGTTTGCAGCCATGCCGCCGGCATCCAGGTCGTAGACGATATATCCCGTGCTGTCGGTGAGCATGAAGCCGTTGTTGTATGTGTTCATGGCCGTCGGATAGCGGTAGGTGTCACTGAGAACGTCGCGGCTGAAGGCAAACTCGTCGTGGCTGATGCCCATCCGGCCGAGCAGCGTGGCGGCAAGGTCGGTCTGATTGCATATCAGGCTGATTTCCTTGGGCTGTCTGACGGCTCCTCCTGTCCATATCATGGGGATGTGGTTGTAGAGCAGCTGCGTGTTGTCAATCCCGCCGTATCTTATGCTATGGTCGGGGAGCATGATGACAAGGAGATTGTCCCATGCCGGTGTGGCGCGCAGACGGCTGATGAACTGTCCGATGCAGCGGTCGAGATAGTGGAACGAATTGAGCACTTCGTCGTCCATGTCACGTGTCGGGACGTCCCAAGGCTCATGGCTGCTCAGCGTCGAGTAGCCGATAAGAAAGCGGCCGCCGTCTTTCCGGGAGGTGATCATGTCGTAGAGCCGGCCGAACGTTATGTCGTCACGGACGCCCCATTTGGCCGACCTCTGCTCTTCTTTCGTGAAGTCGTCCATGCTGGTCAGGCGCTCAAATCCGGTGCTGATGAGATAGCTCCGCATGTTGGTGAAGTTGATGTCGCCGCCGTAGAGATATTCCGTTGTGTAGCCTTCGCGTTTCAGGCTGGCTGCTATTGACGGCATGGTGCGGCTCTTGTCGGGCATCTTCATCACCGAACTGTTTGGGAACGAGGGGTAGCCGCTCAGCGCGCAGACCGTCCCGCGGTCCGTGCGCCATGAGTTTCCGTAGCATCGGGGGAAGTAGATGCTTTCGTGGGCGAGCCTGTTCAGATTGGGCATGACGTCCTTGCGGCCTCCTATTTCCGTGAACACGCCGCCGCAGCCTTCAAGCAATATGACCACGATGTCGGGCCTGCGGCTGTTCAGCAGCAGCGTGTCGCCGCCGCGGCTTTCCGTGCTGTAGACGCCGGCGACGAGCTCACGGCACGTTTGTTCGTCGTAGTAATTGTAGATGTCGTAGTCTTTTGCGCCGTGCTCAAACGAGGAGAGGAAGCAAAAGAGCGGGTTAACGGCTGCGTGGTTGAGATATTGTTTCTGTGAGAAATAGACCTGCCCGATGTTTGTTGTGGCGTCAGTCACGCCGCCGCGGATGCCTATTATGAGAACGGGGATGGCCGCGATACACACGGCTGTCCCTGCGATTTTGCTGCCGAGGTGTCCGGCCGGCGGCATTTCTTTCGGCGTTACGGACGTGAACACCTTATATATAATGTAGGTGGTGACGGCTGTCAGCGCTATTCTTACGGTCAGATACCATGCCGAGACGCTTGAGGTGATGCCCCGCGGGGTTTCGAGATACGGCAGGACGGAACTGTTGAGCTTGAATCCCCAGAACTCATAGAGGCTCGTGTCGCTTACGAACGTGGCTGCCAGCGCGGCGGCGATGATGCCGTACCAGACCTTCAGCGCGGTGCGCATCGGTTTCCACCGGTTCCACCACAGTGACACCATGGTCACGAGGAAAGGCAGAAGCAGCAGATATATGGCCGTGGAGGCGTCGAGCGAGAGCCCATGCCATGCCACTGCGGCGAAGTCGGAGACGGTGAAAGGATAGGTCACGCTGTTGTATGCCATAAAGAACAGCTTGGCAATGATGAATATCATCACCGTCATGAGATAGACCTTTATGACAAACAGCGTCCTTTGTCTCATTTGCTTTATACGTTTAGCATCGCCGGCAGCCTATGTCCTCTGCATCTCCGTCAGCTTCTTGTAGTAGCCGTCCATGGCGATGAGCTCATCGTGGGTGCCGCGTTCGACGATCTGGCCTTCGTGGATGACGCAGATTTCGTCGGCGCTATGGATGGTGGAGAGGCGGTGGGCGATGGCCACGGTGGTGCGGGTCTTCATGAGGCGTTCGAGAGCTTCCTGAACGAGGCGCTCGCTTTCGGTGTCGAGGGCCGATGTAGCCTCGTCGAGGATGAGGATGGGCGGGTTCTTGAGGATGGCGCGGGCGATGCTGACGCGCTGTCGCTGTCCGCCGGAGAGGCGTCCGCCGCGGTCGCCGATGCCGGTGTCGAACTGGTGTTCGGACTCCATGATGAAGTCGTAGGCGTTGGCTATCCTGGCTGCTTCCTCAATCTGTTCCTGCGTGGCGTTGTCGACGCCGAAGGCGATGTTGTTGCGGAAGGTGTCGTTGAAGAGGATGGCCTCCTGGTTGACGTTGCCGATGAGCTGGCGCAGGTCGTGTATGCCGAGGTCTTTGACGTTGATGCCGTCGATGAGCACCTCGCCTTCCTGCACGTCATAGTAGCGCGGGATGAGGTCGACGAGTGTCGACTTTCCGCCGCCGCTCTGTCCGACGAGGGCCACGGTCTTGCCCTTTTCGATGGTCAGGTTGATGTTGCGGAGCACCCAGCGTGTGTGCGTCGGGTCTTCGGGATGGTAGTTGTAGGCGAAGGAGACGTTGCGGAACTCTATCTTGTGCTTGAATTCCGGCAGCGGAACGGGGTTCTTCGGTGCCTTTATCGGATTCTCGGCTTTGAGGATTTTGTTGACGCGGTCCATTGAGGCGAGTCCGCGGGGGATGTTGTAGCTGGCCTTGACGAACTCTTTGAGCGGGTTGATGATGCTGTAGAGTATGACGAGGTAGTAGATGAATGTCGGTCCGGAGATGGTCGACTTGTTGAGCACGAGTATTCCGCCGAACCAGAGGACGATGACGATGAGCACCGTTCCGAGGAACTCGCTCATGGGGTGGGCCAGCTGTATGCGGATGGTCATGTTCTTGAGCGTGTTGCGGTGGAGGTTGTTGATGTGGTCGAAGCGTTTGTTCATCTTCTCTTCGGCGCAGAAGGCCTTGATGATGCGCAGTCCGCCGAGGGTCTCCTCGACCTGGCTGATGGTGTCGCTCCAGAGCGCCTGGACGTTGAGTGACTGGGCTTTGAGCTTTCGGCTGATGATTCCCATGAGCCATCCCATGAAGGGCACGACGATGAGGGTGAAGAGCGTGAGCTCCCAGCTGATGAAGAAGAGCGTGACGACGTAGCTGACGATGAGGATGGGGTTCTTGAAGAGCATGTCGAGTGACGACATGATTGATGCTTCGACTTCGTTGACGTCACCGGTGATGCGGGCGATGATGTCTCCCTTGCGTTCTTCGGTGAAGAAGCTCAGGGGCAGTGCCGTAATCTTGAAGTAGATCATGTTGCGGATGTCGCGCACGATGCCGGTTCGTATCGGTACGACGAAGGCCGACGCTCCGAAGTAGAGTCCGGTCTTGATCATCGTGGTCAGGCAGAGGAACATTCCTATGGCGAAGAGTGCCGTGACGGCTCCCCACTGGTCTATCATCTGGCAGACGTAGTAGTTGAGGTTGTTGAACGCCCAGTCCTTGAAGTTGCCGTCACCCCATGCCATGGGGGTCTCGACCCGCTTCTCGTCTATCTTGAAGAGAATCTGGAGGATTGGTATCAGCGCGGCGAACGAGAAGATGTTCATTGCGGCTGAAAGGATGTTGCATGCTATGGATGCGACGAGATACTTCTTGTATGGCGGCAGGAAGCGCCACATTATCTTTAGGAATTCTTTGACCATTTTCTTTTTAAGGAGTTATCGCGGGCAGAGCCCGCTCAGGAGTTAAAGGGAGTTATCGCTCCCTGCGGTCGCTCAGGAGTTCTTGCCGTGCAAGCGGTCAGAGACCGATTGAAAGCCGATAGCCGACGTAAAGGCTTCTTCTTTTAAAAAGAGGGGGAACGGCGTCAGCCTATTACTCGCTTCGCTCATCAACACGTCTTCATTCTTCATTTTATTACTTCCCCGAACAGTGTTGCGCTGGTGCTGTCTGTGATTTTCACGCGCACGGTCTGGCCGACGTGGCACTGTCCCTTGTCGAAGACAACCATCTTGTTCTGTTCCGTCCGTCCGCACATCTGTTCCCGCGAGCGCTTGCTGTAGCCTTCGACGAGCACGTCGAATTCGTGGCCCACGTCGCGCCGGTTGGCCTCGGCGGAGAGCTCGGTCTGAAGCTGTATCATCTCGTTGAGACGTCTTATCTTCACGTCCTCGGGCACGTCGTCGGGGAGATGTTTCGAGGCGTAGGTGCCCGGCCGCTCGCTGTATTTGAACATGAAAGCCGAGTCGTAGCCCACCTCGCGCATCAGCGACAGCGACAGCCGGTGGTCCTCCTCCGTCTCGCTGTGATAGCCGACGAAGATGTCCGTCGTTATGGCGCAGTCAGGGACGATGCGCCTGATGGCGGCCACACGGTCGAGATACCACTCGCGGGTGTACCTGCGGTTCATCAGTTTCAGTATCCTGTTGCTTCCGCTCTGCACCGGCAGGTGGATGTGGCGGCAGACGTTGGGCTCTTCGGCTATGACGCGCAGCGTCTCGTCGCTCATGTCCTTGGGGTGGCTCGTGGTGAAGCGCACGCGCATCCCGGGGACGGCACGGGCTACCATGCGCAGCAGGGAGGCGAAGTCGAAGTCGGAGCCCCCCTCGGTCCCCCCTAAGGGGGGAATAGTGTGTGAGTGAGGGAGAGATGTTTGGATGTTTGTTTGGGACAAACGGTAACTTTCATCCCCTCCTTGGGGGGATTTAGGGGGGCATAGCCCGTGCGACTGCGCGCAGTCTTCCACGAGCTTCAATCTGTGGCGACGACAGATATCGCCGATGCGCTCCGTGTAGGCCATGCGGCCGTAGAGATGGACAATCATGACGGCACGGGTGCGCTCGGTGATGGCCTGTTCGATGAGCGCGTCGTCTATCTGGAATGTGTCGGGACGCGGTTCGATGAGCACGGGAATGAGTCCGTTTTCGGTTATCGACAGGATGGAGGCTATATAGGTGTTGGCCGGAACGATGACTTCGTCGCCCTCCGTCATCACACCCATCTCCATGTAAGCCCGCAGAATAAGCGTCAGAGCGTCGAGCCCGTTGCCGCAGGCGATACAGTGGCGGACACCGCAATAGCGTGCATATTCTTCCTCAAAGCGTGCCACGGCCTCGCCTTGCAGATACCATCCGCTGTCTATCACACGCGCCACGGCCTCGTGGATTTCCTCTGCGTGGCGTTCGGTGACTTTCTTTAAGTCGAGATATTTGATTGTCATAGTGTCTTAATATAAAGCCCCCTCCGGCTCAACCCCCAAAAAGAGGGAGAAACCTGCGGTTTGATAATTATTCTTTATGCCTGCTATTGTCTTTAACTCCTGAGCGGGCTCTGCCCGCGATAACTCCATTTAACTCCTTTAACTCCTAAATAATATCCCACTCATACGTATCGTAGCACACTCCGCGGCCGCCGTAACCCTCCTTGTGGGCTATGAGACCGGCGTTGATGACGCTGCCCTGCTCCTCCGTGGAGCTGCCGAAATCGAGAAAATCGATGTCGGGATAGTCGGTGTACATGACCTGTTCATAGATAGCCTCCATCGCACCGGCCTGTTTTCCGCGGTCGGTGGTGCCGCTATACTGTCCGTGGAGCACCTGCGGGGTGATGTAGAACGTGATTCCGCCGATGATTTCGTCGCCGATGTAGGCGTTGTATTGGATGATATTGTCCGGGAAACGTGACTTCAGCAGTTGCATCTCGGCCAGAGTATGGACAGGCTTTGCGTCGAAACGCCGCGCCAAATTGGCTTCCAGTACCGGCCAGAACTCGGCGATGTCTGCGTCGCGTCGCACCCACACGCCGCTCTCATGGGCCTGTTTGAGGCGCCGGCGGTGGTCCTTGCGCCATCTGAGGTTCTGCTTCATGGCGATGGCGGTGCCGATGTTGCGCAGATGCAGACGGGCGTTGCACTTCCAGAAGATGGCGTAGAGGTCTTCTTCCGACGGGTGACGGTGATATATCCACGGAATGGGGCGGTAGATGACGCGCGTTATTCCGCAGTCGCAGAGATAGCCGTTGAGTTCGGAGAACAGCTCGACAACGTCGCCGATGGTGACGTCGATGTTCATCACGAGCCCGCCGTAGGTCAGTCCGTAATGTGAATAGAGCGTTGTTCCGACGACGTGTGCGGGCATAATGGAGTGGAGCCGGCCGGATTTATAGAACATCAGCGAGTGATCGGTGAAGCGGTCGGCGTGGTAGTCCATATAGGCGCGGTAGAACAGGAACGTAGCGTTCCTGGCCTGAGAGACATAACGGTCCCAGGTTGCGGCGTCGGCGGGGGTATATCTTTTTATCTCAAACATGTCAGATGTCAGATATTAGGTGTCATATTATATATATGTCAGGGTCTTATCCCTTCACCTCGTAGACACCCTCCCCTTGGGGAGGGCCGGGGTGGGGCCGTCGTTTCGTCGGGCTATCGGTCCACACCCATATACTTCAGATAGTCTCCGTAATCCCTTATGTAGTCTTCCTCCTCAAACGGGTCGGACGCCAGCACGAGACAGACGGCTCCCGAGGAGAAATCGTCAAGCGTGCGCCATACGCCGGTCTCGACGAGCAGACCCTGATAGGGGTGGTTGAGATGATAGGTTGTGCGCTCGCGGCCATTGTCCAGCGTGACCTGAAAGCTGCCGCTCACGGCGATGATGAACTCGCGGCAGTGCTTGTGGGCATGTCCGCCGCGGCTCTCGCCTCCCGGAACGTCATAGACCCAGTAGGCGCGGGCGATGTCGAAGGGGATATTGCGGTTCCCCTCAGCCACGGTGAGATTGCCGCGCGGGTCGAATATCTTCGGCAAGTCGATTATTTTTCCTTCCATAGTTTTATATGGCCCCCTCCTGCTCCCCCAAAGGGGGAGAGACCATGGGGCTTCAGTTGTTAGGGCCCCCTCCGACTCCCCCCAAGGGGGAGAGACCATGGGGCTTCATTTGTTTGTTAATTCAATCTCGTCATTGCTGTTCAGGCTTTAAGAGTAATCATACCTTTTCACTCTGAACTCTGACCTTAATTATATATTGCGCCAATGCCGTTCCCGCCAGCGTTGTCGCTGCGCATAGCGTCAGGGCGAGCCAATAGGGCGACGTGGGGATGACGGCGGAGAGGCATGGAAGAACGGCCAAGGTGATGCTGATGGCCATCTGATGGACCATGAACAGCGGAAAACTGATGTTCCCGAGCCATATCAAAGGTTTGCGGCGGAGCAGCCATGCCACTGCCCCACCCTGCTTTTCACAGGCGAAGAGCAGGATGATGGCCACGTTGACGGGCCAGAAGAGACATGCCGTCCGTATCTGCAGGTTGACGTACGGATGGGCGGCAAGCGTCATGGCAAGTGCGGCGAAGACGGCCAGTTCGGCCGCGGTGGCCGTCAGGCGGCTTTCCAACACTGCTGCGCGGCGCTTTTTCAACCATACGGCAACGTGCCAAAGGGTCACGCCGATGGCGAAATCGACGGTCCGCACGGGCGGAAAGACATAGACGATGGCGTTTGTCATGGCGTCCGGAATGTTGCAGAGAAGCACGGCGTAGGCCGCGAGGACGGCCGCCCATGCGCCGGTGAGCGCCGCCGGAGTCATGCGGCGCACGACCCGGAAGACGACGGGAAAGACGGAGTAGCAGAGTAGTATGTCCGAGAGGAACCATGAGACGGCGTTGGCCGAGAAATAGAACCCGGCCGACGGAATCCAGCTCTGGACGAGCAGCAGGTTCGGCACGCTGAGGAAGATTTCAATCAGGCGCATCAGCAGCGCGTCGAGCCATTTGGGCGCAAGGCCGCTGACCGTGCCGAAGAGGATCGCGAGCAGCGTGGAAATGAC
>ERZ860264.1253-NODE-1253-length-18153-cov-3.337330_pt1 | contig 18153 bp, 15 predicted proteins | sample MGYA00509980_ERZ860264 | MGnify/ENA primary metagenome ERZ860264 (study PRJEB30046, sample SAMN00715212) | human gut metagenome | study: EMG produced TPA metagenomics assembly of the A metagenome-wide association study of gut microbiota in type 2... | reverse complement strand
GAGGGGACTAAGATTACCCCACTTAAAGGCTTCCATGCGAGTTCTGCAACACCCTCTTGGGGTGGGTTTTAGCTGGATCTTAGCTGGGTCTTAGGTGTTTTTAAACCGGGTCCACGTCATAATACATCATCACCGAGGTGTAACGTTTGTCCTTGGCGAGACCTTGTTGGGCCATGCGGAGATATTCGCGGACACGGGGCAAGTCTATCGAGTTCTCCAGTTTGAGAACAATTTTCCTTATGCTCAGCGTCTTCACACGTGCCACCGACGGCTTGTCGGGGCCGAGAACACGCCCCCCGAACCACTGGCGGAGCCAGGCGGCGAGCTGCAGAGCGGCTGCCGTGACGGTGTCGTCGTGGCGGTGCTTGAGGTATATATATATAAGGTGGGTGTACGGCGGATAGCGGAAAGCAAGCCTTTCCTCGGCTATGTCGCGGTAGAGAGAGGCGTAGTCGTTGGCCACCACCTGCCGTATGACCGGCAGATCGGGGCTCTTCGTCTGCAGAATGACAAGCCCGCGGCGACCGCGACGGCCCGCACGGCCGCTCACCTGAGCCATCATCATATATGCCTGTTCGTATGCCCGGAAGTCGGGATAGCTCAGCATCGTGTCGGCGCTGAGTATGCCGACGACGCTGACGCGGGCGAAATCCAGTCCCTTGCTGACCATCTGCGTGCCGATGAGAATGTCGGTGCGCCCTTCGGCGAAGTCGCCGATGATGCGGCCGTAGGCATTCCGCGTCTTCGTTGTGTCGAGATCCATCCGCGCCACGCGTGCCTCGGGGAAGATGTCGCGGATGATGTCCTCAATCTTCTCCGTGCCGAAACCGCGCGTCCGCAGTTCACGGCTGCCACAGGCGGGACACTCCGAGGGCACGGGCGTCGTCGCGCCGCAGTAGTGGCACGTCAGCTGGTTCATGCTCCGGTGGAGCGTCAGGCTCACGTCGCAACTGTTGCAACGCGGCACCCAACCGCACTGGCGGCACTCTATCATCGGTGCGAAGCCGCGGCGGTTCTGGAACAGTATGGCCTGTTCGCCGCGTTCCAGCGCCTCCCTGACGCGGGTCAGGAGCTGCGGGGAGAACGGCCCGTTCATCATCCGGCGGCGCTGGAGGTCGGCTATGTCGACAATCTGAATCTCGGGAAGCTCCACACCCTGATAGCGCGTTGTGAGACTGACCAGCCCGTACTTTCCCTTCACGGCGTTGTGATACGTCTCCATCGACGGCGTGGCCGTTCCGAGGAGCGTCTTTGCACCCGCCATTGAGGCCAGCATGACGGCGGCCGAGCGGGCATGGTAACGCGGCGCGGGGTCCTGCTGCTTGTAGCTGGACTCGTGTTCCTCGTCGACGATGACCAGTCCGAGGCGCCGGAAGGGCAGCAGGACGGCCGAACGGGCGCCGAGAATGATGTCGAAGGGGGCGTCGGAGAGCTGCTTGCGCCATATCTCGACGCGCTCGGCATCGGAATATTTCGAGTGGTAAATGCCCAGACGGCGGCCGAAGACGCGGCGCAGACGGTCCATCATCTGCACCGTCAGGGCTATCTCGGGCAGCAGATAGAGCACCTGCCGGCCGGCGTCGAGCTCGCGCTGGATGAGATGGATGTATATCTCGGTCTTGCCGCTCGACGTAACTCCGTGGAGCAGCGTGACGTTCTTGCTGAGGAAAGAAAACAATATGGCGTTGTAGGCGTCCTGCTGCGGCTGGCTCAGCGGCCGGATATTATCCGGACACGGCTCTCCTCCGGCGTTGAGACGGCCCACCTCGCGGGTGTATGTCTCCAGGACGCCGCGCTTGACGAGCGCCGTGACGGAAGCCAGATTGGCGTGGGAGGCGTTCATGAGCTCCTCCCGCGTTATCTCCACCGGCTCCATCCGGCAGGTGTCCCCGCTCAGCGTGTCCCAATGGGAAAGGGCGAGATAGGCCGTGAGAACCTCCATCTGACGGTCGGCGCGGCGCAGCATGTCCATCGCTATATGCAGCGCGCGCTCCGAACGGTATGGCGGCGTGAGGCGGACATAAAGCTCGGTGCGCGGCCGCCATCCCTCCTCGGCCTTCAGTCCGGAGGGCAGCGCGGCCTTCATGACCTCGCCGATGGGCGACATATAGTAGTCGGCAATCCACTGCCAGAGACGATACTGCCCCTCGGTCACGACCTCGGCCTTGTCCGGCACCTGAGCCACGGGCTTCACGTCGTAGCCCTCGGGAGCCGTGTCGTGAACCCGCGCCACGACACCCATGTATGTCTTTCTGCGTCCGAAGGGCACCACAACGCGCATGCCGAAGCGCACCGCGCCCTCCAGCGACGGCGGCACGGAATAGGTGAACAGCCCTTCGAGGGGCAGGGGAAGGATTACGTCTGCATATTTCATCGCATGCAAAGATACTGCTTTAGCCACGAACGGCAAAGCCATGACGTCCTTTTTTCTATCCTGAAGGAGCATGAAGGAAGCGGACGGAGGAAGTAAAACAGCCTGTTTTGGCCGGCAATATAGGCTATATTGGTCGGTAATATAGCCTGTTTTACCGGGTAATATAGCCTATATTACTTTGCAATATGACTCATTTTACTCAGTAATATGACTCATTTTACTCGGTAATATGACTCGTTTTACCGGGTAATATGACTCATTTTGATTTACGGCAGGATGCTTACCGGTCCGTAACGCAAGACGCCGGAGACTGTCATTGCAGCTCCGGCGTCCTTGCCTTATTGTACTCCGGTTATGCAACCGGAACGTTGTCATGATTGTGTTCGGATGTTACAGCTTCTGCTGTACCTCGATTTCTGTGAATGTCTCGATGATGTCGCCTTCAAGAATATCGTTGAAGTTGACGAGGCTGATACCGCACTCAAATCCTGTCGGCACCTCCTTGACATCGTCCTTGTAGCGCTTGAGCGCGCTGATGTCGGCCGTGTGGACCACGATACCGTCGCGTACGACACGGGCACGGTCCGAGCGATGGACCTTTCCTTCGGTGACAATGGCTCCGGCAACGGTTCCGACCTTGGAGATCTTGAACACCTGGCGCACTTCCACCTGACCCGTAACAATCTCTTTCTTCACCTTGTCGAGCATGCCTTCCATGGCCGACTTGATGTCCTCGATGGCGTCATAGATGATGGAATAGGTGTTTATCTCCACGCCCTCGTTGTCGGCCAGCTTGCGCGCGCCGGTCGAGGGACGCACCTGGAAGCCCACGATGATGGCGTCGGAAGCGTCGGCCAGCTGGACGTCGTTCTCCGAAATCTGACCCACGGCCTTGTGGATGACGTTGACCTTTATCTTCTCCGTGGACAGCTTGATGAACGAATCGCTCAGAGCCTCCACCGAACCGTCGGTGTCGCCCTTGACGATGAGGTTGAGCTCCTTGAACGAACCGAGGGCGATGCGGTGGCTGATGTCGGCCAGAGTCAGACGGGTCTGTGTGCGCAGACCCTGCTCACGCTGCAGACGCTCGCGTTTTCCGGCAATCTCCTTGGCCTCCTGCTCGGTCTCCATCACGTGGAATGAGTCACCGGCCGTCGGCGCGCCGTTGAGTCCGAGGATTATCGCGGGCTCGGCCGGGGCTGCCTTCTGGATGCGCTGGTTGCGCTCGTTGAACATGGCCTTGATGCGGCCGTAGCTCGTTCCGGCAACGACATAGTCGCCGACCTTGAGCGTTCCGTTGCTCACGAGCACCGTAGAGACATATCCACGGCCCTTGTCCAGCGACGACTCGATGATCGAGCCCGTCGCACGGCGGTTCGGATTGGCCTTCAGGTCGAGCATCTCGGCCTCCAGCAGAACCTTCTCCAGCAGGTCGTCGACACCCATTCCCTTCTTGGCCGAAATCTCCTGACACTGGTACTTACCGCCCCACTCTTCCACGAGGAGGTTCATCTGAGACAGGTCTTCGCGTATCTTGTCGGGATTTGCGCCCGGCTTGTCTATCTTGTTGATGGCGAACACCATCGGAACGTTGGCCGCCTGAGCATGTGAGATGGCCTCCTTCGTCGTCGGCATGACGCTATCGTCGGCCGCGATGATGATGATGGCGATGTCCGTAACCTGTGCTCCGCGGGCACGCATGGCCGTGAATGCCTCGTGACCCGGCGTGTCGAGAAACGTTATCTTGCGGCCGTCGCCGAGCGTGACGTTGTATGCTCCGATGTGCTGGGTGATTCCTCCGGCCTCACCGGCGATGACGTTGGTGTTGCGGATGTGGTCGAGAAGCGAGGTCTTACCGTGGTCAACGTGACCCATCACCGTCACGATTGGGGCGCGGGGCAGCAGATCGCTCTCGTCGTCCTCCTCCTCGCTGATGGCCTCGCTGACCTCAGCGCTGACATATTCGGTCTTGAAGCCGAACTCGTCGGCAACGATGTTCACGGTCTCGGCGTCCAGACGCTGATTGATGGACACCATGATTCCGAGGCTCATACATGTTCCGATGACCTTCACCACAGGCACGTTCATCATCGTAGCCAGCTCCGATACGGTCACGAACTCGGTCAGCTTGAGCGTCTTGCTCTCTGCCTGTTCCTCGCGACGCTCCTCATTGAGACGCTCCTGAACGGCCTCACGCTTCTCGCGGCGATACTTGGCGCCCTTCTTGTTCTGGTTTGTCTTGTTCGTGAGACGTGCCAGCGTCTCCTTTACCTGACGTGCAACGTCCTCCTCGCTGACCTCCAGCGGCTTGGCCGGCTGACGGTTCTTGTTGCGGTTGCGGCCCTTTCCGCCCTGACCTCCGCGGTCAGCGGCAGCGTTCTTTCCGCCGTTCTGTCCTCCGGCGGCACCCTGACCGGCATTGCCCTGTCCGCCTTTGTTCTTGTTCTTCTTGCCGCCGGCCGATGAGCCGCCGGCCTGCTTGGCGGCAGCTTCGATGTCTACGCGCTCCTTACCGATACGGACGCGTTTCTTGCGTTCTGTGCCGTTCTGCTGTCCGTTCTTGTTCTCGCGCTCCTTGCGGCGCTCCTCCTTCGACTTCTTCTTGGGCCGGGTGCTCTGGTTGAGCTGCGAGAGGTCAATCTTTCCGAGCACGTTCACCTTCGGAGCCAGCTTTGCCTCACTCTGCAGGGTGAATATCTTCGGCTCGGCCGGCGTGCTTTCCGGTTCAGCGGCCGGAGCCTCAGGCTTCTTGTTTTCCGCTGCGGCTGCGGCAAGCTTCTGTCTTTGCCTCGGCTACGGGAGCAGCGGGCTTCTGCTGCTGTTCCGGACGTGCGGGCTTGGCTGGTTTGGCGGAAGCCTCGGCCGGCACTGCCGGTTTGGGCTGCTCCTGCTTCTTGGGCTGTCCTGCCTTTGCGGGCTTCTCCGTGGTTTGCTTCTGGACAGCGGCGGCAACGGTCTCCTTCTTCTCAGCAGCCGGTGCGGCCTCGGCCGGCTTCCCGGCGGCTGCGGCGGGAGCAGCCGGTTTCGGCTTCTTCTCCGTGGTCTCCTTGACCGGCTGTGCGGGCTTGCGGCCTACGCTGTCAAGGTCAATCTTGCCCAGCGGCTTGAACGCCGGACGCTGTTCGAGAAGGTCTTCGGCCTTGGTCACCTTGCGGTCCGACTTCTTGTCCTTGGTCTTCTTGGCAAATATCTTCTCTGCCTCGCTCTTTATGTCCTTGTCGCCTTTGAACTCACGCACAAGCGCGTTGTACTGTTCATCGGTTATCTTCGTGCTCAGGTTGGCGTCTTCCTTAATCTCGCCCAAGTTCTTCTTGTTCTTCAGAAAGTCGACAGCCGTCTGAAGCCCGATGTTCAGTTCTGTTAATACTTTATTTAATCTGATGGCCATATCTTACTTTTTAATTCGTAATGCATAATGCACAATGCACAATTAATTTTCTGTTTCTTCACTCGTCCCGTTGTTAATGCTCATCCATAATTATGCATTACGAATTATGAATTATGCATTTGATTATTCGAACTCGGCCCTGAGCACGTTCAGCAGATGGTCAACGGTCTCCTCTTCGAGGTCTGCCTTTTCGATGAGCATCTCGCGGGGAGCGTTGATGACTGCCTTTGCCGTGTCAAGTCCGATAGCCTTGATGGCGTCGATAATCCATTGGTCGATTTCGTCGGAAAACTCGTCGAGATAGATGTCCTCATCGGCTTCGCCCTCGTTGACGACGCGGAAGACGTCGATGGTGAACTCCGTGAGCATCGAGGCCAGCTTGATGTTCATACCGCCGCGGCCTATGGCCAGCGATACCTGGTCGGGCTGGAGGTAGACTTCAGCCTTGTGGTTCTCCGCGTCGAGCGTGATGCTTGACACGACGGCGGGGCTGAGAGCGCGCTGGATGAACAGCTGCATGTTGCTGGAATAGTTGATGACGTCGATGTTCTCGTTGCAGAGCTCACGGACGATGCCGTGGACGCGGCTTCCCTTGACACCGACACAGGCTCCGACGGGGTCGATGCGCTCGTCATAGCTCTCGACGGCAACCTTGGCGCGCTCGCCCGGCATGCGTGCCACGCGGCGGATGGTGATGAGTCCGTCGTTGATTTCGGGAACCTCGGCCTCCAGCAGACGCTCCAGGAACTGTGTGCTGGTACGGCTGAGGATGATGCGCGGATTGTTGTTCTCGTTGTCCACACGCAGGACGATGGCCCTTACCGTCTCGCCCTTGTGATAGGTGTCCGAGGGAATCTGCTCGCTCTTGGGCAGGTGGAGCTCGTTGCCTTCATCGTCGATGAGCAGCACTTCGCGCTTCCACATCTGATAGACCTCACCGCTGACGATGTGGCCGACCTTGTCCTTATACTTATTATAGAGGGAGTCGTGCTCCAGTTCGAGAATCTTCGAGGCCAGCGTCTGGCGCAGATTCAGGATTGCACGGCGTCCGAAGTCGCTGAAATTAACCTCTTCGCTGACTTCCTCTCCCACTTCATAGTCAGGCTCTATCTTCTGTGCGGCGGTTAGCGAGATTTCCTTGTTCTCGTCCTGCACTTCTCCGTCGGCCACAACCACGCGGTTGCGGTGTATCTCGAAGTCACCCTTGTCGGGGTTGACGATAACGTCGAAGTTCTCGTCGCTGCCGAACATCTTTGCTATCACGTTGCGGAAGCTCTCCTCCAACACACTCACCAGCGTGGTACGGTCGATATTCTTTGTCTCCTTAAACTCCTGAAAGGTCTCGATCATGCTGGGACCCTTCTCTTCTTTCTTTGCTGCCATAGCCTGTTTATTTGAAACTTAATAGGTATTTTGTATATTTCACATTGTTCATATCATACTCATAGTCCACGTCGGCCATCACGGGGCGTTTCTTTCCCTCGACTTTCTGCTTCTCGCGGACGGTGACGGTGAATCTATCTCCGTCGACATCCTTGAGCACTCCCTGGACCTTCCGGCCCTCGGCCGTGAGCACTTCGACGTCCTTTCCTACGTGGTTGACATACTGCCGCGCCACCTTGAAAGGCTGTCCGAGGCCGGCCGAGCCGACCTCCAAATCGTAGTCATCAAGCTCTTCCCCGAGTCTTTCCTGCACAAAGCGGCTCAGCTCGGCACAGTCTTCTATCCACACACCGTCGGCATGGTCTATCTCCACCACGATACGGTGGTCCGGCGACATGCTGATGTCCACGAGAAAGTAGTCGCCATTCTGCAACCACTCCTCCACAATCGTCTCAACTACGTTCTTATCTATCATACGCATTTGGGTTATTAAAAATGAAAATGAGGAGCTTTCGAGAAGCCCCTCATTCCACTGAACGCTGCAAAGGTAGTCATTTTTTCGGAAATGAGCAAGAATATTCTGTTTTTATTTTATCGCTTCCTGCGGGCGCGACGAAATAAGACGGAGTTACCGCAGGGGGCTTTTGCTAAACAATCGGCAAGCTGATGCCGTTTATTTTCTGGTAGATGTCGAGCGCATAGACGTCGGTCATGCCGCTGATATAGTCGATGACGGCCATGATGCGGGTTTCGAGGTCGGGCGAGCCGATGTCATACTGGCTGCTGACGCGGCCGATGAGCTGCTTGGAATAGAAGCGGCTGGGGTGGACGGCGGCTTCGGTCATCTGCTCCATGAGCGTCGCCATGATCTTGTATCCCGACAGTTCGACGTCGAGGACGGGCTTGCTGCAGTAGATGCTGGCCTTCGAGACGGCCACACAACGGCGATAGGCCTCACGCGGGACATCGGAGATATGGTCGATCAGGCAGCCCGTGAGACGGCCGTCGAGTATCTCCTCTTCGTGACGGACAAAGGCTTCGACGCACTCGCGCTCCAGACAGCCGATGACACAGGAGCGCATGTAGACCACCTTTTCGTTGTCGTCCGTCAGCTGTTCGTCGTCGATGCGCCGCAGGATGCTCTCCCTCACGTCGTCGGGGAAGAAGCCGAGGAGCAGCTCCGAGGTCTTTTCGTATGACAGTATCTTGAGTTTGTGGGCGTCCTCGATGTCCATTATCTCGTAGCAGATGTCGTCGGCGGCCTCAACGAGATAGACCAGCGGGTGGCGGGCATAGCGCAGCGGCTCACCCGGGGCGGACAGCTGGCGGATGCCCATCTCACTGGCGATGCGCACGTAGGTGTCCCGCTCGCAGCTGAAGAAGCCGAATTTCCCGTGACTTCCGGCCGCGGCGGACTCATGGGGATATTTGACGATGGAGGCCAGCGTGGAATATGTCATCACGAAACCGCCCTGACGCCGTCCGCAGAAGCGGTGGGTCAGGAGCCGGAAGGCGTTGGCGTTTCCCTCGAAGCGCGTTATGTCGTTCCACAGTCCTTCGCTCAGCCTGTCCTGCAAAGCCTGTCCGGGACCTTCGGTGAAGAACGTCTGTATGGCTTTCTCGCCGGAATGACCGAACGGCGGATTGCCCAGGTCGTGGGCAAGACAGGCCGTGGCGACAATCTGGCCAATCTCGCCGATCATCGTCTGCCGCAGCTCCGGACGGCGCTCCATGAGCCGTGACGCCACGTCCGAGCCCAGCGACATGCCCACGCTGGCCACTTCTAGACTGTGGGTCAGCCGGTTGTGGACAAAGATGCTTCCCGGAAGGGGGAACACCTGCGTCTTGTTCTGCAGCCGGCGGAAAGGTGCCGAGAATATCAGCCGGTCGTAGTCGCGCTTGAATTCCGTGCGGTCGTCATGCCGCTCACTGTGCCGCTCTTCCTGTCCGAGCCGCTTGTTGGTGATGAGTTGTTGCCAGTTCATGGGTATTTTTATTCCTGTTATGCCTATGGCTATATAATTATGTGTCTTTCGGGAAAATGTGAGAAATACATCTTTAGAACATCTCCATATCCGATTTCAGACAAACATCATCGTCAAGAACAGAGATTTCGATTTCCTCTTGTATGTCATTTATTTCCATACAGTCCTGTATCTTTTCCTTATTTCCCTGTTCTTCCTGATATTCTCCTTTTCCGCGTCCGTGAGTTCGCCGTTCATACCACGTAGTATTGCCGAGCGGACTTCTTCCGCGAATTTGCCGGATATGAGTTCTCTTTGTGAATTAACGCCTAACATAACCGTTCTCCTTTCTTTATTGTTTCATCTGCAAAAATAGCTCTTTTTTCGTTAACCGCATTACATTTCCCTGCTTTTTACGCAAAAGACATTTCTGAATTTAGTGAACGTAATCCCCAATTTCCTACCGAAATTGGGGATTACAATCGCCAAATTAGGTAGGAATTTGGGGATTACGACAGTTTCCTGAATATTCAGGTACAACTGCATGACGGCTTGAAAGCGGCTTTGCGGCGCCGGCATTTGTCCGCAAAGTTCTGTTAAAAAAGCACTTTTTGAAGACGCAAAATAGAAGTAAAGGAATGTTAAATCGGAGCCGTTTCGCCGTCGTCCGGCGGTCGTCCCCGAGCCGCGGGGCCCTCCCGGGGTCACGGCGAGGCCGCTTTCGCATGACAACGGGGCCGCCGTTGCAACGCCGCGAGGCCCCCGCGGCAAGGTCGTAAGGGCCCCGCGGCTCGACGAAAAGACAACGGCGGGAAGCGACGGAGCGTAAGTGGCTGACTGTCAGGCTATCCTATTTTTCACGAAAAACGCGCTATTTTGCGTCGTAGCGCAGAAATCGCGGTTCGGAAGCGAATTAACCTATGTTAAAGTAAGGAATTTTTAGTTCAGAGGTCAGAGTGATGAGTGAAGAGGTATGATTACTCTTGTTGCATGAATACGCCCGACATCAATCGACAAGACATATCATACCTCTTCACTCATCACTCTTACCTCTGACCTGAAAGCATTACTCTGACCTAATTAAATATTACATTTTTATGAAATCTCGCCCTTGCCGGCATACTTATCCGGGATTATTCATATCTTTGCACCGGACAAAAACACCGGATTATGGAACGGACAAAGATACTTGTCGTAGACGACGAAGAAACCCTCTGCGACGTACTTCAATTCAATCTGGAGGCCGAAGGCTACGACGTCGACGTGGCCTACAGCGCCGAGGAAGCCCTGCGGCTTCCGCTCCACAGCTACGGCCTCGTGCTGCTGGACGTCATGATGGGCGAGATCAGCGGGTTCAGGATGGCCCGCATGATGCGCGACAATCCCGCGACGGCCGATGTGCCGATTATCTTCTGCACGGCCAAGGACACCGAGGACGAGATGGTCGCCGGACTTCGGCTCGGCGCCGACGACTATATCACGAAGCCCTACTCCGTGCGCAACGTCCTGGCCCGCGTCCAGACCGTCCTGCGCCGCACCCGACGGAACAGCCGCGACGACGGTGCCGGCGACGATCTCATCGTCTGTCTCGGACTGGTCATCGACACGGCACAGAAGCGGCTCACCGTCGACGGCACGGAGGTGCCCCTGCCGAAGAAGGAACTGGAGATTCTCCGTCTGCTCATCGCCAACCCCGGACGCATCTTCTCGCGCGAGGAAATCCTGTCGCGCGTATGGAGCGACGAGGTCGTCGTGCTCGACCGCACCGTCGACGTAAACATCACACGCCTGCGCCGGAAGCTCGGCGACTATGGCCGTCACATCATCACAAGACCCGGATATGGCTACGGATTCAAGGCCTAAGGCGCTGGCCTATCATCACAAGCTGTTCCTCCTCCTGATGATTTTCTCCGGCGCGCTCGTCACCTGCAGCCTCGTCTTCCAGCACCGCCGCGAGACCCACTTCAAGGAGGAACAGCTCAACGCGCGCCTCCAGCTCTTCAACATGAAGCTCACCGACGCCCTCGAAGACAGCATCGCGCCCGACGAGTTTCTCCGGCGGACGGCGCTGCCCCTGCCCGACCTGCGCATCTCCATCATCGACCCACGGGGCCGCGTGGCCTTCGACAACACGCTCGACACGCTCCCCACGGCCAACCATCTGAGCCGCAAGGAGATTGCCGGAGCCATGCGCTACGGGACGGCCTACACCGTGCGCCGCCACTCCCAATACAAGGACGAGAACTATTTCTATTCGGCCATGGCCGACAGCAGCGGGACAATCGTCCGCTCGGCCGTCCCCTACAGCTCGCTGTCGCTGGCCGACCTGCTCGCGGCCGACCGCGACTTCATCTGGTTCATGACCGCGGCCGCCCTCCTGCTCGGTGTGCTCGCCTATTTCGCCACGCGGCGGCTCGGCCACAACATCTCGCGGCTCAACAGCTTCGCCGAGCGGGCCGAGCGCGGCGAGCGCATCTACGCCGACGACGCCTTCCCGGACGACGAGCTGGGCGAAATCTCCAACCATATCGTGCGCCTCTACGCCCGCCTCCAGAACGCCGTGGCCGAGCGCGACCGCCAGCACCGGCTGGCCCTGCACGAGGAGCAGGAGAAGATAAGAATCAAGAAGCAGCTGACCAACAATATCAATCACGAGCTGAAGACACCCGTGGCGGCCATGCAGGCGTGTCTCGAAACGCTCATGACCCACCCCGACCTGACGGAGGAGCGCCGCGCGGGCTTCATCCGTATGTGCCACGCCAACTGCGAGCGGCTGGGCTCGCTGCTCAACGACGTGGCCACCATCACGCGCATGGACGACGGCAGCCGGCTCATAGCCCGTGCCCCGATGGACCTCACCGCCATCGTCCGCGCGGCCATCGACGACACGCCGGAGAGCGGCATGACGCTCCTGTCGGACCTCCCCGACGGCCTGACCGTCTGCGGCAATGCCGACCTGATGACCTCGGTGTTCCGCAATCTGATAGACAATGCCGTGGCCTATTCCGGCGGCACCCGTCTCGAAATCAGCCTCGTCGGCGACTCGCCCGACACACTCACCCTGCGCGTGGCCGACAACGGCACCGGCGTCGAGCCCCAACACCTGCCCCATCTCTTCGAGCGCTTCTACCGCGTGGACAAGGGACGCTCGCGCAAACTCGGCGGAACGGGCCTCGGCCTGTCCATCGTCAGAAACGCCGTGGTCTTCCACGGTGGTACCATCAGCGTGGCCAACCGCGACGGCGGAGGCCTTGAGTTCATCATGACGGTAAGGAAGGGGTGATTGTTAAGGAGATAAAGGGAGGTAAAAGGAGATAAAGGAAGGTAAAAAGGAGATAGAGGACATCTCTGTTTATATTACCATAGTAAGCTTATCTGGAAGCCTTTATGTGGGCATATCGCAGTCCCCTCCTTTCGAAGGAGGGGCTAGGGGTGGTTAGACAATAATGTATTTGAAATACAGCAAATTGAATAGCATTGAATGACTAACCACCCCTAACCCCTCCTTCGAAAGGAGGGGACTGCGATATGCCCGCATAAAGGCTTCCAGATGGGCTTACTATGGTATGTCCTTTATCTCCTTCTATCTCCTTAACAATCTCCTTTTACCTCCTTACAATCTCCTTTTACCTCCTTACAATCTCCCTTTATCTCCTTTTTTATTAATAATTATGTGGCCGTTTGCGGATTAATCGCTAATTTTGCACCTTATATAATTGTAACCGTTTCTCAATGATTAAGATAAAGGTCATCAACAAGGGCAGCCAGCCGCTGCCCGCATACGCCACTACGCAGAGCGCCGGAATGGATCTCAGAGCAAACCTCGACTCCCCCGTCACGCTGCATCCGATGCAGAGGATGCTCATCGGAACGGGGCTCCACATCGCCTTGCCCGAGGGTTTTGAGGCACAGATAAGACCACGCAGCGGACTCGCCTTGAAACACGGAATCACCGTGCTCAACTCACCGGGAACGGTCGATGCCGACTACCGCGGCGAGATAAAAGTCCTGCTGGTCAATCTCTCCGACGCCGACTTTGTCATCAACGGCGGCGAGCGCATCGCTCAGATGGTCATCGCACGCCATGAACAGGCTGTCTTTGAGGCAGTCGACGAGCTCGACGAGACAGAACGGGGAGAGGGAGGCTACGGTCACACGGGCGTGAAATGACCCGCGGATGACGGCCGACAGATTTCACTAACGCAAAAAGGAAAAATCCGGGATATGATAAGATTGACATGTCTTGCAGCATTGCTGCTGCTCTTCACCGCCATGCCGGCGACCGCAAAGGGGCGCAAGGCCGTAAAAGCGGCACGCAAAGCCCAAAAGACAGCGGTTGCGGCCGACACGGTCAGCGCCGAAAGACGGCGGCTCGCCGACGGCGTCTTCATGGAAGCCATGGTCCAGCGCCACAAAGGCAACAGGACGGCGACGTTCGACATGTTGCGCCGGTGCACGGAACTGAACCCGCAGGCGGCGGAAGCCTACTTCTTCCTCGCACAGTATTATAACGGGCTGAAGGACAAGGACAAGGCGCTGGAGAACATCAAGCGGGCGGCGGACCTGCGGCCTGACAACCACACCTATCTCGAAACGCTGGCACAGGCATACGTAGGCAGCGGACGCTACGACGAGGCCATAGACGTCATGGAGGGCATTGTGGCACGGGAGAAGAGCCGCGACGACGTGCTTTCGATGCTCGTCCAGCTATACATGCAGAAGGATGACTACGCCAAGGCCATCGCCTACAGCCCCTACATCAGCGAGCTGAACGGCGACAACCGGGAGCGCTACCGGGAGACGCTGGTACAGCTCTGCCGCGAGATCGAACCGATTTACTCATCCCTAAAAAACAACAATTGATATGAATAAGATACGACAAATACTAGCCTTCGTCCGCAGCCTGCTGGATTTCTTGCTAAACCTAGGATCTCACACGCCCCAAAAACAACCGCCCCATGACACGACCGACACTCCCACGGAGCCCACGCCCCCCTTTCCCCCACTTCCGCCTGCTCGCCTTGGCCAGCCTCTTCCTGCTGGCGGCACTCTCCCTCCTGCTAGACATGCGGGAGGCGGCGCTGGCGGCTATCGGGGCGATACTCTCGCTCTCGTCCACCCCTCGCCCGGCCCCTTGAACCTGCTGGGCTGGGGGCTGATACTCTCGGCGGCGCTGAGCTCGCTGGGAAAGATATGGCCCCCTTAGGTGAGAAAAAAACGGCAGAATCAAACTCTTATTGAAAATTATAAGTACTTTTGTAAAAAAAAGCGAATGCACTTGTTGATCTACATAGATATCGCCCTATTCATTTTCATCGCCTTTTTCATAGGCTATGACCTATTTTTTACGTTGGCGTCCTTTTTTCGGAGGAGGCACCGGAAGCACCGGAGCATACGGCTCCAGAAGTTCGCCGTCATCTTCGCCGCCTATAAGGAAGACCAAGTCATACAGGAATCCGTGGAGCGCATCCTCCTGCAAGACTATCCGGCGGACAAATACCGGGTGATCGTGGTATCGGACCATATGCGGGAGGAAACGAACCAAGCGCTCGCCAAGCTCCCGATCGAGCTCCTCACGCCGGATTTCAAGCATAGCATGAAACATAAATCCATCACCTACGCCTTGGAATACCTGAAAGAGGGAATCGATAAAGTCGTCATCCTCGATGCCGACAACCTCACGGATACGGATTTCCTGACCCGGGTCAACGATATCACGCAAGACAACATCGCCCTGCAAGCGCACCGTACCCTCAAGAACGACAATACGCCGATAGCGGTATGGGACGGTATCTCCGAGGAGATCAACAACACCATCTTCCGCAAGGGGCGGGTCAATGTCGGGATCTCCTCCTCCTTGATAGGCTCCGGCATGGTATTCGACTTCGGATGGCTGAAATCCCACATGCCCCAATGCGGCACTTTCGCCGAGGACAAGGAGCTGGAGATCTATCTCGCCACGGAAAATATCTTTGTCGATTACGCCGAGGACATCCTCGTGTACGACGAGAAGACCTCACGCCAAGAGGTCATGGCACGGCAAAGATCCCGCTGGTTCCACGCCCAACTGCTGGCATTCTCTTTGATCATACGGCATCTCGACCTCCGTACCCTCAACTGGAATTATATGGACAAGGCGGTCCAATGGTTCCCGCTCCCGAGAATATTAAAACTGATCATCCCGTCTCTCCTCGCCTTGGCATGGAGCCTCACAACTTTCCCGCTTGCCCTGAAATGGTATGGACTGATATTAATCAGCATCTTGACATATACGCTGGCCATTCCCCGCAAGATGCATACACGGAAACTTTACAGGAATCTGTCGAAGCTTCCCTTCCTTTTTTTCATCTTGACAAAAGGATATATAGCCTCATTCATCCGGATAAAAAACAAGGATACGAGCTTTCAGAGCACTCCACATGACATAACGATAAAAAAAGAAGAAAGCCATGATTAAAAAAGTCTCCATTATCACTATCAATTATAACGGGTTGAAAGATACCGTCGAGATGATAGAATCCTTGGCTATCCATGAGACTTATCCTCATGAGATCATTGTCGTAGACAACGCTTCTACCGACCCTCTGGAACATAAGCTTCTCCAATCCAAGTTCCCAGACATACAGGTTATACGGAGTGAGAAAAACCTTGGATTCGCCGGTGGTAATAACTTGGGAATATCATATGCCACAGGCTATTATTTATTACTTCTTAACAATGATACAATCATTACCCAACCATTCCTAAAAGCATTAGTAAATAGACTGGACAGCAATCCTCGAATAGGATGCGTCTCTCCTAAAATAGCTTGTTGGCCCGAAAAAGAACGTTTACAATACGCAGGTTCCACACCAATGAGCCACATAACGCTCCGGAACACCTCCATTGGCTATGATCAGTTAGACCAAGGACAGTTCGAAGAAGCGCATGAAACCTCATTCGCCCATGGAGCTGCCATGGCAGTCAAGGCGATTGACATACAAAAATTCGGGAAAATGCCAGAATTCTACTTCCTTTATTATGAAGAGTTAGATTGGTGTACTCAAATTCAAAAGACTGGATCCTCTATTTGGTTTGAGCCCAAAGCTATAATCTATCATAAGGAAAGCGCTAGTGTGGGTATTGAGAGTCCTTTGCGTATATATTATCACACCCGAAATCGTCTCATATTTGCCCAGCGCATTTTATCAAAAAAAAGAATTCGTATATGTTCATATATATATCAAACGACATTTGCTCTTTGCAAAAAGATTCTAATATTTACGATTCAAGCAAAATTCCATCTTATTCCATTTTTGTTTAAAGGAATAAAAGATGGTATTTATTTCATAAACAATAACTCAAAATAACAAAGTTATGTATAAAGTTTCTTTAGCAATACCTATTTATAACGTGTCTCTATTCGTAGAAAGAGCGTTACTATCCGTATTAAACCAAACATATGATAATATAGAATATTTAATAGTAGACGATAAAGGGCAAGATGATTCCATGGACATTGTCCATAGAATTATTAAAGATCATCCAAGAGGAAAGGATGTCCGTATCATCGAGCATCCGTATAATATTGGCCTTGGGGCTACAAGAAATACTGCCATCGATAATGCGCAAGGCGAGTATCTGTTTTTTATGGATAGTGACGATGAGATCATCCCTACATGCATAGAAATTCTCGTACATAAAATGCAAGAACATCCTGTTGATTTCATCGCAGCATCACACATGAAGAAAGATCTCTCAGGAAAGACCTACCCTACTTATTACGTATAGCCCGATTTTAATCCAAGGAGATGATTTACCAGTCGCACAATATCGATATGCACAAAACAATGATATATATGTAATGAGCTGGAACAAACTTTATAATTTAAACTTTTTAAAATCCCATAATATACAGTGTATACCTCATCAACTGGTAGAGGATTGCTGGTTCACATATCAAGTTATTATATCCGCAAAGTCTTGCCAATTAATATCCGATCAAACCTTGTATTATACTATAAATCCAGAATCCACAACCTCAAAGATCAAGACACAAGGGTATTCGATGAAATTAAGTATCAGCTACGCAGAAATAGAAAAAACAAAAAGAGCCTATATAGCCCACTTAAGAGCACACTCAATTTATCCCTGTTTGCTCTTCGATACCATGTTCATGGGCCTATATCATGCCTACAGAATATTATGCGTAGATAACAAAATGGAAAAACAAGAAAGGAAAAAACTCGCATGCTCTTTATTAACTCGAAATTTCCAACTACCTAACCGAATTATCTGTAGTACCTCTTACCTTCGTTTTCTTGCTATATACATTTTTTACAGTTTACCTATAACTATAAAAATCAATTTGGTGAATTTAGCCATCAAATTTAAAATCAAGGATATACTTCAAAAATGGTTTCACTTCAATTAAATAGATTTTATGGAAAAGAGCTGTCAAGTCATTGAGATCCTCTTCTGGATCGGGATCGGGATCGTTTTCTATACCTATCTGGGGTATGGGATCGTATTATACCTTATGGTAAAGATCAAGGAGCTGTTCGTTAAACCCCGGCTCCCCCGCCTTCCCGAGACACTACCGGAGGCCACGTTGCTGATAGCCGCCTACAACGAGGAGGCGATCGTGGCGAGCAAGATGGTGAATTGCAGACAACTGGATTATCCGGCGGATAAGCTGAGACTGGTCTGGATCACCGATGGAAGCAATGACAACACGAATGAGAGACTGAAAGAGTACCCGGAGGTCACCGTACTGTACCAACCGCGGCGACAAGGAAAGACCGCCGCCTTGAACCGAGCCCTCCCCTACGTCAATACCCCCTACGTCATCTTCACCGACGCCAACACGATGCTGAACAAGGGCGCCATCAAGGAGATCATACGCCAGTTCAGCGACCCACGGGTAGGCTGCGTGGCCGGAGAGAAACGGGTAGAGATACAAGCCGAGCAAGGAGCCACCGCCGGAGAAGGCATATACTGGAAATACGAGTCCGCCCTCAAGCGACTGGACTACCGCCTATACTCCGCCGTCGGAGCGGCAGGGG
>ERZ860264.1246-NODE-1246-length-18227-cov-2.998294_pt1 | contig 18227 bp, 13 predicted proteins | sample MGYA00509980_ERZ860264 | MGnify/ENA primary metagenome ERZ860264 (study PRJEB30046, sample SAMN00715212) | human gut metagenome | study: EMG produced TPA metagenomics assembly of the A metagenome-wide association study of gut microbiota in type 2... | reverse complement strand
GTATGAACGGGTTGTCACCGTCGGAGTTTCTACATGCGGTGCGGGAGCATCAACATATGTTTCCTGACAGGAAATCAAAAATACAGGAGAGAGTAACCAAAGTAATTTTTTCATGATTCTGGTGATTTTAAAAGTTAATAAATAGGCATATAAATATGCCGCTAAGTCTTGGCGGTAATTATTCATCAAAGTCAATTATGGCTTCATATTCGTTTCCGAATGAAGTGGTAATTGTTAATTCAATTCTACCATTGACTGAACCGATATTAATATCTGTCGGAGAATTTGAATCAAATACAGTATATCTATATTGATATGTTGAGGTTACTATGTACTCTAATTTGCATTCGCCTTCCGGTATTTGGAATTCAATATTAAGAATACCATCCAGATACTCCGCACTGATCCGTTGATGAGCCGGCATGCGCGGTCGTGACGGAGTGCTTTTGTTAGTAAATACCACTTTTGTTGTGTTCTTGCCAATCGTAGAGGTATGAGTCTGAGCTTGTGCAACTACTAAACCTGTGATTGCGATAAATGCAAAAAATGACAGTAATTTTTTCATATGTTTAATTTGTTTGATAATGCAAAATTAGATATAATAATTAATTTTTTATCAAATTGAGAATCAGATTTTATTCATCATGTATGGTTGTAATGCGTTGTGTATTAATCGATTGCAAATATGATGAAATTATTAAAATCCATCACTTAATAAAATATCATACTATCAGCGAGTTGCGATAATGATAAATTGAATCTGATGAATAAATTTTTTTCATTTTTTATATATTGATAATTTGTTTAAATTTGCATTTCACGATCATTGGATATTTTATCTTATGGTTGTATAGAGAAATATCTATTCTATTTTATTGAATTGCAAGTGAAAGATATGGTATACAAAGTTTGTATTATTGTAATACTGTCGTGTATCTTGATGTTTTCAGGTTGTGTGCAAATTCCTGAAGAAAAAATGCTTGGGAGAGCTTATGATTATCTTGAAGAATACCCGGATTCTGTAAATATGCCGACCCAACCAGATTCAGCATTAGAAATATTAAATAATATTGATGTTGATAATTTGACATCAGATAGGCTGAAAGCAATGCATGCTCTACTTTTAGCTCATGCCTGTTATAAAAAGTTTATTCCTTTGAAATCCGATTCTCTTTTAAATTTTGCATGTATTTATTTTAATAGGCAAAAAGAAGATTACAATCTGATGAAGTCATTATTTTTCTTAGGATATCTGTATTTCGATAATGGTCGACCTGAAAAAGCAATAGTTGTCGCATCAAAAGCATACGAAATTGCTTTTGACAATAATTATGAATATTGGCGAGCTAAAATTGCACAATTAAAGGGAGATATATTGTCAAATACATGCAATTGGGAACAGGCGGCGGAATGTCATTTGGAAGCAATGAATTATTTTGATAAATATGGGAAACACAGAGATGCTCTTTTTGCTGCAAGCGATTATGCAATAAATTTGTCTGGATCCAGCAGATTGTCAAAAGCAATTCTTCTGTTTGACAGTATCAATAATATAGCATCTGGCGAGCCAATAGATTCTGTTTTATTAATTAATAACACAAAGCAAAAATTTGCCTGTTTGGTTGATAAGGGTATGTTTATGGCCGCTGATTCGTGTTTGAATTTAATATCAGAAGTGATAAATATAGAAAATGCAAGTTCCTCATATTTTTATTATAATTCCAGGATAGCATTATATAAAGAAGATTTAAAAGCCGCTGAATGTTTTCTCGAATTGGCTGATTCTCTATCAGTTTTACCGGAAGATTCCGGGAGGGTATACCAAGGTAAATCTTTATTATACGATATGAAAGGAGATTATAAAAAATCTTTATTATATGAAGACAGTGCTTCCTCTCTTCAGAATAGACTTGTATATGATATTCTTAGACAGTCAGTGGTCGCGGCGCAACGTGATTATTATGATGTAAAGGCGGTGTGTGAGAAAGAGAGGGCGAGTGATTTCAGGAATGCATTAATTATTTCGATTGTCCTCGCGCTGTTGCTTGCCATATTGTTTTGGACATTCCATCGACTCCGAATCCGAAAAAAGAATCTTGAAATTCAGAAGAAAGCAACCGATATAATGCTCATAAGCACTGAACTTGATGACAGTATCAAAGAAAATTCCCGCCTTTCCGAAGTCGTCTCCGAAAAAGAAGACAATCTCAGGCATATGGCCGATAAACTTAATCTTAACCTGCATAATCTTGAATTGCTGCAAGCCGATCTGAAGGCCAGAGGGGAAGAGGTGGATATTCTTAGCTCACGTCTGACAGAGATAGACCGTAAGCTTGATATGACAGGCAAGGAACTCGCTGAGGCAGTGGCGGAACTTTCCGATGCCCGCGACAATGAGATGCGCTTGAAGTCTAAGGTAGAATCTTTGTTTCGTAACAGGAATGAATTCTTCTATAAGATATCCGAAATATACATAACCAAAAAGAACTCGCCGACTGTCAAGAAGACGATCATATCCGATTTTGAGGATATGTTCCGGAAAATGCGGAAGGAAATAAGCCGAGAGAATGTCGAGAAGGAAGTCAACGCCCACATGGACAACATCCTTGTGGAGTTGCGGGAGAAATGTTCTACACTTTCTGACGAGGATCTCATGATGACAGCACTTATATATGCGGGATACATGCCCCGCTTTGTGAGCGAGATGTGCGGATACACATACAAGTATTTTTATACGAAAAGAGACCGGATAATCAGAAAGATCGAGCAGGCTATCGCCGATAACGACCGGATGCGTTTTATCGATCCTCTCCGTAAATAAATTAAGTAGTTAATATAAAAAGAAGAGGTTGCGGTATTCTGACAGATATGTCTGACATGTACACCGGATATGAACTTTCCCGGCTTACGATGTGTTTTTATCTCAGAGAACAGACTGACACTATTATAAATGGCAGTCCGTTTGACTATGTCGTAAATTTAATTTTAACAATTTTAAACTATGGAAGATAACAAAATTGTGAGGGAACCGATTATCAATGCGAAACTGCCCGAATTCAAAGTCCAGGCATATCAGAACGGAGAATTCCGCGAGGTTACAAACAAGGATATAGAAGGCAAATGGGCGATATTTTTCTTTTATCCCGCAGACTTTACTTTTGTATGTCCGACCGAACTTGAGGATCTTCAGTCGAAGTATGCCGAACTGAAGGAAATGGGAGTAGAGGTATATTCCGTGAGCACGGACTCTCATTTCGTGCATAAGGCATGGCATGACACCTCCGACCGAATCAAGAAAATAGAATACCCGATGCTTGCCGATCCTACCGGCTTGCTGGCCCGTGCGTTCGGCGTGATGATCGAAGGCGACGGTATGGCTTATCGCGGTACGTTTGTCGTGAATCCGGAAGGTCTCGTAAAGATCGCCGAGGTTCAGGACAACAACATAGGCCGTAACGCTGACGAACTTGTGCGAAAAGTCGAAGCCGCTCTTTTCGTAGCCGGTCATCCCGGTGACGTTTGTCCGGCAAAGTGGAAGAAAGGCGCCGAGACACTTAAGCCAAGTATTGATCTTGTCGGCAAACTTTGACATAATTAAGTACAATCCCGATATGAAGGCTGCCCGCGTGGACAGCCTTCTATTGTAATAACTCATATGAATCATGGCATTAGACAGACAATTGCTTGATCAGGTGAGGCAGATATTCGCCACCCTGAAGCATAATTATATTATAAGGATCTCCTGCGACACATCTTCAGCGGCAGGAAAGGAAATGATTGAATTTTTTACTGAGTTCGCCGGAGCTTCGGAAAAGATAGGAATCGAAATCGAAGGAATCAACAGTGACAGGGCTGTCGCAACGCTTGTGCGTGATGGTGTGCCGACAGGCATATCGTTCCGCTGCATCCCGGGCGGACATGAGTTTACTTCTCTGTTGCTTGCTGTCATGAATGCCGACGGACAGGGCCGTACCCTCCCTGACGAGGCTGTGCAGTCACGCATAGCCCGACTTAAAGGGGATATATCTCTTACGACTTATGTCTCTCTTGAATGTACGAACTGTCCCGATGTGGTGCAGGCTCTTAACCAGATGGCTCTTTTCAACGACAGGGTTACATCTGAAACAGTGGATGGAAATATGGCTGTCGCGGAGGCGGAGGCACTTGGTGTGAAATCCGTTCCGACTGTTTACGCCAACGGAGAGCAGATATGGGTGGGGAAAGGCTCGCTTGGAGAAATTCTCGATAGATTGGAAGAGCGTTTCGGCAGTGAGGAGCCGTCCGCACCGTCAGAGATAAGGAGATCGGATCTTATTGTGATTGGGGGTGGACCGGCCGGTGCGGCGGCCGCGATATATTCGGCCCGCAAAGGTCTTGATGTGGCTGTAGTGGCCTCTTCTGTCGGCGGACAGGTAAAAGAGACGTCAGGCATAGACAATGTCATATCTGTGCTTCACACAACAGGCGAGAAACTCGCCTATGATCTGCGAGCGCATATGCTCGACTATCCTGTCAGAATCTACGATTCACGCACCGTAGAGGAAGTGGATCTGAAAAGTAAGATGAAGCGTGTCCGCGTGAAAGGTGGCGAGACTTTCGAGGCGCCCGAGATCATAATCGCTACCGGCGCGCGCTGGCGCAGGCTTAATGTGCCGGGAGAGAATGACTATATCGGCCATGGAGTGGCATTCTGTGTGCACTGTGACGGACCTTTCTTTGCCGGAAAGGATGTCGCCGTTGTCGGAGGGGGAAACTCTGGTGTCGAAGCCGCGATTGATCTGGCGGCGATCTGCCGCCATGTCGATCTGTTTGAGTTTCTCGATACCTTGAAGGCGGATACGGTGCTTCAGGATAAACTGCGTTCACTTCCGAATGTTGACATCCATCTCTCGTCAGCTGTCGAGAAGGTCACGGGTGACGGCAAGACTCTCGAAGGTCTTGATGTCAGAGACAGGCTTACGGGAACTGTGACACATTATCCTCTGTCGGGAGTGTTCGTGCAGATCGGACTGCAACCGAACACTGAAGTATTCGGGGCTCAGATAGGGATAAGCCCGCGCGGGGAGATAGAAGTCGACGCTATGTGCCGGACCGATGTGCCGGGTGTTTATGCCGCCGGAGACTGTACGACGGTGCCTTTCAAGCAGATCGTCATAGCAATGGGGGAGGGAGCGAAAGCCGCACTCTCGGCTTTCGATTACCGCTTGCGTAATTTATAAATTATAGATCGGTAATAGCTATGATAGCTAAAAAATATAAAGGGGATATGGCTCAGCCATATCCCCTTTATGTTTTTCTGATTGAAGTTTACTCTTCGGTCTGGGTCTCGGCGTATTCTTTGAGCAGTCTTTCCTGCACGTCGCCGGGTACGAGTTCATAGCTTGCAAACTTCATGGTGAAGCTGCTGCGTCCGCCGGTTATAGAGCTTAAGGCTGTGGAATAGCTCGACATCTCTTTCAGGGGAACTTTGGCGTTTAGCTTTTCTATGCCGTTTTCCGATTCCATGCCCATGATTATGGCGCGGCGTCCCTGCAGATCGCTCATCACGTCGCCCATGGTGTCGCCGGGTGTCAGCACTTCCACATCATAGATCGGTTCTAGGATCTTGGGATTTGCCTGACGGAAAGCCTCGCTGAACGCGTTGCGGCCCGCAAGACGGAACGATATTTCATTGGAATCCACCGGGTGCATCTTGCCGTCATATATCATGACACGTACGTCACGCGCATACGAACCGGTGAGGGGTCCCTGCTCCATGCGGTCCATCAGACCTTTCACGATCGCAGGTATGAACCGGGCATCGATCGAACCTCCGACAGTGCAGTCATAGACTACAAGTTTGCCGCCCCATTCCAAAGGAATCTCCTGTTTGTCGCGCACTTTTAGTTTGAATTCCTGACTGCCGAATTTGTAGCCGTCAGGTTCGGGCATCCCTTCGGTATAAGGCTCGATGATCAGATGCACCTCTCCGAATTGTCCGGAGCCACCCGACTGTTTCTTATGACGGTAGTCGGCGCGTGCGGCTTTGGTGATTGTCTCGCGGTAGGGTATACGCATCTCCTCGAACGTGATGGGAAGTTTCTCATTGTTCTCAATACGCCATTTCAGTGTGCGCAGATGGAATTCTCCCTGACCCTTGACGAGTGTCTGCTTGAGCTCCTTGCTCTGCTCGATCACCCAAGTGGGATCCTCCTCGTGCATGCGTGTCAGGATGGCCGACAGTTTCTCACCGTCGCTTTCTGTCACAGGCTTGATGGCGCGGACATACTTTGGCGCCGGGTATTTGATGAAATCAAACTGATACTCACATCCTTTCTCGTCGAGCGTATTTCCTGTGCGCACGTCTTTCAGTTTGACAGTTGCGCCTATGTCGCCTGCCTCAAGTGCATCGATAGGATTGCGGAGCTGTCCGCATACCGTGAAGATCTGGGCGAGACGCTCCTTTCCTCCGCGCGTGGCGTTCTCAAGATCGACTCCGGCTTTAAGAGTGCCGCTCATCACTTTGAAATATGATACTTCGCCGATGTGGGGTTCCACCGAAGTCTTGAAGAAGAATACCGATACCGGACCTTCGGCGTCGGGCTTGACTTCAACACCTGTCGTGGTGACAGGTGCCGGCATGTCGCTTACGAACGGGCAGACATTTCCGAGGAATTCCATCAGACGGCGCACCGCCATGTCCTTGGCTGCGGACAAAAGCACTACAGGATATATCGAACGGTCCGCAAGTCCTTTGCGTATGCCTTCGCGCATCTCGTCTTCTGTGAGGCTTCCCTGTTCGAAGAATTTCTCCATAAGTGTCTCGTCGTTCTCGGCCGCGGCTTCAACGAGAATCTGGTTGAGTTCGCGGGCCTTGTCAAGCTGGTCGGCGGGAATGTCGCTGATGGTCGGAACTCCTCCGTCCGGACCCCATTCATATTTCTTCATAAGAAGAACATCGATCATGGAGTGGAAGCCCTGGCCTGATTCGAGAGGATATTGGATCTGGACAACACGCGGACCGAATGAGTCGCGGAGCTGTTCCATGACATTGTCAAAGTCCGCTTTCTCTGCATCCATCTGGTTGACGGCGAAGATCACCGGTTTCTTGAGTGCGGAGGTTGTACGGAAGATATTCTGTGTGCCTACCTCTACACCATATTGGGCGTCGACAAGAATAAGCCCCATGTCGCACACGCCGAGGGCGGTGTATGCGTTGCCCACGAAGTCATCCGCTCCCGGACAGTCGATTATATTGAGTTTCTTATTGTTGAATTCGGCATTGAAAACAGTCGAGAATACGGAGTAACCATACTCTTTCTCTACGGGAAAATAGTCGGATACGGTATTGCCTGCGTCAACCGTTCCGCGACGTTTTATAACTCCACACTCGTAAATCATAGATTCGGCGAGTGTGGTTTTCCCGGCGCCCTTTGATCCTAACAGGGCGATGTTTTTGATTTCATTGGTTTTGTAAATCTTCATAAGATATAAGATTTTAAGAGTTTTGGTGGCAATATTTGTGTGTAAAATGGATAATCTCCATCCTTTTCGTCCGCAATTTAGCAAAAATTGTGCTATTATGCGCAACTTACTTTTATGTTATGTAACATATTTGGCATTTTTTGTTATTTTTGCAATTAAAATTTAAATTTACAGTAAAATTGACATATGGGGACCTCTGCCGGAATATATGTGCATGTGCCGTTTTGCAGGAAACGGTGCATATATTGCGATTTCTATTCTGTCGGCGACAGGGTGGCAGTGTGGGGCGATTATGTGACGGCCTTGCTTGAAGAGGCGTCATCCAGGATTCCGGATATGGGATTCTTTTCCGGAGGAGGTCCAAAGACGCTTTATATAGGTGGAGGCACACCCTCACTGATGCCCGATGAAGAGTTCAGAAGGCTCGCCGGAGGGTTGAAAGGCTTGCTTGGCGAGACCGGAGAATTTACTATTGAGGTAAATCCGGATGATGTCTCCTCTCGTAAATCCGCTGTCTGGCGCGAGTGCGGAGTCGACCGTGTGAGCATGGGTGTACAGTCTCTTGTGGATTCCGAACTGATGACAATAGGCAGAAGGCATGACGCCGCCACGGCGAAAGAGGCCTTTTATATCCTGAGGAAAGATTTTGACAATATAAGTCTTGATCTTATGTTCGGACTGCCGGGACAGACGCTTGATTCTCTCCGGACGTCGGTGGAAGGCGTTGTGGATATGAATCCGGAACATATATCGGTCTATTCGCTCATGTATGAGGAACGCACGGCTCTTACCCGTATGCGCGACAGCGGAAAAGTCGCCGTGCAACCGGAGGAAGACAGCATAGAAATGTTCCGATGGCTTTCTTCAAGACTCAGAGAGGCCGGTTATGAACATTATGAGATCTCGAATTATGCCCGCGACGGTTTCCGATCACGCCACAACAGTCTTTATTGGAACGGGCGTCCATATTTCGGCCTTGGTCCCGGAGCCCACAGTTATGATGGCGCAAGAACGCGTATGGCCAATTTACCCGATCTGAGGGCATACCTCTCTTTCTGGCTTGAAAAAAAAGGAGATCCTCCTGTAGGTACAGAATGCCTTGGCGATGATGAACTCCGCGAGGAAATGATAATGACACGACTGCGAACCCGCGAGGGTCTGCCCCTCGATCGTTTTGAGGCAGCTTTCGGTTCCGGCGCGCTGCAGACCCTTATGACTGCGGCGGCTCCCTGGCTTGAGTGTGGTTTTCTTTTACTGACCGAAAATCCGCGTAGATTGGCTCTCACATCCCGGGGCGTCATGGTGTCGGATGAAATTATGGCGTCTCTTTTTTAGAAATAAAAATAATTTTGAACAGTTACTAACATTTAAAATATGAATTTATGGCAAGAATCTACCCGAAAGTTCTGATTGCCTCATGCATGGCCATAGCCATGTCGGCAAGCGCGGACGATGGTCCGGCGACAGGTGATGAATCACGAATGGTCATATATGACGATGTGATATTTTTCGACGGTTACAACACTCTTGAAAATCTTTCTGACGAAAGCAAAGCGATGATACCCGAAAACGACGGTATCCTGCGTCACCGCACCTCTCTATATTCTGTCAGGCTCACAGATGAGCAGCTTGACGGTATAGGCGAGAATCTCAAGATGCTTGTCGAGATAGGGGCCTTGTGTGACAATTATGACAGAATAGGAAACATCAACCTCGCACTTGTGCCCAAAGGCGCGGAAAGTTATGTGCCCGATGAAGTGGACCGTCTTGAGATCGGACGGTTCATAACGCCTTTCATGAATAAAAACATAGAACCCTCATCTGTCCCGTATGAATTTGATATGGATTATATGTCGCTGATACTGCGTGATGCGCGGCTCAGGGCCGACTATGACATATGGGCCGAGTTCGAACTTTTCGGCATTCCGTATGCTGCCAATGAGCAGGTCAGAGGCTGTGCGGGAAGACAGGATGTCTTCACCGGTACGCTTACTTTCGTGACCGACGCGCAACCTGCCCCAAAGACCGACAATAATGTGCTTGTGCCTATTGTGATCAAGAAACCGGAATATATGGGCGGTAACTTCAACAATTATGGTGAGGGGTGTACGGACGAACCTGGCAAAACGGTGAAAACATGGTCGTTTGAACTTACTGAAGATGTAAGCGACGGGCATGTCATTTTTATAACCTCGAACCATGGTGCCAACCCGGGAGGCGAGGAATACAACCGCCGCAAACATTTTGTCTATTTCGATGGCAAACTCGCCACAATATATACACCGGGACGCGACAGTTGTGAGCCGTTTAGGGTATACAACACACAGTTGAACGGTATCTACGGTTACAGTGAGATGTCCGATCAGGAATGGCAGTCTTTTTCCAACTGGTGTCCCGGCGACAAGATCGACAATCGTGTGCTTCATGTAGGCCCGCTCTCAAAGGGTAAACATGATGTGAAAATTAAGGTAATGAATGCAAAATTCGCGGACAAACAGGGAGATATACCGGTTTCCATGTTTTTTCAGGGTGTGCTCTCCGGCTCGCTTCCAGGATATTCGGCAGTTGAAGGAGTAAAGGCCGATATGAGATCGGGCATCAGCATAGACGGTGATAAATGCGTGGTTTCGAGTATTGAACCGGTCGAATCCATACTACTTTACGATGCTTCCGGTAAGCTTCTCGGCATGGAGTTTGATAAAAATGTCATTTCTCTGGCATCTGCGCGTACGGGTGTCCACGTAATAGTGGTGGAGTATTCCGACGGCATGACGGAGTATCACAAGATTATGCGGTAATAGTCGGGACTTATTCAGACGTATTTATCGTAATTGCAGTCTTAACTATTAAAATATGTTAATAACTAAAGTTTTAGTTGCATAACTAAAACTTTAGTTATATTTTTGCCCCTATAAGATAAGACATACTCGATTTGGAACAGTTACTTATGATTATGAAAGAAGGAAATATAAGCGATAAGAAACGGCTCTCTCCAAAAGAAGAAGCGATCATGGCCTGTTTCTGGGAGCATGGCCCGATGTTTGTACGGGAGCTTGTGGATCGCTGGCCGGATCCGAAGCCACATTTCAATACTGTCTCTACATTTGTACGGGGACTTGAGGCGAAAGGATGGCTCGGGCATGAACAGGTAGGAAATTCATACCGCTATTTCTCGCTTGTCGATGCATCGGATTATCGTGACCGTTCGCTTCGCGGTCTCATAGACCGTTTTTTCGGCAAGTCATACATAGGATTTGTTTCGTCTCTCGTGCAGGAAGAGAAGATATCGACCGAAGAGCTGAAAGAGCTGATCGAAAAGATTGAGTCGAAAAAAAACAATAGTAAGGAGGACTGAATATGGGACATTTCTTCAGTTATATGATTCAGGTATGTCTGGTCATGACTCTGCTCTATCTCGTCTACAAATGGATAATGGCGACAACGACTTTTCATTCGCTCAACAGAATCCTGTTGCTCGGGATATATGTGTTGTCCTGGATATTGCCGGCATTGCCGGTTTTTGTAAAGACTATGTCGCATGATCCTGACGTGGAAGTTGAATTGCCCGTTATATTGACTCTGGCCGGAGATTCCGTTTATCCTGAGGAGAGTGGCATAGACTGGCTGAGAATAGTATTGTGGCTATACGTGTCGGGAGTCTTATTGTCTGTGCTCTTTACTCTTGTGGGGATCATACGGATGGCACGTATCATAGCGTCCGGACGCCATGTGGCGAAAGACAAATACACGGAGGTCGTGACTACTCGCGCTACCGGGCCTTTCAGCTGGGGCAGGTATGTTATATTGCGACCTGAGGATCTTGATGAATCATATGATATGATTGTCGCGCACGAGACCATGCACCTCAGACTTCTGCACTGGCTTGATCTCATTCCGGCCCAACTCACGGCAATCCTGCAATGGTTTTCGCCGGCGGCATGGCTGCTTATGCGCGAATTGAAAGATCTCCATGAGTTTCAGGTAGATTGTGCCGTAGGAGGCAAGGATCCTGTACGATATCAGTTTATGTTGTTAAAAAAGACTGTCGGCTCAAGTTTTCCAGTCTTCGCCGACAGTCTGCATCACAAATCATTACTTAAAAAAAGAATCATTATGATGAATTACAAAAAAACAAATCCGTCACGCCGTGTGGCGGCGCTCGCGCTTCCCGCAATGGCGGCCCTGGCAGTCATGACCCTCTCGCAGCCGGCAGTGGCCGACGTAGTAAGTCGTATTTCCTCAACGACACTCAGCGATGTTTCGACTGACAAAGTTACTGCATCTGTCGAAATTTTGCAAACTTCCGGCAAAGTAATCTCGATTGCTCCCGCTGTTGCCTCTGACGCTGCGGCAGCCGAAGATGTCAGGACTGCAGTAGCGGACAGTGCCGAAGTTGTCGATAAAGGGGCGGAGACAGCGAATTCTACTCAGACAAAGGAGAAGGCCGGACTGGCATATTTTATCGACGGAAAACTATTTGAAGGCAGTCTTCAGGACATCGATCCGTCCGATATCGCCTCGATGACGATTCTTAAGGATGATCCGGCTTATCCTCAGGGGAAAATAATGATCGAGACGGTCGCGGCAGCCAAAGCCGCCGGTCATGAGATAACATACCGCCAGTATGATGAGAATGGAATCTATCTCGCGCCTTCCAGAATCGCGGAGTACAAGGGTGGTTCGGACGCTTTCAGGCAGTACTGCAATGACAATGTGAAATATCCGGCAGACGCTCCGGCTCTCGAAAAACCGGCACGTGTCATAGTTCAGTTCACAATTGGAACGAAAGGGGAGGTGTCGGATACAAAGATTATGCGTTCTTGTGGTGAACCGTTCGATTCGGAAGCCATACGTGTTGTCCAAGGCACAAGCGGACAATGGATACCGGCCGAGAATGACGGAAAGCCTGTGCCGTCGCGTTTTACAATCCCTATAACCTTCAGCAACAAATAAAAAATCATAGATTCTCATACCCTCAGTGCCGCAGAAACATAATGTCTGCGGCATATTTTTTTGACTATAAATTTTGTAATTTTTAAAATCTGTTGTAATTTTGCAGCGTGGAAAGTGTTTTTTCACAACTTAAAACTTTTCTCTTAGAAGCGCTCAAGACAGTGCGGTCGCTATGAAAAAAGAGCAAAAAAAAATCTCATTCTCCAAGATGCATGGTGCCGGTAATGATTACATCTATATCGACGCCACCAGGGAGACCTCCGAAAATTTACATGATCTCGCCCGCAAAATGAGCGATGTCCATTTCGGCATCGGCTCCGACGGGCTTGTTGCGATAATGAAGTCGGACGTCGCCGATTTCCGTATGCGGATGTTCAATTCCGACGGATCGGAAGCCGAGATGTGCGGTAACGCCTCGCGTTGCATCGGAAAATATGTCTATGACCGCGGGCTTACAGACAAGACGGAAGTCTCGCTTGAAACCCTCGCAGGCATAAAAATACTTCATCTGCACGTTGAAGACGGCGAAGTTGAGTCTGTGACGGTGGACATGGGAATTCCGGAACTGCGCCCCGAACGTATCCCGGTTCTCTCCAGGAATGCGGAAATGAAAATATCTGAGACGGAAAATGTGGGAGACTTCTCTTATCCGATAACTGCGGTAAGCATGGGTAATCCCCACGCCGTGATCTTCACAGACTGCATTACCGACCGACAGGTCCTCACCGAAGGTCCGCAGCTTGAGATCGCCGACATTTTCCCGCGTAAATCCAACATTGAGTTCGCCCGAGTCATCGACAGTAACACCATCGAGATGCGCGTATGGGAGAGGGGTACCGGCGAGACTCTCGCATGCGGTACCGGAGCTTGTGCTACGGCTGTGGCAGCTGTGCTTAACAATCTGACCGGGCGTAAAGTCGAGATGCGTCTCCGCGGTGGTGTGCTGCATATCCATTGGGACGAGATGTCCGGGCATGTATTCATGACAGGCCCTGCGGAATTTATCTGCGACGGTGAGTTCTATTTAACCAATTACCAAGATTAAAAATGAAAATCAACGATAATTTCGAAAAATTGCCTGAGTCGTATCTTTTTTCGACTGTGGCGGCCAGATTGCGTAAGTTCAGGGAAGAGCACCCCGGTGTCGATGTGATACGCATGGATATCGGCGATGTCACGCTTCCCATACCCAATGCCGCGATCAGGGCGATGCATCACGCTGTGGATGATATGGCGGAATCCACGTCGTTCCACGGTTATGGTCCTGAACAGGGATATGATTTCCTGCGCAATGCGATAGCATGCAATGATTATGCCGAAAGGGGCATAGACATATCTGCTGATGAAATATTCATCTCCGACGGTGCGAAAAGCGATCTTGGAAACCTCGGTGACATATATTCCGAAGACAGTATAGTCGCCGTAGCCGATCCCGGCTATCCGGTATATGTGGATTCAAATGTGATAGACGGACGTGGCGGAGAGCTTGTCGATGGAAAATGGAGCCGGTTCGTATATCTTGAATGTAATGAGGCAAACGGTTTCAAGCCTCTTCCTCCTGCCGAACACGCTGACGTGATCTTTCTGTGCTCACCGGCCAATCCTACAGGAGTGTCTTTCACTCGTGATGAACTCAAGTCATGGGTGGATTACGCGCGTGCCAACGAGGCCGTAATTATATATGATTCCGCCTATTGCGCATATATAACCGATCCGGAAGTGCCTCATTCCATTTATGAGATAGAAGGTGCCCGTGAGGTTGCTGTCGAGGTGCGCAGTTTTTCAAAGACGGCGGGGTTCACAGGTTTGCGTTGCGGATATACAGTTGTGCCTTCGACCCTTACGGGAACCGATGATAAAGGGAATAAAGTCCCTCTACGTAAGCTTTGGCTCAGAAGGCAGACCACAAAGTTCAACGGAGCGAGCTATATAATACAGCGTGGCGCTGAGGCGCTCTATACTCCTGACGGAAAAAAAGAGGTAAGAGAGAATGTCGATTATTATCTCGAGAATGCCCGTATGATACGCGACACGATGTCTAAAGCCGGTTTTACGGTTTTCGGTGGGGAAAATTCTCCATATATATGGGTCAAATCTCCCAATGGAGAATCTTCTTGGGATTTGTTCGGAAAGTGTCTCGCGGAGACTCACATATCGTGCACTCCGGGAGTGGGATTCGGTGATGCCGGCGAGGGCTACATAAGACTCACAGGCTTCAATACCCATAAAAATACAGAGGAGGCGATGCGACGCATCCTCGATTTTTTTAAGAAATAAATCACAGGGGGCCTTGACGCCCCCTTTTTCAATTACCTATATTATAATTTTGAGAGTTTAACTTATGTCAGATCTCAGATTCAAAAGTGTTGAGGAGGCTTCTGCCCGTAAGGCGGTAAAGGTCGAGCTTCCCAAAGAGAGAGTTGAAGCTTATTACGGTAAGCAGGTTTTCAATCGCCAGCGCATGTTCGAGTATCTTCCCAAAGAGACTTACGATGCTTTGGTTCAGGCGATAGATAACCGACAGCCCTTGAGCCGGGAACTTGCCGACAGCGTGGCCGACGGTATGAAACGCTGGGCGCTCGACAATGGCGCGCGTCATTATACCCACTGGTTCCATCCTCTCACCGGAAGTACAGCCGAGAAACATGACGCGTTTGTCGAACATGACGGCAAAGGCGGAGTTGTCGAAAAATTCACCGGTAAGCTCCTTGTCCAGCAGGAACCGGACGCTTCTTCATTCCCCAACGGCGGTATCCGAAATACTTTTGAGGCACGGGGCTATTCGGCCTGGGACATTTCTTCTCCGGCATTTATAGTCGACAACACGCTTTGTATCCCTACTGTTTTCGTATCATATACAGGTGAGAGCCTTGATTATAAGACACCATTGTTGCGTTCTCTCAACAGTATAGACAAGGCTGCTACCCGTGTCGCCCGTTTCTTCAATCCGGATGTCAAGCATGTTATCTGTAATCTCGGATGGGAGCAGGAATATTTTCTTGTAGACGAGGCGCTTTATGCGGCCCGTCCCGACCTGGTAATGACAGGACGGACTCTCATGGGACATGAATCGGCGAAAAACCAGCAGCTTGAGGACCATTATTTCGGTTCCATCCCAAGTCGCGTCGAGGCTTTCATGCTCGATCTGGAGCTTGAGGCACATCGTCTCGGTATTCCGGCCAAGACCCGCCATAACGAAGTAGCTCCCAATCAGTTCGAGCTTGCTCCTATCTTTGAGGAAGCGAATCTCGCCAATGACCATAACCTGCTTCTCATGTCTGTCATGGAAGAAGTGGCGCGTCGCCATAATTTCCGGGTCCTGCTGCATGAGAAACCTTTTGCAGGCATAAACGGCTCGGGCAAGCATAACAACTGGAGCCTCGGCACAGATAATGGCATCCTTCTTTTTGCGCCCGGCAAAAACGAACATGACAATTTCCGCTTTGTAACATTCGTGGCAAATGTCATGGCTGCTGTCCATAAACACAACGGCCTTCTAAAGGCTTCGATAATCAATGCTACCAACGCTCATCGACTTGGTGCGAATGAGGCTCCTCCGGCCATCATATCGATGTTCCTCGGTTCTGCAGTAAGTTCAATTCTCGAGAAAGTTGAGAAAGCGGATTCGATAAGCAAGATAACAATAGACGGCAAAGAGAAGATCACACTCGACATCGCGCAGATTCCTGAGCTCATGCTTGACAATACTGACCGTAACCGTACGAGTCCGTTTGCATTCACGGGAAATCGTTTCGAGTATCGCGCTGTAGGTTCTTCAGCCAATAACGCATCGGCTCTTATTGCCCTCAATGCCGCCGTGGCAGCACAACTCGATGATTTTGCCACTACAGTGGAGGCACGTGTCGCAAATGGAGAGGACAGGGAGCATGCCATTCTCGATGAAGTCAAGAAACTTATCCGCGAGTCGCGCCCCATACATTTCGACGGCAACGGCTATAGCGACGAATGGAAGGTTGAAGCGGAGAAACGCGGCCTTGATGTCGAGACTTCAGCACCGCTTATGTATGACCGTTATATGCTTCCGTCGTCTGTCGAGATGTTCGAGAAGACAGGTGTCCTATCCAAGAAGGAAATCGAGGCCCGCAACGAGGTCAAGTGGGAGATGTATACAAAGAAAATCCAGATCGAGAGCCGTGTGCTCGGAGATCTCGCCATCAACCATATCATTCCTGCAGCCGTAAGATACCAGTCTCTGCTCCTTGATAATGTCTACAAGATCCAGCAGCTTTTCAAAGGATCGAAAGCCGACAGTATTTCCGCACAGGATCTGTCGAATATCGAGGTGATAAGCGATCATATCTCTGCTATCAAGAGTGGCGTCGAGAATATGGTCAACGCGCGTAAACATGCCAATCATCTTGATTCGGAGCGCGCAAAGGCTATCGCTTATCATGATGAAGTGGCTCCCTATATGGAAGACATACGCCGCCATATCGACAAACTGGAGCTCATGGTCGACAATGAGATCTGGCCGCTTCCCAAATATCGGGAGCTTCTCTTTATCAGATAAGTAACTATTGAAAATTTATATTACAAGATTCCAAAGCTTCATATATCGTTTAATTTTTAATAGCTACTTAACAGCTGCTTAATAAGTTTCACACACGAAACATTTAAGTCAGACAGCATACAGGATATGCCAATGCTGTGAAAATACATTCCCGGTCTTGATTTGAAAGACCGGGAATTTTTAGATGGAGGGTGTCATCGAATGCCGATAACTTATTCTATCATGGCTACGGCTGAATGGTACTTGGCGATATTTCCCGCTTTTTTGATTGCCTTCCATGCCTTGCGACCTATTTCCTCTTCTGCATATTCCCAGAATGGTTTGATCTTGGATATTATCTGTGAATCCCCGCATAATATTGAAGAGTAGTGATCGAAAAGGATCCGGTGAAACTCAAGCATTTTTGAGATTCGTTCTATTTTGTCCAATTCCTTGCCGCTTTCATATTCTTGCGCAAGAGAGGGGCGTCCCAGAATTCCACGTGCGGTCATCACTCCGGCTATGGAGGGATATTTCCTGATAATATTTTCAATATCATTGGGTGTATGTATCTCGCCGTTGAATATTACGGAATTCTGACTTTCCGACAGAATGGCTTCAAACTGATCAAAATAAAGATCTCCTGAATATTGCTGGCGTGCTACGCGGGGATGCACGGCAATGTGGCGCAGATCCAGAGTATTCAATATCGGCATGATATTTTTCCATTCGTTCGGATCTTCGTAACCGAGTCTCATTTTAACCGAGTACGAAAGTGCAGGATATTTGTTTAATATAATCGGTATTTTTTTACTCTCTTCTACATTACGGAGAAATCCGGCTCCCCGTCCTTTGCCTGTCTGCAATGGAAATGGGCAACCCATGTTGAGGTTTACCTTTTCAGCACCCTCGGCTGCGAGTCGCGACAGCAGAATATCGAGTTCGTCCATATCTCGGAAAATGACTTGCGGTTCGAGGTCTATGTTATCGTTCAGCGGAGATGTGAAATCTTTAAGATCCTGTTTGCGCAGTTCCCCGTGATCACAGCGGATAAACGGAGTAAAATAACTGTTGTCTCCGCCATATGTTTTCTGATGGAAGTGACGCCATGCCGCGTCGGTATGCCCTTGGACGGGCGCTATGTATATTTTCATAAGAGATGTATTAAGTAACTGTTTTATACTGACGGGTCTGATTGTTTCAATGTTTCTTCGACAAAAATTATGAGTCTTTCTTTGTTTGACAGCTTATTAATTTGAGGATGGCAGGAATGTGAACCCGACAGCCGCCATAAGACATA
>ERZ860264.1234-NODE-1234-length-18373-cov-2.953161_pt1 | contig 18373 bp, 15 predicted proteins | sample MGYA00509980_ERZ860264 | MGnify/ENA primary metagenome ERZ860264 (study PRJEB30046, sample SAMN00715212) | human gut metagenome | study: EMG produced TPA metagenomics assembly of the A metagenome-wide association study of gut microbiota in type 2... | reverse complement strand
GTTTCCGCAGCCGAGACAGTCAAGCACGTCAACCTGCTGCACGAAACGCATGCCGGCCATGGTCTTGCCGAGTGCGGGCTTCGAGTGGTCGTCGCCGAAAGGTGCGGCGGCAGCCTCTTCGGGAGTGAGGACAAACGGACGGATTGAGGCGTGAGGACATACATATGAACACTTGTTACACTGGATACAGTTTTCTGTGATCCATTCTGGGACGAAAGCTGCGACTCCACGTTTTTCATATGCGGCAGTGCCCTGTTCCCAAGTGCCGTCTGCGTTGTTCTGGAATGCTGATACAGGAAGAAGATCTCCGTCCTGAGCGTTGATAGGACGTACCACGGTCTCGATGAATTCGGGGGCCGGAGTCTGTGTCGGAGCGTCATCGGCAAGATTTGCCCATTCAGCCTTTACTTCAAGCTTGTGATATTCACCACCCCGGTCAACTGCCTGATTGTTCATGTTGACGATATTCTCGCCTTTCTTGCCGTAAGATTTGACGATGAATTTCTTCATCTGCTCTATGGCGAGATCAACGGGAATAACTTCCGTGATACGGAAGAACGCACTTTGAAGGATAGTGTTGGTGCGGTTGCCGAGACCGATCTCCTGTGCGATTTTCGTAGCGTTGATATAATAGACGGTGATGTTGTTCTGAGCGAAATAACGCTTCACCTTGTTCGGAAGATTCTCTGCAAGTTCCTCGCCTTCCCAGATTGTGTTGAGAAGGAATGTTCCGCCGGGGAGAAGTCCGCGTGTCACATCATACATATGGAGGTATGCCTGCACGTGACATGCCACGAAGTTCGGGGTGTTCACCAGATAAGTCGAGCGGATAGGCGCGTCGCCGAAACGAAGGTGCGAGCAGGTGAAACCACCGGATTTCTTGGAATCGTAAGAGAAATATGCCTGACAGTATTTGTCGGTGTTGTCACCGATGATCTTGACGGAGTTCTTGTTGGCGCCTACCGTACCGTCTGCGCCGAGTCCGTAGAACTTGGCCTGGAACATGCCTTCCTCTCCGACGTTGATTTCGGGACCGACAGGGAGGGACGTATTGGTGAGATCGTCAACGATTCCTACGGTGAACTGGTTGCGGGGTGCGTCAGCCTTGAGATTCTCGAACACCTCGAGCATCTGTGCCGGTGTGGTGTCCTTTGAGCTGAGACCGTAGCGTCCGCCTACGATAAGCGGCGCGTTCTCCTTGCCGTAGAAGCAGTCCTTGACATCGAGATAAAGAGGTTCTCCTGTCGCTCCGGGTTCTTTTGTACGGTCGAGTACCGCGATCTTCTTTGCCGTGGCGGGTACTGCCGCAAGGAAGTGGCGTGCCGAGAAAGGACGGTAAAGATGTACGCTTACAAGACCTACTTTCTCGCCTTTGGCGCGCAGATAGTCGATAGTCTCCTTTATACACTGTGTCACCGAACCCATCGCTATGATCACTCGGTCTGCCTCGGGATCGCCGTAGTAGTCAAACAGCCCGTAGTTGCGGCCCGTCAGACGGTTCATCTCTTTGACATATTCCTCGACTATCTCGGGAATTGCCTCATAATATTTGTTGCTTGCCTCGCGGTGTTGGAAGAATACATCCGGATTCTCTGCCATACCTCTTGCCACCGGCTTGTCCGGATTGAGCGCGCGTGCGCGGAACTCGGCGAGGGCTTTCTGGTCTACGAGCGGAGCGAGATCTTCCTCGCTGAGGGCTTCTATCTTCTGGATCTCGTGTGAGGTGCGGAATCCGTCAAAGAAGTTCACGAACGGCACACGGCCTTTGATGGCGGAAAGATGAGCCACAGCAGAAAGATCCATGACTTCCTGTACGGAACCTTCGCAGAACATCGCGAAACCAGCCTGACGGCATGCCATGACATCCTGATGGTCGCCGAAGATGCTGAGCGCGTGAGAGGCCAGCGTACGTGCCGATACATGGAATACGCATGGAAGCAGCTCGCCGGCGATCTTGTACATATTGGGGATCATAAGAAGAAGTCCCTGCGAGGCAGTGTAGGTTGTGGTCAACGCACCTGCCTGAAGAGATCCGTGTACAGCTCCTGCGGCTCCTGCCTCACTTTGCATCTCCTGCACCATCACGGTTTCTCCGAAGATGTTCTTGCGGCCTGCGGCCGACCAGTCATCTACATATTCCGCCATTGTCGACGACGGAGTGATAGGGTAGATGGCTGCAACTTCGCTAAACATATAGCTGATATGCGCCGCGGCCTGGTTGCCGTCGCATGTCAGGAATTTCTTTGTCTTGCTCATAGTTGATTTTCAATTATATGATTTTCCTTTTCTATGTATGTTTATGTATTTGCCTGTAGTATCAGTCTGAATACTTTCTCTTTTACCTTTACAGGAGAACGAATTTAATTTTGCAAAGATACTAAAAAATCGCCGTACGACAATTATTTTAACTCACTTTTATCGCATTTACGCTTAAAATCAGGAAGTAAATGCGTTGGAGAAGTATTATCAGGACTTGGTTTTGTCAACATATGTAAAAGAGAGCTTTCTCATGCTTGTCAGCCTACAAGCGAGATAATTCGTTTTTCTCCTTTTATTTTTTTCCCTTTTACATTGGCTATTGTCCCGGACACCTTTTCAGACTCTACTGCGGCAAGCGTATAATGGTCGTAAACGTCTATTTTGCCAATGTCCGCCGCATCCAGCCCTCCCTCTTTGACAAGGAACCCGACAATATCTCCGCGTGAGAGTTTTTCTTTTTTCCCGGCAGAGAAATAAATGGTGTCGAAACTTCTCGACTCAGGGGCTTGGCGCTCCGGATCAAGGTAATATGTCGCGTCGAAATCTATATAGTCCTTGACATTCTCTTCCGGACCGACAAGCACGAATACATCACCGTCGGCATCGACACGCGCCGTGCGGCCGTTGCGGTGCGTATAGGTTTCCGATGTAAGTGGCTGGTGATAATGGATCACGTTGCGTACTCCCTCTATGTCGAGCCCGCGGGCGGCAAGGTCTGTCGCTACGAGTACAGGACGCGAACCGTTGTTGAAAAGGGCGATGGCCGTCTCCCGGTCTCTCTGGTCAAGCGCTCCATGGTAAAGTACGGCCGGGATTCCGTGACTTTTAAGGTATGCTGCCGTGCGTTCGGCGCTCTCGCGGTGATTTACAAACACTATGCTGCGCGGATGCTCTCCTTTTTCGTATGCGAGATTGTGTAGAAGCATGGCGAGAGTCTCGAGTTTGTCGTTGATGTCGGAATCGACTCTCTGCACACGGATTCGTTTGCGGAGATCCTCATTGCCGTTGAGATAATCGAGAGTGAGGGGATTGTCAAGCGACAGGAAGTCAGGGAGCACGTCTGCGCGGGTGGCCGATGTGAGCAGTATACGGCTCACATTCTTGAGACGTGCGGTGATTTTCTTCATCTCTTTCTCAAAACCGAGTTCAAGTGATTTGTCAAATTCGTCGAGTACAAGAATCCGTGTCGGAAGGACATCGATGTTTCTGCGGTTGATATGATCAAGCAGGCGTCCCGGTGTCGCTATGATTATGTCGGCGCCGGCTTTGAGCGAGTTGACTTCATCCTCGACTTTGTGGCCTCCATAGAGAACGGTTGTCTTGAATCCCGCCGCTATTGTGCGTACAATGCCGGCGATCTGTAGCACCAGTTCCCGCGAAGGTGCTATTACGATGGCCTGGATGCGCCCTGTCGAAGGCTTGAGCAGTTTCAGCAACGGCAGTATAAAAGCAAGCGTCTTTCCTGAGCCGGTAGGGGAAAGGAGTATTATATCTTGCTGTACCGATGCCGATTGCATCATCTTTATCTGCATCGGATTAAGTTCGGCGATTCCTAATTTGTCGTTTACCAGCGGCAAAAATTCTTTTTCTCTCATATTATGATATCTGTGACCAGTCGACGGTCTTCATGAATCTATAACGCAATTCGAGGCGTAATGTATTGATTGATTGTGATGAAATTTGCAATTCTCCTTCCGAACGGTCTATGTCGTTGCCCGGCGTCTCCACAAGTTCCGGGTGCGCGTTCAGTATCCGGAGTGCGGCCTGGCGCGCGTAATTCAGTATCTGGCCGTCTGTGGCGAGATTCGCCATGTTGAGGGCGAAAGAGATGCCGCTCTGCTGCGTACCTTCCATGTCTCCGGGTCCACGGAGTCGCATGTCGGCTTCCGATATGAGAAATCCGTCGGTAGTCTCGGTCATTATGTTCAGTCTCTTTCTCGTGTCTCCGCCGATCGCCTGACGGGTGACAAGGATGCAGTAGCTTTTATCGGCTCCCCGGCCGACGCGGCCGCGTAGCTGATGCAATTGCGACAGTCCGAATCTTTCCGCGTTTTCTATCAGCATCACGGATGCATTAGGCACGTTGACTCCTACTTCTATCACGGTGGTCGCGACAAGGATGCGGGCTTCGCCCGTTACAAATTTCTGCATTTGCGCGTCTTTTACGTCCGGTTTCATGCGTCCGTGTACGCAGCACACTTTGTATTGCGGAAATATGCCGCATATGCGTTCATATCCCGCCTCGACGCTTTTGAGTTCAAGTTTGGGATTGTCTGAAATCAACGGGTATACCACATAGACCTGTCTTCCGGCTGCCAGCTCGCGGCCGATAAGCCTGTTTACCTCCATGCGGTTGTCATCGTAACGCAATAATGTTTCGACCGGTTTCCTGCCCGGAGGAAGTTCATCGATCACGGAGACTTCAAGATCTCCGTAGACGGTCATGGCCAGGGTCCGCGGGATAGGGGTAGCGGTCATCACGAGCACGTGCGGGGGAATACTGTTTTTTGCCCACATTCTGGCTCTTTGCGCGACTCCGAATCTGTGCTGCTCGTCGATCACTACGAGTCCGAGGCTTTTGAACTGTACTGTGTCCTCGATAAGGGCATGTGTCCCTACAATTATGTCGATCGAGCCGTCAAGCAGTCCTTCGTGGATTTGCCGGTGAGCAATCTGACATTCACGTCTATGTCTTGCGCCCATGCGTGCAGTGTGTCGTAATGTTGGGTGGCCAATATTTCAGTCGGCGCCATCAGAGCGCTTTGGTGGCCGTTGTCGCATGCCATGAGCATAGACATGAAAGCCACCATTGTCTTGCCCGAACCGACGTCTCCCTGGAGCAGACGGTTCATCTGCCTTCCGGTGCGCATGTCGCCTCTAATTTCCCGCAGAACGCGTTTCTGGGCTCCGGTCAATTCAAACGAAAGGCAGTGCGTATAGAAATCGTTGAAATATCGGCCTATACGTGCGAAGATCTGTCCTTTCACTTTTCTGCTTCGCGCTCTTGAAAACCGCAGTATGTGGAGTTGCAGATAGAAAAGTTCCTCAAATTTCATGCGTTCTCTCGCTTTCTGCAGTTTCTCGGTGCTTTCGGGAAAGTGGAGGTTGCGTATGGTCTCTTTCAGAGGCATCAGTCTGTACGCCTCGATGACTTCCGGAGGCAACGTATCCTGTATGGTCGCGAATCCGGGATGAACCAGAATATTTTTAGCCAGGCCTGATATGAATTTCGGTGAATATCCTGCCTTGCGTATTTTATCGGTGATATTGTAGACTCCTTCGAATCCTTTCGGGGGATTTTCGGGGTTGTAGACAGTGACCTCCGGATGTACCATGTTGAAGTCGCCCCGATAAGATGTGGGACGACCGAAAAGCACATAGTCGACCCCGGTCTTATAAGCGTCGCGTATGGCATTTACGCGTGCGAACCATACGACTTGCATCAGCCGCTCTCCATCTGTGAAAAGACCTGTCAGTCTTTTTCTCGCGCCTTCTCCGCCAAATTGGAAACTGATGAATCTGCCGCGTATCTGGACAAATGGCATTTCACCTGAAAACTCCCGTATTTTGTAGAACCGGCTACGGTCTATATGCCGGAAAGGGAAGTAATATAAAAGGTCGCGGAATGTGTGCAGGTTAAGTTCGTCGGCAAGAAGTTTCGATCTCTTCTCGCCGACTCCTTTCAGATACATCAGGTCACTGTCGAAAAATGATTTCATTTTTTGATTGCCATTTCAAGCAGGGCCTTGGCAACAGTGAAGTCTGACGGGTTGGTTACCTTTATGTTCATCGGAATTCCCTCATAAGGCGTCACATCATATCCCGCCGCTTCCACCCGGGAGGCATCGTCGGTAAATTCGGGGCGGTCCGGAAGCCGATATGCCTTGTGAAGCATGTCCGCACGGAACACTTGAGGTGTCTGTACGGCTACAAATCTGCTCCGGTCGACTGCCTTGAATCTGTTGTCGGTTGTAAATTCCCGCAGTGAATCCGAAACAGGAACCACGGGAACTCCGCTTCCGGTCTGGACCGCGCTTTCCCATCCGCGGGCTATCATGTCTGTCGATACAAGAGGCCGGGCGGCGTCATGCACGGCTATGAGTGTGTCCGGATCGTCGGGCAACTGCAGAATGCCGTTGGCGACCGAAGCGCCGCGATTGCGGCCCCCCGCCACAAGACGCACCTTTATATTTCTGACTTCTTCAGGCAGTTCGGAGAGCATTATGTTGTAATCATCGAAAAATCCGGGATGCATCACTATTGATATTTCCGTATCCGGATCTTCCTGATGAAATGCAATGACCGACCACCATAACATAGGAATGCCCAGCAGTTTTACAAACTGCTTGGGCAATTCTCCTCCGGCACGGCGACCTTCGCCGCCTGCCATTATCAATGCATATTTCTTCATTACGCGGATCACATGTTCATGCCGCCGTCGACCTGAATGACTTGTCCGGTGACATATCCGGCCATGTCAGAGGCAAGGAATGTAGCGACATTTGCGATGTCTTCGACCTTGCCGCCGCGACGCAATGGAATTTTCTGACACCATTCAGCGCGTACTTCATCGGGAAGAGCCGCTGTCATTGCCGTTTCGATAAATCCGGGTGCGATCGCATTGGCGCGGATGCCGCGTGAGCCCACCTCCTGCGCGATACTTTTGGCAAGGGCTATAAGACCTGCCTTGGATGCCGCGTAGTTCGACTGTCCTGCGTTGCCGTGCACGCCGACTACAGATGCCATATTGATGATCGATCCTGATTTCTGACGCATCATGATAGGAAGGATCGCATGGATGTAATTGAACGCGGACTTGAGGTTGACTGCGATCACCGCATCCCACTGCTGCTCGGTCATGCGGAGCATAAGGCCGTCTTTGGTGATGCCGGCATTGTTGACAAGTATGTCAATGTGTCCGAAATCATCCTTTATTTGTTTCACCACCTCTTCTGTGGCTGTGAAATCGGCGGCGTTCGAAGCATATCCTTTGCATTTTACACCGAATGCCGCTATTTCTTCTTCTGTCTTCTTGCCGTTCTCGTCTATCACGAGGTCGGTAAATGCTATATCGCAACCTTCCGATGCGAATTTGAGTGCTATTTCTTTGCCAATTCCACGGGCCGCACCTGTGATGACGGCCACTTTTCCTTCGAGCATTTTCATTTCTTATGTATATTAAATGTGTGTCGTTATTGTTGTTCTCTCACCCTGACTCCGTTCAGTATGAGATCGGCGATCATGCGTGACATATCATCCTTGTCTATGCCGTATTCGGTGAGATTGTTGCGTATGTAGGGAACGTCGAATCCCTGTATGGAGTTGGTTATTATTATCGCCCATTCCTTTATGTCGGGAATGTCGAATACTCCCAGCACAACTCCTTCGTGAAGAATGCGCATGAGCATCTTGATCTCTTTTCTCGATATGACGGCCCTGGCCCGGTCCACTTTGCGGACGTCACGGAAAAAGCCGGCACGTAGCGAGCCGTTACGTGACACTATCTGCCGCATTGTCTCCATACGTGTCGACACATATTCCCGGAGTTTCTGCTCGGGAGATATTGGCTTTGTGACGATCGACCCCAGATTCTGGAGCAGGTCATCGCTCTCGCTCTCGATTACGGCGTTGAATATTTCTCTCTTGCTTTTGAAATAGGTATAGATAGTACGCCGCCCCTTGTCTGAGGCTGCGGCAATATCGTTCATGGTCGTGTTTTCCACTCCCTTTCTTGCAAACAGGGAGCGGGCAACCTCGATAAATCTGTCGCGCGTCTTTTTTACCATATTCCTCTTTTCAGGGATGTTATTATTGTCTGATGCCGGTTTTGAAGAATTCCTGATCTTTCAATGAAGTGATTCGAAAAGAAAATTTAATTCACTTCAATATGCGAAATTACAAAAAAAATTTGTATCAATCGACAATTTTTGAGACAATGTGTCAATTTTACCAATTTTCGCACCTCGTTCTATTCGGGGTTACTGCATGTACTGATATGTAAAAAGTCAGACGCGTGCGGGGACTTGCAGATACGCACGCGTCTGACTTTTTTATTGTTATGAAGCTTCGGCAGATCAGTCTTTCAGATAATACTCTATGGTCGAGACCACTCTTACTTTTTTGATATAGGGGGTGTATTGGTCGCGGTCTTCTATCGAGAACTGGCCTTGCGATGCGGATTTTATCTTGCCGAGTTTGCTCTGGGAATCCTCGGCGAATTTATCGGCGCCCTTTCGTGCGTTTTTTGTGGCGTCGGCCACCATGTCCGGCTTGATCTTGTTGAGTTCGGTAAATTCATACAGCGTCTGGTAATTGTAGTCTCCGGCCACTATGGCTATTCCTTTTGCCATCAGCTCGGATTGTTTTGCCATCAGCTCGTTGACCTTGCTTACCTGAGTGCTTGTCACTACCACGACCGCCGTCACATTATATCTGTAAGGAGCCTGCTGGCCTCCATAGTTGTCGGCCTGCATGTCCTGGACTTTCGGCGCGTTGACTGAAAATTCCTTTTCGCTGATGCCGTTCTGTTTCAGGAAAGCTACAATGGCGTTGTTGGTAGTCTCAACTTCTCCGTAAAGAGAGGAAAGATCGTTGCCTACATGTTTGCTTACGATCGGCCATGTCACTTTGTTGGCCTCGACCTCCCTTTCGCTCAGACCCCTGACGGTCACTACGCGTGAGTTCGCCGATATGCGTCCGAATCCGTTGCGGATGAATATACCCATCAGTGTCATTCCCACGGCAAGCAGCAACGCCGCTCCCCATGCGCATGCAAGTTTTATGGAATAGTGATGTCCGCGGATGTCTCTCTCAGATGTTTTTGTTTCCATAAGCAGTAGTGTTTGTCTTTAAATAAGAAGTTGTTTTGGCTATTTGGTATGTTTTGTGGATTTTATACATATCCATATAACAATATATCAGGATAATTTATTAATTTTGTAACAGAAAAAACAGCAAGTTATTATTATGCTCGATAAAATTAAAGCTTTACGCGAGGAAATAGCATCAGTTACCGCTTCCGACAAAGATGCGGTAGAGCAGCTTCGTATCAAATATCTCAGTAAGAAAGGTGCGGTCTCGGCATTGATGGCCGATTTCCGGAACGTTCCGACCGAATTGAAGCGTGAGGTAGGGCAAAAGATAAACGAACTCAAGACTTTTGCCACCGAAAAGATCAACAGTCTGAAAGAATCTTTTGCCGTCAGCGAGGATTCCTCTCTTGACGAGATCGATCTCACGCGCACGGCTTCTCCCGGTGTCATCGGTACGCGTCATCCGTTGTCGATCGTGAAAAACGAGATGCTGCGCATTTTCTCAAGCATGGGCTTTACAATAGCGGAAGGGCCCGAGATAGAAGATGACTGGCATGTGTTCGAGAGTCTTAACTTCCCTCCCGACCATCCGGCCCGCGACATGCAGGATACATTTTTTATATCGCGTGATCCGGCGGAGATTCTGCTCCGTACGCATACGTCTTCGGTGCAGACTCGCGTCATGGAGCATGCTCAGCCTCCGATCCGCATAGTATGCCCGGGACGTGTCTACCGTAATGAGGCTATTTCGGCGCGCGCCCACTGCTTTTTCCATCAGATCGAAGGATTGTATATAGACAGGAATGTCTCTTTTGCCGATCTCAAACAGGTACTTCTCGGATTCGCGCGTCAGATGTTCGGTCCTGAGACCAAAATACGTCTTCGTCCCTCTTATTTCCCCTTCACCGAACCTTCGGCCGAGATGGATATAAGCTGTGACATATGCGGCGGCAAGGGATGCGCCTTCTGCAAGGGTACCGGATGGGTCGAGATCCTCGGTTGCGGTATGGTCGATCCGAATGTTCTCAAAGCTTGCGGCATCGATCCCGATGTTTATACCGGTTATGCTTTCGGTATGGGTATCGAGCGCATCACCAATCTCAAGTACAAGGTCAAGGACCTGCGCATGTTCTCCGAAAATGACGTGCGTTTCCTCCGGGAGTTCGAGGCCGCTCATTAATATAAGGCCGTAATGACTATAAAACAAAGATATGAAGGCGTGATCTCCGTATTTAAGGAGATCATGCCCGAGCCTAAGACGGAGTTGCATTATGACACTCCGTTTCATCTTTTATTGGCGGTGATTTTGTCGGCTCAATGCACTGACAAACGTATCAATATGGTCACCCCGGCGCTTTTCGAGCGTTTCCCTTTGCCGCAAGATCTTGCGGCCGCATCGGAAGAGGAGGTCTACGGTTATATAAAATCCGTTACGTTCCCCAATAACAAGACGCGTTCCCTGATCAAAGCGGCTCAGGTCCTGATGGATGAATTCGGCGGCGAAATGCCTTCGGATATAGACAACCTTATGAAACTTCCTGGTGTAGGACGCAAGACTGCCAACGTAATGCTGTCGGTGGTATGGAACAAGGCCGCCATGGCTGTGGATACTCATGTGTTCAGGGTCAGCAACCGCATCGGACTTACAAATGAATCGTCCAATCCGCTGGTCACAGAGAAGACTCTTGTCAGATATATTCCTGAGGATCTTGTGGCCAAGGCGCACCATTGGCTTATCCTGCACGGCCGTTATGTCTGCAAGGCGCGTAAACCTGATTGTCTCTCCTGTGCGATACGCCCTTACTGCAAGACATATGCCGGGTCAGAGCGCGCCCGTAAATCTAACTGACGCGGCGGTCCACATCGTTATAGGCCCGGAATGTGACTCCGGCTTTACGGTTTTTACGGCGTCCCTTTTTGATACTTTTCTGTGCAAGAATTATGAGTGCCCGTCTCAGATACCGGTCCATGCTGTAAAGACCCGGTCCCAGAACGCTGAATATAGCCGTTACCATTACGAGCATGGCCGATATGGCGTCGGGTTCTGAAACTGCCATAGAATTATATAGCGCGATCCCGAACCATACGGTTCCGGTCAAAGTAGTGATTCGCGAGAAGAGTCCGAAAATCATAGATATTCCTATGGCGCACAGCATGATTGAGTCTGCTGTGAATCTGGCCGCGAGAATGTCGGTCATTTCCATAGGCAGGAGGGCCATCAGTATAAACATGGTTCCGCACGTCAGACGCAGGATCATCATCTTTCCCGATAACTGTGAGTTGACCCTGCGGTTGATTCCGAACAAGAGATTCATGATATGTCTGAATGGGGCCGCCACCTTCCGGCCCGGTCCGCTTATTTTACGGCTTATTCTTGCCAGACGGTGATCGTTGACGCACAATTCTCCCAGTGTTTTGACTCCGGGATCAACGGAAATTACATTTGCCTCGTTCATAGTGAGCCTCCTTCCTGCTTTGGGTGGTTGTCGTTGTTGTAAAGCGACCGGACGGGACGTTTAGTCTGAATGTTAAAATTATTAACGCTTACAAGCCGTTCAATCAATTACTTACACATTTTATCAACAGTCGGGGAGACGAAATTGTTTTGATAAAGAGACAAAAATTTCCTATATTCGCGATAGAATTTGCAGAATCGATGAAAAGAATAGGAAAACTCTATTTCAGATATGGCACGATGGGATCTGCCAAAACTGCCATGTTGCTTACCACGGCATATAATTTCGAAGAGCGCGGCATGGCTTATCGTTGCTTTAAACCGGTGGTGGACACCCGCGACAAAAAGAATGTCATACGTTCACGTATCGGCATAGAGCGTGAATGTTCATGGATATATCCTGAATCCAATCTTTATGAGGAGATATCGCGTCTGCGTTATTCAGACGGCTCTCTTCCTGACTGGATTCTTGTGGACGAGGCGCAGTTTCTTTCTGCCGATCAGGTCGATCATCTTGCCAAGGTTGTCGATGACTTCGGCATCAATGTCGTGTGCTACGGATTGAGGACCGATTTCCGGACACATCTTTTCGAAGGTTCCAAAAGGCTCCTGGAAGTAGCCGATTCTATCGACGAGGTGAAATCCACCTGTTCATGCGGTCGTAAGACTATTGTCAATGCCCGTGTCAATTCTGCGGGTGAGATCATAACTGAAGGCGAGGTTGTCGAGATTGGCGGCAACGAACGTTATATAGCCGTATGTCGCAATTGCTGGCGTAATAAACGCATAGAACAGAGCCGTAAGGGCCAGCTCCCGTTATAGGGCGCGCATCATTTCCTTCACTTACTGTCGTTTTAATTTGATCACTTACTTAAACCACAATACCATGACAGAAACGCAGATCGATAAAATTATCGGATTGATCAACCGGGAGGTAGTGCCGGCAATAGGCTGTACCGAGCCTGCTGCCGTATCGCTTTGTGTGGCGAAGGCTACCGAACTTCTGGGGAGTGTCCCGGAAAAGATAAGTCTTATGCTCAGTGGCAACATTATCAAGAACGCCATGGGAGTAGGTATCCCAGGCACGGGAATGATCGGTCTGCCGATTGCTGTCGCTCTGGGTGCGTTGGTCGGAAAGTCCGAATACGGACTTGAAGTGTTGCGTGACGTCACGCCGGAGGCTCTGGAAAAAGGGAAACTGTTTATAGCCGAAGACCGCATAAAGATCGGACATCATAAGAATCCGCCTTCAAATCTGCATATAGAGGTCGATGTCGAGGCCGCCGGTCATAAGGCGCGTGCCGTCATCTCCGGTTCTCACACTAATTTTATTTTCTATTCCACAGACGATACGGTTCTGTTTGAAAAGAACTCGGGCGACACTGCGGAAGATGTGGCCGATGACGTGAGTCTGACCGAATCGATGGTCTATGAGTTTGCCATGACGGCGCCGCTTGACAGAATCCGGTTTATCCTTGAGGCCGGATGGATGAACCGCGATGCCGCGCGTCTCGCCCTGAAAGACGACTACGGTCACGGTCTCGGCAAGGTGATCCGTAATCAGGGTATACGCCTGTTCGGCGACACGCCGGTACGGCATATTCTTTCGATGACATCGGCCGCATGCGATGCCCGTATGGGAGGGGCGCAGGTACCGGTCATGTCAAATTCCGGCAGCGGCAACCAGGGTATAACCGCGACACTGCCTGTGGTCTGCTATGCGGAAGATATAGGCGCATCCGAGGAAGATCTTGCCAGGGCCCTGGCGCTCAGTAGTCTGACAAGCATATATATCAAACAGAGTCTCGGATGTCTGTCGGCTCTTTGCGGATGTGTTGTGGCCTCGACCGGAGCTTCTGCCGGCCTGGTGCATCTCATGGGCGGAGGTTTTGAAGAAGTCTGTGCGGCGATAAAGAATATGGTGGCCAATCTTACCGGCATGATATGTGACGGCGCAAAACCGGCGTGTGCCATGAAGATAACCTCCGGAGTGTCGACTGCTCTTATGTCGGCCATGCTCGCCATGAACGGGAAATGTGTGACCTCGCAGGAAGGTATCGTGTGTGATGATATTGACCGTACCGTCCGCAATCTGACTTCAATAGGACGCGAGGCCATGACCGAGACCGACCATCTCGTTCTTGACATAATGGTCGGCAAATAGGTTCTGACGTTTTCATAGCCGTGTCGGTGAAACAAAAGGGGAGGATATGCCGTTTTGATATCAGGAGGCATCCCTCTTTCGGATGGCTTCAGGTTTGACTTTATCCGTCTTGTTTCATGAGTCGTGCGTTTGTACGGTTAAATGCGGTATGAATATGAAAAGATTAAGAAAGATCGTTATATTGCTGGTCACATGTCTGTCGCTGGTCGTGCCGTCGGTGCAATCCCAGGACTGGGGCCGTCTTCTCAGAGGAGGACTTGAATTGTTTCAGTCGTTCTCGGTCTCTGACGACCAGATAAAGGGTTATGTAAGTCAGTTTGTTTCCGAGTCTGACAAAACAAACCGGCTTGCGCCCGCAGGAAGTGATTATACGGTACGCCTCAACAGGATAGTGAAAGGTATATCTTCAGTCGACGGTCAGCCGTTGAATTTTAAGGTATATCTGACAAAAGACATCAATGCGTTTGCCTGTGCCGACGGGAGTGTGCGTGTGTATTCCGGTCTGATGGATGTCATGACCGATGACGAAGTGCTCGGTGTGATCGGTCACGAGATCGGCCACGTAGCTCATCATGACACTAAAAACGCCATGAAGACGGCTCTGCGCACGGCCGCCCTCAAGGATGCCGTGGCTTCGGCCGGAAGTAAGATCGCGGCTCTTACCGATTCTCAGCTCGGAGTGCTCGGCGAGGCGGTGGTCAATGCGAAATATTCTCAGAAACAGGAGTCGGACGCCGATTCATATGGCTACGATTTTCTGATCCGGCATGGCAGAAATCCTCTGGTGCTCTGTCTTGCTTTCAAGAAATTACAGTCGCTCGAACAGTCATCGAGTACGTCGGGCCTTGTTTCATCGCTTTTTTCAAGTCATCCCGACACCGGCAAACGGATAACAGACATTGAGAAAAAAGCTTTCCGAGCCGGTTATACATATCCCTCCGTTAAATAATAACAATCACAATTCTGACATTATGAAAGCATTCCCTATCTGTCTCTCTTTGTGCTCGGCTCTCATGCTTGTCACAGGAGCATGCAAAAAAGAAAGCACACTTCACATACAGTTTCCCGAACGATATGAGGGCAAGACCGTAGAACTTATGAACTACAAGGATTCCACTCTTCTGGCCACGGCTGTGGTCAAAGGGGGAGAGGCGACTTTTGTCACCGCCGAATCCGATTCCGTGCGGTTTCCAATGTTCACGCAGCTCTCTGTAGACGGCCGGGTGAATGCTTTCTATATACTCGAATCAGGCCACGCATCCGTTACGGACTCTACGAGCGTAGCCACCGGAACGCCATTGAACGACCGTTTTGCGGCATTGATGGCCCGTCTTGATTCCATTGAGAATCTTGATGACATGGCTAAGTATGTAAATTTTACGGAAGATCAGTATAATGCCAATAAAGATAATCCGTTGGGCGATTATTTTGGCATCGAATGGCTTAAATATGCCGATCCGGAGAGGGTGGACAGCTTGCTTGCCGGGGCCCCATCTGATTTTCGGAATTCCAGAAGGGTAAGACATTACGAGGACTTCGCGCGTCATCGCATGAAGACATCTCCGGGCCGTAAATATGTCGATTTCTCCGGCGAGACTGCCGAAGGTGTAGGCCGGAAGCTTTCGGAACTTGTTCCCTCCGGAAAATATACGGTTATTGATTTCTGGGCAAGCTGGTGTCCTTATTGCATACGCGAATTGCCGGATCTGAAGGCATTGCGTGCCGATTTCGGCGATATGGTCGAGATTGTAGGAGTCGCTGTGCGTGATATCCCGGAGGATACACGTGCCATGGTAGCCAAACAGGACATCCCGTGGCCCATACTCTATAATACGGAGCGCAGACCGTATGGCATATATGGTTTCTCAGGTATTCCTCACCATATGTTGATATCTCCTGACGGTGTGATAATAAGTCGCGGAGAGAATGTCTCCCAGCTTCGCTCCCGTCTCGAAAAAATTAGATCCGAAAATAAATAAGTACTATGGAAAATAAATCGCTCAATGCTCTCTTAAAGGATTCCATCCTCCGCAACTGGGACAATATGGCCCTTTCCGATCTGGGCGGAATAAATTATCAATACAAGGATGTGGCTTTGCTGATGGCGAAACTGCACATTATATTCGATGCCGCAGGGCTGCGCCCGGGCGACAAGGTTGCCATCTGCGGGAAAAATTCATCCGACTGGGCGGTCATATTTCTTTCATGCCTCACCGCCGGAGTAATTGCCGTGCCTATTCTGCATGAATTCAAGGCTGATATGGTGCATCACCTCATCAATCATAGCGGCTCGCGTCTTCTTTTTGTAGATGCCGCTATCTGGGAGAATCTTGATGAGAAAGTGATGCCTGACCTTGTGGGAGCCATCTATATATCCGAACTTGGCATGCCGCTTTCACGCAGCGGGAGACTCACGGATACACGCAATAATCTCAACGAATATTTCGGACGGAAGTATCCTTACAGTTTCGACAAGAAAGATGTCGATTTCTATGAGGACAAGCCTGATGAACTTGCAGTGATCAGTTACACTTCTGGAAGTACGGGAATGTCAAAGGGCGTCATGCTGCCATATGTGAGTTTCTGGAGTAATGTGCGTTTCTGCCTTGACAACCTTGATTTTCTTAAGCCGGGGCAGGGCGTGGTCAATATGCTCCCTCTTGCCCATCTCTATGGCCTGACAATCGATATGATCCATCCTTTCTGTAAAGGGTGCCATCTGCATTTCCTGACCAGGCTTCCCTCTCCCAAAGTCATATTGAAGGCTTTTGCCGATGTGAGGCCGACGCTTATCATAACCGTGCCGCTGATTCTTGAGAAGATAATACGCAACAATGTCTTCCCGTTGCTCGATAAGCCGGTTATGAAATTACTTCTTAAGGTGCCGTTCCTTGACGACCGTCTCCTTGCGAAAATCAAAGAGAATCTGCTTGCCGCGTTCGGAGGCAATCTGAAAGAGATAATAGTCGGAGGAGCACCGCTCAACCCGGATGTCGAGAAGTTTCTCTATCGCATAGGCTTCCCGGTTACTGTGGGATACGGCATGACCGAGTGCGGACCTCTTATTTCCTATGCGCCCTCATCGATTTCCAAACCGCGTTCGGTCGGCCGGATTGTCGACCGCATGGAAGTCCGCATTGATTCTCCCGATCCATTGGCCGTACCGGGAAACATACTTGTCAGAGGCGAGAATCTGATGAAAGGATATTATAAGAACGATAAAGCGACCCGAGAGGTGTTTCCCGACGATTCCGGCTGGATGAACACCGGAGATATGGGCATCATCGATGAAGAGGGACATATCTTCATTATGGGGCGTTCGAAAACCATGATACTCGGACCTTCCGGCCAGAACATATATCCCGAGGAGATCGAACAGAAGCTCAATATACTGCCGTATGTCAGCGAGTCTCTTATCATAGATGACGGCGGAAGTCTTGTCGCGCTGATCCATCCCGACTTTGAGGCGGCCAATGACCAGCATCTTGACGATGCGGCTATTGAGAATATAATGGATGACAATCTCGAGACGCTCAATGCCATGCTGCCTGCATACAGCAAAGTCAAACGCTACAAGATAATGGATGTCGAATTCGAGAAGACACCCAAACGTTCGATCAAACGTTTCCTCTACCAGCCCTGACCCCAGTCGGAGCAGCGCCTTTCCAAGGCGTTGGACCGGATGCCGGATCCGGAAGCCTCCAGTCGGAGCAGCGCCTTTCCAAGGCGTTGATAACATATATAACACAGGTTATCACCCTGTCAACACTCATGTGGATCATAAGTGTTGACAAAGTGATAACCAATGTTATTATTTATACCTATTGCGCATGAAACGACAGAGGGTAAATAAGCATAAGGCGGATACAATCACTATCCCTCCTCCTCCGCACCACATCAGCAACTTCTGCCACTGTTTCAAAGGCTTTCCGGCAGTTATCCGCACGGTCCTGGTTTCTCTGACTGTCATACTTCTGATCTTCTCTTTCTCTTGCCGGAGATAGGTGTCTTTGACAGCTACCGGCATGACGGTCTCCATCTTCCGTGTCTTGTTGCGCAGATTGTGACCCAATGATCCGTCAGATGTCAGCCATGCGTCAGAGACCGCGAAATCAGTCTCCAGATGACTTGTGGAATCACGGCCTGTCCGTTCGACAGACTGAGCCGGGATCTCGACCGTGACAGTCACCGTGTCGATGCGCAGAGTCTCGACATAAACCGTCTTCTCTCTCAGCGAGTCTCCGCTCACTACTGTCAGATCTGTTTCCGTCGGTCTGCAGGTCCGGCAGGAACAGAACAGAGATATGAAACCGACGGCTGCAAGCGACAGTGCGAAGAGGATCAATGTCCGTACCGCTGCGTCGGCATCTATGTTACGTATCATGATCCGTCAGATATTCTTATACTCCGATTTGGCATCGAAACTCGGACAGGCTTTAGGCGCGTAATCCCTGTGGCCCACGATTCGCGCGTCCGGGTATTTCGCCCGCATCGTCCTTATCAATGACAGCAATGTGCGTTTCTGCGCATCGGTGCGGGTGTCACACGGTCTGTTATCGGTGTCGACTCCGCCCACATAACATATGCTCACGGCGCGGTTGTTCATGTTGCACTGGGTGCAATGCTGTCCCCGGTGCTCATCGGGTCTGATCCGCTCGTATGACCCAGCGATATGCACAAGAA
>ERZ860264.1210-NODE-1210-length-18713-cov-3.318791_pt1 | contig 18713 bp, 9 predicted proteins | sample MGYA00509980_ERZ860264 | MGnify/ENA primary metagenome ERZ860264 (study PRJEB30046, sample SAMN00715212) | human gut metagenome | study: EMG produced TPA metagenomics assembly of the A metagenome-wide association study of gut microbiota in type 2... | reverse complement strand
CATCCATCCCGCCGCACCCCCATGGTATGTGGCCATTCACGGATTCGGCCTTGACCTAAATACTCCCGGCGAAGTGGCCGGACTGGGCGCTTTTGACGAGATGACCGGCCTGGGGATTTTCCACGGACTGTATGGCCGCAACGCCAACGTGTTCGCCGCCGTCCCCTCGCTTCACTCGGCCTACACATTTGTGGCGTTCATCTATTCGCTAAAGTCCAAATCCCCCCTGTGGATAAGGGTTTTGCTCGGCATCATCACTCTCGGCATCTGGTTCACAGCCGTCTACACCTCCCATCACTATATCATTGATGTCTCGCTGGGCATCCTGTGCAGCCTGCTCGCATACGCCATCTTCGAATACGGACTGATGAGAATTCCCTCATTCTCCAGATTCATAGACCGATACGCCGCATATGTAAATCCGGCTAAGGTTAACAAACCTTAAGCGGGCGCATACCTCACTTCATTGCTATCTTATTCCGATAAATTCAGCCCATCGCACCCGAAATATCGCGGAAATTTGTGTATTTTTAGATGATACCATCTTTACATAAATTAACACCCACAAAGTCAAATCGCCTAAATTAAGCTTATTTTAACTAATTAAGGCGATATTAAACATTTATTCACGAAACAAAACAAATATTTCGTCGAAATTATTTTCACAATTCGAAATTACTCCGTACTTTTGGGGGCAATTTTGCTTTGGCCGTTCGAATGCCTCTCCCTGCATCCATATCAGCAGACGACAGCCAATCATCACAACATCAAAAGTTGCCAACTAAAAAACAAACCATACTATTAAAATGAGTAACGTTAAGAAGGCCGAGGGTAAGCTCGGTGTGTTAGTCGTTGGTCTTGGCGCTGTCAGCAGCACCTTCATGACCGGTGTGTTGATGGCCCGTAAAGGTCTGGCCAAGCCTGTCGGTTCGATGACCCAGTACGACAAAATCCGCGTCGGAGAAGGCGAAAACAAGAAATACCTCAAATACAACGAGATCGTTCCCATCGCAGATCTCAACGATATCGTTTTCGGCGCTTGGGACGTATATCCCGCAAACGCCTACGAGTCGGCCATCCACGCCGAAGTCCTCAAGGAGAAAGACATCAACCCCGTCAAGGACGAGCTTGAGAAAATCAAGCCTATGAAGGCCGCTTTCGACCCCAACTACGCAAAGCGTCTTGATGGCGAGAACATCATGGTCGGCAAGACCCGCTGGGAGATGGTAGAGCAGCTCCGCGAAGACATCCGCAACTTCAAGAAAGAAGCCGGTGTAGATCGCGTGGTTGTACTCTGGGCCGCTTCCACCGAGGTATATGTTCCCGTTGACGAGAACATCCACATGACCCTCGACCAGCTCGAAGCCGCAATGAAGGCCGACGACAAAGAACACATCGCCCCCTCGATGTGCTACGCTTACGCAGCCCTCACCGAAGGCGCTCCCTTCATCATGGGTGCCCCCAACACCACCGTCGACATCCCCGCCATGTGGGAACTCGCCGAGAAGACCAAGATGCCTATCGCAGGTAAGGACTTCAAGACCGGCCAGACCCTCGTAAAGTCAGGTTTTGCCCCCATCATCGGCACCCGTTGCCTCGGTCTGAACGGTTGGTTCTCCACCAACATCCTCGGCAACCGCGACGGTCTCGTGCTTGACGAACCCGCCAACTTCCGCACCAAGGAGGTTTCCAAGCTCTCCACCCTGGAGTCAATCCTCGTTCCCGAAGAGCAGCCCGACCTCTACGGCGTAAACTGCGGCGGCGAAGGCAACGACCACAACGGTTACTACCACAAAGTCCGCATCAACTACTATCCCCCCCGCAACGACAACAAGGAGGGATGGGACAACATCGATATCTTCGGCTGGATGGGCTACCCCATGCAGATCAAGATCAACTTCCTCTGCCGCGACTCAATCCTCGCCGCTCCCCTCTGCCTCGACCTCGTGCTGCTGAGCGACCTCGCCGCCCGTGACGGCCGCTACGGCATCCAGCGCTTCCTGAGCTTCTTCCTCAAGAGCCCGATGCACGACTACACCAAGGGTGAAGTGCCCGTCAACCACCTCTTCCAGCAGTATGTGATGCTGAAGAACGCCATCCGCGAGATGGGCGGCTACCCCGCAGACGAGACCATCGACTAATCCCCACCCCTTGCGGAAGCTCCACAATGCCCTCCCGCAAGTATGACAAATAACCAACCGCACCCCGGCTTTGGCGTGATTAAATCCCCAAAGTCGGGGTGCGTTGCATCTTCCATAATTCACCTCTGCAATCGCCCCTCTAAGAGCGCAAATCGTGTTAACAACATAACCAAGCTAAAAAATACGCATACCCCATTCACCAAAAAAAAAAAGAAGGCTCTTTCTCTCATCAAAACACCTTTATAAAATCAACATACCCACTACGAATAATTAAAAAATGCAAAAATATAAAATTTATTGCATTATTTTATTATATTTGCAAAATCAGTCGCATAACTGTCTGTATACATATGTAGCTCTTACTCCATAAGCTAATTATACACATAACCATACATCACATGAAAAATCTATTTCTTATCTTGCTTGCTTTTGTTAGCGCAATCGTATTCAGTGGGTGCTCTCAGGATGCTCCATTGGATGAACAAACAACACCCCTTACAAAACAAAAGGAGAGCAGCTGTATTCGAACGACCGATGAGGCGGCAGTACTTGCCATACAAGCCTATAAAAACTTCTATGGCAAGGAACAAGCGTCTCGTGCTTCCATCTCTGCTGTGAATGTACAGTCTGTTGAGGCTTTAACATCTGAATTGCAGTCTCGCAGTATAGACATATCAGCACCTATAGACACCTGTTTGTATGTAGTAAACTATAGCAATGAAGCTGGATTTGCCATCATTGCGGCAGACAAACGCATACAACCTTTACTTGGCATATCAAACCGCGGCACATACAATAAAGCCTGCGCCCAAAATCACATTGACGGCCTCCAGATATTTTTAGATTTCGCAATGAATTATGTCTTGGACGAATTCAAAAATGACCAAACCAGTTCCATCCGGCTAATTACGAATGATGAATTTTATTGCGAATTCAAAGAAACAGGAAAAGAAGACAGCTCAATATATGATGAATTAGCACAGTACAAGGAAAGAGAAGACACAACATGGGTTATACATATCCGCAGGCAAATCAACAATGCCTGGAACCAAATTGGAGCAGAAGGCAGATTGTTTTCCAACCAAGTTGCTGGATGCGGGACGATTGCCATAGCCCAAACATTGCTGTATTACAAACGCCCAACGCTGCTTAGTAGCAGCAAATCCGAGCTGTCTCTTTTTTGCAACTGGGATTTACTGACCTCACATAACCGTTATAATGGCCTAAGCGATAATGCTTACATAAAATGTGGAAATGACGTTGAGTCAGAACATAATCAGGTCGCTACATTTTGTAGAATAATCGGCATAGAAGGGAATGCCAAAGATAGCACACAAGGAGCAACAAGTATGTCAAAAGACGACATATACAACACTATTAAGAAATTCCTTGGAAGTGATTTCTCCATTTCAGACTGGAAAGATTTTGATGGGCGTACAAAAATGTCACTCGGGCAACTATACATTGTTGTCGGCACAGACAGATCAAAGGACATTCCAGCCAGTCATGCGTGGATATGCGATGGGATTAAAGATTTCTATCTCAATCATTACATATATGTACAATCTGGGAATAACAATTGGAAAGTCACAACTACATCTACCGAATGTAAATATGTTCATTTTAATTGGGGATGGGGAGGCGACTCAGACGGATGGTATCTTTCAAACGTCTTTCGAACAAGCGATGGCAGTTTCAACTTTAACAGTAACGTAATCTCTATAAGTGTGAAAAAGAACTAACAAATTCAAAACTATGGCAAACAGTATGTTAACACTTGGGATGAATACACTTCCGGGAAAAGCATCCATCCCCGGCTACTGCGCGATGGCATTGTCATTGCTCCTTGGCTTGACAGCGTGCGGCGACGAAGAGACAGTCGGCGGAGTAGAATCAAAACGTATCCATCTCGATTCCGCGACCGAACAAATCATTGTGATAAACAACGGGGAGGCTAATGCCACAGGGTCAGTGGCTTTCTCAGCGGATGGAGACTGGAGCATCGAAGTCGACGGAGCGACACCATCAACCGACACCGGCTGGCTTGAGGTAATACCCCGCTCAGGAGGCAAGGGCCACCACGTCATCACCTACAACGCCAAAGAACCGGGCGGCAACGCCTCCCGAAGCTGCGTCGTAAAGATAATGACCGACTACGACAACCAGCAGTTCGCGATATGTTATGGCGGGGAGACTCATTCAACCGACAAATTCGGCATCGGAGGAGCGATCTCTGAATTTTCCTCACCCGACAAGATAATCACATCGGTAGAGACGGAATTCCACAACGGTAATTCGGCAAACACCACTCAAAAAATTGTCTTCAACTATTCACCGTCCGGAAAGGTTGAATCATTCACTGTGACAGACCTCCAAGGATCACAGGCAACGGAATCCGTCGGGAAAGTATATTACAGCGACCGGACTGTGGCTTATGAAATCTTCCGTGACGGGAGTCTGGCCGAACACCATTCGGCTTTGCTATCCGAGGGGAAGGCTCTTGTCAGCTACCAGGCAACCAACACCGTGGACGGACTCGAACGACTCGGGCGCAAATACTATTATTCCGCCGATGATTGCCTGATGTCACTGGCTGCGGAGTCATACCGTTACCTTGCCACTCTCACTAAAATCTCAGATGCCCTGACATTCAAGTGGGACGCAATTCCGGGAGGTTTCAACCGTCTTGGCCTAAACGAAAACGCGTCATTCGACATGTTCGGGGAGGAGGAGAATGACGCAAATCTCGACCTGACCTGGCTGTGTCTGACAGATTCTCCGCTTGAAGTAGGCAACAACCAGGTAGACCTGCGCATACTGGGCTGGCTGAATTGCCTTGGGCGACGCTTTTCACGCCTGCCGTCGGACGGAGAAGGCTTCACATACGAATACCAGGATTATATCCTGGATATGGCAGGACGGACAACCGGACTTACAATCAGAAAGTACCACGGTTCTACCCTAATCAAAACAGTTAAAGTAAATTATAGATAAAAGCCATCCTTGACGGAACCGCAACCAGTCAAGACCGGCATATACCAACCCTTCATTAATCGCTTCGTGATGTCAGCTCCAGACAGCAGCCATGTCAGACATCGCGAAGCGATTATTTCTCAACGCCCCAGTCATAGCCATGACTCTTTTACCTTCTCAACTTCCATAAGGGTGGCCACTTTGTATGATAATGGCGTAGTGATTGAAAAGACCGTTACAAAAACAGCCAATTATTTGGGTAACTTGCAGAAAAAACGTATCTTTGCGCATTATTTAGCGGCCAAAAAGCCATCTCGACGCTGCGGAGCCATGCCGGAGCGGGGCTTCACAGGCCGTTTCGGCTGCGATTAGCAAGCCTTTTCCTCATTTTTTGCAAAGAAAAAATAATAACATAAACCATTTAATTCTAAATGTCAGCACTCGAACAAATTCGACAGAGGCCCATACTCATCATCTCCATCCTTGGAATCGCGCTTCTGTTGTTCATCCTCACGGCGGGCGACCGCCCCGGAGAACTCTTCTCCGACAACCACACCGTCGCTGAAGTAGGCGGAAAGAAAATCGACTATATGGAATTCCAGCGCCGCGTCGAGCAGCAGTCGGAACAGATGCGTAACCAGGGCTACACCAACATCGACAACGCCCGCATCCAGACAACGGTACTGCAGCAGATGATCAACGAGGCCCTTCTCACCCAGGAATTCGAGGATCTTGGTCTGGTGGTGACCGACAACGAACTCTCCAAAGCGATGATCGGCGAAACTCCACACCCGATGGTTTCCCGTATGGTCCAGCAGTGGGGATTCCCTTCGGTCCAGGTTCTTTATGACTACGCATACAATCCCCAGAAATATGGTCTGGATCCCGCACAGTCGCAGCAGCTCCAGCAGGCTTGGCAGTCGCTTGAGCAGGATACCGAGAAGATGCTCCTGAGCCAGAAGTTCAGCAGCCTCTTCACCGGCGCACTCCCCGCCAACAAGCTCGACGCCAAGGCTTACTACGACGACAACGCCACCACCTCGACCATCGCGTATGTCCGCAAAGACTACTCCACACTGGCCGACGATGACTTCAAGCCCACCGACGCAGACATCGAAGCCATCTACAACGAGGAGAAAAACCGCTTCCGCATCGATGAGAACCAGTTCGTGATTGACTATATCACCGTCGATATCGTCCCCTCCAAGGCCGCCCTCGACCTGGCCGCCGCCGATGTGAACAAGGCTCTCGCCGAGCTCAAGACCACCGAAGGCACCGAAGCCCTCGCCGGCAACTCGAAGTTCTATGTCAACCGCGTAAGCTCTCCCAAGAGCAAGCTCGCTCCCGCACTGAGCCGCGCCCTCGACAAGATCACCGCCGACACCGTAGCCCAGGTTTCTTTCTTCGACAACAAGTACACCCTGGCCAAGCTCCTCTCCGTGACCGAGGACACCGACTCCGTTCTGCTTGATATGGCTGTCTTCGCAGAAGGCGCAGCCGCCGATTCAGTGCTTAACAGCCTCAACACCGGCGCAAAACCCGCCGACCTCGGCGAGAAGCTCATCGCCCAGAGCCAGGACAGCGTATGGGTTTCGCTCGTAGATCCCCAGCTCGCGCTTGTCAAGGATGACATCGCCAACGCCCAGACCGGCACATACTTCATGTCGAAGAACAATCCCGGTGTGGCAATGAAGGTCCGTAGCCGCAAGGCTCCCGTGGCTGTCTACGAAATCGCAGAAATCACCTATGACGTGATTCCCTCTTCCGCCACCGTCAACAAGCTCAACAGCGACTTCCGCAAATTCCTCGAGACCAACAACACCCCCGAGAAATTCGCCGCTGAGGCTCCCAAAGCCGGTTACAACGTGATGGAAGGTCTCGTCACCCCCTCCACCCTCTCGGTCAACAACCTCCCCGAGAGCCGCAATGCAGCCAAATGGACAATCGACAACAAGAAGGGTAATGTTTCCGGAATCTTCACCGACGACTCTGACAGCCGCCTGATGGCCGTAGCCATCAAGGAGGTGTTCAAGGGTGACTACATCCCCTCCTCATACAGCCGTGTGCGCACCTATCTTGAAGACAAGGCCCGCAACCGCATGAAGGGCGAGAAGCTCGTGGCCGATTTCAAGGGCAAAGCTTCCAACGTTGCCGGTTTCGCTTCACTGATGAAAGCCACCGTAGACACCACTCAGGTAACCTTCGGGCAGCCGATGGTACGCAACTTCCCCCCCTACGAGTCAGCCCTCAACGCCAATGTGGCCGTTGCCAAGAAAGGCCAGTTCGTAGGCCCGGTTGCCCTCAACAACTCAGTTGTGGTCTTCGAGGTGGTGAATGTCAACAACCAGGGTCGTCCGTTCGACTTCCAGAACGACGCCATGGTCTTCAACCAGCGTGAAGGCGCAACAGCCCTCCAGAACTCCATGTCGGGCATCCTTCTTGGCAACAAGAAGGTCAAGAACCGCATCCAGAAGTTCTATTCTGACCGCCAGTAACAATACCAGCTCATAACAACATCAGCAGCCCTGCCGGGAAACCGGCAGGGCTGCTTTCATCTTTGGCGTATTGTCGTGTGATTGCAAACAATCCGGAGCGGAGAGCCGTTTATCTGTTGACATCATCCTGACTGTTGATTTCTGTGGAGGCTCACACCTCACCCGAATCCGGTCACAAATGACTGACAGAATCCAGATGACCGATATTTCCAGAACGAAACCCTCTCATCCCATCACAGCGCTCGGCTTGCTTGTCACCCTTGGAATCGTCTTCGGCGACATAGGGACATCACCGTTATATGTGATGAAGACCATCTGCCACGCCAATCCGGCATTCGACGCAGACTACATACTTGGCGCGGTATCTCTCGTATTCTGGACTCTGACCCTGCAGACCACTGTGAAATATGTCCTCATCGCCCTAAGGGCCGATAATCGTGGAGAGGGGGGAATCCTCGCGCTCTACTCACTGGTGAAATCCAAGGGGAAGGGATGGCTCTACCTGTTGGCCGCACTCGGAGCCGCCACGCTGATTGCCGACGGGGTGATAACACCGGCCATCACCGTCACCACCTCTGTCGAAGGTCTGTCAGCCATAATGCCAGACCCTCCGGTAATTCCGGTCACGTTGCTGATAATCACACTGATTTTCGCCGCCCAACAGTTCGGCACATCTGCCATAGGCCGTTGTTTCGGGCCGTTCATGCTCATATGGTTTCTGATGCTCGGGATGCTTGGAGCCTGCAATATCGGGCTTTCACCCTCCATCCTTAAAGCGTTCAATCCCTGGTATGCCGTAAAGATACTTGTCGACTACCCGGGATGGTTCCTTGTGCTTGGAGCCGTGTTTCTCTGCACCACGGGAGCCGAAGCCCTGTATTCCGACCTGGGACATTGCGGTCGATGGAACATCTCGCTGAGCTGGCTGTTTGTCAAGGCGATGCTGGTGCTAAACTATCTCGGGCAAGGCGCATGGATTATCGCCCATCCCTCAGAAGCCGCGGCGGGGAACATCAATCCATTCTACGCCATAATGCCGGGATGGTTTCTGGTAATAGGCATCGTCATGTCAGCCGGGGCCTCCATCATCGCCTCACAGGCACTAATCAGCGGCTCATTCACCATCTTCTCCGAGGCCATGAACCTCAACTTCTGGCCCCGTCTCAAAATCAAATATCCCACGACCGTCAAGGGTCAGCTCTATATCCCGTCGGTCAACCTCTTCCTCTACGCAGGCTGCATGCTGACGGTGTTGATATTCGGCTCATCAGCCCATATGGAGGGGGCATACGGCCTTGCCATAACAATCACCATGCTTATGACCACCATGCTGCTTGCCTTCTGGATGAAGCAGAGGAAGACCCCGACATGGCTTGTATGGACATTCTTCGCCGTCTTCGCCGGAATCGAGGGGATATTCCTATGTGCCAACCTCTTCAAGTTTATCCACGGCGGCTGGTATACGCTGCTCATATCACTGGCATTGGTGGCTGTCATCTACATATGGTTCAACGCCAGCAAAATCAGGCACCGCTATTTCCAGTATGCCGACATCCGCAAGAGTCTCAGCCTGATCGCGGGGATAAGCCAAGACAAGGAGATACCGAAATCGGCCTCAAATATGGTCTACCTCAGTGAGTCATCAGACCCGTGGCTCATCGAGACCAAAATCCTTTATTCCATCATCAACAAACAGCCCAAAAGGGCCGACCATTACTGGCTTGTCAGGGTGGAATACACCGACGAGCCATCCACACTGGAATACACCGTAGACCAGCTGATTCCCGGCTGTCTTTTCTCCATAGGACTGAGACTCGGCTTCCGTGTCGACCCTAAAATAAATGTGTATCTCCGGCAGGTAATCAACGACCTCGTCAAGGAGGGGAGCGTGGATCTCAAATCGACCTACCCCTCTCTCCGTGAGGCTGGCATTCCCGGCGATTTCCACTTCACTATCATCCACCGCGTGTTTTCCCCGTCGAGCAATTGCAGTGCGTATGAACAGCTCGTGATGTCGTTTTACGAGCGGTTGAGGCGTTTCGGCATATCGGCTGACGCGGCACTGGGGCTTGACACCTCATCAATCACCATCGAGCAAGTGCCTCTCATCCTGAACTCCGGTGCTCCTCCCCGCGCCATACGTCGCGTCAAATGATGCCCTGACATTAATAAAAATAAAGGATAATTAAGTACGCTTTTAACATTTGCTTATTCGATAGATGCTTGAAAATCAAGAATAAATCCGTAATTTTGCAAACAAATTCAATAGGCAACAAAAACCTCCTTTTGGCACCATTCACAACAACCAAATTCCAACCAAAATCGAAAAGCCAAATAGGTTTCGTCTCTAACCTCTAATCTTCAACAATTTTCCAATGGTAATTAAATCTTCCTGTCTCAGGAAGCTGATTCCCATCTTACTTCTGCCGGCTGCATCAATCCTTCCGGTCAACGCCGAAGGGACAGCAGCCACCGACAGCACGGATGAAGTATCGGTTTCCGCAGATTACTACAAGAGTTTCACTTTCGAGTGGACAGATTCCGAAGGCAAATCCCATGTGTCAGACCTCACCGAACCGGCCACTGAGTTCAACCATATCGTAGCCTTGATAAAGGAGGTCTACCTCAATCCCGCCATCCCCGGCTACACCCATGACATCTCCGCCGAAATGCTCGGTGACCAAGAGCGTATCGACATTGCCGAAGTGCCTTACCTCTGGGGCACGTTCGGAAAACAGCGGCAACAACGCCGAACACAACTTCGAGACCGACCATAGGGCGACACCCGACAACCCCGTCACAGTGGAACATATCGTGCGTCTGTATGCTTCTGTTCCCGAGGACCTGCTGATTGCCACAGATGATGTGAAGTCCGGCTATGTCCTGAACGAGACCACCGGCACGACCCGGGTATACAATACCGGCATCATTTCCGGCATAGAGGGAATTGAAGGGGACACAACGGCTTCATCCGCGCAAACACGCTATTTCGACCTCCAGGGTCGTGAAATATCCCCGTCAAAGCTTTCGCCGGGCATATATATCCGAACCAAAGACGGTAACACTGAGAAGATAGTCATTCAATGATATTCCCCTGACAAGCAGGGATAACCGATAAACAAAGCCGGGAATCGGCTGTGGGCGAGGGAGAACCCTCGCAAACAGCGATTCCCGGCTGATTTATTTCCCCTTGTCAGGGATGAATGCGTCTGTGGCGCGCTTATTCCTCGTACTTCTTCACGATTACGGTGGCGTTGTGGCCGCCGAAACCGAAGGAGTTGGAAAGAGCGGCTCTCACAGGACGCTTCTGAGCCTTGTTGAAGGTGAAGTTGAGGGTGTAATCGATTTCCTCATCCTCATCCCCCTCTTCGTGGTTGATGGTGGGGGGAACGATGTCGTTCTGGCAGGCCAGCACGCTGAACATCGCTTCCATAGCGCCGGTGGCACCCAGCAGGTGACCGGTCATCGACTTGGTTGAAGAGATGTTGAGCTTGTGTGCGCTCTCGCCGAACACCTCGACGATAGCCTTCACCTCGGAGATGTCACCTACGGGGGTGGAGGTTCCGTGAACGTTGATGTAATCGATATCCTCGGGCTTCATATTGGCATCCTCAAGGGCGTTCTGCATCGAGAGGATAGCACCGAGACCTTCGGGATGTGTGGCGGTCAGATGGTATGCGTCTGCCGACATACCGCCTCCGGCAACCTCAGCGTAAATCTTGGCACCACGGGCCTTGGCATGCTCAAGTTCCTCAAGGATGAGGACAACCGAACCCTCGCCGATTACGAATCCGTCGCGGCTCTTTGAGAAGGGACGGGATGCGGTCTCGGGGGAGTCATTACGGGTGGAGAGGGCGTGCATGGAGTTGAAGCCACCCACACCTGCGGGATAAACGGCTGCCTCGGCACCACCGGTCACCATCACGTCAGCCTTTCCGAGACGGATGAGGTTGAACGCGTCGATGATGGCGTTGTTGGAGGATGCGCATGCTGAAACCACACCGTAGTTGGGACCATGATAGCCGTAGTCCATCGAGATATGGCCTGACGCGATGTCGGCGATCATCTTGGGGATGAAGAAGGGGTTGAACTTCGGGCCCTGATCCAGATGCTGTCCGTAGTAGACAACCTCGTCCTCGAATGTCTTGATACCGCCGATACCTACGCCGAAGATAACTCCGACGCGGTTCTTGTCAACCGTCTCAAGGTCCATGACACTGTCATTGACGGCCTGTATGGCAGAGATGAAAGCCAGCTGTGTGTAGCGGTCCATCTTGCGTGTCTCCTTGCGGTCGATATAGTCCGTGACGTTGAGGTTCTTGACCTCGCAGCCGAACTGTGTCTTGAACTTGGAAGCGTCAAACAGCGTGATGGGCGCTGCGCCGCTCACTCCGTTGATAAGGCTGTTCCATGTCTCCTCGGGGGTGTTGCCAACCGGAGTGACGGCTCCAAGTCCTGTTACAACAACTCTTTTTAATTCCATGATTATAACAATGAAAGATTATAAAAAAAGAAGCTGGGAATTGAGAATTGAGAATTATCACCGCTCTACCGGCTGCTCTGTGGCGGGGCCGTGACGTGGCGGTATAATCGTCAATTATCAATTCCCAACTTCGTCAAAACGTTGAATTTGATTTATTTTGCGTTCTCCTCAATGTAAGAGATAGCATCGCCGACAGTTCCGATCTTCTCAGCCTGGTCATCGGGAATAGAGATTCCGAACTCCTTCTCGAACTCCATGATCAGCTCTACGGTATCCAGTGAGTCGGCACCCAGGTCGTTAGTGAAGCTTGCTTCGGGCTTTACTTCTGCCTCGTCCACACCAAGTTTGTCAACGATGATTGCCTTTACTTTTGATTCAATTTCTGACATAATTGTAATGTTTTAATGTTAATAATGATTTCTAATCCAAAAATTCGGGTGCAAAGTAACTAATTTTTATTGACATAAGCAAATTATTTGGATAAAAAAGCGTCGCCGGTTGCACACTTATATGGTGTTTGTGCAATAAAAAGCCCCCTCCGGCTCCCCCAAGGGGGAGAGACACGCGGATGTTTTTAAAACGCAGAAGGCACAGAGGAACGAAAAAAGGCGTATCATAACTATTGTTGTCTGACAAACTTCTATATATAATAAGGTGTAGCGGTATGTATCGGCAGAACTGATGTCACGGTGAGATTTAAACAACGGCAGGGGGTATACGGACTGACAACGGCCTTGTCATAAAGTAATATAACCTATATTACAAAGTAATACAGCCTATATTGGTCGGTAATACAACCTATATTGGTCGGTAATACAACCTATATTACTTTGTTGACAGGCAGCTCCCAAGCCATGACAACAGCTCTTCCGACATTCGGGATAATCGGGGTCCTCGACGGGAGCCTGCAATGATGTATGATCACCCACGCAGTCCCTACCCTTTGTGGAGGTCAGGAGGGGCTTCTCCGGGAGGTCGGGGACTTCAAAAAAAACGGGGCGGCACCGTGATGGTGTCGCCCCGTCATTATAGAGATTGTTGTTTCAACGTTCTTACTTCACAACGACCTTCTTGCCGCCGATGATGTACATGCCCTTAGCCAGACCGTCGAGAGACTCGCCGGCGTTGCGGACCTTGACACCATTGATGGTGTAAACGTCATTGTTGATGGTCTTGACAACTGCGTTCATGTCGCTGATGCCGTCGTTGCCTGTTGCATCAACAGTGATGAAGTAGATGTGGCATCCGTTGGTGTTCGTAACGACAACGTCAGATATTGTCTCGTCGGTCAGCTGTCCGGGAACGGAGATGTTGAACACCTCGTAGGTCGTCGGAACGGCGCTGCCGATTTCCTCACCGTTGATTGTCAGCTTCACGCCGCGTGCGTCAGTGTTCTTGTGAGACTCGACGCCGAGGGTGATCTTAGAACCGGACTTAACGCTCGGGATGGTGAACGAGTTGCTCTTGCCACCGATCCAGAGGTAAGACGGGCCTTCGTATGTGCCGAGGCTTGTCGACGGATAGTTGACGCCGATAGCCAGAGCGCCGGCTGTCACTGTATTGAAGAGCAGACCCTTGGTCTCAGCGATGACTGTGCCGTTAGCCTTCAGCTCCTCAGAACCGGCGATTGCCGTACCATACCAGTAAGCGTTGCCGTTGGTCTCGTTGGGCTCGTAATTGCCGTTCTTGTCGGCCTTATCTTTCTCATAGCTGCGCCACAATGTGGTCACGCCTTCAGTGGCGGGCTCATATTGGGCGGCCTCAGCTGCGAGGTTAGCCTTTGTCTCATCGCTCCAAGCGGTGAAGTCCCACTTGCGGAGGTCTGAAACGGGCTCCGGCCCTTCTACTTTCTCGAACGCAGTTTCGCCTGTCGGGATGAAGTAGTCGGTATATCCGGCAACCTCGTAGTTCTCGTCATAAACAGGACCTTCCATGATGATACCGGTGATGTTGTACATTCCGGGCTCAATTGATCCGCCATTCTCGTCGTATGCCTTGCTGAACATGTCAGACATGTTCATCTCCTTGTCACCTGACTTCAGGTAGAGGATGTTGTAGCTGGAAGCATCTTCTCCTTCACCCTCGGTGATGGTCTTTTCGGCCAGTTCGACGTTGTTGACCTTGATGAGCTGCATGTTGTAGTTGGCGCTTGCAGCGTCAGCCCATGCCACTTCCTTGGCCACCACTTCCTTCACCTCAACGGTGTATTCGGAATTCTTGGTGTAGCCTGCGGTCTCAAGGTTCTTCATACCATACTCGTCCTTATACTTCAGATAGATGTATCCGTTGAATGTCTGGCCGAATTCGTTGAAGATGGTGCCTTGCTCGTCAAGAATCTGAATACCGGCAGTCTCGTCCTCGATGTAGACGACCTTGTCCCAGCGTCCACCTTCGAGCACTTTGATCTGAGTGTTGTTCAGAGCGAGCTTGACGTCGGTGTCGTTTGCGATATCCTTCAGGGCTGCGATGTTGGGAACCTCAGTGAATTCAATCTGCTTCTCGACTGCGTCGTATGCTCCGTAAGGAATGAACTCCAGACCGTAGTAGCCGTAGATGACGATACCGCTGATGCTGTTGAACTTCTCGACTACAGACATGTCTGTCGGCAGAACGAACATAGCGTCGTTTACATAAAGCTCCTGGTCACCGTCAACGAGAGAGATTTCGGAGCTAAATCCGGTGCTTTCGTATTTCACGTTTACGTTCTCCAGACGGATGAACTTCGATGTGACGTCAGCCACCTGTCCGGCGTTGATGTCGGCGATGGTTGTGGCTGTCGGAACGATTTCCGTAGCTTCCTTGGTGATTTCAGAAGAAGCGGTGTTTTCGGAGCCTTCGAATGTGAAGATGCCGCCCTGACGCTGGTCCTTCGTAATCTTACCGATGATGTAGCCTGTGAGGGTCACACCGTCTTCGCCGAGCAGCTTGCTGATGTTGAGGTCAACCATGAGTGCGCCGGTCTCGTCCTCAATGAACGATTCCATCATGTTGTTGCCGCCGTAGAGCGTAACCTTTGCGCCTGTCACGTTCAGCTTGATTTCCTTGTCTCTCATGCCTTCTTCCTTTGCGGCTGCGATGTTGGCAGCCTCAGGAATCTTAGCCTCTGCGCTTCCTGCGATGAACTTCACGCCGTGGAGAGCAACGTCACCAGCAGTTGTTTCGTCTTCTTCAACACCGGTGTAGTCGATGGTGTACTCCTTGGCTGCGTCAAGCTCAAGCTCGGCAACAGCGCTGGTGTTGGGCTGGCTCAGAGCCTTTGCCGTAACGGCCTCGCCCTCAGTCGGAGTAGCTGTAACAACGAGGTATCTTGCCTTTGTGCTGCTACCTGTAGCGCCGTATGCGATAACCTTTGATGCGCCCTTGATGCAGGTGCTGAAAGACTTAGCGTCGTTGCCCTTCTTCAGACCGATTCCGGGGAAGGCCTGAGCCTCGACGGTCTCGCCTGTTGCGGGATCAACTGTACCCTTCTTGTTGTCAGTACGCGTTGCACCGCCCTTAGCCCATGTCTCTTCAACGGCCTTGGCAACGTTCTCGGTTGTCATCGTGAACACATAGTCCTCGGTGATTTCCTTGCACGGTGTAGCTACGATGCCGGCGACAACGCTTTCGGGGCTGACCGGATGAACGGTGAAGAAGCCTTTGTTCACATAAAGGATACAATCGATGCTCTTGATGACCTCAGGATAGGTGAATCCGGCCATTACGCCGAACTTGTCATAATATACATATTCTTCGCCGCCTTCACCCTGAGTGATAATCTGGAGGTCGGTATTGATGTTCACGTTCTCCAGCTTGACGAGCTTGCCGACATTCTCTGTCGTTGCAGCCTCGGCCAGTGTCATCACTGTGGCAGCAACCTCAGCGTCAGCCTCTGTGATTTCAGAAGCGGCGGTCTCGTCGATTGCCGTCAGTTCGGGCATGCCGTTATGGTCGGTGTATGCGCCGTTGATGAAACCTGTGATGGCCTTGCCTGCGGTCAGGGTCAGACCTGACTTGTAGAGCAACAGGGCTCCGGTCTCGTCCTCGATGAACGCGTTGTCGCCGTTGACGAACGTTACCTTTGCGCCGTTGACGGCCAACTTGGCCTTTGTGCCGGCTGCGAGAGCCTTGAAGGCTGCGATGTTGGCAGCGTCAGCAAGGGGCTCTGCGGGAGCTACATAGTCACCGACGGTGATGGCGTTGATGCGGCACTGTGCTGTTACGGTGAACACCACTTCCTCGGCCTCGCCTGTCCATGTCTGTGCGTCGAGTGTACCTACGCTTGCTCTCATTGTACCCCACTTCGTCTGTCCGAAAACAATCTTATTGAGCATCTTGCCGGCAGCAGCCTTGACAGTGATAGTACCTTTGTAAACGCGGAGTTCCACGGTACCATTGTTATTCCAGAAGCGGTTTTCTGTGGTTCCTTCTGTCTTCGGAGAAACGGTTACGGTGAACTCGTCTGCTGTGAGCACCTTGTTCTCTGTGATGTCACCCTCAGTACCGTTGTTTGATGTCGGCTGACCGTCGAATGTCATCTTACCTGAAGCGGCAACCGGAGCGGCGAGCTCGGCGTCACCGGTCTTGATGATATAGATGAGGTCAACACCCTGATTCATTCCACCGTTCTTTACGAGAATGATGTCGGTAGAAGCGGCGTTGAGCTCAAATTCCTCAGATGTGCCTTCAGCCCAGTTTACAGAACCTGCTGTGAACTCGAAAATGTTCTGCTCACCGGCCTTGAAGTTCCATACAGAACCTGCGTTCTTTGTTGCGTCGCAGATTACGGTAGCGAGCTTATACTTACCGTTGGGCAATGTTGTGAAGACAACATCGCCATCAGCGGCGTATGCGGAAGCACCGTTAGAGCTGCGGATGAAAGTGTTGCTGTTTGTCGTGAGAGTAAGGCCTTCGATGTCCTCAGCCTCAGAGAAATAGACAACGCCAGTGATGTCGGATGCCGTGAAAGTGATATCCTTTGTCACGTTGTCTGCGTTGAGGTCTAATGTGAAGTAGTAGCCCTTTCCGTCAGAGCTCTGCTTCGAAGACTTGTAGATTGTTCCATTTACATTGATGTATGCGGCATATGCCACATCAAATTTCTCAGCTTCAAAGTTTGTTCCTTGCTTGAGTGTCTTGAGCGCGTTGCCATCGCCGTCAACGGCATTGATGGTATAGTTCCATTTCTCAGCCTCGCGGAATACGAGTGTGATGACGTTGCTCTCTGCGTTCTCGGTAGCAGTGATTGTCTGGTTACCGGAAACGTAGATATACTTCATCGTGTTATCGGCGTTGAAGAAAGCGGCCATGTCTGCGGCGCTTGCTGTAGCCTCAGCACCTTTGAGTACGTCATACTTAACTGCCTCTTTCAGTTCGTTGCCTGCACCGTCGGTGAACTTCACTGTGTAAGAGGTCATCGCGGAAGCGTCTGTTGTGACGATAGTCAGAACAGGTGCACCTTCTGCAGCGCCCTTGCCCACGAGGTCACCACCACCGGGATTGTTCGTGAACTTGAAGATCACGTATCCCTGACCGGCAGACTCCTTTACAGCGTCTGTTACGTCTGTATTGAAAGCTGTTGTCTTGTTAGCCGGGAATGACACATTTGTAATCTTAGTAGCAGCCAAATCTGCCTTGCCTGTACCGCTTCCAAGTGCATCTTCACCTTCACTTGTGTAGTTAAGTGTCAGACCGGCATTTGCGTACATGACGTCTGTCGCACGGTTTTTACTGCTTCCGACACCGTTCCATGTCAGTGTGGCAGACTGGATGGTCTGTCCCTCCGGAATTGTGATTGAGAATTCTGCGTATGCGGCTCCGGCCCATGTTCCGCTGAACTTGGAGTTGTTGATGTGCTCCTTTTCAGCGTCGATGGTACTTGTGAAAGCACCTGCTGTTGTCCCGCTATAGGAACTTGCCGTATGCACCAATGTCGCAGTAATCTCGTCAGCCCATGCTCCTGTAGTTCCGAGAACCAGAGCTACTGCCATGAGGATGGACTTTAGTAAATTCTTCTTCATTGTTGAATTGTGATTTGTTTTTCTGCGCCTTCCGTTCCGTTTGCGCTTTTTAAAATTATTGATTTGTTCCGTTCGCCGCTGCGGAACGTTCAACCCTCCCAGTCTTAGTGGTGAGGGCAACGGCGACAAATCACAATCCCGCTTTGTATGAGCGGGTCATGACTCTTCTTTCGTTTTGTCTTCTGCTTTTTCTTCTGGTTTTAGTAGTTTTTAGTTATTATTTCGGATAATTGATGTAGTACCTACGTTATCACGGGCGAAGTTACACATTATTTATATAATAAAGAAGAAACGGAGAGATTTTAAATGATTATTAACAATTAGCAAGATCCAAACCAACACAAACCCTAAAACCCACCCCAACCCTCCCTTTGAGAGGGTTGGGGTGGGTTTTAGGTTCTTTTGTGTTTATATAATATCACGGAATTTAACACTTGAAATTTTTAATTCTGGAGAGCGGCAAAGCGGAAATATTGACATTCCGCCGCCGTCGGACAACGGTTTTTTGTCCGCGGCCGACCAAGGAGGCCCTCCCGGGGTTGCAATAAGCACGCCGTTGCATGACAACGGGGCGCTTGTCGCAATGCAACGGGGGCCCCGTTGCAACCTCGGGAGGGCCTTA
>ERZ860264.1205-NODE-1205-length-18730-cov-3.514324_pt1 | contig 18730 bp, 21 predicted proteins | sample MGYA00509980_ERZ860264 | MGnify/ENA primary metagenome ERZ860264 (study PRJEB30046, sample SAMN00715212) | human gut metagenome | study: EMG produced TPA metagenomics assembly of the A metagenome-wide association study of gut microbiota in type 2... | reverse complement strand
CCGTTATTACGGCGGTGTACCCTCTGTTCAAGCAGGATTTGTCATTGAGTTTTGCACAGATTGGTCTGATAACGTTGGTGTATCAGATGTCGGCTTCCGTGTTTCAGCCGATAATGGGGCTGATTTTCGATAAGCGTCCCATTGCCTGGTCGTTGCCGTTGGGAATGTGTTTTACGCTGGCGGGTATTCTGAATTTGTCGTTCGCCACTAATCTGTATTGGCTCTTGGCTTCTGTTTTTGTGGTGGGCATCGGTTCCTCCGTATTGCATCCCGAAGCGTCGCGCATTACTTTTTTGGCTTCCGGAGGCAAGCGCGGGTTGGCGCAGTCGCTCTTTCAGGTGGGCGGAAACTTCGGAACGTCCGTCGGGCCGCTGCTCGTTGCGCTCGTCGTCGCACCTTATGGTCGCGGCAATGTCGTGTGGTTTGTCGTCGTCTCCGTGCTCGCCTTCATGGCCATGGTGCCCATCTGCCGCTGGTATGGTGCCTATCTTCAGAAAGTCAAGGCCGAGCCCGCGGCCATGCGACAGCGGGTGAAGCGTCCGCTGTCGGGACGGCGGACTGTGTTCACGATATTCATCATCATGATTCTGATATTCTCGAAGTATATCTATATGGCCTGTCTGACCAACTACTATACGTTCTATCTCATCCAGCGCTTCGGCGTCTCGGTTCAGACGTCGCAGATTCTGCTCTTCGTCTTCCTCGTCGCCATGGCCATCGGAACGGTTGTCGGAGGCCCCGTCGGCGACCGCTACGGACGTAAGTTTGTCATCTGGGTGTCCATTCTCGGCTGTGCTCCGTTCAGCCTCGCCATGCCCCATGCCGGTCTCGTGGCCACCGTCGTGTGCAGTTTCGGTGCCGGACTGATGCTCTCGTCAGCCTTTCCGGCCATCCTGCTCTATGCCCAGGAGCTGCTTCCCAACAAGCTCGGCCTCGTTTCCGGCCTTTTCTTCGGCTTCGCTTTCGGCGTTGCCGGCATTGCCAGCGCCATCCTCGGACTGCTGGCCGACACCTACGGAATCGAGGCCATCTACTCCTTCTGCGCCTATACGCCGTTGTTCGGCGTCGTCGCCTTCCTGCTTCCGCGGCTGGGAGGACGTTAACGTTGGGCTTGCTGTTCCGCAAAGCAGTATGTTTCATTTCGCATGAACGACAAATTTTCATCCGGATACGGCCTGTAAGTCACTTTTTTTGTGTAAGTTTGCAGAACAAAGAAGTAATACAGTCATATTATGGATTATGATGTGGAAGACAAGATGGAGTGGACTGTGATATTCATCATGGAGTTCGGACGGCGTCATGACTTGAACATGAAACAGGCGTTCAACTATCTGAGCCGTTTCGGTGCCATCGGATTTATAGACCGTAACTATTCGTATGTTCATACCCAGTCGTTTGCCTCAATCGTAGACGACATGACGGAGTATTGCCATCGGAAAGGAGGGGCATTGGTATGATAATTAATGAGAAGAATGTGATAATGGCGGACATGGTCAAGCGCCTGTCGCTGATGCTTTTGAGCCGGAACCACGGGATGACAATGGAGCAGGCGCTGTCTGTCGTGCTCAATTCCGATACATGCAAGAAGGTGATGGACGAACAGGCAAGGCTGTATTATCAGAGCCCCGGATATGTGTTTTCTTTTCTTGAATCGGAATTAAACACCGGAAAGATGAGATGACCGGCTGGCCGATATGCGTATTCTTATGATTGGAACAAAAACAAAAATATAACGATGAATATATTTAAGGCTTTGTTCGGGGGAAGCGAGGAGTCTCCCGAAGAGAAACAGAAGGCGGAGGAGAGCCGCCGGTTTGACATGTTCAAGTATGACGGAGTGAAGGCGGCGAAGATTGGTCAGGTCGACTATGCCGTGAAGTGCTATCGCGAGGCGCTCGCGATACACGAGGATCTGGAGGTGCGCGACTATCTTGCACAGGCGCTGATACGTACTGGCGAGCTGGCCGAGGCCCGCGAACATCTCGGCGTTCTGGCTGATGCCGAACCGGAAAATGCCGCAGTCCATCTTCTGACGGCACAGGTGGCATACATGCAGGAGGACTACGAGGCTATGGCGGCAGCGTGTGAGAAGGCCATGGCGGCGGACAAGGAGAACGCCCGCGCCCACTATCTCTACGCTCAGGCGTACGTCGGACAGGGCAATCCCGTGGGCGCGATAGCTATGCTGACCAAGGCCATTGCCCTCAACGGCGACATGGGTGAGGCGTGGCTGCTGCGCGGCCGGACACTGCTTTCGGTGGGCGATGTCAACGGAGCCGATGCCGATGCGAACCATCTGATGGATGTCGCTCCGGAGAATGAGGACGTCCTGTTGCTCAAAGCCCGTGTGGAGCATAAGCGCGGCAATGCCGATGCTGCCATAGATATATATAATAAGGTGACGGAAGTCAATCCGTTCTGCGTCGACGCTTTCCGCGAGCGCGGTGCGATACGCTATGAAAAGGGCGATATGGACGGAGCGAAAGCCGACATGCAGACCGTGCTGGAGCTGGAACCGGATAAGGTCGCCGACATCAACGGCGAATATTCGGCTGAGGGTGTCGAGCACAAGGTGCGTCAGGCTTACAGCAATATCAATCCGCTGGGACTGTAAGATAGTTATTCAGGAGAATATATATGCCAATAATCGAAATAACGTCATTGTCTCATCCGGGTGTCGAGGTCTTCGGTACGCTTACCGAAGCCCAGCTGCGCAACCGCCTCGAACCTGACAAGGGAGTGTTCATCGCCGAGAGTCCGAAGGTCATACGGGTCGCGCTCGACGCCGGATATGAGCCGCTGGCGCTGCTCTGCGAGCGGAAACACATCGACGGCGACGCTGCCGACATCATCTCCCGATGCGCCGGCATACCCGTCTATACCGGTTCGCGTGAGCTGCTGGCCGAGCTGACGGGCTATGTCCTGACGCGCGGCGTGCTCTGTGCCATGCGCCGGCCGAAGCCCAAGAACATCGCGGATGTCTGTCGCGGAGCGCGGCGCGTCGTCGTCATCAATGGGGTGGTGGACACGACCAACATCGGAGCAATCTTCCGTTCGGCCGCCGCGCTCGGCATCGACGCCGTGCTGCTGACGCGCAACTCATGTGATCCGCTCAACCGCCGTGCCGTCCGCGTGTCGATGGGCTCGGTGTTCCTCGTTCCGTGGACGTGGTTGGACGGCCCGCTCTCCAGCCTCAATGACCTCGGCTTCCGCACCGCGGCGATGGCTCTCACCGACAATTCAGTCTCCATCGACGCCCCGCAGCTTGCCTCCGAGCCACGTCTGGCCATCGTCATGGGCACCGAGGGCGACGGACTGCCCCGCGAAGTGATAGAAGAAGCTGACTATGTCGTGCGAATCCCCATGGCCCACGGGGTCGACTCGCTCAATGTCGCGGCCGCCTCAGCCGTCGCTTTTTGGGAACTGAGGGCCCGCGGTTAGTCTTCCTCCGGCACGGTGACATGCTGGCTGAATAACAGAAAAGTAAGCAAACGGGCCAAAAATATTGCAATTTATTTGCTGGTCTCGCGGAAATGTTATACTTTTGCAAGCAGATAAACAAAATGAGAGATAAACAATGAAGAAGTTCAACGCATACTTTTACAGCTTTTACTTTTACTTTGCAAGGAATTGTGAAGCGGGAAGTTGCGTGTAGATTTCAACTTATGATAAGACAACATCACAGAGATGAATACAGTCAAGTCCCGCTTCAACATCAATGGAGCGGGACTTTTTAGTTATCAAAACAAGAAGGAGAAGAATAAGAACAAAAGATGAAGAGAATAGCGATACAGGGATTGATAGGGTCATTCCACGACATTGCGGCCAACCAGTATTTCGACGGCGAGCAGGTGCAGCTGATATGCTGCGCCACGTTTGAGGAAGTGTTTGAGAACATACAGCGCGACCCCACCGTCATTGGCATGATGGCCATAGAGAACACCATCGCCGGAAGTCTGCTCCACAACTATGAACTGCTGCGCGACTCGGGAACAACGGTCGTCGGAGAGCACAAACTCCACATATCCCATTGCATCTGCTGTCTGCCGGAGGACGATTGGGACACGATAGAGGAGGTCCACTCGCACCCTGTGGCACTCATGCAGTGCCGCAATTTCCTCTCGGGACACCCGACGTTGAAGGCTGTCGAGAGCGAGGACACCGCCGGTTCGGCCAAGGAGATAGCCGAAGGCAGACATCGCGGATGGGCTGCCATCTGCAGCGCGAGTGCCGCACGGCTCTACGGCATGAAGATACTGGAAGACCACATCGAGGACAACAAACACAACTTCACCCGCTTCCTCGTCGTGTGCAACCCGCGCAAGGCCGACTTCCTGCGCTCGCTCGACGCGACGAACAAGTCGAGTCTTGTCTTCTCGCTGCCCCACGAAGAGGGCTCTCTGTCGCAAGTGCTCAGCATACTGTCGTTCTATAAGATAAACATGACGAAGATACAGTCGCTGCCAATCATCGGTCACGAGTGGAAATATATGTTCTACGTGGACGTGACCTACGACAACCTGACCCGCTACCGGCAGAGCATCGACGCTATAACACCGCTTACCAAGGAACTAAAAATATTAGGAGAATATCAAGATGGAAAACAATCAGAATAGCATACAACCGGCCAATCGGCTTTCGCTCGTGAGCGAATATTACTTCAGCCGCAAACTGAAGGAGGTCGCACGGATGAACGCCGAAGGCCGCGACATCATCAGTCTGGCCATAGGCAGTCCCGACATGCCGCCGTCGGAGAAGACCGTCGAGACGCTCTGCGACGTGGCCCGCCGTGCAGACAGCCACGGCTATCAGCCCACATCGGGCACGCCCGAATTGCGGCAGGCTATGGCCGGATTTTACAAGCGATGGTATGGCGTGGAGCTTGACGCAGCCACGGAGATACAGCCGCTCATCGGTTCCAAGGAGGGCATACTCCACGTGACGCTCGCTTTCGTCAATCCCGGCGAGGAGGTGCTCGTGCCCAACCCCGGATATCCCACGTACACGTCGCTCAGCAAGATACTCGGCGCTCATGTGGTCAACTACAATCTGCGTGAGGACAACGGCTGGCAGCCCGACTTCGACGAGCTGGAGAGGATGGACCTGAGCCGCGTCCGACTGATGTGGACCAACTACCCGAACATGCCCACGGGCGGAAACGCCCGTCGCGAGACCTACGAAAGGCTTGTCGACTTCGCCCGTCGCCACGGTATAGTCGTCGTAAACGACAATCCTTATTCGTTTATCCTCAACGACAATCCCATGTCGCTGCTCCAGATTCCTGGCGCCAAGGACTGCAGCATCGAGTTCAACTCGATGTCCAAGAGCCACAACATGCCCGGCTGGCGCGTGGGAATGTGCGCGTCAAACGCCACGTTCATCAGCTGGATACTCAAGATAAAGAGCAACATCGACAGCGGAACGTTCCGCGGACTGCAGCTCGCTGCCGCCGAGGCATACGCCAACAGCGACGAGTGGCACCGAGAGGCCAACATCGTCACCTACTCGCGCCGCCGTCGCTATGCCGAGGAGATAATGCGTGTGCTGGGCTGTACATACGACCCGACTCAGGTGGGAATGTTCCTCTGGGGCCGCATCCCCGACACATATAATAATGCGGAGGACCTCACCGAACGCATACTCCACGAAGCCCGTGTCTTCATAACGCCCGGATTTATCTTCGGAAGCAACGGCGAGCGCTACATCCGCATATCGCTCTGTGCCAAGGAAGAGAAGCTGGAGGAGGCTCTCGTGAGGATAAAAGCCCTCTCCAACTCCCCCAAAGGGGGAGGGCTGCAGTAGATTGATGAGTGTGGATTGATTATGCCCGAAGGCTTTTCGCAATGTCCCATCCCTCCCCATCTCTCCCATAAAAATAAGAAAACAAAAAAATGAAATAACTATGGAACTTGAATTAGAGAAACTCCAACTTCCGAGCGACAACGAGCGCCCGTATGTGATAGCAGGCCCATGCTCGGCCGAGACAGAAGAGCAAGTGATGACAACGGCACAACAGTTGGCAGACAAAGGTTGCCACATATTCCGTGCCGGAGTGTGGAAACCGCGCACGAAGCCGGGCGGATTTGAAGGCAATGGCGAGAAGGCACTGCCGTGGATGGCCCGTGTCAAGAAGGAGACGGGCATGCTCATCTCGACAGAAGTGGCCACGCCCGAACATGTCGAACTGGCTCTGAAATACGGAATGGACATACTTTGGGTGGGCGCTCGCACGTCGGCCAATCCATTCGCCATGCAGGCTTTGGCCGACTCGCTGAAGGGAGCCGATGTCCCCGTGCTCGTGAAAAATCCCGTCAACCCCGATCTCGAACTGTGGATCGGAGCGCTGGAGCGCATCAATCAGGCCGGCATAAAGCGTCTCGGAGCCATCCACCGCGGCTTTTCGAGCTACGACAAGAAGATCTACCGCAACCTGCCCATGTGGCAGATACCCATCGAGCTGCACCGCCGCATCCCCGGACTCCCCGTCTTCTGCGACCCGAGCCACATCGGAGGCAGCCGCGAACTGGTGGCCCCGCTCTGCCAACAGGCGATGGATCTCGGTTTCGACGGGCTCATCGTCGAGAGCCACTGCAATCCGGATTGCGCATGGAGTGACGCCAAGCAGCAGGTGACGCCCGACGTGCTCGACTATATCCTGAGCTTGCTCGTCGTGCGTGACAAGGCTGTCACGACGGAAGGTATCGTCCAGTTGCGCAAGCAGATTGACGAACTGGACAACCAACTGATGGAACTGTTGTCGAAGCGCATGCGCGTCTGCCGCGAGATCGGACAGTATAAGAAGGAGCACAACATGACCGTTCTGCAGACCACACGTTATAACGAGATACTTGACAAGCGCGGGGCGCAGGGTTCTCTCTGCGGTATGGATGCCGATTTCGTGAAGAGCGTGTTTGAAGAGATACACGAAGAGTCCGTGCGTCAGCAGATGGAGATCATAAACAAGTGAAGAGTTCTTAACTTAACCATTAGGTTACAATGAGAATATTAGTATTGGGAGCAGGCAAGATGGGCAGTTTCTTCCTCGACCTGCTCAGCTTCGACCACGAGACGGCTGTCTTCGAGAAAGACCCGAAGCGGATGCGTTTCACGTACAACTGCCAGCGGCTGACCACGCTTGACGAGATAAGGGAGTTCCGTCCGGAGCTTGTCATCAACGCCGTTACGGTCAAATATACCATCGCCGCCTTCCGTGAAGTCATGCCGTATCTTCCAGCCGACTGCATCATCAGCGACATATCGTCCGTCAAGACGGGGCTGAAGGATTTCTACGAGCAGAGCGGCCACCGCTACGTATCGACACACCCGATGTTCGGACCGACCTTCGCCAATCTTCAGCAGCTCAGCGAAGAGAACGCCATCATCATCAGCGAGGGCGACTATATGGGCCGGATTTTCTTCAAGGACCTTTATTCAAAACTGGGACTGAACATCTACGAGTACACCTTTGAGGAGCACGACCGCACCGTGGCTTACTCCCTGAGCATCCCCTTCGTGAGCACTTTCGTCTTTGCGGCGGTCATGAAGCATCAGGACGCGCCCGGAACGACGTTCAAGCGCCACCTGAAGATAGCCAAGGGTGTGCTCAGCGAAGACGATTTCCTGCTTCAGGAGATACTCTTCAACCCATATACCGGCGAGCAGGTGGAGCAGATCCGCAACGAGCTGAAAGACCTGCTGGACATCATCGGCAGCAAGGACGCTGAGGGCATGAAAGCATATCTGACCAAGATACGCAACAACGTGAAGCGCGACATCGACACAATCAAATGACGGTGAGGGTAAAACAGAAACCGGCCGATACGCCAACGTGACTGAAAAACGGGTCACATTGACGTATCGGCCGGTTTTTGTTTTGCCCTGATTCAGGCCGTCCGCAAAATCCTTATCTTCTTTCTTATTCTCGCAATCATCAGCACGGCTGCGGCAGAAAGCCCGAAGACATATCCGGCGAAGAGCCCGTCGGGGCCCATACCGCAGTGGAAAGCTAGCAGGTAGCCCACCGGCAGATTGAGCATCCAATAGGCCATGACGGCAATGGGCATGATAATCTTGACGTCCTGAATGCCGCGGAGCGCTCCGGCGGAGACATGCTGTAGGCCGTCGGACAGCTGGTACATGGCGGCATAGATGAGCAACGAGGCCGTGATGGAGATGACCTCGGCGTTCTGGGTGAACATGGCCGGAATGGCGAAGCGCAGCGATATGAACGTGACGGCGGCAATGGCGTTCCACAACAGCACAAGATGGTAGGACGCCTTGATGGTCAGTGACAGTTGCGGAATGTCGCGCATGCCGTAGCAGTGGGACACGCGGATGGTCGTGGCGGCGCCTATGGCCATCACGATCATGAACGAACAGTTGCTCACGGTGATGGAAATGTGGTTCGCGCTGAGCGCTTCCGTGCCTAACCATCCCATCATGATGCTCGTCCCGACGAAGGCCGACGACTCCGTGAATGCCTGTGCCGATATGGGCATGCCCATCCTTATCAGTTTGCGGATGGTCGTCCATGACCAGCGTCGGAGGGAGAAGCCGCTGAGGTAGGGACGGTAGACAGGGCGGCTGGCAAACCAGCCGACGATGAGTATGGAGGCGAGGATGCGCGCCGTCAGCGTTGACACTCCGGCTCCGGTGGCTCCCATCTCGTCGAAGCCCATGCGGCCGAAGATGAGCACCCAGTTGAGGGCTATGTTGACGGCGTTGGCAATGATGGTCACGACCATCTCCACCTTTGTGTTGCCCACGCCTTCAAGAAACTGTTTGAAGGCGAAGAAGAGCATCACGAACGGCATGCTGACGAGCAGCATCTTATAGTAAGGTATGGCCATCGTGACGACTTCGTCCGGTTGTCCCATGTGGCTCATCAGCGGTATCGCGGCATATTGTGCGGCGGAGCAGATGAAGCCCAGTAGGACATAGAAGAGTATGCCGTTGTGGAGCAGTGCGGCCGAACGCTTGTGCTCGCCCCTGACGTATAGCTCGCCGACGAGCGGTGTAAGTCCGAGGGCCACGCCGATGGACGCGATGAAGAATATGAACGAGACGGAACCGCCGAACGACACGGCAGCCAGCGGCACGGGATTGGTCCCGCCGTAGTTTCCCACCATCAGGTTGTCGGCCATCTGTGTGGTCATCTGTCCCAGTTGTGTGAGCATCACGGGCAATGCCAGCATCAGATTCTGCCGGTATTGATCTTTGTATTTAGCAAAAAACATAATCTTTAGGTATAGTATAAAAATGGTGCATTAATAGGTGCCAGTCCGTAGCATCTCCGGATAGAGGACTGCAAAGGTAGTCATATTTTGTTATACCGATAGAGCGGATAACGATATTTAACATCGAAATCTGGCAGTTGGGAACAAAAAAGGAATTGGACATTGCTGGTTTCCAAAAAGAAAACTCAAACAATGTCCAATTCCTAAAAGGAGGTATTCTTGTCGTTATTATTCCAATGTTATGATCTTTCCGCCCTCTTCCAACGCCTGCATGTTCAGGGGGATGAGGCCGTGGTGGCGTTCGGGAAGTGTCTTGTAGAGGGCTTTTTCCATGCCGGCATGGCTCACGACAGGGCATACTTTGAGCAGTCCGCCAAGCACAATCATATTGAAGATCTTGCTGTTTTTCATCTCGGCAGCTTTGTCCATTGCGTCGACGCGATAGACGGTTATGTCCTTTCGCGTCGGCGGATTGATAATCCCGTAGCCGTCGTATATGAGTATGCCACCCGGTTTCACTTTCGGTTCGAACTTTTCGAGAGACGGTTGGTTGAGCACGATGGCAATGTCGTAGCTGCTGAGGATGGGGGACGAGATGCGCTCGTCGCTCACGATGACCGTCACGTTGGCCGTTCCACCGCGCTGCTCGGGTCCGTATGCCGGCATCCATGTGACCTCCTTGTCTTCCATCAGACCGGAGTAGGCCAAGATTTTGCCCATCGAAAGGACACCTTGACCGCCGAAACCTGCGATTATTATTTCTTTCTCCATAGTAGTATGTGTTCTTTGTTTTGGAGTTAGAGGAGCGTTTACTCCCCGGTTAACGTATCCTTTAAGTCACCTTTCGGATAGAACGGGAACATGTGTTCCTTCATCCATTCGTTGGCCTTAATGGGTGAGAGCTTCCATCCGCTGTTGCACGTCGACACGACCTCGACCAGACTGCTGCCTTTGCCGGCCATTGAGGCCTCGAAAGCCTTGCGTATGGCCCGTTTGGTGCTGCGTATGGCGGCCACTGTCTCAACGCTTTGGCGCGTGACATAGCACGTGCCTTCCAATTGGGCGGCAATCTCGGTGATCTTCAGTGGATAGCCGTGCAACGCTGCGTCACGTCCGTAGGGACATGTGGCTGTCTTCTGTCCCAAGAGGGTGGTGGGGGCCATCTGGCCTCCGGTCATGCCATAGATGGCGTTGTTGATAAAGATGATGACGATGTTCTCGCCGCGGTTGAGTGCATGGATGGTCTCGGCGGTGCCTATACAGGCCAAGTCGCCGTCACCCTGATATGTGAATACCAGACGGTCGGGCCATAGGCGCTTGATGGCGGTGGCTACGGCAGGAGCACGTCCGTGGGCTGCTTCCTGCCAGTCGATGTCTAAGTAGCGGTAAGCAAAGACGGCACAACCGACAGGGCTGACGCCGACGGTCTTTTCCTCCATGCCCATCTCCTCAATGACTTCGCCAATCAACTTGTGTACCACACCATGACTGCACCCGGGACAGTAGTGCATCGGAACTTCATTCATCAGTTCCGGCTTCTTGTACACCAAATTTTCCGGAGAAATTATCTCGTTAAATTCTGTATTCATAACTTATGGTTGTTTTAGCACTGCGCTGTCATTGCTTTGCAAGAACGGTCTTTTGTTATATCAAGATTGTTTCGCTCAGAGTGAACGGCGGCAGCAGATTCTTCATTTTTCATTCTTCATTCTTCATTTTCAGAATGGCGTCTACAATCTCGTTAGGCTCCGGAACAATGCCGCCGAGGCGTCCGAACTGGTCGACAGGCACGTTGTTGTTGATAGCGAGGCGTACGTCCTGAACCATCTGGCCGGCGTTGATCTCGACGACGAGCACGCCTTTCCTGCCTTTTGCCATCTTCTCAATTTCGCGGGTGGGGAAGGGCCAGAGCGTTATGGGACGGAAGAGTCCGACGCGCAATCCCTGAGCACGTGCCATGTCAATGGCTTTCTGGGAAAGACGGGCGGCACTGCCGAATGCGACAATCACATAGTCGGCGTCATCGCACATCCATGTCTCATAGCGTACTTCGGTCTCGCGTATCTTCTTGTACTTCTCCTGTAAGTGAATGTTGTGTTTTTCCATGACCTCCGGCTTAAGTTCCAATGAGGTCATGATGTTGGGTTGGCGGTCCTTGGTGCGGCCGATTGTAGCCCAAGGACACTCTCGTCTGATTTCCTCCTCCGTGCGGCGGGGCTTGTAGGGAGGTAATACGACGCGCTCCATCATCTGACCGATGACGCCGTCGCTCAGTATCATTGCCGGATTGCGGTATTTGAATGCGAGTTCAAAGGCAAGGTCGACGAAATCGGCCATTTCCTGAACTGACGACGGGGCGAGGACAATCACGTTGTAGTCGCCGTTGCCGCCGCCGCGTGTGGCCTGAAAATAGTCACTCTGTGAGGGTTGGATGGTGCCCAGACCGGGGCCTCCGCGCTGGACGTTGACCACAACTCCTGGTATTTCGGCACCGGCCATATAGGCGATGCCCTCCTGCATTAGTGCGATGCCAGGGCTGGATGACGATGTCATGGCGCGCTTTCCAGCTCCAGCCGCTCCGTAGACCATGTTGATTGACGCCACTTCGCTCTCTGCCTGCAATACCACCATGCCGGTGGTCTCCCAAGGTTTGTCGAGGGCCAGCGTCTCGATTACTTCACTTTGGGGCGTGATCGGGTAACCGAAATATCCGTCAACGCCGCAACGTATGGCAGCACGGGCTATCGCCTCGTTGCCTTTCATCAATGTCACTTCCTGTTCTGCCATGATTCTTAGCCCTCCATTTTCTTTTTATATACGGTGATACACCCGTCCGGACACACGATACCGCATGATGCACAACCGATGCAATCTTCCATACGTACGGCTTCGGCGTATGTATATCCGTTGACGTTAACTTTCCTGGCCAGTTCTATGACGTCCTTGGGGCAGGCTTCCACGCATAGTGCGCAACCTTTACACCTGCCTGTATCTACGATGATGGCTCCTCTTATTCTTCCCATATAGCTCTGTATTTATGGATTATACATGTCTTTATTATAATAGCCCAGTATGTCGTCAAGCATCTGTTTTGCTTCGACGGCGGGGCTGCATGGGTCGAGCTCTATTGCGGCAATGTAGCAGTTGATAGCCTCCTGCCAGTTGCCTTCGCGTCTGAACCGGTTGCCACGCTCGTAGTAGTCTTTGCTGTTCATCCTTATTTATAATACTCTTTCTTGCCTGCAGCCAGAGTATTCTTCATCAATGAACAGATTGTCATCGGTCCGACACCGCCCGGAACGGGTGTGATGAAAGAGCACTTGGGGGCTACTTCGTCAAACTTGACGTCGCCGTTGAGGCGGAAGCCGCTCTTGCGTGATGCGTCGGGAACGCGTGTCGTGCCCACATCGACAATGACGGCACCATCTTTCACCATGTCTGCCGTTACGAAATCGGGGCTGCCGATTGCTGCTATGATTATGTCGGCTTCGCGACATTCTTCCTTCAGTGTCTTTGAACGGCTGTGACATACCGTCACCGTAGCGTCGCCATATTGCTTCTGCATCATCAGCTGTGCCATCGGCTTGCCGACGATATTGGAGCGTCCGAGGATGACACACTTCTTGCCGCTGGTCTCTATGCCGTAACGCCGCAGCAGTGTTATGATGCCCAGTGGGGTGGCTGAGATGAAGCAGGGCAGGCCGATGGCCATGCGGCCGACGTTGATGGGGTGAAATCCGTCCACGTCCTTGCGGTAGTCTATGGCCTCTATCACCTTCTGCTCGTCAATGTGCTTTGGCAACGGGAGTTGGACGATAAATCCGTCGACGTCGTTGTCCTTGTTGAGCTTGTCGACACATTCCAGCAGCTCAGCCTCTGTTATATTGTCCTCGAAGCGTATCAGTGACGACTTGAATCCGCAAGCCTCGCACGCCAACACCTTGTTCTTTACGTATGTCTCTGAACCGCCGTCGTGTCCGACGAGCACTGCTGCCAAATGCGGGCGCTTGCCACCGGCTGCAACAATCTGCTCTACTTCCTGGGCTATTTCTTCCTTTATCTTGGCCGCTGTGGCCTTTCCGTCTATCAGTTGCATTGTCTTATTCTGATGATAATGTTATATTGTAAATGTCAGATGTCGAATGTTAAACATTGGATTGGCTGTCTCATTCTACATCTTCGGCATTCCGGGCATGCCCTTCATGTTCTTCATCGCGTTTGCCATCTGCATCATCTTGCTGCTTGACGTTCCTGTCACCAGCTTCATCATCTTGCGGGTCTGGTCAAACTGCTTCAGCAGACGGTTGACTTCCTGGATGTTTGTTCCGGAACCTTTAGCGATACGCATGCGGCGGCTCTGATTGATGATTTCGGGATGGCTCCGCTCCTTCGGGGTCATGCTGTTGATGATGGCCTCGATGCCCTTGAAGGCGTTGTCGTCAATGTCCACGTCTTTGATGGCTTTGCCTACTCCCGGTATCATGGCGGCCAAATCCTTGATGTTACCCATCTTCTTGATTTGCTGAATCTGGTTCATGAAGTCGTTGAAGTCGAACTGGTTCTTGCGTATCTTCTTTTCCAGCTCCTTGGCCTGCTTCTCGTCGAACTGCTCCTGAGCGCGTTCAACGAGGCTCACGATGTCACCCATTCCGAGGATACGGTCTGCCATTCGTTCGGGATGGAAGACGTCAAGGGCCTCCATCTTTTCGCCCGTACCGACAAACTTGATGGGCTTTGTCACCACAGTGCGGATGGACAGTGCGGCACCGCCGCGGGTATCTCCGTCGAGCTTGGTGAGCACCACGCCGTCGAAATCGAGCCGGTCGTTGAACTCCTTGGCCGTGTTGACAGCGTCCTGACCGGTCATTGAGTCGACGACGAAGAGTGTCTCGTCGGGATTGACGGCGTTCTTGAGAGCCTCAATCTCGTTCATCATCTCCTCGTCTACGGCCAGACGGCCGGCGGTATCTATGATGACAACGTCGTTTCCCTTGGCCTTTGCTTCGCGTATGGCATTGGCCGCGATGTCCAGAACGTTCTTGCTGTCCGGCTCAGAGTAGACCGGAACGCCTACGGTCTGGCCGACGACTTTCAGCTGTTCGATGGCAGCCGGACGATAGACGTCGCATGCCACGAGCAGCGGATTCTTGCGTTGCTTTGTTTTCAGGAGGTTTGCCAACTTTCCGCTGAACGTTGTCTTTCCCGAACCTTGCAGACCGGACATTAATATAATGGCGGGCCGTCCTTCGAGTTTCATCTCCACGGCCTTTCCGCCCATCAGCTCTGTCAGCTCGTCATGTACAATCTTGACCATAAGCTGTCCCGGCTTCACTGCAGTGAGCACGTTCATGCCCATAGCCTTTTTCTTCACCGTGTCAGTGAAAGTCTTTGCCACTTTATAGTTGACGTCTGCGTCGAGAAGTGCTCTGCGCACGTCTTTCAGCGTCTCTGCGACATTTATCTCAGTGATTTTGCCTTCGCCCTTGAGTATCTTGAACGAGCGTTCCAGTCTGTCACTTAAATTCTCAAACATCTTTTATTCTTATTATTGTTATATTCCATTTGCTCTTGTCTCATTCCGGATGCATATCCCAAGAATGCGCCCTGTCATCCGATGGGGCGGCTGAAACAATCCTTATTATGCAAAGATAGCTGATATAATCAGAAAAAGCGAATAAACAATCAGCGTTTTAAACTATTTTAAAGAGAAATTTAGTTAAATTGCGCACATCCATTTTATGTGTGCAATAAATTGCTGCGATATGTTGTTGGGCTTCGTTTGAAGATAACCTTGTTTTATCTTTAGAAATAATAAAAGTCTATGTTTGTTTGGCGGACAAAAACAAGATTATGTCCCTACCTATGGGTGGAATTGTGATGTTGCCGTTGTTGTGATGCCAAACAAAAAGGCATCCGGTCTGTGAGGACCGGACGCCGTATGATTTTTATGTTTCTTCTGGATTAGAAGTTGAAGAATACACCGAGTTCGAGGTTGGTGTTGTCGATGTTCAGACCAATCTTTTCACCACCGCCGAGGTCGTCGTTATCCTTTGAATAACCGATGTAACCGAGTTTTGCAAGAACGTTAACCTTCTCTGATACAGCGAAAGAAACACCCGGACGAATACCTACACCAAATGTAGAACCTTTCATATCACTTCCGTAAGAATCGAAAATGATACCACCGTCAGCGAAGAAAGAAGCAGCTCCAGCCTTGGCGAATACGTAGCGAGCGTAGGGAGCGATGGTAAATTTGCTTCCGCTTCCTTTTTCAGGCTTGTAACCATTAGGCTTTTCTCCATCCTTAAGAATACCTTCAACGTTAGTGTCGTTCGTAGAAGAGTATCCGAGCTGAATACCAACAGCAAAATTGTCGCTCAACCAGTAACCAGCCTCAGGTTTGATAGAGAATGTTGTAGAAGCCTTAGCATCCTTATCGCCCTTAATAGACTCGAATCCGAGAGATCCACCGACATACACCTGTGCGTTCGCTGCCAATGTAGCAACCATCATGGCTGCCATCAAGAATAACTTTTTCATAATTTTTCCTTTTTTAATTAATAATTGGGTTAAAATTCTTTTGCAAAGGTATAAAATATATTCAAACCGCCAAACTTTTTTACAGGAAAAGTAAAAAAATGTGGCGTTTTATAGACTAAATGGTTAAAAACGTGGTATAAACGTATGGTGTGATAAGGCTGTGCATTTGTAAGAACAATGATTTTATAGTTGCTTTGTTCCCGTTCAGCTACGCCATAGCGGCGGAACAATGGTTTCCTGTTGCTCATTTCCCGCATTACGTAACGAAAGGACAGGGGTGTCATTAATATGCGTTCACTCCACTCATTGTCAGTTCCGTGATCTGCGAGAAGATGATGACGGTCAGATAGAACGTCAGTTCCGTCAGCAGATATACGGCTCTGCAACATTCGAGTGTATATCCGCGCAGCTTTTTGTTGATGATGGTATAGAGGACATACATGACCAAACAGGGTAGGGAGACTATCAGCGGCCAGTCGATGTCCTTATACATTATTATATATACGAAGACCGCCATCGGCAGCAGTCCCTGTGCGGCGAAGCTCAGTCCGGCGAGCAGCGGCATGCGTCTGAACGTCAGTCCGGCTTCGATTTCGTCATTCGTGCGCAAGTGGGGCATCATGACGGACAGCTGGCCGGCAAGCATTTTTGCGTATGGATCGGCGGCCATGATCGTTATGGCGGCCAGTCCCGGTGGTAGCGAGCAGAGAACAGTGAAGACCATCAGCTCGTAGAGGACCACGGCGACTACGCCTTGGCTTCCGGCCATAGGACATTTTATCAGTTCTAAAACCATGTCTGGGTCTTCTGATTTGCTTGCCACGCCGTCGACGAAACAGCGCAGACCTTCTTCGTTGGCTGCTCCCGTTATCAGTGCGCGTACGACCATGGCCAGTGCTACGGCGACGGGATAGGGTAGGGGGAATGAGGCGAGATAGAGCACGGCGGCTGTCAGTCCACCGGTCACCCATCCGGTCAGCGGCCAATTTTCCATCAGATAAAGGGGTGTGTTGCCTCTGGGGCTGTAGAGCCGGCATACGGGCAGGGCGGTGAAAAAGACGAAGGCCGCCAGAATGCGGTCATACCATCGGGCTGTGCTTTTGTTCAGAGGTACTCTCATTATTACAGGTCTTGTTTTTAGTTATGCCGTCCGGACTTTTTTTGATTCTGTCTTGCGGCTATGATTTATATTTGTCCGCAAAGTTAGTTCTTTTTTTACATACGGCCAAGCCGTTGGTCATATTTTTTTGTTCATCCGGCATTTGGAGTGATACAGTCAGCGGAGGAGCATGCGGCAGTGTCACTCCAAATGCCGGAAGAACCTTATTTATCATGCGTGGCCATGAATCATTTTCGGGGCATAACGGATGGCCGGTATATGTCGCCGGAGTTTTGTTTCATATCTTTTTGCTTTATAATTTAAAAATTTAATACGCCAAAATGACTGTTTTCTGTAAATCTGTTATTAAATATTGTGCTTACATAAAATGTTTGGCAGGCTGAAAGATATTTGCTTACTTTGCAATCAGAAAACAGTCAGCGGCGACCGGATCTCGAAAGGCTGGGACCGGAGGACGATGACGACCTGAGAGAGAACAGGTAATAGTGATTACATATATAATAGTAGTTTTACAATTTAAAAAGTTAGTAGTATGAAAAAGCAATTATTGGCGCTTGCAGTCGCAACAATGGCGGCACAGGCAGTGACAGCTCAAACCTTAGCGGAGAGCAAGTTAACGGACAACTGGTACATCGGTATCAACGGTGGAATGAATGCAAAGACGACCCACACGTCGCTCTTCAAAAATCTCAACCCGTCGGCCGGCCTGCGCATAGGCCGTAACATCACACCTGTGTTCGGTGTGGCAGCCGAGGGTGAAGCCTACTTCAACAACCGCGGCAGTGAAGCACGTCCCTTGGGAACGTTCGTCAAGGGTATCAATGTCTCGCTTCTCGGTACGACCAATTTCAGCAATCTCTTCGGCGGATATATAGGACGTCCACGCGTCTTTGAAGTTGTCGGTGTCTACGGAATCGGCTGGGGCCATGCTTTCAGCACAGCTTCAAACACTCCTCCCCGCAAGAACGCCATGACCTCGAAACTGGGTCTTGACCTGACGTTCAACCTCGGCGAGGCCCGTGCATGGCAGATATATGTGGAGCCGAACATCACCTACGGCATGAACATGGACGGCGACCGGACCCAGTTCAATTCCAACAACTCGGCGCTGGGAGTGCTGGTCGGTGTCAACTATAAGCTGGGCAACAGCAACGGAACCCACAACTTTGCGCTTGCCGAACTGCGTGACCAGGGAGAAATCGACGCTCTCAACGACCGCATCAACGAGCTGCGAGGTGACGTAGAGGCCCGCGACGTCGAGATAGCCGCCGCCGCCCGCACCATCGGAGACCTTGAGACCCGTCTGCGCAACCAGAAGCCGGTCATCGTCAACGAGACCAAGACGACGAACGTGCTCCAGCCTTCTGTCATCTTCCGTCAGGGAAAGAGCACCATCGACGCGGCCCAGTATGCGAGCATCTCAATGATTGCAACGTATATGAAGAATCATAAGGACTCGAAGATTCTCATCAAGGGATATGCTTCTCCGGAGGGCAGCATGGAACTCAATCAGCGTCTGTCCGAGGCTCGTGCCACAGCTGTCAAGAATGCTCTTGTCAAGCGCTACGGCATTCCGGCTTCACGTCTGACGACGCAGGGCATGGGTGCGACGGACAAGATGTTTGACGAGTTGGACTTCAACAGAGTGGTGGTATTCATAGATACGACGAAATAAAAGTGTTTGCATACTACTCTTGATCGGTGCTCCTGCTGTCCCCACGTGGCAGCGGGGGCACTTTCTTTTTGAATTTTGAGTTAGGAGTTAGGAATTGGAGGGTGTGGTTCTGCAACACCCTCCAATTCCTAACTCCTAACTCAAAATTCAAAAAAATAT
>ERZ860264.1204-NODE-1204-length-18749-cov-8.479833_pt1 | contig 18749 bp, 19 predicted proteins | sample MGYA00509980_ERZ860264 | MGnify/ENA primary metagenome ERZ860264 (study PRJEB30046, sample SAMN00715212) | human gut metagenome | study: EMG produced TPA metagenomics assembly of the A metagenome-wide association study of gut microbiota in type 2... | reverse complement strand
AAAAAGAGTGGGAAATCCATCCTTACTACCGTAGAGAACTGGCCATGGCCTATGCACCTGAACTGACTCCCGAAGCGGCGGTGAACCGGCTGACGAAATGGCTGAAACAGAACGCGACACTGTTCAAGGAACTTCAGGAGTACGGATACCGTCCCAACCAACGGGTATTTACCCCTGTTCAGGTGGAAACAATTTTCCGCTATTTGGGGCGACCCTAAAGCTTGGGTTTACGTGACTATTACCGTGAGCTCACGTGAATAATCGCGTTGGCTTACGTGAATAATCGCACAAACGCATGTGACTAATCGTGTAAATTTGATGCAAAAATCGGCAGTTTTGCTCCGAAACCCACGAGTACAGATGCAAGACTGAAAAGAGATTTTAAATAGTAAATATTTTTCAAACTTTTATTAATCAACAAGATAGGGTGAAAGATGAAAGATGTGAAGCGTGTTTTGTATAATGTTTCAAAATGTACACTAAAAACCCCACCTTTAAAGGTGGCTATTTTGTTGTCATTGCTGCAACATAGTGAAAATATCCTTCACATCTTTCACCAGGCTTCCAGCTGACTGGTTTACAGAATATTAAGGGTGAAAGATTGATACAAAACCAATCTTTCACCATCTTTCATCTTTCACCGGGAACCCGAATTTCTACTCGTAGCCTTCGGAAGGCTCCGGAAGAATATGATCGATTTCATCCTTGGTACGTTCCACAACGACCCAGAAATTGCCGTTCTTGGTATGTACCTGCTGAAATCCCAAATCTTTCAATGCACGGCCTACCTGCACGGCATTCAGGCGGACTCCTGTTCCAAAGCGGGCGACAATCTGTGCTGAGGTAATGTACTGCCCCTTTTCCAGTTCCACAGGCGGACGGAAATAAGACAGAATCAGTTCGCGGGCAAGATTAGGAGTTTCGAAGCGGCGGTTTCTTCCGTTCAGCACTTCGATTTCCTTTTCGTCGAACCAGTAGCGATAGCCCTGATCGAGTAAAGCCTTGGCCTGTGCATACACCCCTTCGTAAGGAATGGGCGTTGTCCAGGGATTCTCAATCTCCTCGATTTCGGCAATCAGCCAGCGCCGGGTACCCGTATCATCGGTGAGAAACTGAAGGTTGTTTCCCGTGGCACAGAACGAAGCAATGTGCGGCAGTCGCACCTTATGCCGCCCGTATACCGGACGCTCGTTGACAAAAGCCGTTGTGGTCATCGCCTTGAGCTGATTGAGTTCCTTGCGCTGCATGGAGTCAATTTCCTCGAAGTTAATCAGGATGTTCTCCGTCATTCCGAAAAGATCATCCTTGGTAAGACGATGGCTGTTGGTCTTCGTCGCATAATAACGGCGCAACACCGGCGGAAGCAGGTTCTCCATAAAGGAGCTTTTGAAACAGCCCTGACGGCCCAGGAAGACCAGAATCACATGATTCACCACCTTGTCGTTGAACACACCGGCAAGCATACCCACCATCCAGCGGCAGAAATAGTCGCGGAACTGTGCAGGCGAAAGATTGGCACACTTCACCATGGCTGCCATACGGCCGATATAGTCCGTCTTTCCGTCCCAGGCAGGAAGGCTGTCAAGATACTCCTGTAAAGGATGAAACTCTTTCACATAATCGCTGGATATCAGCGTACGCAAGCGGGAAATATCCACCTCCATACCCGTGCGCTGCATGTTGCACCAGAGTGAGTTTTCCACATTATCGGTAAGACACTCCCACGGCGCATTTTCCGGCTTTCTGAACCGGAACTCCAGCTGGTGAATCAAGGTGTTCATCCGCAGCTCTACATGCTCGTTGAGGTAATTTTCCATTTCCTCCACACTGGCACGGTTGAGCAGCCGCCGTTCCCGGTTCTGCCGGACAGGACGATAATCCGCCAGCTTGCAGGTAGCATGTTCGGCAGTCAGCGCATAACAACTCTGCACGGTTGCCACCACCGAATGTTCCACCGCCTCGTAGTCGGCAAAGACACGCAGCGCCCACTTTTCGGCCTCCTGCTTCTTTACCCCGAAGCGGTTCATCCAATACAGACAGCGGCAGATGTAGTCGTTGTGACGGTGCTCCTCGTAGCGTGCCCCGTCCTCTTCTACCAGACGCCGCACCACCGGTTCCGCCATCCGTACCGTCACCGCCTTCCGTCCGTCACCGGCAGTATCCTCTGCACAGTCGGACACGGGAAAAGCCTCGGCATCGGGACGGAACAACACATCCGGGTCGTGACAAATGACCGACATCCTCGTGGCGTTCTTGCACTGCAAGTCCATGGGAACTCCCAGCAGGTCGGCATAATACGCGTTCACCTTCTTCCAGACAGAAAGGAAGTTGCGCTTCGTCACCGGAGCATCCACGCGAACCAGCACCCGGATACCGCATCCCGACAAGGTAAAATGCACCAGAAACGCATATTTGTCCTGCCGCAGCCGATGCATGGCACGATACAGTGCGTCGCCCTCCAGCCCGTCTATATCGCCCATGATAAATCCGGAATACCCGGTAATATGACGGTCGGAACGCCCGCCCTCCAGACTTACGGAAGGCACAAAGGCAGGCTGGTTCATTTTCACGTTGCGCAGGTACCCTTTGAGGTTGTCCGCATTACCGGTATCTCCCTCTCCCTCCAGCGCACGGATTCTGGAAAGTGTTTCCCGATAATGCAGGGTAACATCACGGTGCAAAGGACCTTTGATTTCGTCGACAATGGCCTCCCACGAAGAAGCCTATGGATGTGTGTCGCGTAATGAAAGAAAACGCGACGGAAAGAAAATTAATTTTTGACTCATAGTATTTATTTAAGATTTTCACTCAAGCCTCGCAAATCTGAAGCCTGAATTGAGCGTAAAGATAATATATGCCATAAAACGGGGTTTTCCCTCCATGAAAGGAAAATGCCCCGCAAAAAATAATGCAAAAAAGAAAAGAGACAGACATGAGTACCCAACAACCGGACTCCCTGATGGGAATTATGCTGGAATATTTCCGGCACGCCAGCCAGCTGCCAATCTCTACCCTGTGCAGCGAAGCCGGCATCAGTACAAAGACGTATTTGAAATTAAAAAAAAAGATTATCCTCCCCTTGTAAGGATATGTAAACTTTTCTGTGTACTCTACATGCATTTCCCTCCCGAAGAACTGGGAGAGATGGCAAAAGAAGCCACAGAACTATGGGCAGAAGGCATCAGGGAAAAAGAAAAGAGAAAGTAATATTACATATATATGCAATAACAAAAAAATAATGCATAAAATTTTATTCATATGCAAAAGACCACTTATCTTTGTGCCCCGAAAACAGAGCTATAACTAATCTGAAAACGGATTGAATAAAAATGTATAAAAATACTTATCCCATACTCACTGCTCAGGAAGCAGCCCTTCTGATTCACCACGGGGACACCTTGGGAATCGGAGGATTTTCATCGGTAGGAACCCCCAAGGCAGTGCCCGCTGCCCTGGCTTCCCATGCACAGGCCCAACATGAGGCCGGTAAGGAATTCAAGGTAGGACTCATCACCGGAGGAGCCACCGGGAACACCATCGACAGTGCCCTGGCACAAGCCGGAGCCGTCAGTTTCCGTACTCCCTTCCAGTCGAACAAAGACATGCGAAACGCCATCAACAGCGGCGATGTAGCCTACTACGACGTACATCTCTCCCACATCGGTCAGGACGTACGCTACGGCTTTCTTCCCAAGATCAATGTGGCACTGATTGAAGCTTCCGATGTAACAGCCGACGGCGAAATTACCCTGACCACCTCAGTGGGTATCTCGCCTACCCTGATTCAGCAGGCAGAAAAAGTGATTATCGAACTGAACCACATGCACAGCGGCAAGCTGCAGGGCATGCACGACATTTATACTCCTTCGGCTCCTCCCGCACGCACCGACATCCCCATTTTCCGGGTAAGCGACCGTGCCGGCAGTCCGGTGGTAAAAGTCGACCCGAAAAAGATCGTTGCCATTGTGGAAACCAATGAACGCGACCACATCGCTCCTTTCACTCCACAGAATGAAACCACACTCCAGATTGGAAACAACGTGGCGCAGTTTCTGCTTTCGGAATGGAAGAAAGGCCGTATTCCTCAGGAGTTCCTTCCGCTGCAGTCGGGTGTAGGCAACATTGCCAATGCCGTACTGGGTGCCCTGGGCGACGATACACAGCTCCCAGCCTTTACCATGTTTACAGAAGTGATTCAGAACTCAGTCATCGACCTGATGCTAAAAGGACGCATCCGTTTTGCGACCGGCAGCTCGCTGACGCTGAGCGAAGACCATCTGGATATGATATACAACGAACTTTCTTTCTTCCGCGACCGGCTTTTGCTGCGTCCGCAGGAGATTACCAACCATCCGGAAATGATCCGCCGTTTAGGCATCATCGCCATCAACACGGCATTGGAGGCTGACATTTTCGGAAACGTAAACAGTACGCACGTGTCGGGCAGCAAGATTATGAACGGTATCGGCGGATCGGCGGATTTCTCGCGCAACGCCTACCTGTCTATCTTCACCACTCCTTCTACGGCAAAGAACGGTCTGATTTCGTCTATCGTGCCCCAGGTGTCGCACGTAGACAGCACGGAACACGATGTACGCATCTTAGTGACCGAACAGGGTGTAGCCGACCTTCGTGGCAAATCGCCCCGCCAGCGCGCGCAGTGTATCATCGAGAACTGTGCTCACCCCGACTACAAGCAGCTGTTGTGGGATTACCTGAAACTCTCGGAAGGCAAGTCGTGTCATACCCCTTTCAGCCTCCGCAACGCTTTCCAGATGCATCTCGCCTACGAAGAAACAGGCGATATGCGGAATACGACTTATATCGCTTAAAATAAACTTATTATATTTTTTAATTGAGTAGAGGATATCACCTTATGGGTGGTATCCTTGCTTGGTATGTAAGTATTTGAAAACAAAAAAAGATGGAAGACAATCGTACTCTTTATGAAAAATCTGTACAAGACAGAAGTACTTTACGCTATTATTTAGGATTAATCGTACGTTGGAAACAGAACTGGAAATATGCGCGTGCCCGCCGTATTGCACGCAAACGAGGTGCAACTATTGGAGAAGGAGTACTCATGCCTATTTCTTTAGCCAAAAAAGTAAATAAAAATGTAAAAATCGGAGATCACACTATTTTACAAACCGATAACTTCAGTTCTTTCAGACATCCCATTACTATAGGAAGCCATGTGATTATTGGAGGAAATGTAAGATTGACCCTCGGATCCCATAATATTGATTCTCCGGAATGGGAAAATTGCCGACATAATACCCCATTAATTATTGAAGATTATGTATGGCTATGTCCGGACAGTACCATCCTTCCCAGTTGTTCCAATATTGGGTACGGAGCAGTAGTAGGAGCAAATGCAGTTGTTGTAAAAGATGTCGAATCCATGTCTGTAGTAGGTGGAAATCCAGCAAAACATATCCGATATAGAAAGTGTGTTCATTCAGCTATTGTTGTAGAATCATTAATTGGAGGTGATTATAAAATTTATAAAGAAACAAGAAGAAAGAGATAAAAATGAATAGCCAAATTTCATCCAAAACCAATCGTATTGAGTACATTGATATTGCCAAAGGATTAGGAATGATTTTTGTTGTAATAGGACATTGCATCAATGGAAAAACATTTCCAGGATTATGGATTTGGACATTTCATATGCCTCTATTCTTTATCTTATCTGGTATCTGTTTTTCTGAAAATAAATATCCTCAATTTCTCTTTTTTTTAAAAAAAAGAATACAAACTTTATTTCTTCCTTGTATTTATTTTTCCATTCTGGTTACAGTTTTTACTTTCATATTACTTGACAAAACTGCATTTCAAAGTCTAACAAAAAATCTCCCTGGAGTTTTATGGTTTGTATCAGTTCTATTTTTTACTGAAATTCTTTATTATTATATACTTCGACTCACTCCTAAAAAAATACTACGAATATTCACATTAATTTCCTTATTATTATTGGGAATATGGTTCTGTAGAAAAGAGATAATATTACCATTCAGTGTATCAACTATACCCATTGCTACTTTTTACTATGGCATAGGACACTCTTACAAAGTATTAATAAATAAGATAGCCAGTGCACATAATTCCCTATTAAAAATTTCCACATCTTCTCTATTACTGATATTACCCGCTATTGTTACTTATCATAGTAAAAAATCTATTAATATGAGTACTAATTATTTTTCTCAGCCAGAGTTCCTTTACTTATTTCTCTCAATTTCAGGAAGTCTTGGAATAATACTATTAGCTACATTTCATTGGAGATATGTAAAAAAGTTACTCTTATATATTGGTAGAAATACATTTATAATACTCTCCTTTCACATGTTATTCATCGCTTTATCAGCCCATTATATACAACCATTCATTAATAATGGTCTGATATATAAGTTTATAGAACAAGTTGTTATATGGGTTTCCATATTCATAAGTATAAATTTTATTAATAAAAAAATTGCTTGGATACTTGGAAAATAATTAATTATGTCGGATAACTTTAATAAAAACAGAATCATAAAAAACTCCTTATTGCTCTATGTAAGAATGCTCTTTACGATGTGGATCAACCTTTATGCCACACGTTTAGTGCTTCAGAACTTAGGAGTAGAAGATATGGGAGTTTATGGAGTGGTAGGAAGTATTGTCAGTATATTTTCTGTCTTTACCGGAGGAATTACCAGTGCCGTGCAACGCTTTATTACTTTCGAAGCCGGCTTGAAAGAAGGAAATGTAAACAAAGTATTCTGTTCCTCACTAAATGTAATATTCATATTAGCAGGTATTCTTTTGGTTGTATTAGAATCAGCCGGCCTATGGTTCTTTTACAATAAAATCAATATTCCGGAAGCAAGTCGTGAAGCTGCTTTTTGGGTTTTCCAATTCTCTATTCTTACCTGCCTAATCAATTTAATTAGCATTCCCTACAACGCTCTTATCATTGCACGTGAAAAAATGAATGCTTTTGCAGGAATATCTATCATTCAAGTCATATTGAACTGTGCATCAGCTTACCTAATCTCATTTTTTGACAATCGGTTATTATGGTATGCACTTTTTATGCTTTTAGCCAGTTTTACAGTTCGCCTAACCTATCAGATATATTGCCGTACAAAATTTCCTGAATCAAAATACCATTACGGAATAGATAAAACTCTTTTAAAAGAAATTGGTAAATATACCGGAGTTTCCACAACATCAAGCATCCTACAAATGATTTCCGGACAAGGTATCACATTAGTTATCAACTGGACATCTGGAGTGGCCCTCAATGCAGTATACAACATTGCTTTACAACTAAAGAATTCAATTCTTTCCTTTGCAATGAACCTCTTCAAGGCAATAGCCCCACAAATAACCAAGACCTATGCCAATGGAGAATTGGAACATTATAAGAAACTGGTTTATACTGGAAGTAAATTAGAAATATTTCTGATTTACTTTATCATGATTCCGTTTCTATTTCGCACGGAATATATTATGAAGCTTTGGTTGGGTAGTTCCTTACCCCCTTATACTGTAGAATTTGCCCAATGCATCGTTTTTATCAGTTTACTATATGCAGCTTTTGAGCCTATTCGAACAGCCATATTAGCCACTAATAAAATCAGAAACTTTATGCTGATACCGGAAAGTTTCTATCTTTTAGTTTTACCCATCAGTTATTTATCCTATCATATCAGCCAAAATGCAATATGGCTTATCGTTTCGATTGTGGGTATAGACATATTGACCGCTTGTCTGAGAGTGTTTTTAGCCTCCAGAGTATCGGTGTTGAAAATAAAAGAAATACTCAAGGCGATTATTCTTCCGGCTTTATCAGTAATTACGATTTCCTGCACAGGATGTTATTTTCTGAATCTTTTTTGCAGCAACAACTTACTGGGGATGTGCTTATTACTAATCACCAATAGCCTACTGCTTATAGGAATTATCTATGTAGTAGGACTTTCAAAGAAAGAAAGAGGATTTATCAATAAACTCATTATAAAAATCGTACATATTAAATATAATACTCACTAAACCGTATAACAATGAAAATAAACATTGCATCAACTCACCGATTCCATCTATTAGATCTAGCAAGAGAATTAGAAAAACAAGGACATGATGTAAAATTCTATTCTTATGTTCCGACCTCACGCTGCATAAAATATGGACTGAAAAAGGAAAACTGCAAATCCTTGCTTTGGATTGCACTCCCCTTTCTATTCTTAGCAAAGTTATTTCCCAAAAACAGTCAAATCACCTATATACGAAATATTGTATTAGACTATTATATGGCTTATTGTATGAGAAAATGCGACATCTACATCTGTTTAGGGAGTATATATAAAAAATCAATCATACAAGCTAATAAAAAATTTAATGCCATAACTATCTTGGAATGGGGTAGCAAACACATTATCGAACAACTTAAATTGTTTAACAAATTAGAAAACTATCCCAAAAAGTTTCTCAAAAGAGAATTAGAAGAATATCAATTAGCGGATTATATATCCATAGCAACCAATCATGTAAAACAAAGTTTTTTAAAACATAACATTTCAGAATCCAAACTATTAGTCAATCCATATGGAGTAGATTTAGCACAATTCAATCCTACTCAATTAAACAATGATTATGACATTATAATGGTAGGAGGATGGAGAACAGAAAAAGGCTGTGATTTACTGATAAAGGTATGTGAGCAATACCATTTTAAACTCCTACATGTAGGGAGCATAATTAATTTGGAATTTCCACAATCAAATTATATGACCCATATAGATGCAGTAGACCAAAAACAACTTATACAATACTATGCTCAAGCAAAAGTATTTGTATTACCCTCAAGAGCTGATGGATTTGGTATGGTATTATCTCAAGCATTAGCATGTGGATTACCCATAGTATGTTCTAAAGAAACCGGAGGTCCTAATCTACGCAAACTTTTACATGACAAAAAATGGATTATTGAGATGGAAGAACTCACAATAGAATGTTTAGCTCAATGTATAAACCAAGCATTAGAACTCAGCAAAAAGCAATCCGGTGAACGAAATTATGCACATGCAGATATTTACAATCTTACATGGGAAGCATACGGAAAAAGATATAGTAGTAATTTAAATCATATTTTTAACAAATAACTATAAACTATGAAGTCCAAAGACATAATAATTAGAGTATTAAAAAAAGCATATCGGATAACTTTCAATGTAAAATTCCAGCCTCCTGTTTGTAACTGTGATCGCCAATCCTCCAATGATGAGGTATATAATTTACTTGCAACTGGCAAGCCATGCATGATAGCACGGTTTGGAACTACAGAATTAACTTGTCTGGTAAACTATGTAGCTGTACATAAGAAAGCACCATTCATAAAAAAATACTTGGAATACATCACTGGCTACTGTGGTACACCTTGGTGGAATGAATCACATTTCCAAACAATGAGTCTATGGAGTGGTATATTTCCTCCTTCACAAGATACTGCAGAACGTTTCTCACAGCGATATATGGAAGATATTCCTTTAATCGATTTATTGGCTTGCCACCAGTATACAGAGTGCCATATGCCTCTACGTGATGATATCAAGCGAGTGCAATTAGAAATGCTCTATCCATTCTTTGTAGAAAGACCATGGACCAGAATACTGAAAGGGAAAAAAGTGTTAGTGATTCACCCATTTGAAGAAACAATCAAAACTCAATATGGGAAACGTAAACTTATCTTCAAAAACGAAGATATACTTCCTGATTTTGAATTGAAAACATTGAAAGCTGTACAGACTGTAGCCAATACAAAATCAGAGTTTAAAGACTGGTTTGAAGCGCTCCATTGGATGGAGAACGAAATTAACAAAATAGATTTTGACATTGCCATCATCGGGTGTGGTGCATATGGTCTTCCCTTAGCTGCTCATATCAAAAGAATGGGGAAACAAGCTATTCACATGGGGGGAGGAACCCAATTAATGTTCGGTATATTAGGAAACAGATGGGTAAAACAATATCCGTCGAGAAAAGTTTTGCACTATCGTGATGCGAATATTAACTTAGATTACACTCCATTATTCAATTCTGATTGGATTTACCCTCTAGATTGTGACACCATAAAAAATGCCCAAGTCGTAGAAGGAGCGTGTTATTGGAAATAAATAAATTATACTATGACAGATTCTATCAATATACATAAAATCGATTTTAATATTTCTATAATTTATAAGTTTCTTATTAAAATATTGAGTGTTATCTCATTTTTAGAATTAGTTTTATTTCCCGCTTGGGAAACTCTATATGCCATATTTATAGTTTTTTTATGCGTTATAATACATAAAAAAACTATTTTCAATTCGTATAATTTAATATACTATCCTGCATCAACAATAGCCATCAGTTTTTATATTCTATTTTTTGTAGTTTTACCCATGCCTGCAACTCTAATAGAATTCAAACCTGTCACATATAATTTACATAGTACCGTTGATACTTTTTCTAATATTTTAATCTTAGAATTGCTTTTAATTCTAATCCACTTTATCTATAGAAAGCTATCTAAAAGAAAAAATATTATAAGAAACATACTGGTAAAATTCAATTTCTATACAAAAGTTAGTTCTAATGAGTTATGGATATTGATAATAGCATCAGCTCTTTTATGGGCTTATATAATCTTAAGGTATGGACTATATACAGAAGAAAGTACAAATACATCAACACAACTTCCCGGCTATTTATATATATTAAATCTTTTGCTAAGTGGATACTCATATTGTCTCTTTATTTTCTTAATGCCTAATTATAATATAATAAAAACACCTTACAAGGTAAATAAAACAAAAATTATTATCATCACAGCAATACTGTTTTTAATTGGTATAGCCACCAATATGCGAACAGCTTCTGTAATGGTTATAGCTAATGGTTTCTTCTTATTTATTGTATATAATCTTTATTATCCAATTGATTACAAGAAATATTTGAAACCCAAAACAGTAATCATTTCTATTGTACTCATATATTTCTTTACAGGTCCATTTATGGATATTTCCAAAGCAATGCTTGATACTAGAGAACATAGAGCAGGAAAAAGTGGTATAGAAATGATAGAGATGACATTTAATTCTCTTCAAGATAATGATAAAAAGAAACAAAATAAGAAGCTAAAAGAATCTGGAATTATATGGGATGAAGAATATTTAGATAATGATATTTTAAATCGCTTTTGTAGTATCAAAATATTAGACGAAACATTATTTCATGCTCAACGCGCAGGTTATGCAAATCCTATTATGCAAGAACATTTAAAAATTAAAATGATAGACTTCATACCCGGCATAATAAAAAAAACTTTTAACATAAAGACTTTTGAAGAAACACGTCATTACAGTCTAACAGATGTATTATATTCATTATCAATAAATAGCCCCTCAGCACGGGGAGGAGTAAAAATTGGTACACTTCAAGGATTAGGCCTTGCCATATTTGGATATTGGTATTTCCTTGTTTTAATACCTATTTTCATAATTATTTTCTATTTTATTGATGCAGGTACATTATTTAATTATAGTGAAAAAAAAATATACTTTTCATTGTGGTTTCTAATTAATATTATATCAATTTGCTATTACTTTTCAGATAGGCATTACTACGAATATGAGTTTAGATATATATTCCGCACATTTTTTGAAAGCATTATTTTCTTCTTAATAACAATAAATTTATTAAAAAAACTACCCTTTATCACACATTAAAGGGAAGACTATAAAATTAGCACATTTAAGGCTATAAGAAAATAATTAATTATACCTACTCTCTATTCACCCATAGCTGGCTTACCAGCCCAATTTATCAAACAAAGATTTATACGATTATTCGAAGGAACTGATTTATGAAAATAGCTGCACTACTAACGTGTTTCAATAGAAGAAATAAGACTTTAGCCTGTCTTAAATCTCTATTCAACATTGTAACGGATTGTCATGTTTATTTAGTTGATGATGGTTCCACAGACGGAACTTCAGAAGCAATCAAACAAAAATATCCTCAAGTACACATTATACAAGGAAATGGAAATCTATTCTGGAGTAGAGGAATGTATACTGCATGGAAAGAAGCGATAAAAGGTAGTTATGACTTTTATTTATGGCTGAATGACGATGTTGAACTTTATCCTTTTTTCCTACAAGAATTAACGGAATGTATGACTTATGGACAAAATCAATGCATCGTTTCCGGACTAATAGAAAACTTTGAAAAAACAAAGATCTTATATGGTGGAAGTGATAAGAACAAAAAATTAATTCAACCGAATAAAACTCCCCAAGAAATTACATTCATGAATGGAAACGTAGTATTAATTCCTGCTTATGTAGTTAATAAAATTGGAATCATTGATCCTAAATTCCATCATGATTTAGGAGATGTAGATTACGGATTAACTGCCATAAAAAATAATATAAAAGTCTATTCTACAAGAACTCCCATAGCTGCGGGTTATAGTAATAATTTTTGTAGAATAAGAAAATGGAATACCACTCTGAAAAATCGTTTAAAAAAACTGTACTCACCATTAGGTTCTCCTCCTTCTATCAATTTTTATTTCCGAAAAAAGCATTATGGAATTATCAATGCAATAGAATTTATAACATTCATCTATATACTAAATATTCTTCCTGATTCTTTAATTACTAAAATATGGGGAGATACTTATAAAGATAAATAACAACAATTATGAATAATCCAAGTAATTTAAGTATCGCCGTAGCCGGAACCGGTTACGTAGGCTTATCAATAGCCACACTCCTAGCACAACATCATAAAGTAACAGCAGTAGATGTAATACCTGAAAAGGTAGAAAAAATCAACAATCGTATCAGCCCGATACAGGATGAATACATCGAAAAGTATCTGGCAGAAAAGGAACTGAACCTTACTGCTACATTGGATGGAAAAGCAGCTTACAAAGATGCAGACTTTGTAGTGATTGCAGCTCCTACCAATTATGATCCGGTAAAGAATTACTTCGACACCAGCCATGTAGAAGAAGTGATTGATCTGGTATTGGAAGTAAATCCGGATGCCGTTATGGTGATTAAAAGTACCATTCCTGTAGGTTACTGCCGCAGTCTGTATGTGAAATATGCAGAGAAATTTGCAAATACTCCTGCTCTTGCCGGAAAGAAATTCAATTTGCTTTTCTCTCCGGAGTTCCTGCGTGAAAGCAAGGCATTGTATGATAACCTCTACCCCAGCCGTATCATCGTAGGTATTCCGAAAGTTATCAAAGGACAGGATAAAGAAAATGAAGCGATTGCTTCCATTGCAGGAGAACATCTGGAAGAGGCAGCTCATACTTTTGCAGGTCTCTTGCAGGAAGGGGCTTTGAAAGAGAATATCGATACTCTCTTTATGGGAATGAAAGAAGCGGAGGCTGTGAAACTGTTTGCCAACACTTATCTGGCTCTACGTGTATCGTACTTTAACGAACTGGATACCTATGCAGAAATGAAAGGCTTGGATACACAGGCGATTATTCAGGGTATCAGCTTGGATCCTCGTATCGGTTCTCATTATAACAATCCTTCATTCGGTTATGGGGGCTATTGCTTACCGAAAGATACAAAACAGCTGTTGGCTAATTACCAGGATGTACCAGAAAATCTGATTGAGGCGATTGTGGAATCGAACCGTACCCGTAAGGACTTTATTGCAGACCGCGTACTGCACATGGCGGGATATTATGATTATTACAACCGTGGGGATTATAATCCTTCAGAAGAAAAAGCTTGTACCATCGGTGTATACCGTCTGACCATGAAATCGAACAGCGATAACTTCCGCCAAAGTTCTATTCAAGGGGTAATGAAGCGTATCAAAGCGAAAGGTGCAACAGTAATTATCTATGAACCGACGTTGGAAGACGGTAGCACTTTCTTTGGCTCACAGGTAGTTAATAACTTGGATGAGTTTAAAAAACAGGCTCAGGCTATTATCGCTAACCGATATGACAACTGTCTGGATGATGTGAAAGAGAAGGTGTATACTCGTGATATTTTCCGTAGAGATTAATCTATAAAAACAGACAATAATGAAAGTTTTACATACAGGTACATTGGATGTAAATGCCGGTGGTCCTGCCATGAGTACCTATTATACTTTATACGGTTTACGCCAGCAAGGAGTAGAAGCAGAGATTATTATGTATCCACTTTCTCCTACCGGCAGACTGAGAGGAGAAAATATCCCGGTTCATTTTGCCAAAGCTCCGTGGGAGCATAAAATGGCTTATTCACCTGCATTGAAAAAAGAAATTGAAAAATTGGGTGAATATGATATTTATCATGCACAAGGAGTATGGCAGTATCCTACTTATGCATTGGCAGATATCGCACGTAAAAAAGGAAAGCCTTATCTGATTACCCCCAGAGGAATGCTTTATCCGCAAGATATACAAAAATCGAATAAATTCTTCAAAGAACTCTCTTTGAAATTCCGGTTATTGGATGATTTGAATCGTGCAGCTTGTGTACAAGTGACATGCAAAGAAGAAATGGAACATTGCCGGAATTTAGGAGTGACCTCTCCTATTGCCATTATCCCAAACCCAATTGAGATTAAAGAATATAAAGAAACAAAAAAAGATAATGTATTCCGTTTAGGGTATTTGGGAAGACTATCACCAAGAAAGAATGTGGAGGGCTTGATTTATGCTTTCGCTGAATTACGTAAAGAAACAGCCCATGCGGAGTTGCTGATTATAGGAGGAGGAGATAAAGAATACGAAACCTTCCTAAAAAAAGAAGTAAGTAGATTAGGACTAACCAATGTACGTTTCGCAGGATTCTTATCGGGCAAAGAAAAAGATGAAGCCATTGCCTCCTTGTCTGTATTGGCAATGCCCAGTGAGTTTGAGAACTTAGGTAATGTAATTTTGGAAGGTTTGGTAAGAGGTATTCCTTGTATTGCAACCAAAGGTGCCCCTTGGGAAGAACTGGAAACGCATCAGTGTGGATGGTGGGTAGAATACAAGCAGGAAGCAATTACAGAAGCGGTACGGCAGGCTCTTTCTTCGAACGAACTGAGAGAAATGGGAGAAAGAGGAAAGCTGCTTGTAAAAGAGAATTATTCTGTAGAAGCAATTGCTGAAAAGATGAAATCTGTATACGAGTGGATACTATCCTCTCAAACTAAACCTCAATTTTTATATCTCTAATATATGGATTTATCAAAACATACTCCAGGCCATGTTTCCTTATCAAACAAACTAAAACGAGTCTTCTGGAATATCATAGTTCTCTTTTTATTCAGACCTTTTGGCACAAAGTTATTTCGCATATGGCGTCTTTGTATACTTAAACTATTTGGAGCTAAAGTAGAATGGGATGCCGAAGTTTATTCATCGGCTAAAATATGGGCACCGTGGAAGCTTAAAATGGGACATCGGGCTTGTTTAGGTCCTAATACGATATGTTATAATCAAGACTGGGTGGTATTGGAAGACGATGTAGTTGTATCCCAATATAGCTATTTGTGTACGGCTTCTCACGAAGTGAACCAACTGAACACAGCAGATGATTCTCTGATTACGGCTCCAATATGGATAAAAGAAAAAGCGTGGATTGGAACCAAAGCTTTTATCAGCTTAGGTGTCTGCATAGGTAAGGCTGCTATTGTAGGAGCTACTGCTTCTGTTTACAAGAGTGTGGAAGATTATAATATAGTGGGCGGCAATCCAGCCCAATTCATCAAAAAAAGAGTCTTAAAACCATAATTATATGAAATGTCCCAAAATTTGTCTTGCCTGCTCTGCTGGTGGACATTTAAGAGAATTACAGTTGGCTATAGGAACAATTCCTGAAAGATGGGATTGTTATTGGCTGACACTGAAAACCACATCGACAAAGGCTTTTCTGAAAGATAAAGAACATGTTTTTCTGACTAATTTTCAACCACAAAAAAAGTGGACACTGATAGTAAATTGCCTACAAGCTTTGTTTTGGTTAATAATTAAAAGACCGAACGTAATTATTACAACTGGAGCAGGAGTAACTGTTCCTACGGTTTTTTTTGCAAAAAAATTATTGCATACTAAAATAATCTTTATCAACTCGGCAGCAGATGTAACCCATGCTTCTAAAACACCTGTCTGGATAGAAAAATATGCAGATGTGTTCTTAGTACAATGGGAAGAGATGAAACAGATTTTTCCAAACGCAACTTATATTGGTACATTATGATTTTTGCAAGCTTAGGAACAATGGATATGCCCTTTTACCGAATGGCTAAAGCTGTAGATGAATGGGCTGCAACAACCGATGAAGAGGTAATCGTACAAACAGGATATACGAATTATCCCTATAAGCATGCACATGCTTTTCAGTTTTGTACAAAAGATGAAATGCAGAGCTATATTGATAATGCGAGCCTCTTGATATTACAAGGTGGATGGGGGGCTATATCGGAAGCAATGGATAAAGAAAAAAAAATTGTTGTAATTCCACGGTTTGATAAAACAGAGCATATTCACGACCAGTTTCAACTGATTAGAAAACTGGATGAATTGGGGTGTGTAGTAGGAGTTTTTGATGAAAAAGAGCTCCCTGCTAAAATAGAACATGCTAAGAATTTTCAATTCCAAAAACTGAAGAAAGGGAATACAGAAAATCTTATAGAAGAAAAATTAAAACAATGGTTTACAAATAAGTAAATATCATTTATAAATATGAAAGTATCTATCATCACCTCTTGCTTCAACCGCGAAGCAACCATAGGAGATGCCATAGAGAGTGTACTCTCGCAAACGTATCCCGACATAGAATACATCGTGATAGACGGGGCGTCGAAAGACAACTCGTGGGCGGTGATCCAACGCTATAAGGAGGGAATTGCGCAAATGGTATCGGAACGCGACCGCGGTATGTATGAGGGTATAAACAAGGGCCTGAAAAGGGCTACGGGGGATATCATCGGACTGATTCACTCGGATGATTTCCTGTTTTCGAAGGAAACGATTGCGCATATTGTACGGAAGTTTGAGGAAACGGGTGCGGACCTGGTGTATGGCAACGGACTGTTTGTGGATGCCAAGGATACACAGAAGGTGGTGCGCAACTGGATTAGCGGTTCGTACAGCAAAGGGAAAATGAAACGGGGATGGCTGCCGCTGCATCCTACGGTGTATATCCGAAAGGAGTGTATAGAGCGACTGGGGATGTATGACGAGAGTTTCAAGATTGCGGCGGACTCGGATTTCTTAGTGCGCTATCTGTATGAGGGTAACCTGAAGGTGGCGTATCTGGATGAATATGTCGTGAGAATGAGAATGGGAGGACTGTCTACGGATCCGGAAAAGATGAAGCAGAAATGGGCGGAGGACTTGAGGATGTACCGGAGTCATGGTTTCTCGCCGTATCTGACACTGGGGATGAAAATCTTGTCGAAGATTCCGCAGTTTATTTCAGCCAAACTGATGAAAAAGGGGGCTATCTGATGCCCATGAGTTTATAGAAGACTTTCTGACAGAAGGAAAGTATACTGAGAAAGACACGTTCGAAAAGGGAAGGTTTGCATATTAGAAGAATATAATACTTCCTAAATATGAAAATCGGTAAATTGTTTGGACGAATGAAAGTTTTTGTATTTCTTTGTATATATCTATAAATTAAAGGTATTATGCTTAGTACGGCACACATCATCAATCTGTTAAGGGACTTCAAGACAAAATCTGCATTGAAGTACCAAATTAGATTTATGGGCATATTCGGTTCATGCGCACGTGGACAGCAAGATGAAAATAGTGATGTGGATGTATTTATCAGTTTACAGGAGCCGGACTTTTTTGTAATGGAACAAATTAAAGAAGAATTAGAACATCTTCTTCATCACCCCATTGATTTAATAAATTTTCGAGAATCGCTCAGGCCTTCATTAAAGAAGAATATTTTGAAAGATGCGATCTATATCTAAGGAAATATTAATTGATTTGTTAGAACTGATTCAGGAAAAAGCAAATCTTATTATTACACGGAATCAGTCTATTACTTGTGTTCAAGATTTTCTCATCTCACCAGAAAGAATGGAAAAATTTGATGCAGCTTGTATGCTTATACAGGTTGTAGGAGAAACTGCAAAAAAATAGATGACCGTACTTCATCTTCTTTATTTATTCACTACCCACAAGTGTACTGGAGAGGAGTTTTCGGGTGCAGAAACATTATTTCTCATGAATATGGAAATGTAGATCCTGCACAGATTTTAGGTATAATAAAAAAATATTTACCTGAACTGATAATATGTATTCAACAAATTATCGTAGATATAGAGAACGGAAAACATGACCATCTTTTTAATACAAAAGATTAACTGTAAAAGCCTATTTTTATAGAAATACAAAACAATTGGGCTATCATCTGATGCCCATGAGTTTATAGAAGACTTTCTGACAGAAGGAAAGTATACTGAGAAAGACACGTTCGAAAAGGGAAGGTTTCATTTTATTTTTTTCTTGTAGTTACTTCGGCAAAAATAAGGGATTATTTTTGTTTGAATGCTATGTTCTCTTTCTTTTCTGGAGGAGAAGTGGGTGTATTGTGCTTGCCTTTCTCGTTTTTTTACTATATTCGCTGTGTATGAGACACGGCAAAAGTGTGTGAACTTATTTTCGTAAAACTCTGAAATATATTATAATATGAAAAGATATTGCCAGACTTTGGATCTCTACGACGACAAGGAGCTGATAGCGG
>ERZ860264.1186-NODE-1186-length-19105-cov-5.596640_pt1 | contig 19105 bp, 21 predicted proteins | sample MGYA00509980_ERZ860264 | MGnify/ENA primary metagenome ERZ860264 (study PRJEB30046, sample SAMN00715212) | human gut metagenome | study: EMG produced TPA metagenomics assembly of the A metagenome-wide association study of gut microbiota in type 2... | reverse complement strand
CCGAGGAAAAGAAACGTATCGAGGATGAGAAGAATCGTCTTATCTGGCCGTTTCTTGTTCAGTTTGTCGATGACATCAAGAGTGGGGCACGCAAGATAGGCAGTGATGACTATGCACCAAGCACCTGCAAGGCGTGGAAAAGTTTTATAGGAGTATATGAAGGCTTCGACCCATTACACAAATTCGGATGGGCTGACATTGACCGTGCGTTTGTATCGCGCTACATCAACTATTTACAGAAGCATGGTTATATGGCAAAGGTGGTCAACAAGCATCTGACAAATCTGAAGGCTCTTATCAACGCTGCCTTCATTGACGGCGTACACGACAATCAACGTGCGGCAGCTCTCATCGTGAAGAAAAAGATTGAAGACCGCGACAAAGCTGTCGAGATTTATCTCACCGAGGCGGAATTGCAAGCTCTATACGAGATGCCGCTGACCGGGAAGAAAGAACATATCCGCGATGTTTTTCTCATTGGCTGCTATACCTGTCAGCGCGTTAGTGATTACAATAACCTCAATGCCGACAACTTTGAGACCACCCGAAAGGGAACGCGCATTATCCGCCTTGTCCAGCAAAAGACTAAGACCGAGGTCACCATACCGATTCTCAACGAGAACCTTATCACTATCTGCGAGAAATACGGATACAACATACCGAAAGCCAACGAGCAGGTGCTGAACCGCTACATCAAGGATATTCTCAAAGACCTGTCGGAACAGTTGCCCTCGCTAAAAGAGAAAGTGCCGACCAAGCTCACCATGAAGCAGAAGGAGGCGTTGAGAAAAGAGAAGAAAGAACCGGAAACCGACCTTAACGGCAATGTGATTGTGCCACGCTATGACTGCGTGACAAGTCACACCGCCCGACGCACCGGCATCACCAATATGTATCTGAGCCACAAGTACACCATCCTCCAGATGATGCACGTCAGCGGCCACAAGACGCAAAAGACCTTCATGGACTACATCAAGCTATCCTCCGAGGAAATAGCCGACGAAATCGCCGCCATGTCGAAGAAAGAGAATGAGATGTGGTAATTTATATAAGTTATTTATAATCAGTATATTATCATTACATCGTCATTTGAGTTGTGTCCTCACGCATCTAATTACTTAAGTAATTAGATGCGTGAGGACACAACTTTGACGCCCAAACACTTGTTTCTTTTAATGAAAATGATTAATTTTGCAGCGTGATATATTATGGCGATTAAAAATCCATACCCAACAATGGAGCATCGGGTCTTCAAAAGAACGTTTCTCCAACAAACTGAGGTAAGCATAAGGTTTACCCCAGCCATTCCTGATGTGGATTTTCATGATAGAATGCTTCCATTTCTTAAATCAGTTTTTAATTTAGATTTATCAGATAAGGCTGATAAAGATGCAAACCATGCTGAAGTATCTTCTGATCAAGAGCAGAAGAAATTTATTTTTGATTTGGATCAAGCAAAATTTATCATTGGACCTGAGAGCTACACAACGTTTGCGGAAATGGCAATCCCTATGATAGGTATGCTGTTACGTTTTATTAGCGATGTTGCAAAAGTGGAAACTTTGGAACAAATAAACATCGTTAAAATAAATATATGGCCAATAAAGTCTGATAACGCTTTCTTAAACTTTACAGACATGATCAAATACACGTTCAAGGAAAGATGTGTGGCAGATATGTTATCGTATAAGTTTGATGAAGATCCTAAACCTGTTAGGCTTTCAAAAACATCGAATAATGCAATTGCAGAAAACGCAAATGTAGATGCCGTTCTCTCTGCTGAAGTTGTTTCAAAAGAAAAAGTTAATTTGGGATTAGTATTAAATGCTTCAGCGAAAAATATTGGCATCAACGATTTGCTTTCTGATGCAATTGTTTTAAATGATGTGATTTATCAAGGGTTTATTGAAACGATTTCGGATAATATTTTAAATCTAATGTGCAGAGAGAATTTATCATGAATACTTCTTTCGAAATATTAGAGCCTCAAACTCGGATAAGCAAGCCTCACAAGAAACGAGCTGAACAATCTTTCTCAGCTTCAACAGGTAGGCGAATGTCATTTGCTGCCGCGTCATTATCAGTTGCTATGTCAATAGTGGCTGTTGATTGTCACGTAATAGAAGATAGATATCAGCCCATTTTTGTAGGAATAGAGTCATTTCAAAATGAACTTATGGCTGCTTTGGGTAATGATTATGAGGTACAAGCTAAATTACTCCAGAAACTTGAAACTTTAAAAGAGTCCCTAAGTGAAAATTGGAATGGCGAGGATGATTGTCCAATTGAAGAAAAGGCCTATAATAATACTAAGACAGCTATCAAAAGTACACCCAGTATAATGCTTAAGCATTGGAGATTATTTCCCAATCCCAATGGTACATTATTGTTTTCTCCTAAAAATAAATCAATTGCAGGAATAAGTATCGGAAATGATGAATTTTCCTATGCCGCCTTTGTATCAGATGATAAACAAATAAGTGGAAAAGAGCCTTTTACTGAACAGGCGTTTAAGTCTGCATTAAAACAAATTCATAGAATTTTAGGATATGTCTGAGATTCAATCTCTTCCACAAAATATTACAGATGAAGAGAATATTGCACGTGTAATTCTCTCACCAATGATGGTGGAAGACGATGAGGTTTCTCCATCTGCTTTTTTTCTTCGAAATTTAAAACCTCCCGAAGATTACGTTTCCGTTCTTCGCCATAATTACATAATACCTACGCCTGAAGATGTGTCTATGATTCGTGTACCCAAAGGCAACACTTTATATGGCTATGCCTTAATTAATGTAGGTATATGCAGGAATATCTCGTATAAGGATATTATGATAGATGTACTATCACATCCGAGTCAGAAGAATCCATATCATGCCGGGATCCATTACACAAAGTCCGGCAATGCTATAAAGGGATCATGTGCCGATCCAGATTTTATAATTGTTGCGAGGATGTTAGCAAATAATAGTGAACTGACATCATTTTAATTAAGAACTGACGGAAATCAAACGAGTCAGACTTAAGCAATGTATTCGCAACTGATGATGAGGCTTCAGTAAATGAATTCGTTATTATACGCAAGCGCAATGAGAATAAAAGGGTGGAATAAAGGGCAGAATTATTTAGTAATACAGTTATAATCCCCCAAAAGTGGGTCAAAAGGCATAGATTTGGGGGATTATAAGCACATTTTGGGATTCTCTACCGACCATTCTTGCGGACATTTCGCGGAAAAGAACGGAACCAGAACGGACATTCACGAACATTGCCCGAAATAATTTGGATAATACATCAAGGTGTTATTATCTTTGCCGGGCTATTGAGCGAATTGTTATCGCTATATCGGTTGTATATCCTTATATACATGTATAACCTCGTGCTATATCCAGCGGAAAATATTTGGAGGGATTGAGAATGACGACTTATCTTTGCCGATGAAAAGAAGATTTGGCGCGAGTTGCCATGCCCATAAATACACTATTTTTGGCTATTGATGACTTTTTTCGCCAAGTCGTGAACTTTTCCGCATAAAGCCTTGTTAAGAAAGTTACGGTGGCATATTTTGTGACCATAGCGGAGTGTCAGATTGCTCTGCCGTGATGGTTGCGCCTTTATTTCACCGCATACCTACCTCCCAGTCCAAGAGAGGGCTGGACTATAATTCGATCCCGATGGGTCGAACACCTATCGCACAATCCCAAAAGTGTGTGCTTGATTTCGCAGTCGGCTCAGCGACCTATGCGGATACAATCGGTGTGCGGGTACATACCCGACACTTACACCGATGCCGGTGCCTGTATTCAAGCGTTACGCGTGTGGCAGTTATTGACATACCTACATCATACACACGATAGCTGACAAGACGACCACACTGATGGGAATTTGTGCAGATTTGGAATCCTCAAAAATTTTTCGTATCTTTATGTAGCGATTGAGAGCCTCGCATACCGAAAGCGACACGTTCAACTTTATAGCCCGGAAACGGAACGATGTTCCCTGATGGATGCAAAAAGCCGATATTGCGCAACGAAAAGAAAAGAGGTACCCTAATCAGAAAACCGGAACAAGGAATCCGGAAAGACTATGAAGAACCTGCTGTTGAATGCGGAAGGCACCGCAACGGTTTAACCCGGCAACAACTCGCCTTAAGGAAGCGATGGTCAACGGATTAAGCACGTGGGACAACAGTAGAGAAGAAAGCCTGGCACAGCCATGAGCTGTCATAGAGCCATTACAGGCGTACATTTGCGACACCCATATCCCACCGAGAATCACAGACTATCAGGCGGTGCAGCATGACGTGTGTCCATAAATGAGCCGTAATGAGCCAGAAATCAGAAAGCGGACAGCCATAACCGTGCCCGTACAGAATCTGTACGATAAAAAATCAACTAAAAAGAAGAAAAATGTGTATGCCTTACCCTATGTAAGTAAGACACAGCCGCCTTTGTGTCCGCCCCATATCCGGGACGGATGCCACTCATGCCGTTGCCAATCCGCACGGTATGGGATAGGGCGAACTACGCCCTGCGCTGACCTTGAACGGTCTGCAGCGACACCCGTCGGCTTTAGCGAAACATAGCCGACAGCTCTCTCTATGTCCTTTCGGGGACACATCTTCCCTGCCTTAATCGTCGCCGGGCAGTGGATGGTGTAAACAATCCGGCGATATAACTTAACTTCATTCCCCCCAGATGAAAGCAAGCCTATACGACCTCCTTCAGGTGTCGTTGTCCGACCCTGATTCCCCCAATATTCTCCTCACCGTCCACCTCTCCGACCTTCATCAGTTGGTGGTGGACACAATAGAAGCCACACGCCAGCGTCTTCTCCCCATCTTCATGGAGGCGGAGAAAGACAAGCCGCTCACCAAGAAACAGGTAGCCGAACAGCTCGGCGTGTGCGAGACCACCGTCTGGAATATGGTTCAAAGCGGTAAACTGCACACCTTCAAGGTGAACGGCAGCACACGTTACAGCCAGCGTGAGATACAAGACATTATAAACGCCCGAAATGAAGACTGAACCCATGACAGAAATTGATACAATTCCCGGAGCCGACGACCGCTTTGAGCGCATCGGCACCACCTACTACAAGATTGTCCGACAGCCCAACGCCGCCGGACAGCTCATCGAGCGCAGCATCCCGTGGACAATCGAGGCGATCCGTCAGGACTACGGCAAGGACTTTCTTGCCAACGTACCCAAATACGACGGCTTCTGCTGTGTTCCCTCGCATCTTGACTATCAGCCCGTGGTCGGCAATTTCAAGAACAAGTATTCACCGCTAAGCCACATCCCCGCCGAGGGAGAATGGTCGTGCATCGAATCGCTTGTGCGCCATATCTTCGGAGAACAATACGACCTCGGCCTCGACTACCTGCAAATCCTCTACACCATGCCGTTGCAGAAACTCCCGATTCTGCTATTGGTGTCAGAGGAGCGCAACACCGGCAAATCTACCTTCCTCAATTTCCTCAAACTGCTCTTTGAGGCGAATGTCACGTTCAATACCAACGAGAATTTTCGCAGTCAGTTCAACGACGACTGGAATGGCAAACTTATAATCGTGGTTGACGAGGTGCTGCTCAACAAGCGAGAGGATTCTGAGCGTCTGAAGAATCTCAGCACTACTCGCAACTACAAGATGGAAGCCAAAGGGCGCGACCGCGAGGAGGTGAGTTTCTTCGCCAAGTTCGTGCTGTGTTCCAACAACGAGTATCTCCCCGTAGTCATCGACCCCGGCGAGACACGCTATTGGGTACGGAAGATTCCGAAGCTCACCACCGACGACACCACGTTTCTGGAGAAAATCCGCTACGAGATCCCGGCATTTCTCCACGCCCTGACCTATCGGCAACTGTCAACCGCCGAGGAAAGCCGAATGTGGTTCGCTCCCGGACTGATTGACACCGATGCGTTACAGAAAATCATCCGTGCCAACCGCAACCGTGTGGAACTGGAACTCGCCGAACTGTTGCTCGACATCATGGCGAGTATGCACGTGGATACCGTTTACTTCTGCTTCAACGACATCCTCAATCTGTTCGACTACCAGCGCGTCAAAACCGACCGCACGGCACTGAGAAAAGTCGTGCAGGACTGCTGGAAACTCAGACCAGCACCAAATTCGCTGTCATACACCACCTATCAGATTGGGGTGTCTGTCAGTGAACCGGCATACGCCGAGACTCGCAAAGTCGGACGGTTTTACACTGTTACCCGACAGATGTTAGAGAGTTTATAATTATTTCTCGTTGAATTTTGATAAACTGATGAAACGAGAGATACAGTATTGTTTCTCAGTGCTTTTTCTTTTCATCGGTCATTCATCAACATTTCATCAAAGAATGAAAGGCAATGAAAGAAAAAACTGTGTGGCACCGAGAGAAAATGCAATTTCTCTTTTCCTTCGCCGGAATGTTTTTCTTACCGCCAAAACCATGATGAAATGCCGATGAGCCGTTAACGTATTGAGCCGCACATCAATACTCTCACGATTCATCAGTTTATCAAATTCAATACCTCACTCGGTCGCCGGGACTATTTATCTCGGCGGCCACAATCCCCAATGATATGGCAAAATCAACCAAAGCATCCAATAGATCCGGTTTTGATGCCGATAAATTTCTTCAGGACCGGGATGAGAAAGAAAGACAGCAGGAAAGGAACTCACTTATCATCGAATACTCCCTTCCTTGGAATATAATAGACAATGATCCACCGTTTCCAGGAATGAAGCTGAATCCTTGTCTTGTAAGATGGGAGCCGGAGAATGTCGAGGAATTCATCCGGGAACATGGCGAAGAAGTCAAAAAGCTCGCTGCCGAGCGTAAAGAGGAACAAGAAACCGCACGTAAGGCTTACTTCGCCAACGCGACAAAGAGAAGAAAATCTCGCGGTACATCGGATTCCAAATCATCAAAGCCAGATAGTGACCAAGTCACTATAATGACTGAAATGGAAAATCCCTCGCAACAGAACGTCACGGCATCGGAAGATATGCCAACGGTTAAGACAGCATCCACGAGCAATCCCACACAAGCGGAATTGCTATTACATCAAAAAGGAACAGACCTCACAGCTCCTGATACTGCCCCTGTGGAGACAGTGAACGATATTGGAGTACCAACTCAAGTCATTACAGCAACTGATACCACTATAATGACTACTACCGATAAAGCAGAAGCCCAACCCAATGTCGCTGACACCCCTGCGGTCACGGGCAAAGCCACCCGTATCAGTGCCAAGATGCGCCGGGCATCAAGACAGGAATTCCATGATGCCTATCTGGTCAAGACCGACACCAAGGGAGGCAAGCCGATAACCATCTCCGCAAACCTTATCAAGAGGCTCTACCGCATCTGCGCGCGTTCCGGCGATTACCGCGCCTGTCCCACGTATCTTGTCAACAATCTTCTCATGGAGATTCTTGACATCATCGAGCCTGACACCGAGGGCTGGGCAGACCTTGACTGATTCGCCGACAGGTCTAATCGACAGTCAATGTCAGAAGGCATAGCTCCTTAATCGCAGCGGAACTTGCCGCCCCTAAGCGGCAACCACCGGAATGATAATGGAGGGGGAGCGAGTTTAGGCTAAGGTAATACCTAAGCCTTTCGCGCAGCTCAAAACCTCCCCCTCCATTTCCACTACAATCACTTTAGTTATTTAATCATTGTAATCAACATGAGAAAGAAACTTAAATCACTCCCATATTCAGGGTACGACAATAAAGATGTAATGGACATCCGTACCCTTGTGAAGAGCATAAAGTTCTCTTGCAACGACCTTGCCATAGCGCGTAAGCGCATGGCGAAAGCCGGTTACACCAGCTTCTCTACCTTTGGACGCGACTGCATTCTCACAACCGAGATTGTAGAGCGTGTAACGCCGGAGCAGCAAGAGCTACTCCGAGAACTGTTGAGGGAGCGGAACAACATCAACCAGATCGCCAAGGCTTGCAACGCCGGCAAATGCTGGAGCGTCGCTAACGAGGCAATGAGGATCCTTAGAGGGCTTGACGCTATCATCGACCGTTTCAATGAAAATAAGCCCTAAATTATGATTGGAAAAATCAGTAGCGGCAATTCGTTTGGAGGTTGTCTTGACTACATCACACGTGTAAAACAGGATTATTTGCCGAAAGAAAAACAAGTCTGGAATGTACTCGGAAGCGATGGACTTCGGCTGAATATCGGTGAAGATGACTGGCGCAAAACCGCCGCCAGGGATATGGAACGACCATCCTTGTCAAGAGCCAAAATCAAGGAGCCGTGCGGCCATATATCCCTCGGTTTTTCGCCTAAAGACAGCGACAGGTTGACCGATGATTATATGCTTAAAATTGCGGAAGAATATATGGAGAAAATGGGCATAACCAACACTCCGTACATAATTGTCAGGCATACCGACAAACCTCATCCTCACTGTCACATCATGTTCAGCCGTGTGGATTATGACGGCAAGATTATCAAATCGGCGACCAATCGTTACCGAAACAAAGCTGTGTGTCTTGATATCACCCGACGCCATAATCTCACGATGGGGACAGACAGCCTTTCGCTTGACCCAGAAAAACTGCGTGGGTCTGAACGGAGCAAAGTGGAGATTCGTCAGATTGCCAACGATGTGTTGAATGACCAGAGTATCCACGATGTCAACACATTCAGGCAGGAATTGAAAAAGAGAGGCGTAAAAGTGGAGGTTCTATACGACCAGACACCGGAACAGAAAATGAAAACCCTTATTTATAGAAAAGGTCGTCATTCTTTTGTTGCCTCCAAAATCGGCAAGCGTTTCACTCCCAACAATGTACTCAAGGAGTTAGACCGACGTTCAGCTCAGGCAGAACGTCTGCGCATAGCCACAACCATTGACCCCAATAATCAGTGGGTGCATCTTGACGGTTCGCCTGTCGCGCCGACTACATTTGGAAACATCGAGATTGCACCGGAGCAACAGCGACTGTATGTCAAAGGCTACACCATCCATGTCGGCGACGCTTATATCAGATTTAACCCTGACATCAAGCAGCCCGACGTCTCGCGCTATAACCTTGACATAATGACAGGCGGCGGAATGCCATTTGTTCCGGGAGCGCATCCCGAATACGAGGCGTTCTATAATGGGTTGACCGGATTTGATAAAGAGGAGTTCAAACGCTTCCGCCGCTCGCACCCTACGCTGACCAATCAGGAAGCGATGTCGATGTTCAAGCTCAACCACGGGCACTCCCGCCACATGGGAATGTCTCACGGATTATAACCAAACGCCACCGAGAGAGATTTATCAGCAATCTCGGTGGCGCACATTGTTTTTCTCGAAGTCGCGTGGGGCATTCACGAAGTCATTGTAGATGATAAAATCTCCGACCTTGATTGTCGGCCGTGTGACAACTGATTTCAGATACGCTGTCTGATTATCATTGGAACGCGGATAAATTTTATTCTGGTCCATAGCTGTTAATTCATCGTGTCAGCGATTTCTCTAATATGTCAACCCTATGCCTGAAAAGGAATATTCCGCCCGTGACAGTTAGTGTTATGAACTCCGACATTGGAATTGCCAGCCATAATCCTGCAACACCAATTAGAGAGGGGAGAATCATAAAGGAAGGCACTAATACCACAAGGCCCCGTAATAGGGAGATAAGTGAAGCTATCCATGCCTTCTCAATACTCTGATAGTAACCAATCATAGCCATATTGGAGATGAAGAAAATCGGGCAAATTGCAAATAATGGTATGCCGGCCACAGCCAATCCATATGCCATGCCGTTCCCCAAGAATATTTCGGCTATTGGCCTGTTAAACAGCAAACAGCACAACGAGAGTCCAATGCCTGATAAAAATGCGGTGCCAATAGCTTGTTTAAATGTTGCGGCAATCCTACCGTATGCCTGATTACCATAATTAAAGCTGATAATCGGCTGTTCTGACTGAATTATTGAATTTGCGAAAGAGAAAAACAACGGGAAAAGATAACATACAATTGAATATGCCGATACTCCTTCGATGCCCATGAGCCGCATAAACATATAATTTCCGGTAAGCATCATTACGCAAGTTGTTGCCTCAGTAAAGAATGCAGAGAAACCAATTTTTACAGCATATCGAGTATTGGTCAATATTCCTCCAAATACATCTGCAATTTTCGTAAATCTGAAGTTGACAGACCATTTACAAAAATAAAGAAACGCCATTAAAGCTCCGACAATGCCACTTATTGAAGTTGCTAACGCCGCTCCGGTAGTTTCAAGTTTCAAGTGAAATATAAGATAATAGTCCAAAGCAATATTCAGAATGGCAGGTATGAGTTGGCAGAACATGGCATATCTTGGAGAACCGTCAACTCGCATTATCATCATGCCTCCGATTTGAGGCAACATACAAATCATAGCCGGAAACAGCCAGAACAGATATGCCGAAGACAGCTTCCTTATAGAAGCATCTGCTCCAAGTATGTTGACAATTCCTTGGGAATCACTAATAAATATAATCGCAAGAAACAATATCAGTAATTCTCCGCTTAAAAAAATTTGAAACACTATTTTCTTAGCAGAGAGAAGTTGTTTGCTGGCAAGAGAAATAGATGCCCTGACAGTACTACCGATGCCGAACATCAGGGTGACACCGCAAATCAGAATGAAAATTGGAGCAACCATATTGACTGCGGCAAGTCCTAACGGACCAATACCTTGTCCGACAAATATCCCGTCAGTGATAAGGAATACAGAGTTACTTAGCATCCCTATCAGTGTGGGGAAGAACAGTGAGCGAAATAACTTCCCTATATTGCCATTCTGATAATCAAGTTCAGATTCAATCATCTTTTTTTATTTTGTCACGTTTTGTACTAATCTCATATTTTCGCCGAGGTTACGCAAGTTGCAACTTGTGGTTATCTCCGTTACTTTAAAAGTTCTCTATACTGTTCCATCTCAATACGATACACAATCAATACATATGTTTGTTATCATAACAGCTATTTCCTTTTGCTGAATTTCTCTTTTGCATATTCATAAGATTCGAGGATATATGGCTTCAATGACTCAAAAGTCGTTTCGGATGGGCTCAAAGCGCAAATCCAACCCATCCACGCATAGACCGGATGCGGCATAATGACATTCTTTGCAGTAAAGTTATATGGCATATCCACAATACTACCTTTGCATGGACGTTTGGGTAATTCTCCGAACAAAGTGCGGAATGTCTGTTTTCGGACACCTATATTTACTCGCCACGCTCCCTCACGGTCTAGTTGGGAAGCTCGGTCATTGTCACCATCCTTTTCTTTGATTGTCAAGACATATACGCCACGTTTCAGTACGCTACTGGGATTATAGAAAATACCGCGCTCGCCCCAGCTACGAACTTCGACAACTCCTTCAAGGTTGTCAAGGCAATAATTCAGAATGTTATCAGGTGTAACAGCCATATTGTAATCATGATTCTTTAATTAACCGGTACATCATTGCTATATCCTCCGATGCCATCTCGAATTTTGATTTCTCAATCAGGATGTTTTGCCCTGTCATTATATAGGATGGAAGGATACGAATACCGTTGTATACAATCTCGGTATTGCGCAATTTATAGGTGGATATGCTTGGAACAGCATTCTTCTTGATTGCCTTCTTACTTATCATATTAAAGGCTTTCTTTGCCACATCCCCCATAAGCATAATGACCCTGACATTTGAAAACAATGCAAGTTCTCTTTCCAGATAGGGCAAATTTTCCTCTATGCTCTCTTTTGAAACGGCATATTCGGTTTTGGGCATCTTAACAGCATTGGTGATGTAAATCCCTTTGTTCAGGATATCCAGTGCGGAATTCACCTCTATCCCGGCTTTTCGGAACAATGGAATTGTCGTTGACATATATGCGGCATCCGGCTTTCCATAGAAATCATCTTCCGGGCATGATGGAACTACCTCATTTATCATGATTGCCCGTATGATTTCCGGATTAACCTCTACATTGTTGAAGTGCATGTCTGTTTCCCTTTCGGATAATTGTCGTAGTTGTTCCTCGATATTCATAATACTATCCTTTATAGCTACGTTTTATTTCGTCGATTGATTTGCCGCCGATGCCAAAGTTCTCGTCAGACAGCTCTTTGATGGTAATGGTGAAGAACTGCTCCGGGATATGGGTTATCTCGGAGGCTGTGGCAGTAAGCCTCTCAATCAACTGTTTCTTCTGTTCAGCGGTCAGTTTGCCACTCTCTATTGATATATAGGGCATATTACTCGTCTTTATGTGGAAATTTCCTTCAGTATCTCTGATGGAATTTCAATGTTAAAAGTTTCACATATTTTTAATACATCCTTTATGTCATTAATGTCACGCTCATAGCCTAAATGGAATTGTACTTGATATTCGGGAGGTATACAAACTACATCGATATCCCCGATTTTCCCTTTTCCTGAGAAAACCTCTCTTGGGTATTCCTGTCCTTCAAATATAAAATTGAGGTTGGGGCTATATGAAAATATATGTAAATCGATGAGGCGGTCTTTCTTGTCTTTCCAAACGGAATGATCCGAAGTAGTATAATCCGTTTTTATTTCCTTATATTCATTAGCGTATAGTATTTTGAGTGCGCTATCTTTATGGGAACATTCTATAAATATATCAATATCATTATGTGTCCGGGATTGATAGCCAAGCAGCGCATCGACCCCCCAGCCTCCATCAATGAACACTTTGATTCCTGCATTTTCGAGTGCAGATATTATTTCAACAGCATCCTCTAATTTTACCATATATCACCTGATTATAATAAGAAATTTGAAAGAACAGCGTCACAGAACATTGTTGGGTTGAACTCCACAATCTGATAGTCGGCAATGCCATTGATATTAAACGGGTCTTTTGCAATGATGGCATCCACTGCTGTGCGGTTTTCAGCCTTAATCATAATCACTCCACCCACACGAGGTGTTTGTGGCCCTGAGGCGATGAAATCTCCGAGGGCATAATGCTTAGCAAGATATTCACGGTGTGCGGCAAGGAATCTGTCAACCTCGCTCAACGGTTTCTTATATGTTAAAATTGCGATAAACATGGTTTTATTTCCGTTTAATTGTCTGACATTTACGTTTAGTCATTTCCTCGGCGAAAGCCTGTTCGCCATGTTCACGGATGTAGCGGATACAAGCCGGACGGTCTGATCTGAAAATAAAAGCGAATACCATTCCGATGAAATTAGAATAGATCTTGCACTCTCTTACATTCTTAGAGCATTCGGCACAAGAGTGGAACCCTTGACTATTGACACATGACCGAATCTTGCACCAAGTCGCCTTCTCATTCTTACGACAACCGGGGCATTTGTCCGATAGATACTTACGGCACGCGCCGCAGTAGAGGCCGCACGCCGCTATGAGTTCTTTGTTTACTTCGATACTTTTCATAAACACAAAGCATCACAGCCCAATGATGCATGTAATTAGATACAGAAGCGTGGACTGCAACGCCACGTCTTATTTGGAGGTCGTAGGAAACCTTGTGTACAGATGTAGTTATAGCAGCCCACGCCGTATGCGTGAGAACCGCTATGCAATCTCAGTACACTGGTGAATTTCCTACGTTCCCAAATACAAGAGAGCATATCGCTTCTTATTTCTAAAATGTCATGGGCAGACTGGTGTCAACCCAACCACAAAGTTACGAAATTATTATGAGATTTTAACGGTTAAGAGTGGTGACCTGACGAAATTTTGGCTGAGGTCACCACATTTTTGTTGTCGCGAAATAATTAAAGTCTGTTAAAGTTTGGGGCTACGAGGCGGTGGTGTGGGGTTGAATGATGCTGAATGATTTTGAATTAGAATGAATTGCGTGCTGATTATCAGCATATTAAGTAGCCACAAGAAAAGATGTGCGCCTATCGTGACACGCATAATGCACAATATTTCAGTGCATTAGCGTGGGTGTGGTGACTTTTGTGGTGACCCGGAGAGGTGCTGTTAAACAAAAGACCGCTAACTCATTGAGAATTAGCGGTCTTCTGTGGTGCCACCAGGAATCGAACCGGGGACACAAGGATTTTCAGAACTCTGCTATCTCGCCCTATTACCCTATAACTCAGCGGGTTAATATTGAAGTTTGTTTTTTACTTGCAGTTTTACTTGCAGTTTTAGTTACTTGCTTTTTAATCTCTCTCTTAGGTCGGCGATTTCAGCTTTTAGTGCTTGCATCTCTGACCTCATTTCCGACTTGTCGGCGAGCAAATCTTCAACCTGCTTTCGCAGTATGCCGATTGTTTCGTCCTTCGCCTTGATTAGTTCGGAATCTCCTATTATTTTAGTTTCATCCATTTCCTTTTCTTCTTTAAGTTTGACCTCTCTTTCAGATGGAGGGAAGGGGACGTCGCCTCCATTGTATATAGGTCCGAAAAAGGAAGTGGGGTTGTGATGTCCCTGCACCACATAGTCGCGGAACTGCCGAATATCGAAATTTTCATCAAAGAAGATATACGCGGGCACCTCCAAAATTTTGGCGATCTGTTCTAAAGTCTCCATTTTGGTTTTCCCACTCCTTCCCATCAGATGGATGGCCTGAGTGGAAATTTCGGCTTTTGCGGCAAGCTGCTCTATCGTCATGCCTTTTATTTCCGCTATTTTCTTGATTAATTTGAGGTTAGCCATTTTGTATATCTTCTGCTTTTGGGTTTTGTATAAAGTTTTAATAATTTTTTATAGTAAAGTATTACTTTGCTATTGAAAATTATTATTATCTTTGCACCCACAAAGGTATAAAAAAAATCTCACCTATGCAACCAAATGCGACAAAAACTTACCTAAAAGAAGTGATTTTAGGCATGAATGTTGGTGAAATTATTTCTTTACCAATAGAAAGAACCGTAAACGTCCGAGCCTGCGCTTCGCAAGTCGGACTTTCCAACGGACGGAAATACCGCACATCGACACATCCTGACGAAAGTGTTGTGAAAGTAGTGCGCGTGAAGTAAGTAATTCTTTCCTCAATCAAGTAACAATATGCAAGAGAACAAATGCAGTACGGGTATCGACCCGAAGAAATACTATACAGTCTCCGAGGCCGCAAAGGTCATGGGCGTACATCGCTCGACGGTGTGGCGCTGGGTAAAGGCAATGCGTCTAAGGGGCAGGACGCGAGTAGTCAACAACCGCAAGGAGTTCCTTGGCTCCGAGTTAGAGAAACTTTTCAAGCACATCTAAAGCGCAAAGCCTATGAACACCAGCACCATCAAGCGACAGACAATAATCAACAATGAAGTCAAGCACATCGAGGCACAGCAGCTTAACACCTTCCTCGACACCCTCACTTACTGCGAGAGGGTCGAGTTCGTTACCTCGGTGGTAAAACGAGCCGGAGTTAAGCGACAGACATTCATGAACTGGAAAGGTATGGCCTGCCGCATACCCGAACACGCCAAACAGATTATCGAGGACGAGGCCGGGAAGCGTATCTTTGATGATACGCCGCCCGATACAGAGCAACCGCAGCCATGATTGAGATACGCCCCAAATGCGACCCCGACGGTGTATTTTCAGTTAAGAGGACTTGTGCCGAACTTGGCATCTGCCATAAGACCCTGCGCAAACTGCGCCGCATGGGTCTGATCTCTCCCTGCAACGGCAATCCGCGCAGACTCAAATACACCGGCCAGTCAATCATCGACTGCTGGGATAAAGCCAAAGTGTTATGATAAGCGACAAGACAATAGAGGCAGTGCGCAATCTCGACATCGAGGACGTTCTGAAATCCTGGGGGCTGGAGTTCCGGCGCCGAGGCTCAACGATGTTCGCCTCATGCCCGTTCCACTCCGAGAAAACGCCATCTTTCTCAATCACTCCCGGCAGAAACCTCTGGTACTGCCACAGCTGCCACCGTGGGGGCGACGGCATCAAGTTCTACGAGGAAAAGGAGGGCATGGACTTCCAACAGGCCGTCGAAGCAATCGCCAAAGCCAACGGCATACATATCGAATACTCTAAGGAGGAACAGACCGACGAGCAACGACAGGCGGCGCAACTGTGCGAGTCGATATTAGGCGCCGTCGCCGTAGCGCATCAGTTTTTCCGGGAACAGCTGCGTGTCGACATGAACGACGAGGCGCGGGGCGCCCGTGAGTATGCCTACTCCCGATGGCCGGAGCAATTCTGCTCAACCTGCGGCATAGGACTCGCCCCCAAAGACGGCAATCTGCTTATGGAATACTGCAAGAGCAAAGCTGTCTCCGAAGATCTGCTCGTGCAGTCCGGCATCTTTCAGAGGGATAAAAAGAGCGGTCGGATTTATACTTTGTTCCGCAACCGTCTCGTTATCCCTATCCGCGACCGATTCGGGCGCGTCATAGCCTTTACTGCCCGCTATCTCGGCGACGCAAAGGCCGATAATGTCGGCAAGTATATTAACTCGTCAAACTCGATGATATTCACTAAGGGAGAGGCCATTTTCGGCATCGACAGGGCGAGCCGTTGCCGCGACGCTCTTTTCTACAATATCGTCGAGGGCGCTCCCGATGTTCTGCGCCTCCAGTCCGTCGGCATGGAGAATGTTGTCGCCACTCTCGGCACAGCGTGGAGTGCCGCACAGTTCGACAGACTGATGAAGTTGACTCAATCAGTCTGCTTTATCCCGGACTCGGACCCTCCGAAAGACGAGCCTTTCGGACCCGGTTTCAAGGCCGTTATGGCTAACGGTGCCGAGGCTGTGCGCCGGGGCTTCGACGTTACGGTGCGCGAGCTGCCCTTCGTCGAAGAACCTGTGCTTGTGCCGATAACCGAAGACGAACTCGAAGCGGCAAAAGCCGACCTTCTCGAACAAAGGCGCGATGAAGCCAGGAAAGCCGGTGTAAAACCAAAGGAACGTGCGGAAATCACTCTCTCCGACGAGGATATCGCCGCTATACCAAAGGAGAAAGTCGGCAGCGTCATTCTACACAAGAACGATGCCGACGAATACATTCTCTCGCCGGAGATTTACGCCGCCATTCCTGAAAAGCCTTTTATACTGTGGCTCGCCGAGAAGAAATTCGCCGCTTCTTCCTCGCTGGCGGAGGAACGCATCATTATCTCCGAAGTCGCAGACCTGCTGCGCCATGTCAGAGATGCGACCGTGGCCGACAGCTGCATCGACGCACTCGCCGCTATCCACGGCACGGTCAAATCGTGGAAAGGTGCCGTCAGCCGTGCCAAAGGGGAAGCCCGGCAACGCGAGGCAAGGCGCGAGCCTAAGAACGACATCGAGCGCAAGAAAGAACTTCTGCGCCAGTGCAATCTGAACATCATCGACAACTGCTTCTACACTTACGACGACGAGGGAGAGGCCGTCAGGCTCTCCAATTTCTATCTTGAATCCCTTTACCATATCAAGGACGAAACCAACGGCACACGCCTGTTCCGTATGGTAAACAAATTCAACGAGTCGGTCGAGATAGAGTTCAGGGAGTCAGAACTTTGCTCGCTTACCACCTTTCAGCAGCGTGTCGGCTCCGTCGGCAATTATATATGGCGAGCCAAGATAGACAAGCTCAACAACGTAAAGGAATATCTCTATCGCGGCACTCGCTCAGCCGAGCGGGTCCGCAAGATGGGCTGGGACGGCATCAACGGCTTCTTCGCTTTCGGCAACGGCGTTTTCAACGGCGACCGCTTCCTGGCCGTCGATGATCTCGGCATCGTGGAAACCGCCCCCTCCAAGTCGTTCTATATCCCGGCTACATCGAAAATGTACGAGAACAATCCCGAAATATACCAGTTCGAGCGGCTTTTCATACATGAAAACCGCAGCGGCATAAAGCTCTACGACTTCGCCGTGCAGCTCGTCAGGGTTTTCGGCGACAACGCCAAAATCGCTTTCTGCTATCTGCTCGCCACTCTTTACCGAGATGTTATCTTCAACCGCACACGCCATTTCCCCATACTTAACCTTTTCGGCGAGAAAGGCACGGGCAAGACTACGCTTGCGACCTCTCTCCAGTCGTTCTTTATCCACAGCGTAGACCCTCCAAACCTCGGTGTTACCTCGGTTCCGGCCATGAACGACCGTGTCAGTCAGGCGGTCAACTCCCTTGTCGTTTTCGACGAGTACAAGAACGACCTCGACGTGCGTAAAATCGCATACCTCAAAGGTCTGTGGGGCGGAGGCGGTCAGACTAAGAAGAATCAGAACACGGACGGCATGGCGGCGCAGACCATCATTTCCACAGGGATAGCCTTGTGCGGTCAGGACAAGCCCACACAGGACATGGCCCTCTTTACCCGTGTTCTTTTCCTCGCTTTCTCCAAGACCTCTTTCTCCAAGCCGGAGCGCGACGCTTACGAGGATCTTGTCGCCATGTGTTCGCTCGGCAATACGCATCTTACCCTCGAAGTCCTCGGTCATAGGCAGCTTTTCGAGAAGAACTTCGCCAACGCATACTCCTTAACTAAATCGGAACTGTCTAAGATTGTCGAGGGCGAGAAGATACACGACCGTATCTTCGGCAACTGGATTATTCCTCTTGCCGCTTTCCGCACCCTCGAATCGGTGCTGTCGCTTCCGTTCGGCTACAACGACCTGCTCACGGTGGCCGTCGCCGGTATGCGGCTGCAGAACGAGACGGCACAGGAGAGTTCGGAGATGGGCGACTTCTGGGAGGCTCTGCAAGGCTTCCATACGCAGGGCCGCGCCATCGACAGAGCGCATTTCCGCATCAAGTGGCACCGCACTTTCCGCTCCACTACCATGAAGGAGGATATGATATTCGCCGAGCCTACTCCCGTGCTGTATCTGAACAGCGCCGCAGTAGCCGGACTTTTCAACGGCAGGGGAGCGACGAACGCCACTGCCAACCGAAGCAACTGGAGTACGATGCTTTCCTATCTCCGCTCGCACCCGTCGTTCCTCGGTCTGAAACAGGACCGCTTCACTATTCTTCTCGCTAACGGTACGCCGGACTATACATTTGAGACTGTGAACGGCACTCAGACCAAGAAGATGAAAGTCAACCGCCCGAAAGCGATGTGCTTCAATTATGCGATGCTTAAAGCCGAGTTCGGGCTGAACCTCGAAACCGAGGTTATCAGCGAGACAGAGGAACTGGCCGAGGACGCGGAGCCGACG
>ERZ860264.1185-NODE-1185-length-19105-cov-6.032598_pt1 | contig 19105 bp, 17 predicted proteins | sample MGYA00509980_ERZ860264 | MGnify/ENA primary metagenome ERZ860264 (study PRJEB30046, sample SAMN00715212) | human gut metagenome | study: EMG produced TPA metagenomics assembly of the A metagenome-wide association study of gut microbiota in type 2... | reverse complement strand
ACTTCCGGATTATGTAGATTTCAAAGAAATCATTGAACCACTGCGTGACCTGTTTAAAGACGAGGTAAGAAAAGCGGGTCTGGAAATGGGTATTCCGGAGTATCTCGTATTTCGTCAGCCATTCCCGGGACCGGGACTTGGCATTCGCATCATCGGCGAAGTGACCCCCGAGAAGGTGGCTATCGTGCAGGACGCTGATGCCATCTGGCGCGAGGAAATCGCCAAGGCTGGCCTGGATAAGGAAATCAGCCAGTATTACGCCGCTCTGACCAATATGCAGAGCGTGGGCGTCATGGGCGACGAGCGCACCTACGAGAACGTGGTAGCTCTCCGCGCCGTAAACTCCACAGACGGCATGACCGCCACCTGGAGCCATCTCCCCTACGACTTCCTGGGTTCCGTAAGCAACGAAATCATCAACAAAGTGCGGGGAGTGAACCGCGTGGTCTACGACATCTCCTCCAAACCGCCATCCACAATCGAGTGGGAATAACCAAGCCTCTCTGCAACCCCACTGAACTATAGTCAAATACACCCCATTGGGACAATCCACACGGATTGATACCAGTTACTTACAAGCAATCCACGGTTAACTCGCTGAGTCAGCCGTGGATTCTCTTTTTGCCCGTTTTGAGAGAAACGTCCCCGCTATTCGTCCCTGCTTGAAGAAAATGACCCCGATTGTCAGTCTGAGGTGTTGTGCAGTTTTTCCCATACATCCAACCATCTAAAGAAATGCCTACCTATGGGGTTGTCTGGGTCTGATTGGTATTTCTTTTTGAAATACCCAATCCTGGATGCGGTCAATGCTTGAAGCCTCTCATAAGTGTATTGTGTCGTTTTCGGGCTTGGAGAGGTGGCGATGAGTTTGTCTACGTCTCTTGTGAGTCGGTCAAAGTCATTCCAACACGTGACTCTCAGCATCCTTTCCATTAGTGCATCTTCTTCCTTCTTGTACTCGGCTAATGCTGGCGATTTAATTGAGTCGGCATTCGTAGAAACTCTCTCATGCGTCCCTGCAGAGAGTTTATTATCTATATTCTCTCCATTTGCTATATTATCTATATTGTCCGCATTTTTGGAGAGAGTTGTGGCATTGAGATTGTCCTCACGTTCGGTGGAATCTTTCTGTGAGTGAACAGACGATGCAATAATGGACTTGTCAAGATAAGAAGGCTTGCATCCTTTCCCATACGGGTCTGTTTTTATAGCATAGTCGGGATTCTTGATGCAATCCTCGATGCTGTACTTATCCCATTTTAGCATTGCAGCCTCATTCACCTTGAACCAGGTAGGAGATTGATTCCTTGATTTCACATCTAAACGAACATCGACTATGCCTATTCGGAAGAGTGTGCTGATTGTTGCTCTAACCAATTTCTCACTGAGCCTACTCTGCGCTTGAAGGTCTGCATTAGACCGAAAGAACCAACCATCCCATTTCTTATTTTCTTCCTTTTCCCGATTCTCGAAGAAGGTTGATAATTGCAGGAGCGTGAAAAGCATACTCCTACAATTATTATCCATGCAGGCGGTTAAGTTTATGGGCATTGCCGTAAACTTAAATTTGTGTTCGGTCTTCTTCATACGGCTGTCTTGTTTCCAGTGAAAAATTCCTGATTCCTTTCCGCATACTCCTCTTTTGCAATCTTGATATATTTCAAGAAGTTTGCTTCTGTAGTGTGACCTGTCATGCTCATAATCGCCAGTGTGGGCATTCCCTTAAGATATAGATTGGTTGCGAAAGTGCGTCGAGCCGTATGGAATCCGATACATTGGTATTTCAGATATTTCTTTGTGACACTCGTACCACATACAGATTGAGATTGTTGAACCATATCATTGAGTCCTGCAAGTCTTCCCAGTTCTTTGAGGTGAGCATTAGATTTGCTCTTATCTACAAGTCGCGGGAATTTTCCATTATACTTTGCGTATAATGCCCGAACATACGGATGAAGAGGTATAGTAACCGTCGCTTCTGTTTTCTGCGTTTGGATTGTGAGTGTATTCTTGGTGAAGTCGAATAACGCCTCATTGATTCGGTTTAAGTCAGCACGTCTCAATCCCGTCCAGCAACCGATAACGAACAAGTCACGAGTGACTTCCATTGTCGATTTAGTGTCAATAAGACCCTCTTTCATCAACTGAGGAATATCGAGATTGTATAGAGCTGTTATGTCATCTTCCGTGAGGGCAATTTTCTTCTCTGTAAGTTCCTTGGTGGGTAAGGACTTGTGAAAATCGGTATGCAACAACCCCTCTTTCATGGCAGCATTTAACCATATTTTCAAGATTGAGAACGTTGCGCACACAGAGTTACGGCTATATCCGCGACCAGGACGAGCAATATGATAAGCCCAGTAAGTGAACTTGTCTTTGAATGAATCATTAAAAACGTCGAAACTATCGGGAGTATGGGTTGCCTCCATAAAAGACATCAGTCTTTTAAGTATGACCTTATGGTGTCCTTGAGTCCTTACGCTTATATTACGAGTCGTTCCCTTGCATATCATAGTCGGGATTTTCTCAATGTATTCTTGGAAGAACTGTAGTGGAGTGCGGTTAGCTTTGGCTTCCTCTTCTTCGACCTCTTTCTTGGCTGACTTGACTCCATTCTCAAAGATTTGGCTGAGGTCTATATCTGACAGAGAAGTCGAACCAGTAAGCCAAAAGTTCCCCATCTGAGACCAACGGTTGTCAATCTCATTCAGTTGCTTGTTGATTTTCTTCAAGCCTCTCTTGAACTTCACTGTTCCTTCTGCATTTTCATTGCAGCGTTGTTTTGTCTTATCCCATACACTTGTCGGGATGGTGATGCCAGTGGACTTCTTTAGTTGCTGTCCACCACCCCGAACAATCGCCATGATAAGCGACCGCTCCTTGTTGGGATATTGAAGGTTAAATCGTATTTTCATACGGCTTCCTTTTTATTATTTGTTAATGCGGCAACCTTGCGGATGGTAGTCACGCTGGTGCCAGTGATTTTACTTATATTTCGGAGGCTGTAGCCTCGTTTTAAGAGTCGTAACTCTTCGGCATACTCCTCCTTGTAGGCTTCGGCTGATTTGGTGTAACCGTCCTTGCGTCCTACCTTGCCTCCATTAGCTCGATAATTGGCATATCCGCTCTGCATACGGCTGCGGATAAGACCGCGCTCCATAGCGTTGAACTGGGCGAGAATACCAAGAACCAAGGTGGCTATCGGATTGACCCTTCCATCAGGGAGCATCGTCTCAAGAGCATTTTGGAGAATGAAGACGGAAATTCCGCGCTCTGTGAAAGTCTCAATGAGTTGTAAGAAATCAACAGCTCGACGGCTCAGACGGCTACACTCATAAATGAGGATTTTGTCAATCTTATGCTTACTGGTGTAGTCGAGAAGTTCAGTCATGGCTTGACGGTCTTCTACCTTCTTCGCTCCGCTAATCTTCTCGCTGAACTCTTTGACTACTTCGTAGCCTTGGCGAGAGGCATACTCTCTTAGGTCGTGGAGTTGGCGGTCATAGTCCTGCGCGTTAGTCGAAACTCGGGCATATATGATAACCTTTGTCTTTTCCATTCTCAGAGCAGATTAGGCGGTGAAACCATACTCTTTGTCAACTCGCTCCTCGTAGTCATCTGTGCGCTCTACAAGGCTGTCAATGACATTCACAAGCTCATCGAAGTACACATCCTCAACAGTCTTTCCAGTCTTCCTGAGAACGACGCGGAATGTGTCAAGTCCTTCGTCATAGATGACTTCTACCCAGCCTTTGTATTTGAAGCCTTGGACTCGGAAAGCGAGACCTCGGTTGTCTGAGAGGCGAGTCGGTGAGTTGAAACCCCACGACCATATTATCACTAACTGAGAGCGGAGGATTGAAAGGATGTATTCAGCCATATTCTTGATATTATCGGTTAAGAATCACACTGCAAAGTTACATCTAAAGTTAAGCGATTCCAAATTTCTTCAGCTAACTAAAGTTAATTTGCGCTAAGGAAATTGATATTTCGCGTTAATTTAACTACCTTTGCGGTATAGAACCGATGTATATGGACAAAACACTCTCATCCCGAGTCAAAGAACTCTGCGCCGAGCGAGGATTCACTCTCAAAGGACTGGCTGAAAAAATGGACATAAAGCCCGAATCTTTAAGCCGTGCGCTCAATGGTAATCCTCAGCTCTCGACCTTGGAAAATATTGCCAAAGCCCTTGAAGTAGGAGTAGCCGAGTTATTAACTGGTGGGCGGTCTTATGAACCACTGACCTCTGACTTTACAGCCATGGTGGTTAAGGATGGAAAAACGTACCTTTTTCATTCTGAATCGGACTTGAAGGACTGGTTAAATCAGTGATTGCTCTTCTTGATGAAATCAAGAGCCTCCTTAGTGAAGTATTGTTCAGGGAGATAGGGGCAAACCTCTGGAATGAACGTCTCGACACAATCAAGTTCATTGTGTCTGAGAATGTAGACTGTACCCTCGTCTCCCAAAGACTTATGCCACTTGAACTGATTGCTGAATGCCTCACTTGTAAGAGGATGAGCCTCATTGGGTGTTACGGCTTGCAAGGCATCTGCTAAACTCTCATAAGCCTCTTGAAGTGCCTCTATCTCATACAATAGTGCCTTCATTTCTTCGGGTGTCATGTCATTGGAACACTCAAAGGGAACTCGCGCAAGTATGTCGCTCTTTTCATCTGAGGTGAGAGCCTCAAACGGTTTCTCGAACTGTATCTGTCCAATCAGAGACTCTGCAAGAGCTTCCATTTCATCAGATTTGAAGAGGAGGAAGTTGGCGAGATTCTTATTTATCTGCGTATCGGTGAAGAACTTGGATGGCATTCCACCCTTTTTGTAGAATTTTTTCATTCAATGAAACGATTTTAGGTTATACTTTCTAAGAACTTTTGACTTTACTCATTCACTAATGCTTGAATATCAGATGAAAGTGACTTCTGCGACAATCGAATATCACCAAAGAAATATCCTTTTAAGCCGACGAAGCTAAGGAACACACCCTTTGAGTCTGAATCATATATCAGCTTAATCTTTGAATAATCACATTCGTGGGACGGTGGTGTCCCTCCTTGTAGAGCCAACAATATCTCTTGGACTTGATAGTAAGTGTCGATAATCGCGATTCTGATGTCATAGACAAACTGAGGGTCAAGAACTTTATCCCCTAAATTATGTCTATAAAGCCCTGCAAGCTCTGTACCTTCGACCTCTCTCCCGAAACGGTGTAACTTATCGAGGTTATTAAAATCATACTTTAGTATGTCGAGCATGGAGAAGGAAGTTTTCAGCCGACGGTAGATGTAGTCGAGTTTGTTTGCTACGATAATTTTGGAGATGTTCTGTGCGTTGATGGTGGCGATAATCTTCTTCATTTTGATTTTTGTGTTTGCTTGTCAATCCTCGCTTTCGGACTATCCTTTGCGATTTGACAGTGCAAAGTTAGCACCACCGTCCCCGATTTATCGGGTGTCAATAAAAAACAAGCTGACATAGTTTGCACTATATCAGCAAATTACCACTTCGATTTTTGGAACGATTCGGGAACGGGGTTAGAATTTTCTGATGAAGTCACTCCAATCCCCTCTAATTTGCTCTTGGAAAGCGCGTTGAGACTTAGTTAAGGTTTCAAAAACTTCGGGAGCTGGAATCAGCACCCTTTTCTTATAGGTTGTATGAGGAACACGAAAATAATCACATAGAATCCTCATCCCTTCAGAAAAACCTGCATTCAGTCCTTTGGTACCAGGATAATCACATAAGAATTTAGCTATGATAACGGCTCTTCTGTAATGGTCTTTCTCGGTGCTGATTCCCCATGCTTTATTAAGCCTAATCAAATCATTTCGGAAAGTTGAAACCGCCTCCTTAGCTCTTTCAGATAGTAATTGTGATAGCTCCTGGTCTTGCTTAGTCCATTTGGTTTCTACCTTACCATTCTTATGTTTCCTCATCTTGGTAGATGTGTGCCAAACAGATAGAATCGCATCTATAATATGCTTTAACGGCTGAAAACTCAAACCATCAATTTCCTTTTTGACCCTCGCTCTACTATATTGGTCTTTAATGGAGTAAAGATAATAAACAGCCAACTTTATATCCTCCTCGGTAGCACTCTCGTCCGCAAAAGAAACCTTCCCTTCTTTAAGAAGACATAGAACTGCATCGGATAAAATCTCACTCTCGTAGAATGTATTCTCTATTTCTGTAATGCTCTCCCATTCCTCTATTTTCTCATCCCCATCATAGACTAAGGTATTTAGCTCATGCTTCTTACCCTCCAAAATCCGTTGATAGGATGTTTCATCCTCATGTTCCTCTCCGCTCATAAAGATATAATCAGTTATCTGCTCACCATAAATGGGACAGATATACTGCAATCTCACTGTATAGCGGAGCTGAGGATGGGGGTAAGTATCGAGATTTAGAGGCATGGTAATGGTCTTTTATGGTTTGCGGAATACGAGGAAATAAGAGTGCATCTTTCGGGCGCAGAGTTGGCGATATGCTGGTTTCAACAGTTTGGTTTTGGCTATCAAGAGGAACTGGTCTAACAGTTCAAAACCGAGTTTATAAGCCTCATTGATAATGTAGTGGGCTACCCATTCTTGCCGTCCTTGTTTCCAGTAATCTTGTGTCTTCATTACAAGTATGCCCTTGGGAGCGAGTAAGCGATATGCCAGTTCAATCATCTTGCTATTAGTGGCATATAGTTCCTCGTTTGTTCTGAATGAAGAGAAACGATTTAGCATAATACTGTCAAGTGACTTTTCGGTAGGGCAACCTTCAACCATGAACGGAAGGTCTATAACAATCGACTTAAAGCATCCTTCGGGAAGTGATTCTGCATTCTCTAACGGTCTTACATCTTCGCTTACTGGATATTTGTCGAATAGATGTGCTGGGCGTGGAATCCCAAAGTTATAGAAACCACCAACTGAGATTGTGAGGTCGCAATCGAAAGTGGGAGCATTGTCGCAATAGAGCCTCAAAATCCCTGACAATATAGCCGTTTGGTCTTTATCGACCGTCTTTATAGGAGCGGTCAGTTTCGACAGATTCACCTTTGAAATCTTATCGGTGTTTGGCTTTACTGGAACGCTCTCCATAGCCATATATTTCTTAACCGTATTAAGCGACATATTAAGAGCCTTGGCGACCTCGGAGGGCTTTGCATCCTTATGGGATTGTACATAGACCTTGACGGCATTATATCGCTTCACTTGCTCGTCATATCTGCGGTCGATACCTTGCTCATTGATGTACTTGCGGATAGCCGCCTCGGTCACACCGCAGCGGTCAGCATTCTGTTTAATGCTGAGACTTGGGTTATAATTTATGCGAGACCTTGTTGGCATTATCAAAATTTCTTACGGCAAAGGTAATAATTTTTGACGAAATATCGCATTGCTCGCTTGCCCTCTCAGAAAAATTTCGTAACTTTGGAGCGTTATTGGCTTAACAGCCATTGACAGACATAATGGAAAGTGTTTAGCTTTCTCTGACTAACGAATCACCACCTCGTAAGACAAAGCAGAGAAGAGTCGAAGACGCTGTCCCTCAGTCGTGCATATCCATCTTTTTGCGATATACAGCAGACTGAGTGAGCTGCTGTAATCGTAAATCTTCTTTGTCCGCTTGTGGTGAGCGCGTTAGTGAGATTAAACGCTAAGGTGGCTCACTCTTTTTATTGTGTCTTCTAAACTAACGAATCACCACCAACCGCCCGACAGAGCTGCCAAGGGTAACAAACTTTTCAGCAATGAAAAAGTATCTTTCACTCTTTTTCGTGGCTCTGCTTGCCACAATATCATTCTCGCTAACATCATGTGGCGATGACAACGACGAACCCGATGGAGGGGACACAAAAGCCTCTCTCACCATCAACGGTCAAGGTTATAAGGAACATTCCTCAACTGGCGCAAATTCCACTGTCACTGACTATGGTACAAGCCTCGGTATTTCGATAAAAGCCGAACTCTACCCCGCTAATTCTGACGAAACAGATTTCTTTCCTCGTGTCAACATCTCACTTGAAGCCAATTCTGTGACTATTGCCAAGGGGACTACCCTTACCCTTAACGATGGTTATGTGGAAATGGTGACTGACGTAATGGAAGGCGATAAGTATGATGAAATCAAAAGCGGAAAAGTAACCGTTTCAGATGTGAAAGGCTCAACAGTCACTCTCAATTTTGATAATCTGAAACTTGCCGATGATGACAATAAGACCGTTACCATTAACGGCACTCTCGTCTGCGATTACACTAAAATCTAACTATGGCTATGACGCAGACCAAATGTCCAGACTGCGGAGCAATCGTTGGGGCAGATAGAAATGTCTGTCCCGAATGCGGTTGCCCCATTACCCATGAATCCACTCCTCCATCCGAAACAGTTTCGCCAACGACCGAGGAGGCGCATACAGTATCTCACCACACCAATAGTCCGATTCAACCTACACCAATGCCCATACCATTCTTTCAAGCTGACTGGGCGCAGTATTTTTATGAGTGCGGTGTGATTGGATGGGAAGCATTCAAGAAATACGCTTGCTTTACTGGACGCGCTTCTCGTAGAGAATTTTGGTCGTTCAACCTCATTTGCTGGCTCGTGGGCGGTTTCACTGGCGGATTGGCGGCTATTATCTTACTTCTGCCAATGATAGGTGTAGGCATTCGCCGTATGCATGATATAGGCAAGTGCGGTTGGTGGTGCATCTGCCCGATAGCTTGTATATTTCTTTTTCTCAAACGCTCGGATGAAGGAGTTAACCAGTACGGTTCTCCCAATCCTGCAATAAATCTACTATAAGCCATGGCTCTGATTCAATGCCCCAAATGCGGTCAACAGATATCCGACCGCGCTAACAAATGTCCGCACTGTGGATATGTGATTAACCCGAGCGACTTTAAGACCTCGGATATAAAGCCTACCAAAAGCAAGAAATCAATATGGGTTTGGTGTGTCGGAATACTAATTCTTATTGGTGTAGGAGTTGGTGTATTCTTGTATGGCACTCCCCAAAAAGATGAAGCGATTGATTCTGAGCAACCAGTTATCGTGCAACAGTCAGAAGAGGTAAAAATCACCCCCGAATTTTCTGAAAAGGTCAGCAAATATCTCAAAGTTGGGGAGTTTTCAGATGGGAGAGCCGCAGTAATGACCGACGAATATAAATGGGGCTATATTGATGCAAATGGCGATTTAGTTATCCCTGCAATCTACACCGCTTATCCATTCGGACATAAGTTCAGCGAGGGACTGGCGTTGGTTGAGACAGAGCAGAAAAAAGCCTACATTGACATTGACGGAAAAGAAGTCATAACATTGTCAAAAGACGATATCGCCTCTGATTTTGTTAATGGTCGAGCCGTTGTATATTCAGCACATCTAAATGATGACTGGACATATACACTAAGTGACAAATTCCGCGTGTATAATACACAAGGTGAAATCACATCCGAAGTTCCACTTCCCAATGAACACGCACTGATACAGTCAGGCGAAGGAGATGATGAAGCTGTCTCAGTTGGGTTGACTGACAAAGGAATCATCATACCAATCAGCAGTGGCAAAAACCGTCTGTATGATTTCCAAGGGAATTATTTGGAAGAAATAGAAACCGAGATTAACAATGTCGTTGACCCATCGACGTATGATTACATTATATATGAAGAAACCAATGATAATGGAACGTATTTCACGTTGAAAGGTATCAAAGACAAACAGGGAAACATAATTGTACCAGCAAAAGAATGGTACTTCCCAAATGCCAAATTCGACTCCAAATCGAATAAGACCTATATAAATCCATCTCAAGGGTTGTTCGTGGCGATACTGGAAGAATCCCCCGAATATCTAAAGAACATCGAGAACAATAGAAGAGGTGATGAATCAGCTGAAGCTTCTTATTATGGATATGTAAACTTGAAAGGCGAAAATACGTTTTCTGAAGAGCGTTGGGAAAGACAGCGCGTACAAACATATAATCGGCTCAATAATATCACACTCCACCTTGAGGATTATTGATTATGGCACTGACAACTTGTAAGGAATGTGGCGGTAAGATGTCCGACCGCGCTACCGAGTGTCCGCATTGCGGCTGTCCGAGGGAGTTTCAAGATGAAATTCATCTCTCCGACAATTCTTCGGCTCAATCACAAGAACCTCTATCAGAACAGCCACAACTGAATCCAAAGAAGACCCACAAAGGTTTGTGGATTTCCCTTGCGGCAATATTGGTCGTGGCTCTCTGCGCTGGAGCGTTTCTCCTATTTGGAGAAACATCGACATTAAGAATTACTCCCGAATTAGCGAAAGCCATTCAGAGATACGACCAAATAGATGCTTTTTCAGAAGGGATGGCTGCTGTCCGTCGGGACGGCAAATGGGGATATATAAACCTCAAAGGTGAGGAGGTTATTCCATGTCAGTTCTCAGATGCTTTTCCACCTGGACAGTTCTCGGAAGGGTTAGCTTGCGTTGTCGATGACCGTAGCGAAGAAGACCACAAGTTATGGAATAAGCGTGTGGGGTTCATCAACAAAAAAGGCGAATTCGTCATTACTGGCGACTACTTTACCGAAGCCCCTACACTGGGGACAGTATGGGAGGACGAAAACCATAAGCTCCCATCTTTCAAGGATGGGAGATGCGCAGTATGGAACACCGCTGTTTTTTCGCTCGAAGGAGATGGCACTGAAAGTGGCTGGAGCAAGGAATATGAAGCCAATAAAATAGTACTGATTGACAGCAAGGGTAAAATAAGTGAGTCAACCGACTCCACGGCTTATCAACTTGCGTATTTTCATCCGTATGTCATCCCGACTCCATATAAAGGTGTTCTTACACCAACTGAAACTAAAGTCGCATTTGACGATTACGCCGTCAATATCGCTCGTGATACCGTGGAATGTGATAATGGTGCGAAAGTGGTAACATGGCAAATAATTGACCCCATCGGTATGTACGGTGGAACTTATGAAAAAACGTGTCAATATTATATCGACCAGTATGGAAATTCCACTCTTACACCCGAGCAAGAGAAATCCATGGAACAGCATCTCAATGGTTTGATGGCTTCACTACTGGAAAAGCACAATGAACAGTTGAGACGTGAAGCAGTAGAACAAGAGCGTCTAAGGAGTGTAGGACCCGATTGGCTACAAGGGAATTGGGTATATACGCTGAACACAGGTGACAAGATGTATGTCAAAATTGACAATGGTACTATGACTGTTGATTTGAATAACGGATATCTGAGACAAGAATGTTCGTATGTATGCAATGGGGATATAATTGATGGAGGCGATAAAGCTCCAAAATTCCGCATTGATAATGAAAAGGAAATTCTAACGACTTTCGATGGAAATCCTATGACCAAAACAATTTTCTTCCCGTTACCAGCTGACAGCAACCACTCTCAATCATCTTACAACACTTCATCCCGTACCACAAGCAATAAAGAGGAGAGATATAAGAAACGTCTAAGAGAGTTGACAGATGAGCATAATAAATTGTTGTCAGAAATGAGGACTTATCGTAGTCGAGGGCAACTTGACCCGATGAATGCGATGTGGTATAAACAGCGTATGTTGTCAATAAAGGACGAACAGATAGATTTGGCAAGACAACTTGGTGATGATTATTTGGTACATCAATACCAAACAAAGCGAGAACAGCTTGAACTAATATTCCGCAGCCTTGGAATGGGGCTATAATTCAAAGGGAGGAGGCTTCGGTCTCCTCTTTTTGGTGATTCATCTGTCATTTATCACTACTATAATCTTATCAATTTTTAACACTCGAAACTTGACAAGGGGCGGTTTGATGTTGTAACTTTGTGGTCTAAAGGGGATGAACCCCAGTGTCAAGAGTCAGCCTTGAGGCTGCACCAACCGAGACTTACATGACAGTCCACGGTGGTAGGATTAGTCCAGACACGACAGTTATTAACCTGTAAAATAAAAAGTTATGAGCAATCCAACTTTTCTTTCGACTTCATCTTCCGTTTATGAACTCTTCGCGTCCTTGGGGCGCGAGGAGCGACTTGTCGCGTCTGAACTGCCCGTTTGGTGCTTCAAGAAGGTAACAGACATTGTTGAGGGGATTGAGATGAGGCTGTCCAACATGGCAGGGGGTTATCCGTTTGAGTTTGCTGGGGTCAACTGGGCATCCTCCGAGCAGTTATACCTTTGCGGAGAATTTACCGACGAAGCTATTCAACGAGAATTTCTCTCAGTAACAAGCGGTTACGCTGCAAAGCGTTTCATCAAGGCGAAGTATAAGGCACAAGTCCGCGAGGATTTCCCGACCTTCCGCTTGCCGTGGATGCTGTTTGTCGTTTGGCAGAAGTGCCTTGGTAATGCCGATTTCCGAGCCAAACTACTTACCATCCCTGAAGGAGTGATACTGGTTGAGGAAACTACTCTCGACACTGGCGGCACGGCAACCGTTTGGGGCTGTAAAAATCCCGAGCTGATAGCCTATCGAAAGGAACTGACCAACCGCATCAAGCGTTGGAACGGTGCTAACCTCACCAAGAAGACTATTGACCTAAAAATCAACATCGAAACCAACAAAGTCCGTAATATAGGCAAGTTTGTCGGACAGAACAACATAGGCAAGATTCTGATGATTTGCCGTCGCTGTCTGATTGAAGGCATTGAGCCACCTATCGACCGCGTACTCCTCAACTCAGCCAATATCACCATCTTAGGACATACACTCACATTCTAACTCACCAATATTTCACGCTTATGGAATTATATAAGTGCGACTGTGCTGTGTGCATACATTCCGACATGAAAAAGGCAGTTGAAGACACAATCGCCCGATTCCTTGAAGACAAGTTGAGAATCCGCATCCCAGTTTATATAACGGTCTCGCTCACACTTGACGACCTCGGTCAAGTCGTGGATATGCACACCGACTGGAAAACTGACCTTGAGACTGCATATCGCATGAGGCAGCGCATGACATTCAGCCGTGCCCTCGGTCTTTGTGGCTCGCTGTGCCGATATGGTGAGCGCAACGGCATCCGTCTCAGTCCTTTTTACTTTGCTGATATTCTCAACACTTTCCATCACTTCCTCACTCAAATTCCCAGTCTTGGTGAATATCTCATAATCACTTCATATATAACCCCACAAAACTATAAGCCAATGAAATTAGTAGTTTGTAACAATCCCGACGAGGGGAAGAACCGCCTCTCCAAGTTCATCACCGAATGCCTCGGCCAGGACGAGAACGACTGGTTCGCCCTCCGTCTCAACCTCTCAATCGACAGTCATACTGGGGCTGTGAGAAGCCTCTATATCGGCACTGGGTGGCAAACTCCCCAGTGGGCAGAATCTGGTGACCGTGGCCCGACGTTTGCCGAGAAGAATCAATTTCAAACCTTCTTCACCGACTGGTTTAAGACGGCTGGGATTTCTCCCACACCCGCAACCCCCGAAGCCGTAGTCCGCTTCTTTGATGTAATGCTTAAGGCTTGCCCTGACCTCTCAGAATACTTCACCGTAATAGAAAAATAATCCGCGCTCACCACATCACGGATGATGGGCTGTGTGGTCTCTCCCTACACAGTCCATTTAACTTACCCAAACGACACTATAATATGGAGCATATTCATAATTGGCTTACGCTATCCGTTGAAGCTGAATCGACCAAGGAGGTTGAAGTTGCAAACTGGTTAAACGACGCTCACTATATTTACGCGATAGACCATGAGAGAAACGCGATACTTGTCTTCAACATTCCTCAATGGCTAATCTCGCATCTAACCGAGAAGTTCAGCATAACTGAGTGTGGATTTGAGGAAAATCCGAAACCTCCACGGCATTATGTCAAACTATTTCGATACATCGACTGGTTCCTATTTGAGAATATCGGGGCATATCGTTGGTTTGCGCAGAGGCAGGACTACCGCGCCTTCTCGACCTATGCCGAAAGATATGCTATAATGGATGCAGCCTACCACCATGACGGCTATTCAGCTTGGAGAGTGCGCTACTATCTTTCGCGTCTGCTTATGGGAATGAATGTGAATAATCCTCGACACTGTTTCTATTACGATGACAAAAGCGAAGACTTAGCCCTCATCCGCAAAGCCGTCATTCCTCCATTGGTGGAAGCAGAGAAGAAGCTGGAAGTTCCATCGACCTTCCGATATCCTATCGACCTTGAGATTTGGCTCGACCGAGATAGACTCTATATCGGTTGGTTTGTCAACGACCTCTACGTTTACACCTTCCGTGGCTTGTTTGGAAAACTCAGCCTTGTAACCAATGAGATGAATCCTTGGTTTGAGCGGAACGGCTTTCCTCGCAATACACGCAATCAATCCGAAATCGACAGCTTCCTCGCACGACTGCGACAAGATAACCTAAAAGAATAAAGTGGTACACTTGGTGGGTGTAACAGAAGCCCTCGGCAAGATTAAAATGGCACACACAGACTGTTGGTACAGTCCATGGAAAATTCCAGAAAATTTTGAGAAAGCCACGAACATCGGAATGCCGCCTATACCCAGGGAGGGAGGACGGGAGGAGGTTACGGGGGTTACGGCGCTTCGACACAGTTTCTTACACATTAAGACATGGAGAAATCACACTCCCAGGTCATTTTACTGGGTACAGAGGAAGCCGCAAAAATTACAGCCCTCTGATATCGTGAATGTTACTAAAAATGCGTACCTTTGCAGACGCAAGCCCATTGAAACGGCAGTGAGAGAATAAACCCCAGCAATCAGCATGGGATTTCATGTCTAACTCTCTGTCTTCCAGTGCGCCTGAAAAACTCAAAATAACCCCGTAATTCATCCCCGATGAGACAAGACAAGAAGGTAACTTCCGACATATCAAGCAACTCCCATTTCAAACACTCAATCGAGTGGGAATGACATTGTTAGACATAAAACACGCTTGCGAATCGATCGATTCGCAAGCGTGTTTTATATGGTGGAGGGCGTCAGGGGAGGGCTTCGGCGAGGGCCTGAAGGTCGGCGGGGGTCGTGGACCAGGAGGTGACGAAGCGTACTTTGCTTTCGGCGGCTCCCCGGGGTCCCCATAACTCGAAGGATACGCTGGTTCTCCGCAGGGCATCAAGCACAGTATTGGGCAGGATGAAGAATTGCTGGTTGGTCGGGGAGTCGATGAAGGCGCTGTAGCCTTTGTCGGTGAGTATCTTTCTGAGGTTTAACGCCAGGTCTACGGCGTGCCGGCCTATCTTGCCGTACAGGTTGTCGGAGAAGAGCGCGCCGAACTGCACGCCGAGGAGGCGTCCTTTGGCAAGGAGTGCGCCGTGGCTTTTGACATGGGTCATGAATCCTTTGAGCAGGGACGGGTCTTTGCTTATTACGGCTTCGCCGAATAGGGCGCCGCACTTTGTGCCTCCGATGTAGAATATGTCTGCAATCCGGGCTAATTCGGGCAGAGAGAGGTCTTCGCTTGCGGCCAGGCCAAATGCGAGACGCGCGCCGTCTATGTAAAGGGGAATGCCGGCGTCGTGGCAAACGTCGGCAATGGCTTCCAGTTCGGGTCTGGTGTAGAGAGTGCCAAGCTCTGTAGGGAAGGAGAGGTAAACCATGGAGGGGGGCACTATGTGTTGCCATGTGTCATCGGCGTAGAAGTCATGTATATAGTCGCGTATAGTGTCGGCGTCAATCTTTCCGTCGTTGGCAGGCAGACCAATCACCTTATGTCCGCAGGCTTCGATTGCGCCAGCCTCGTGGACGTTGATATGCCCGGTGTCGGCGCATACCGCACCCTGTCCTCGGCCTATGAGCCAGTCTATTACGGTAGCGTTGGTCTGAGTGCCGCCTACCATAAAGAATACATCTCCTTCAGGTATGCCGCAGGCTTCGAGGATTTTTCGGCGTGCGGATTCGCAGAAAGAGTCCTGACCATAGCCGGGAGTGGAGAGGGTATTGGTTTCGCAAAGGGCACGTAGCACCTCGGGGTGCGCGCCTGTCATATAGTCGCAGTCAAAGTAAACCATAATCAGTGAGTTTTATGCTGCAAAATTAACAAAAATCGTCAATAATAAATTTATCTATTGTCCTTTTTGTATGACTGCCGCAGCATGCGGGCTGTCGGGCTGATGAGAGCCGGTTGTGTGGTTAAGATTTTTTTGCTAATTTTGTAGCCTGTTTCCTAAACACTTTGAACTTCGGAGTGTTTTTGTGTATGGGGATTGCTGTGTAAGCAAGCCTGCAAAAGAGCCGTTATTCCCGTGGCGGCGGTATTGAGATATAACAAGAGTCCGGGACCGAGTCTGCGGACTTCATGTAAATAATATATTCAAGATAGATTATGAATAAAGAGAAAAAGTTCTTAACCTGTGACGGTAATCAGGCGGCGGCCCATGTGAGCTATATGTTCAGCGAAGTGGCGGCCATCTATCCGATTACTCCGTCATCGACCATGGCCGAATATGTGGATGAATGGGCAGCCGCAGGGCGCAAGAACATCTTCGGAGAGACAGTATTGGTACAGGAAATGCAGAGCGAGGGCGGTGCCGCCGGTGCGGTACATGGCTCTCTACAGGCAGGTGCCCTGACCACTACATATACGGCATCGCAGGGCTTGCTGCTTATGATACCTAATATGTATAAGATAGCAGGAGAGCTGCTTCCCTGTGTGTTCCAGGTTTCGGCACGTTCACTTGCTTCTCATGCGCTGAGTATTTTCGGCGACCACCAGGATGTGATGTCGGCACGCCAGACAGGTTTTGCCATTCTTGCCGAAGGTTCGGTGCAGGAAGTCATGGACCTGGCAGGCGTGGCTCATCTCGCCACTATCAAGAGTCGTGTGCCCTTCATCAATTTCTTCGACGGATTCCGCACTTCCCACGAGATACAGAAAATAGAGGCCATGGACCAGGATGCTTTGGCGTCGCTGTTGGACCGCAAGGCCCTTGCCGAGTTCCGCCAGCGTGCCCTAAATCCCCAGAAGCCGGTGATGCGCGGCATGGCCGAGAATCCGGATGTTTTCTTCCAGCACAAAGAGAGCGCTAATCCTTACTATGAGGCAGTGCCTGCAATAGTGGAGGATTACATGAAAGAGATTAATAAGATTACGGGCCGCAATTACGGGCTGTTCGACTATTACGGAGATTCCGAGGCCGAATATGTAATCATAGCCATGGGTTCTGTTACCCAGGCAATCAAGGAGACGATAGACTATCTGCGCGAAAGCGGCAAGAAGGTCGGTCTGGTGAGCGTCCACCTGTATCGTCCTTTCAGCGCCAGGCATTTTCTGGCAGCGGTGCCTGCCACCGCCAGGCGCATAGCTGTGCTTGACCGGACCAAGGAGCCCGGCGCAAACGGCGAGCCTCTCTATCTGGACGTGAAGGACTGTTTCTACGGCAAGGAGGACGCGCCCCTCATTGTGGGTGGCCGTTACGGACTCGGTTCCAAGGATACCACACCGGCGCAGATTCTCGCGGTATATGAGAATCTGGCGCTTCCCCAGCCTAAGGACCATTTTACTATCGGCATAGTCGATGACGTGACTTTCACCTCCCTCCCTATGGGCGAGGAGTTAACCCTGGGTGGCGAAGGTATGTTCCAGGCCAAGTTCTATGGACTCGGTGCGGACGGTACAGTCGGCGCCAACAAGAATTCGGTCAAGATTATCGGCGACAACACGGACAAGTATTGCCAGGCATACTTCGCCTACGACTCCAAGAAGAGCGGTGGCTTCACATGTTCGCATCTGCGCTTCGGCGACCATCCGATACGTTCCACATATCTGGTGACGACGCCTAACTTCGTGGCATGCCACGTGCAGGCTTATCTGCATATGTATGACATGACACGCGGCTTGCAGAAGGGCGGTACTTTCCTGTTGAACACCATCTGGGAGGGCGAGGAGTTGGCAAAGAATCTTCCTGCCAAGTTCAAGAAGTATCTGGCACAGAACGATATCACGCTCTATTACATCAACGCCTCCAAGATAGCCCAGGAGATAGGTCTCGGCAACCGTACCAATACTATTCTGCAGTCCGCTTTCTTCCGTATCACCGAGGTTATACCTGTGGAGCTGGCCGTGGAGCAGATGAAGAAGTTCATCAACAAGTCTTACGGCAAGAAGGGTGAGAATGTGGTGAACATGAACTATCAGGCAGTAGACCGAGGCAGCGAGTACCACAGGCTTGATGTGGACCCGGCATGGGCCGAGCTGCCCGACGATGTGGAAGTGAAGGACAATGTGCCGGAGTTTATCAGCAATATGGTACGTCCTATCAATGCCCAGGACGGTGACCTTCTGCCTGTGAGCGCATTCAGAGGCATAGAGGATGGCACCTGGCAGCCCGGAACAGCGGCTTACGAGAAACGCGGTGTGGCCGCTTTCGTGCCTGAATGGAATCCTGCGAATTGTATTCAGTGTAACAAGTGCGCTTATGTATGTCCTCACGCCGCTATCCGTCCGTTTGTGCTGACGGAGGCCGAGATGGACAAGGCTCCATTTGGCGAGGACCATTCGATTCCGGCCATAGGCAAGAATTTCGCCGGTATGCGTTTCGTGCAGCAGGTGGATGTGCTTGACTGTCTGGGATGCGGCAACTGTGCGGATGTATGTCCTGGCAAAAAAGGAGAGAAAGCTCTGACAATGAAGCATATAGAGACTCAGTATGACCAGCAGGAGAACTGGGATTACTGTGTGAAGGAAGTTGCCGGCAAGCAGAATCTTGTGGATGTGAAGAGCAATGTGAAGAACAGTCAGTTCGCAACACCGCTGTTCGAGTTCTCAGGCGCGTGCGCAGGCTGTGGCGAGACTCCTTATGTAAAGCTCATCACTCAGCTGTTCGGTGACCGCCAGATAGTCTCGAATGCCACCGGCTGCTCCTCCATATATTCCGGTTCTGTACCCTCCACACCTTATTGCGAGAACGAAAAGGGGGAAGGACCCGCATGGGCCAACTCACTGTTCGAGGACTTCTGTGAGTACGGTATGGGTATGACCTTGGCATACGACAAGATGCGTAGCCGTCTGGTAGACCTGCTCTCGGCCATGATGGAATCATCCGGTACAAGCGAGGCATACAAGGCGGCCGCACAGGAATGGCTGGACAACAAGGAAGACGCCGATGGCAGCCGTACG